>Ga0137362_10000210_pt1 | contig 27796 bp, 34 predicted proteins | sample MadtaG_2_FD_104801 | JGI IMG/M metagenome (GOLD analysis project Ga0137362, IMG submission 104801) | Vadose zone soil microbial communities from Angelo Coast Range Reserve, California, USA - Mad1_100_16 metaG | ecosystem: Environmental > Terrestrial > Soil > Vadose zone | place: USA: California... | reverse complement strand
GTGGAGGTGCCTGACCATACGGGGCATGGAGAGGCATACCTAGCATCATATCAGAATAAGCTACTTTTGGTCTCAGATCTACAAGCATACCGGGCTGGGGAGGATAACCTAAGATACCGCGACCACCCTGAGGAGGGTAGGCACCGGCATTAGGCGGATAGTACATGGGACCATTGACATTTATGTAACCACCAGGAATACCAGCGGCCGCAGCTTGTTGCAATCTGATTTGGTTACGCTGGGCGATCTGGCTTTCCAACTGCTGCCGGCGGACTTCACGGCGCTGAGCGAGAGAAACGTAGAGAGGTTTGGTACCAATTATTTTGTTGTTCATATCGGCGACGGCCTTGGTGGCTTCATCAGGAGACGAAAAACAAACAAAACCAAACCCTTTAGATGTCCCCTTCTCATCGCACATAACCTTGCAGCTTGTAATAGTACCGAAAGGCTCGAATTCACCACGAAGTTTCTCATCATCGATGTCATCTTCGAGGTTCTTAATGTAAAGGTTGACGCCTTGGTACTTGCCCATCTTCTCCTGCTTCGCCTGTTCGTATGTTTTCCGCAGTTCATCCTCGCGCTCCGCCTTCTTCTGAGCTCGAGAAACAAAGAGTTTCCTGCCCTCATATTCGGATTCGTGAAGGGCTTCCACGGCAGCTTGTGCTTGATCATGGGTCTCGAAATTGACGAAGCCGAATCCCTTGCTTCGACCTTCGTCGTCCATTTGTATGACAGCAGAAGTAACAGTGCCATATTTCGCGAACAGATCAACGAACTCGTTCTCCGTCACCTCTGGATCAACATTCTTGACATACAGGTTCGTGAACTGTGAACGCATCTCCTCAAGTTTGGATTGACGCTCCTTTATGAACATGTCAGGGAGTATACAGCCCAAATCGTAGTGTCTGACCTTTCGAGAAATGTGATGACCGACATAAACCTTCTTATCGTTAAGAAGCATTCCATTGACAGCCTTGATGGCAGTATCCGCGGCCTCGGCTGTCTCATAATGAACATAGCCATAGCCACGAGAGCGACCCTGCTCGTCAGTGGCGACCTTGCAAGATAGAACGTTGCCGAATGCGGCAAAGGTATCATGAAGTGCCTGCTGTTGATAAGCGCGTCTTCCCCTCTAAATACGCTGAAGACAAACCTTGTTGTCAATAGCATCATCTAGGTTTTTGATGAAAATGTTGCCCTGCCCTGTCTTACGCAAGGCGGGGTCGCGCTGAGACCACATGATGCGGCTGGGGATGAAGATGAAATTCAACGCAGAACAAGACACAGACACTACTGACCAAGCGCGCCCTTTAATCAAGGAATAGTTAAGTTGTTCCAATGCACGCTCGCCTGAGAGCCAGGATGAGACGTCGCGTCGAGGGGATATATGCACGGCCACTTACCGTCACTTGCATTGAGATAATTGACATAAGCATAACCCAAAGAACGACGTGTGACAGCATCACGGCAAACGCGGATGCTGCGTACGCAATAACTGTAATCAGGTCTATGCACAGATGGAGGTGGTGGAACGAACCTTGCGACTGGACCAATCATATTGAAAATCTCAAACAGCATAGCCTCAGTAACGGTAGGATCCAGTTCACCAACATACAGGGAAGCGGAGGGAGCGGACGCCACAGACGGCGGAGGGGGGTTATAGGACGACGCAGTCGGGGCCGGAACAGGAGGAGCATCCGGAACCTGAGGGACTTCCGGAGCTGGGACGGGCGAGGCAGACATTTTTCCGGTGTGGTTTGAATGAGGGGGTCGTTACTGCTTTATGACTTTTTTCTGCGACTAAATGAGTCGTCATTAACGCGTATCAGGCGAAGAAAAAGAATAACGGAGAGTACACAGGAATGAGACGAGACAACCGCTTGTGAATGGGTTTTTTTGTATTTTTTTTTTTAATTTGCTTTTTGGCTGGACAAAAACCAGTAAGGAAAGGAGACGAGGGTAGAGTAGGTGGAAAGTAGGACAGACCTTAGATGACGATGGTGGGTTAAAGCAGAAAAAAATTGATTGTCTGTCTATGACTGTTTCTTCCCATCGTTCAATCTCCGACTTGTGCACGCGCTTTGCCTTACTGGGATTGTCCTCGGGGGCCACATGCAATCACACAGACTACGTATTGTTCATAGAAGAAAACAGAAGAACACAACAACTATCATTAACCTCGCGTAAAGTAGGCCTTTGCTCCTTGTGTTGCTAGCTCGGATTTGGCCTGTAACGAAGGATCAATGTCCGCCATTCACATAATTTCACCTCAACGTTACCTTTTCCATTGTGTGACCAGCAGCGCTGTGATGTGTCCAAATCTGTCTCAAAGTGAATGGCCGGGTGATGACATGACTGAGAGGGGATTACCTGACGATAATAAAAGGCATTTCCTAGTCCTTGAACGGCCCAACCAACGGTGGCTATGATACCAAGGACCCCGGCCACCAATGCACCGTGGGAGAACCTCTGAATCGTCTGGATGATGCCAGCGGAACCAGTGCTTATGAGAATCAAATTTGAGAACAAGAGTACTGTGCAGAAAAAGGAAACGTAGAAATACCTAGGAATACCAAGGAGCCTGTAATGCCCATTCGCATCAGTACAAAGTACAAGGACGGCCGGGAAATCAGGGAGAGAGACTCACATATACAGGCTAAACGCCAAATGCCACCCGCAGAAGAAAAAATAAATATCTGCAAAAAATGAGCAGATAGGTAAGAAGAGACTGTGGCATCGTCACGTACAGTAATACAATGATTGCTCCTGGAGGTGTTCAGCATGATCAGCCGATTAATGTAGAGTAAAACACACCTTCATATATCCATTATATATTGGCCTGAGGTCATAGGAATGTGACTTGATACGGTGATGTGTACACAAAGCTGCTCACCTGTACCATGATAGGAACGATAGAACACTAATCAAAGGAGCAATGCTATCCAATAACGCGAAGGTCGTGAATCGACCAGAAAGCCACTGGCGCAAGGGAGACGCACATGATGCTGATGATCAGATCTTTAACTCCATCTGAGCCTCCTGAGGTGAGAACAAATATGCAGGCAACCATGTTGACAATCAAGGTTCCCGCGAGAATGAGCCACAGTAAGTAGAGTCGTTTGATGAGCGGTCTCGAGGCTTCGGGTATTTCCTCCGATATGTCATGATAAATGAGGGGAAAGACTACGAGAAGTACGGGTAGAAATGAACACGAAGGCTTTTGGGACGCAGATGAACTACGAAGGAGACTTACATGGAGGCCAGTTGTTGCGGCCATGTTTTCGGATGGTTTCAGCTTTTTGATGTAGCTCGCGTTCTCTATGCTCCAAGTCTCGCTCCCGACTGTCGAGGTCGGCGACTCGTGAGGCAGAGAGTTCGTGTGAATACTGAGATTGCTTGTTGACGGATTCTTGGTCCGGGAAAGGGTCGTCGAAGGGATTAACGTCAAGAGACGCTGTCGAGGCAAAAGGATCCTTTGTAATGCCTGGAGGAAAACGATGGGTTCTAGCAATGTGGAAATGCAAGCCACCTACCAGCTGAGCCCATTGGAAGCGAAATGAGGGTGCGGTAGTGCTGTGATGGACTCGGCGCGGGAGCTGATGGATGTTGCCTGACGGTAACTAGCGTATTACTTAATCAGCGTTACCCGATTGTATCCTTCTTCGCGCCGTTATAAACACCATCTTTTTTCTTTCTCGCCCCCACTCCTCCACTCCCCTTCTTTCCCTTGCCTTCTCTGTCGTGACGCTTTCTTTTGCCGCTCTTTAACTCCTCTCACTCCTTCTCTCAACCACAATCATTGTCGCAATGGTTCGCATCTTTTGCATCGCTCCTCTCGCTCTTGCTGCCGTTTCTGCCGTTTCCGGTCACGTTATTCGACACAAAAAGCCTCCCCCGGGTTGGGAAACGAACATTCTTCAGGTTTGTTCGCTATTTTGTCCAAGCTGAATCGTCTTTCTCACTCCCTTGCAGAATTACGATGCATACCACGATCGGTACTTGCAGTGGAATTGCCAGGGTCAGCACAATACCACATTCTTTGACAAGTGCTGCCACCCTCTCTTGGTAGGATCCTGTGTTCCCATTATTGGTCCCTACTCACATGCCACAGAAAGGTGAATCCCTTAGTAACCTCGACGTCCTCGGGTGCAAGGCTCCCGATGATGAATGTGATGATGGCGGATCTTCGGTCCCTCCGTCTTCTACTCCATCAAATTCATCTCATCCTGCGGACGCGAAGGCACCTCCTCAGCCTTCGTCCTCACCCTCGTCGAAGCCCCCAAGTGGTGCTCTTGGAAAAACTAATGACACACCCTCTTCCCCGCCTACGACTTCAAGTTCTACCCCAGTGACTACTACCCAGTCGCCCACTTCGTCGCCTCCCTCTGCTCCGTCGCCTCCCCCCGCTCACACCAGTAGTGGGGGTGGCGGCAATGTACACAAAGGAGGCGAGTACGTACTCTTGAATTTGTCTTTTTTGATCACTCATTGTGTCTTGCTAGGGCCACGTTTTTCTTTCAGCATAACACCGCCGGTGCTTGCGGCACGGTTCATCAGGATTCCGACTTCATTTGCGCTATAGGTGAGTGTTCCTTAGAGAGCTCTACTCCAATGAAACTCATTCGTGTCAAAGATTCGGCATTGTTCAGCCAAGCCATTTGCGGGAAGTCGGTGCATGTCACCAACACGGACAATGGCCACACTATTACCGTGATCGTTGCAGATGAATGCCCCACTTGTTCAGGCCCGAACTCTATTGACTTCTCTACGGGTGCTTTCAACCAGCTCGGTGACGCGAGTAAGGGTGTGCTTCCGATCGAGTGGTCTTTCGATAATTGATGTCGCTTATCACCTGATTTGTGTTATTCCTGATTTCATTTTTCGTATTGTCCTTTTTTTTTTAGCTGTGGGGCAGTGCCCTGTTCCCATTGGGTGTACGGGCTGCCGTGCTGAGGATTGACGGACGAGCTTTGATACGGGACCAACAACCCCGGTGGCGATTCCCATCATATACGAATCTACTCATTCCCACGCGTGTGTGTTACGACACATTATTCCCTTGTTATAGCTGGGCTAGTTTTTATTGTTTTATCGTGATTCAATGGCACATGTTGTCCATGCTTAATGTAGGTCGTATATACCGCAGGTTCTATTCCCCAAGGTGACGCTTTACTTTGTCACGATGGCTACGATTGTTAGTGCAATACGGTGTATTGCCTCCACCCGTTGACAGGCCTGGGAGGCTCGGCAGGCTTTCATAAACGTCAACGTAACGTAATTGTAACGCTCATCCGGCGCCGTAAGTTACTGTGGATTGGATTGTTACCGCGCGCATTGTTACTGCGCGCATTCAGTAGAGCGATCGTCGTCAACTCGACAGTCCTACGGGATGATACCCACACTACGGAAAATTATTGTCGTCGGGGGCAACGGATTCATTGGTAGGTCATTCCTTTTCCCCTTTGGCTATGAATAAACAAAGCATTCATTCAGGCTCGGCTGTCTGTCGGGTGGCCCTTCGTCACGGCTTCCAGGTTATTAGTATTAGGTGAGCGTAATCGTGTTTCTAAACGCGTAAGCCAAGCAAGGTGAACCACAGTTCATCCGGACACCCCTTCCAGACCCCAAAGGGCCATACGCCAACGTGGACCGAAAAGGTAGCATTCCGAGAATCACCTCTTCGCATTAGACTGATCCCATCGAGGTGGAGTGGCTGAGAGCGGACGCGCTGCGGCCGGAGACTTATTCACATCTACTCCCTAACGCGTCGGCAGTCGTGCATACCCTTGGCACGCTCTTGGCGGATACTAAGTACAAGGACGCGCTGCGGAAGCAAGACTTGGCAGGCGCTGCAGCGAGTTTTTTACGAAGTCTCACAAGCGCTGGGCGGAACCCGCTCGAAGAAGGCCCAAGCGGATATGAGACGCTAAATAGGGACTCTGGTCTGTAACTTCATGCTGTTTGAGAAAAGGGGAATATTGCTGACGTCCCGGGGCAGCCGTGCAAGTTGCGACAGCATTCGTGAGCAGCGTCGATAATACTGGATCGGGATGGCCCCGGCCATTTATCTACATCTCAGCGGAAGACATATTTCGACCTATCGTACCCGCTGCGTACATTGACACTAAACGGGAAGCTGAGGAACAGATTGACCGCATGATCGAGGGGAACATAAATTATCGCGGGGTCTATATGCGACCAAGTGAGCGATGCTGCTTACTTTCGTTTGGAACAGAGGTTTTAATAGCAATGATTTGTCAGGCCTTGTTTATCACCCCCACCTCAGACCGTATACGGCTGCTCTGGCAGCGCTTTTTGACTTGTCGTCCACGATTCAGTCGAAATTTCCCAAAGGCGTGCCAACACCCTCCCAGTTACTCCATGGATTCTCGGAAACGTTGGCTGGAAAACCATCGGCTCTTGACTCTGTTGCAAGAGCACTTTCCCTACCCCCCATACATGTTGACCAGGTTGCGGAGGCTATCTGCGTGGCGGCGGACGAGAAAAGTGTGAACGTTCGAGGGATATTTGGTGTGCGGGAGATGCGGGAATTGATAACGTAGCCTTATCTAATCGTGTTAATCGCTAATCAGTCGGATGATATGTGGACAAAGGTCCACAAAGCGACGCGAGCTCACCCGGCTTGTCCCACGATGATCTCTCACCATCTCATTGCACAACGTAGCACATGTCGCCGTGCATTCTCAACATCATCTCGCTCCCAAATTGCTCTGCCATTTCTCTTACGCAATTCTCGCTCAGCTGCGGCCCCTGATGCGGATTCTGGCGCAGACTCGAATCACCCCAACGGGAGGGCGCTGCGCATGATCATCTTCGGGAAGCCTGGTGCGGGAAAGGGGACACTCACAGCACGGCTTGTGCGAAAATATGACATTTTCGCACTCTCTACTGGTGATTTATTAAGGCAGCATATCGCCGAAAGGTGAGTCGGGTCATTGTTCAACCATCACAGGCCCAAAAGATTCACCACTATGAAGAACTGAAGTCGGTCGTATTGCTGAGGAAATCGTCGCAAATGGCGAGTTGCTACCTGATGAACTCATGTTGAGGGTCGTATCGAGTAAGCTAGATGCCCTCCGCAATAAGGTGTGCTGCGTCATCATGATAGTGATCCCGCAGGGGGTGGTGTCATAACAGTCACACTGATTCACCTTGTCCAGCATTGGATATTAGATGGCTTTCCTCGGACGGTAAGCCAGGGAAGGCTCCTTGATGCCCATCTCCGGTTAGAGACATTCTGTCTGTTGCTATGACTTTCTCCACAATTTCTGAGTTCGGATCTGGCTTGTTTAGTAAACAAGGATACCCGCTCAATCTCGTCGTCAATCTTGATGTCCCAGATGAGGTCATTCTCGCTCGCATATCCGATAGATGGGTCCACCTCCCATCAGGGCGCGTTTACAATCTTTCGTACAACCGGCCTCGGGTTGATGGCCTCGATGACGAGACCGGTGAACCACTGACCAAGCGGCCTGACGATACTCCGGTACGTCACGGGTGTCGTAATACCGTAATTCGTCAAATTTTTTTCTGACAGCACATGGCTTGGCCCTTTCACACTTTCAGGAAGTTTTTGCTCGCCGACTGCGGCAATTCTATTCAACAACTTCGCCGCTGTTGCAATATTACAACGCCCCACAGTCTTTCCCTTCCTCGGGCCCGAAAGCAAAACTTGTTTCGTTACGTGGTAGTACGTCCGACGAAATATGGCCACTGTTAGAGCATGCTGTGCGTTCGACCATACCCAGTCTTAAAGAGCGAGGTGGAGAACGTAGAAGGATCACTCTTGGCGAGGTCGTACTTGCGAGTGACGACGAACGGCGTTTGCGTGAGCCAGGCACACGGGACGCACGTCACACATGATCACTGAATTTTACCTTTCATATCCGATTCACATGATATTCTGTGTCAGCTTGTGAAACTTTCTTTTGGTGTCTATGCGAGATGATTAAGTTGAGGAATGTATGATACCGCACAACCGTATCGTGAACGTTGATGTCAGTCAAGATGGCTGAAAATAAACTGTCGATGCATTTGAAATGCGAATCCAATTCAAGAATGCAGAACAGCTGGATCCGAGAATGTCACAATTTACTGTAGGGCATCTCTCGTCCTGTAGATCTTTTGGTCTATTTGTAGAATCTCCCATCTGGACCACACTCCCTTGAATGGTAAACGTAAACCTTTGGCATGCCCCGGGGTATGCCTCATGAGGGAGCCGACTGCACATCAACAAAAAATTTCTTTCGGAGGCCGACATCGCACATCACGATTCCAGTCATGATTCATGCATTACAATCATACATCATATTGCGTGGGAGTCTCTCCGCTGCTTTTCCAAGTTTGCAACCTTACTGAGATCCCGCGGTTCCATCATTTCAAGCTTCTCCACGGCAATCACGTCTCCCCTGACTTGGTCAAGGAGTGTGCTCCACGGAACCCTCGGTATTGGTTCGCGAATCATCCGCAGTGCCCGTGCCAACTACATTGTACGTGTTAGTGAACAAGAGGGCTGCAAAAAATAGCCGAGAAGATTTTTACCTTGGTGTTGGAACCATCTGGTTGTCCAAACTTACCAAGACGATGTAGGGTGGCCTCATGCATCGCGGTCTCCAACGCCAAGACTGAATGAAGCTCTTTCAGGAATTGAAACAGGTCCGCAATGACAGACGATGTGGCGTTCCATAGCGTCTGCGCACTTAAATTAGACCGGGCTGTCGGAGAATTCACTGTATTTGACGTGGCGCGTACCATGTTCTGGCCCTTTGACACGTCCGTTTCGTACGCGGTGATAAGATCTAAGAATGGGGTCCAAAGGTCGTTCCAGATTACGAACGGCATCGCTCTCGGGATGAGAGTATTGCCGTCCAGTGATCCCGGTATTTGTGACAGCATTCTCTCGAGCAACAGCCATAGCTTTACGGAGGCGTAGCAGTGGTTTATGTTAGCCGCTGCGCTCACAATGCCAAGAGTTACGGAGGAAGATGCCGCCAGCGATTCCCGATATGCGGTGACAAACGCTGGAAAATGCTTCATTAGAAAGGCGCCGGGGCCGGGATTCTTGTGGAGCAACGCCGCCAGTAATAATACATTCCACACGTTTACGCTTAGTTGCCGTGTAGGTTTCTGTATGCGGTCTATGTCAGCCCGAATGCTAAGTAACTTGAAGGCCCTACCTCTGAGGACTGTTCTGAAATCAACTGTTGAATTGACTCTGCGTCAATCTTCCAGCTGTATAGGATTAGATTTGCAATGGACAGCGAGACGTCGACCTCGGCTTCCGCATTAACACCTTGCGGACTGCGAGTTTGTAAATACCCGATGCCATCTACTCCTAATCTCGCTATTGCGCTGTCCAAGTCGCTGTCATATTCGGCGGTGTCAATGCTGGTTTGTGCTATGGCCTGATAGTCCTCAGAGAACAGTGATGAACTCGGGGACCTGAAGAAATACCTCCGCCATTGCAGCTAATGTTGACGGAACGACCCTACTTTTCCGTCGGAGAGCCTCACCGTAGATTTCAAGCACTACGGTTATGATCCGATTTTGTTCGAGCCTCAGGCTTGCTGTCGTGGTTTGCTTCTTGATGCGAAGGTGAAGGTGCTTCGCCACCTCCAGTATGCGAACGAGACTCGACTGACTTATTGTAAATCTGGTCAGTACCCCCCGTAGTATGGTGTCAACGTAGACAAAGAAGTCCTTCGGTGCCCAGTAAGTGAGTAGGATACGCGATATGAGACAAACCATACCCGAGCTTCCGTCGGATTGTTTTTCACGACAACGCTAATGATAAGGAACAGTGGACTTGGATCAAAATTCACTGATGGCCATTCAGCCGTGCGACGAACAGCGTTTGCAAGGCAAGCTCCTATGTCTTGCGGGGAGTTAGGGAAACAATGGAATAAATGTTAGGAAAACTTACGGCGCACGAGACCGGGACTGTAAGCCCCATTGTGGACCTTGTCGATGAAGAGACTAAGATTATGCATGACCAATTGGAAGCTTTCTGCATCAGTCTCGATTATCCGAGACGCAGTATCTCGTAAGAGGATATCCCTCAATCCCTGAGACTCGGGAGAGCCGCGTGAGCTGTTTTCTGTACATGACCGGAGGACGTCGAAGAAAGAGTTGGAGTGGTTTCTCTGTGGCGCTTATCATCAATTGACGCGACTGCCATAACGTAAGGGCACTGACTTTGAGCAACACGAAAGTTACCCCGCTTTCGGCGAACCTAATTATAGGTCAATATTAGCTTGCCACATATAAAGACTTCACGAGGTGTACATCGACAAAGCATTTTCGATGAAGGATGCTGCTTGAGACGTAAGATGATCATCTTTGTTGAGCTCCAGGTCTATGAAAATTTGTGCGCAAACTTCAATGGACTCACTGAAATTGTATATCAGAATTGAATCTCTGCAAGAAAGACAGTTCGCTTACAGAACGAAGCTACCTGACGTGTTTGGCCATAGCCTGATATATGTCTGAGCTACCGTCAAGGAGAGCTGGCGTAGTTCGTAGTTAATCCCAGTAGGTGCGAGATTCAGCACCTGGCGGGCAGCCTTCCGAAGATTTCCTTGTAAATGTCTCAGAGGTCGACTTTCCATGTCATGCTTGTACATGATGACAAGAAGGCATTCAATGAGCCTCTTTGTTGTCAAGAAAGGCAAGTCAAGGAGGTCCTCCGATCCTGTGATCAGTGCGAGCAAGATGTCCACAAAAATAGACCCAACAAGCAACGCCGCCGGGGCGTCATTGGGAGGCAGTGATTCAGTCATCGCAGAAGCGACGACTGAGAATGGGTGTGAAGCATCGAGCAAAGACAACAGTTCGTTCATGCACGCCGACACGTCGCGATCCGTGTGTCTTGTATGCTCGAATGCAACGTAAAACACCTGGCTTGTAGGTGTGGAGAGGGTTGAGACGTTGGAGAACCCCAAAATATGCACGAGGTATTTCTTCACCCTCAGCAAGGTGAGTAGGTTGATGTCGATACCGGAACCGATCATCTTCAAGCTCAAAAGCAAAACAGCAATCTAAGGGGGGTTGATTGAAGGAAGCCCAGATCGCTACGAAGGACTTACACGTAGGGAGGCGATGTCAGGGTTGTGAGTGGTTGGCGTGTCGTTGGGTTCCGACTAAAAAATGAACATTCTGGTCTAGAATATGTTACCAGATACCTACTATGTGAATATATGCGGACTCATTCTTGATGTTTTCTCGGTCATAAATGTAATCTTCTTCCGAAAGGATCCCGATGATGACGTCCCAAGATAGTACTGCGGGAGATATTGTAACCGAGAGCCATGTGACCGACATGGTACATACCTCTCCAGCCAGGAAACAGAGAATGAACGGGTATGAGGAAGTTGACGAGCTTCACACGTTCAGACATCGGTGCCTTAAGCAAGGCTTCGTTCCAACAATTTGATATGGCTTCGAAGTGAGCTGGAAGCAGTGTTTGCGACCAAGTATCTACGGCGACCTTCACTTCTTCCTGAAGGGAATGTCAAACTCTGTAAACAGTCGTGGTTTAGAAGAACAAATACCTGAGGATCCTTCCACAGCGCAGTGAAATAGTTGTAAAAAATTATAGTTGCGCTGGGCTGCCACTGCCTATCTTCAACGACAAACGAAGGGTTGATCACGTCAAGAATGATACGAAAGAGCTGGTTCAATGTTTTGAGTCTGAAAATATGAAGAGCCATCTCGTTGACGTTAAAATACAACCCACTTACCGCTCTTCCCAGCGGGTTGTGAAAGATAGCGAAGTTTGTAAGAGAGCCTCAAGAGGTTGTGAGTCAACAACAAGAATCCGCATTAGCAGATTAGGGCAAATTGAGGATAGACGGCTTGATTGCATTCCATAGAAGGACCATAAACTGTCCCGTGGATGAGTAGATAGCATACGTTGCAAGCCATCAGGGCCTTACCAAGAGCTCAGTACCCCGGCATTGCGGAGAACGAAATTGTCCACTTCATAGGTCTCTAATAACGAACATTCCTTGACGAAAAGATAGAAGAATCTGGCGATAATAACACTGATCTCCTCTTGTCGCGCATTGACGTAGTTTCCAAGCCCAAAAATGAAGCTAGTATCCACGTGAATTGGGTCCGGAACCGACTTCGCTCTTGCGACAGTTCGTCTGTTTGATGCTTGAGTAATGACACAGTGAGGTCGACAATAATGGAACAAACCTAGAGGGTAGCTGAAGTACTTCGCTTTCCATAATCATACCATGACCAATAACGTCGTCACGCGCGCAGCCAGCCAAAAGTAGACATGTGGCCAGAGATAACCTAATGAAATCAGTTCTGAGAAGCGTTAGCTCTAGATATCTTCCCCTATGATGTTCTTCCTTACATAGTTGGAGGGACCTTGCCCTCGTTCAAGTATCTAGACACATCCGCGGACAGGCGTAGGTGCACTGAGCCGATCGTGCCGAAAAGCTCTTGTCGACCAAGAGACCTGATCCAGACGCATAGAAATGTAGCGTGGATCAGAGGATACGTCTCAACTACAGAGAACTTGAATCGATCCGTTAAAGATTTGAATCGCTGGAAGACGGATTCTGGTATATCGACTGCAGAGACAGCAAAAATTTCCAACCATTGCAAACATTGACGTAGACCGTCCTCATTTCCGGATGCTATTCTGACCAGTATGGCCCACGGATTGATGGCCGTGACATCAAGACCGTCAGCCAATGATGCAGAGTCACCGAAGGCACTGCTCAGCGTCTGAGTCAAATTACTATCCCGACTTAGGAGTCGTGGCAAAGACGAAATGGGCTATAAGTATCTTGAGTAAATGATGATGCAGAGACTGGTTGAATTACTTTATTCAGTGGCCGGGTCAACGTCGTCGCCAGCCATGGAACGAACAAATCCTCGAATGTGGTGAAGACGACGGATACTTGGCAAAGCCTAGTAATGTATCGCAACGATAGATCCACCTTCGAAAGCATCAATGCGGAGTAACGAAAAGGCCAAAAAGGACTTGCCATTTCACCTGCTTTTGCCTCAGGCAGCTCTCCAGCGATCTCCAAAACCAACTCAAAGCACGTCTTCCCATAGAACCCTGTATCTTGGTCGTGAAGGGCCAGTAACCATGCTGCGGCATAGCTCCTGAGTAATGATCGCCGATGCGCAACATAATCCCCGCGATTGTTTGATGATGAAGCGAACGGCGGTTTATTTGTGGGATTAGGCCACGGTTGGCGCATATTACTCGTACGAACCCCGGGTAGTTCCCGTCCTAGAGGAACATAGTCCCGAAGTATGACCGCTAGTCTCGCGTCCTTCAAGAAATGTGAGTCTCTATGTTAGCTTGGTTCTGTATGCGAAACTACCCACTTCGGCTAGAATCCAACCAAGAACAGATTTCATGAGTCTACGAAGGGCATAGTTTGTCGACATCTCCGTGGGCCATGCCCTTCTGATCAAAAGAAGAAACCCCGCTTCATTTACCGAGAGATCAATATCCGATAGACATGCCCCAATAGCCGTCATCAGGGTTTCGACGTTGGCCGAGAGGTCCAGATTTAAGGGCAACGCAAACAAGCAGAGTGATTCCTTATATTGCAGTAGATCGTTTGTTTCGACTAGACGGATTTCCGGGAGTTCAATCAAGCCAACATGATGTAGCTGGCTGAGCAGCGACTCGGCGGCAATATCAAGAAATATTTGGAAGTTGGTGGCAAGATTATCGCGAATGAGGCCGAGGGTGACAGCATCGTAGTATTGAGGTTGCGACATGATATTGTCTGGCTGTGTGTCCAAATAGGGATCATGTAGGTCTCCTGCATGAGGATGAGGCGTTTCGTTTACGAATTTGATACTCGTAGTGAAGAAAACCAGAGTCGGCCAGTCGAAGAGAAGAGTCTCCCGTGAGGGAGAACGACACTCCTCATGAAACCCACTCAACATGTCAGATAGAATGGGAATTTGAGAGAGAAGGGCGCCTCGGAAGCGATCGTGGAGAGACTGGAGTTCCAGGCTGAACGACTTGGAGGCCTCGACTCCACCCTCGATGGAAACGGAGCCTAGCGCGAGTCCATTGTTCAATATTTGCAGCTGGGACCAAAGGATATCAGAGCAGATTAAAAGTTCTTCGTGATGTCCGACAGAATCAGGATCTAGACCAAGCAGGCCCTTGAAATGGTTGTCAAATGAATTGCGCAAGTTATGCAGTGAGATAATCGTATGAGCCGATGTGAGTGGAGCTGTGAGACATTGTAGGACAGCGGGTTCTGCGGTGCATTTTGCATGAACGAAATGATTACAGTTGTCACATTTAAGACCTTGGCTGTGGCAACCCCACAGGGGTGAATTGCAAATAAAACAAATCGAGAGAGTGAACATATTGACAACCCGGAAGGTATGGCCTAGGATGTGTTGTACGGTGGATTTATGGCCACTTGTTGGCGGCTGAACATGGCAGAATCGATGAACTGCCACCTTTTGGGTATCAGAATCCAGTTCGATGGGATACTCCACAAGCAGGTTGCCATCAGGGTAGTCATAGCAATCAAAATGCACGGCACAGATACACAATGGGCAAAACAGCCCGGACCCAACGATATGTTTGAGACATGATCGGCACTCTCGTAATATACTGCCGTCGAACAGCGATGGTGTGGAGGGCTCTGTGAACCGCCAAAAGACGAACTGATGAGCATGCGGATGGTGTGAAAGCGGGGGATCAGCATCGGCCAGGGATTCGAATGGCTTGGTTATGGAGCAGTGGCCAAGTGCACGAGGCCAGTAAGAATACAAAATGCTGAGGGCAGCGGACCGAGCCTTTGGTGTATGGTATGCGATGGTCTCAAGGACATTTAGAGAAGCATCGGGTCTCAAATTCACAATCATGTCAAACATATGGCGCAGCCGATATACAGTGAAGGCTGATGCCTTGTTGAAAACGATTGCATCGGAGATAACGGCTAGCAGAGGAGATATAAGCGAAAGGAGCCGGTAAGATGACAGTGACTGTCCAGATGCGCTCTGAGAGGGAACAGAACGGCCAGAGTTTGGCGAGTGGGAGGTCCAACTTTGGGAGTCATCCCCGAGGCCTGTGCGAGTGTCATCGTAAGGCTCAACTTGAATCGAAACAGTAGGAGGGTCGCCATCTGGCTGGACCACGGCGAAGTGCTCTATATACAATAATGGGATGAGAAAGAAATCAAAAGGATAAGGATCTTGTAGACACCTTGGCTACTCGAGCCTCCCACGCCATCTTTCGCAAGGTCACGTAATCTCTTTTCCTCATGAAACATACCTCGAAGAATTCCTTCAAAAAACAAAAGCAATCGAGGGTACATCTCTGCCTTGAATGTTACAAAAGCTGGCAGAAGGGCAAACCCAACTTGAGAGACAACAGCATGAGACTCCGCATGCATATGCACGAGTAGCAGCGCAATATCCAGAGAGATCGCTTGTAGAGAGTTTGGTGGTCGAGTGGGACGGGGTGGTGTTAATGGAAATCGGCAATCCTCTGAGATTATGGACTGGAGAACGAATATGCACTGGGAAAGCAATTCGGTTGATCCAATTTTTGAAGTCGACAAGCGCCGTGGGTCAGAGCTTGCACTCCGCCTTCGGAGACGGAAGGGAGAAGGCGGAACTGTAATATCCGACTCTTCGCCACGACCGAAGAGCGCGACCGACGTGCTGCAGGGGTGTAGACATTACACATAGAACGGCTTCTAAAAACAATTTACCTACCTTTCGCTAAATATTTGCCATCCCTGGGACAGTGATATCATCAAAACGTCTCTCAGGCGGTTCATCAGGTCAAAAGCCAAGTCTGGGGAAAAGGCGCGCTCCGAACTGTCTTCGTTGTCAGGGTCTAATGATTGGGCTTCGCTATTCGTCCTCGAAGCACTGGAGCGAAGGGCAATCGGTTTGACTGCCGTTGCTTGGTGGGGCTGCGGAGGGTATGTTATGGGACATTTCGGTCTGTGACGCAGTTGCTCGAGGACGTGTGCCAGTAACTTTTGCGACTCATCCCGCGCTTTGGATATTCCTGGAGGTGGCACAGGTAAGGGGGATCGTGGCGGTAATAGAAATGTAGTATTGCTGATGTCATTCTGAGAAGGGCGACGAGAGGGGGAGGACTCATCACCTGGTGAAGTGTTAGTAGACGGTGTGACGAAGGTATCGGATATCTCAAGACGAAGGACAGGCGAGAGCTTCTCCCTGAGGAATGGCATGATTTCGACTTATGTGAGTGAGGCCTTGAGGGCGAGGTGCTCGTACAAGATAGCGCGTCAGGTCATGTGATTGTTTCCCCTCTGACGCAGCACGCTCAGTTGGATGGTGACTGCGGCACTGCACTTAATATGCCTCGCAGAAAGGCATCATCTGAACAGCTCAAGCAACAGAGTCTCATCAGCTTTCTAAAGCCAAATTCTTTAAAAGCTAGTAGCCCTCGAAACTCTGAATCCAGGACAAAACTAGGATCTGCACGTCGTGCACGTAGAGTCCCTCCCCAACTTTCCGAACCTTCCGATCAGAATGACACGGGCAGTGACGTTGACGCAATCCACTTCGAACCAAAGGAAGTGATTGTCTCCGATGATGACAATATCCAACCATCCTCTCCGGTGAGGAGGGGCAGAACAGTGACCGAGGTTGAGTCGCACGACAATCATGGGACTCCAACATCGACCGATTCGGACGATAACATTGGAACAAATCGGAGAGCGACGTCCTCAGTTAAGATCAAGCGTCGTGTTTCCCGTAGTCCGAGCACGGAACTTGAATCGCCTTCCAAGCGCCGGCGACTGGCCAGAGTCCGACCCTCGAGTCCAGAAGAATCTGATGACAATCTGCTCGACGAGGTCAATGAAGCAGGCAATCATTCCATCGAGCCATGCAAAGTTACAACTAACTACGTTCGTAGATATTATCCAGTCTCGCTTCCGTAACCGTCAGAAACGGACCGTTTTTCAAAGGAGACTCGACGATTTGAAAAGTGAGCGAGGTATAACTAGTATGGTAACAGCGCAATGGAATTTGCTGATGCCTCACCAGAGAAAAAGCTCGGATTGAAAGTGCCTGAGTCGGGCGACGAGCAAACCAGTGAAGATGACTCGGAAGTCATCCCTATTCGGGATCCTCAGCAGGAGGATAGCGATGGTGATGATCATGGAGGTGATGGCAGCGATAACGACATGGATGATTTTGTCGTCCAGGATGACGGATCAGTAATGCCTGACCTCCCTATGGCCTTCAGCCGCCATAGTCACCAGGACACGAGGCACAACTTCAAGGTCGTTTGCCAGCTTTTCGTACACCTTGCTATGATGCCAATGGACGGGCGTCGAACATATATGGAAGAAACGCTAAAGGGTACAACCTTCACTTCCTTGATGTTATTGAGCTGAGTCAAACGTAGTCGAACACTACTTCTCGGTCCCGTTCCAGGTTATCCGTCGAAAAATCTCGGGTACTCGGGACTCAATAGCGTCATCCGTGTGGAGCCGAAATTTCAGGGAGAAACTGGAACGATACCCGGACCTCACCTTAACGAAACTGGACTTCGCAGTTCCCCAGTGCGATGCATGTCATCTCGGTGGCAGGCAATCCACTGTGGCTGGGTGGTTGAAGGGCATTCCTTATGACGACCTTTCATTCGAGGTGAGTTTTATGCCGACTATCGCTGGTTCTTTTCTTAGGCCCATCACAACCGTAGCCTACAATCAACGAATCCGAGTCTGATTCGGAGGATCTTGAGGATGAAAATACTCACATTAGTTTCAGCCTCGGTCGCTTTTGTGCGGCTCGAGCTCAAATCTTCCACAAACTGTCACACTGGAATGTGGGTCAACATCTTGTGAAATCTGGTCTTCATGACTGACAGTTTTCTAGTATCACTTGTACCGGACATTATTCGAGGAAGTTGACATTGCTCAGCAGCCTCGCAGAAAGCGACCATATGACACGTTGGGCTATGCCAAGAATTTACCTCCACCCGGGGACACTACCGATCCGGACGAAGTTATGGAATGGTTGGACAAGAGAGGTACTGTATCAGCAGAGTGGCAGAAACTGCGTGAGTTGTTGGAGCGTGCTAGTAGTTTGGATGCGTCAGCTGGGAAGAAAGAGGAGGACATTAGTTTAGACCTGTAGTTTGAACAAAATCTCTCATAGTATGCTCTCAGGATTCGGATGTATAACTGGTAATGTTGAGCACCTTTCGTTTGTTGTAGGAGATTCTCTAGGAAATTGTAACGCTATTCGTTAGATGTCAGATTCAGATTCCATGGTGTCAAGTTCACGTGACTGATTGGTGCTGTGTCAGTTTGCCGCGTGTCAGTTTGCCGGTCGTCATTACTATTACTATCCATTTGGCCTCTCGGGATCAGGTCAATACACCACCATCATGGCCTACTACACTCCTCAAGCAGGGCAGCACCCAGCTGCATCGGGGGCATATCCATATAACACTTACTCGTACACCCACCCGCAGACCCCAGGTGCATACCCCTACACGACTGGTGCATACCCAGGGACTGCTATCACGGGTTATGGCGCCGCATGGCCTTATTCTTATAGCTACTACCAACATCAACCCAGTTCACTATCGAAGCCTGCTGCTTCGCAAGCAACTACCTCTCTACCCACCAACGCACAACGGACGACTACTTTCACGGCTTATAACCCCACGTACTCGCGCGACAGTGCCGGAACTGCTGTAGCAAGTGGCCCCTCTGCCCGCGCATACAAAAAACAGTCCAACCTCAAAGGATTGTTTACCAAAGAGCGTGCGTCCCCATACCCGCATCGTCTGGCTCAGCTCACGCTCACGATCCAAACCCTCATTCTTAGTTCGTAACCTGATGTTTGGCTTTGGAGACGACAGAAACCCCTCAAATGATACCGTCAATGTCATGGAGGAAATACTTGTGGAGTACATCGCCGACGTAGTAGGTTTCTCGGTACTTTTACTTCATTTCATAGCAATAACCCTATCTGCTCAGTGCCAAACTGCGCTTGCACCAACAAAAAAGTCCCGTCTATCAATAGAGGACTTCCGTAGGGCCCTATCGCGACCGGCTGACGCCAAGAAGCTCGCTCGTATGGAGGAGTTATTGTTCATGCAGGAAGATATTAAACGGGCGAGGGCTCAGTTCAACGATTCTGAGATGAACCAGTCTAGGGGTCTGCCACCATAATACACGGGAGGAGTGCACATTGTTATTCTACCTCATAGTCAAATGGCATGGTTGAGTCTAGTGGTACAACGTACGGTCAGAGTGTAGACTACTGGTCATCCTGGGTGTTTGTTTGTTCTTCATCTTCTTGTTCCTTGGCATCATTTCTCTGGCCTCGCAAGCCTAAGATATGTTAATGAGTTGTTCGTAATCGCAGGGGTTTCTCTCACCTCCGCTCCCGGTTAGCGGTTTAGCATATTGTTTTAACCATTCCTCAGATTCCCAAACTAAAAAGGAGGGCCTTAGCAAGTATGCCTCATACGAGCGAACATGATTTACTGGCTCTGTTTCCAGTCGCTGGGGTCACGCCCTTCATGGGTCTCGCAATGCTGACTTTCAGAATTCGACCGCGAAGTTCGTTCATGTCCATGTTATCTATAGCATCTTGCGCGTCACCTGCTGATGAATACGTGACGAAGGCATAACCGCGGTGCTTCAGATCCGCAGCTACATAATTGAGCAAAAGGTAGCAATGGATTTTGTGGCAATGAACACACGATTTTCATGAGGTCTGCCCGTTGCGTTTGTGGGGAGTTGGACGTCGATGATATCGCCTGAAAGGAGTAGGGTCAAACAAGGGAGACAGCGTCGCTAACAAGGCCCACCAAATGTTGAAAATGATTCTAAAATTACCAGTTCGTCTACATCCTCGCCGATACCTCCGACAAAGATCGTTTTCTTGGTCTTGCCTCCCTCTTCCATGTTGACGGTGGCAAGAGTCAGGTGGTCAGGTCACCGGTCACCGTCGAGCCGAGGAAGCCGTGCTGGTAACTTGGCTAACGATATCTATATCTACGACACAATACAGAATGTGAGGAAAAACAAATGGATATTTATTAGGATTCTGCCGCCTCTGAAATTTCCTCTAACCTCCGTCGCTTCCGTTCCTGATATCGTTCCTGCGCCCTCTGAATGTCCGCGTCGTTGTTTCGTCTCGCTACAAGACGTGCAGTGGCCTCGCTTTCCTGCCGCTCCTTCTCCTTCACCACTCTTTCTCGCTCTTCTGCAAGTTGGACCGAGATCTCCCGCATTCGCCGTTCATTGATTTCTTTTCGGCTAGCAGCCGACCCAACTGCATGCTGGACCTCCACGGGAGCATCTGCTTTCTTTGTGGTGAGAAGTCCGATTCGCCTCGTGTTTGGCGCAGATAAGTTCAGACCGGCGGAGAGAAGTTCGCGTTTGTCAACGATTTGATTGTCCTCGTTCAGTTCTACGTCTTTTCCCTGTTCGCGAGCGAGACGTGCGAGCTCTGAATCCGATTTCGAAGTGAACTCTGGAGGTCTGACAATGGTGAGATTAGGGGCCGCCCCTTGTGGACCTTTGACAGTTCTTGAACTCGGCTGAGTCGCCGCAACGGTTTCTTCATGCTCCTGCTCCGATTCCTCCAACAGTTTGCGGTAGAAGTGAGCCATGCCCGATGAACCACGCTTCTTCTCGAGTTCTAGTATATGTCAATTAGGATGTGTGTCCTTGTGTGAGTAGCCAGTACACACCTTCTCGCGCCCTCTCTTCTTCTTCCGCCTTGCGCACTTCCGCCATTTGATCCCTGTATGCTTGGGTCACGAAGGTTTCCTTGTCACGAAACTCATCTCCTTCTGCTTCTCTCTCTCTCTGAATCATTTTTTCTTCCGCTCTCAAATGATCCAATCTGCGAGTAGCAGCCGAAGATAATAGGCCACCGATGTATTTAGGCTTTAAAGGTCAACCTCAGTTCATGATGACCACTCCACGTCGAGGTAACTTACTTTTCGTTCCTTGGACTCTCGCTCCTTTGCTTCCTTCTGTCTAGCTTTAGCATCCTGCATGCTATCCCATACTTCGTCATACTGATAGACGGTAGCATCGATTTGCTGTTCCTTCTCTATGCGCTTCTGTGATGATTTCGACAACTGGATGTTTCGTGTTACCAAGCCGCCGTTTCCGGTGCCGCCATTACGTGCGGATTGAAGTGAGTTATCGTCGGTATTGTCGTCGTCAAGCGATCCAAAGGCGGCCGGACGCTTGAGTGAAGGAGCGTCGCCGACTGACTTGGCGGTCTTGTTGGTGAGAGAGAAGGATAGTTTCATTACATTACGTAAAACTACCACTATCGTTGATAGAACACCACCAGCACTTCTTTGGGCATCATCTCAACTTTGATCATGGCACAGGGCGGATTCGATAGAAGACGTGTCCATGGTCCAAATGAGAGCTTTCAACCTATTTTTGATGGTAACTATGGGGAGCGCGAACTCACGTACAAGGGCTGGAAGCTAGGGCAGACGCGCAGAAGCAGACGGGCTGAGGACATCCGACCCATATGTGCGAGGTACACAGCTATTTCCCTTGTGCTTCTTACTAAACAAAGGTAACCCAGACAGATCTAAAGACAGGTTTTATAAAACAAGCTAATGGCTCCGCATATATTGAAACAGAACGTACTAAAATCGCATGCGCGGTGTGGGTCGTTTGTAATAGCCCATGATCCACTTGGAGCACTGAACTGGACTTTATTTAGGTACGGTCCTCGTCAATCAAAGAGCTCCGCATACCACGAAATTGGGAGGTTGAGTGTGGAAGTCAAATTTACTCCATTCTCATCCCTTGTGCGGAGAGTGCCCATCCGCGTAAGCAGCTTAAGACTACTAAAGCCTCTCATTTCGTTCTATTATTTTTCAGGATGCGGAGGACAGGTCTATAGCCAATCTGGTTCAACAAGCACTAGTCCCAAGTGTGCGGCTGGACTTGCTGCCAAAATCTGTCGTAGACATATTCATAACTGTCATTGAATGCGATGGTATCGAGAGCTGCGTCGCAGCTGCCACAGTCGCTGCATCTACTTCGCTTGCAGAAGCTGGAATAGAAATGCTTGGCTTGGTCGTATCATGTGCTGGAGTAAGCTCGAGCTTCCGTCTATACCATTTTATCCCTCAATGTTGACTTTAGGCTATCGTTGGAGACGATGTTTGGCTGGACCCTACCGAGGAAGAGGCGCAGCTGGCATCGGGAATGTTGCTGTGCGCATGTATGCCCGCTCTGGGCTCGACGACAAGCCTTTGGCAGACTGGTCGCATACTTCCGGCCAAGGCATTTCGGGTGGGCGGCGATTCATTTCCTCTGGTCGCTCGTTGACTTCAAAGGTAAACGGCAGAGTCTTCAGCTGTGCCAAGAACGATGCGTCGAAATCCATCGAATTGTGGCACAAGCACTTCATGAAGATGAGAAGGAAAGTAGCAGTTAGGCGTTTCTGTAACTGAATGCTTTTGTTACTCGCACGGTGGGTACTCTTTGTCCAATGTCATCTCCGACAACTACTCTCCATTCAATTACTTGCCATGGTCAAGGTATTTTTCGATTGAAATTCTGTTATGTGACAAATGGGAAATGTTCAAATGCTGTTTAATCGGAGGGAGCGGGAATGGCTCTCCGTAGACTAGCCTAAAATAGTAATTGAACCATCGGGTATCACCAGTGCGAAGGACTCGGCCAATAAATCCCGCTCTTCGATGAATGACTCACGGCAAATTGCCCATGCCCAGGATTTCTCGGAACAAGAGCGATCATCATTGCATTTGAGATCCTCTCATGGTTCAGATGACTCGTTGGCCGCCCTTGAACTACTCGAACGTGCAGCACCGACAGCTCACCACAGAGCACGCTCCTCTGGATCCGCCTTTGGATTTGAAAGGGACCTGTTGCCGTTAAGCGCAAGTTTGAGTGAGTCGGACGAGGTCCGGAGTGCCGGTGGGGAGAAAACTATCGGGTTAATCAATGGTACGCTGGAACTTGTGTCGCGTTTAGACGTTGATTAAATGTTGGGACCTCATATTCTTTAGGCGTGGCTTTGGTTGCGGGCGCACAGGGAGGTTCTGAACACTTTTTTGTCCGAACAGGGGTGTTAATTTCCTCTTAGATCGGGTCAGGTATATTGTATGCCAATTCTACACGCAGAGCGCACGGATACTGAACACCGCCGTAGCTCATCACCAGGGGTGGTCATTGCAAACACTGGGAGCGTCGGTGCCAGTCTTATCGTGTGGTTGTTGTCTGGTTTGTTGGGTTGGACGGGCGCAAGTAGCTTTGCGGAGCTGGGATCCGCGATACCATTGAATGGCGGAGCTCAGGCATACTTGGCTTACGCGTACGGTCCGCTTGTGTCCTACTTGTTCGCCTGGACTGCTATATCTGCTTTGAAACCTGGTACTGTTCTATGCCCTCCTGCCCGGAAGTAATGACTTAATCCAATGCGTCCCAAGGGGCCAACGCTGTCATTAGCCTCATATTTGCAGAATACCTCAACAGACTTTTTTGGCATGCCACCCGTAGTGATGTTTCACCGGATGAGATCCCACAATGGGCCATTCAGGTCACAGCTATTCTTGCTGTTTCGTTGATTACCTTTGTGTGTGTAGTTGCCCGAACTTTGGGAACTAGGATTGCCGTCGTCTTCACAAGCGTAAAGGTGGGCGCCTGTTAAGCATTTTGGATAGACGACACTTATTGTACTGCTTCCATTCTAGATCCTCTCTTTGGTATGCTCTGCCCCGCTCACCTTCCTGAACAGCTTTAACTACTCTCAGATATCCATTACTTTACTTGGCATAATTCAATTGGCAAGGGGTCGAGCAACTACCTCGTTTACGACATCCATTTTCGATGGGACATCTACGAGCCCGTCTGCATATGCCCTTGCTCTTTACTCGGGTCTTTGGGCATTCGACGGCTGGGATCAGGCAAACTACGTTGGAGGGGAAGTTTCTGAACCAGAAAAGAACATTCCGCGAGTCATACACCTCAGCATGTCCACTGTGACGGTTCGAGTTTATCGCCATGCGGATGCTCATAATGTCTGAACCTGCCTTGCAGTTATTGTTTCTGCTAGCAAATGTTTCCTACTTCGTGGTGCTCGATAAGGTGGAGCACCTACCTCTTCCACTCATTATGATCGTTGCATCTAAACTGCGTTAGAGTACTGTGGGACTGAGCAACACCGTCGCTCTTGACTTTGGACGTGCTCTCTTTGGCCCGGTTGGAGGTTCCGTCTTCGCCTTCATGGTCGCCTTTTCATGTTTCGGGGCGTTGAATGGTGCGTCACTGCTTTCACCTTACGTTATGAATATCGCAACTGGCGTATTAGGTTCCTTTTTCACTGCAGGACGTTTGATCTACGTTGCGGGTAGGGAAGGATACTTACCTGCTCTGTTTGGACGACTACATCCGACCAGGAAGACCCCTCTAAATGCCATGCTCCTACAGGCAAGCATCACAATTACCTTCATACTCCTGGGAGGTGGTTTCCGCTCCCTCATTAATTTTACTGTCGTGGCATCCTGGGCATTCTTTTTTCTCACCGTACGTCTCTCACTTGGTGCCTATATAAATGACTAAGCTGCTCAAAGGTCCTGGGCCTTGTAATTTTGAGAATTAAAGAGCCGACTTTGCACAGGTACGAACCATTCGCTTGGATGAGGTCATTCATAACACCCGATTTGTAGACCGTATAAAACGTGGATCACGACGCCCCTAACATTCTGTGCTGTGCGTGATTGTGATTGTCCTTTGATATTCACTGGCAGCTGACCAGCCCAGATTGCGTTATTCCTTCTTCTCATGCCAATCATCGCGGCGCCACTAGAGGCGCTGGCTGTTCTTGGTGCGTTGAAATGGCACAGCCCATCTCTATTGTGCTGAACAATGCCAAGGATTTGTCTCGACGGGCATCCCTATGTATTACCTTACTCAACACGGAGCATCCCTCCCTCTGAGTAGATTCCGTGGGTATCAGAACATTTACTGTCTTGGTAAACACCTTAACGTGCGCCTTTGACAGCGATTTTGTCCCCCCTTTTGTCACGACTTTATGGACAGTCAACGAGGACACCTGGGTTTGGGTGGCAGCCAGTCGCTACTGACGCTGATGTTGATGAGATCGAAATGACGGAAAGTAGGTAGTCCTAAACAAGTTAGCTCCGGTATCCGCAAGGCGGATTTGACATGACATTCCGTGATGAAGCCGTGATGAAGGGGTCTGATGGCGGAGAAAGCCTGTTTATCTTTTTCAAAGCACATGTTCTTAGCAAACCCCGCAGCCAATCAAACAACATCACGGGTCGGCAATAAAATAAAGATCGGTGCGGGCGCTGATCGCCAACCGAACGCAAGTTCAGATATTCAGACAAAATGGTCCGGGCACTTGGCTCGTATCCACGTGACAGACTCAAATTCCAAACCCCTGTTGCATTTTATGTTGCACCGGAATGCTTGGCTTGGCTAGCGTTTTTACGTTCGTTTGAACCCGTAAAATTGGTCCGCTTGCACTGGCTGGTACAGCTGCACCTTACTTCGTCTTATCCGAGATCGCACGGGCGGCAACGTGGTGCCCTTTCTCCTGGGACAGTACAGCCTCCGCTTTTTCATATGAGCTCTGCATAAATACTTTCCTGTCTCCAAACTGGCCAGCTTGAAAGCCGTCGTCTTTTCTCTCCTCGCGCCTCCAAGGTCGCGAGCCCGCCGCCTGTCAAATGTCGACCCTTCCTTCGCCTTCTCAGCTGCCCAATCCCGACCCAACCACACCTGCCTTTGACGATGATATCGAGTGGATCACGGCATATTTAAAGATCCACGCCCTTAGCCACACAACTTGGCGATATGCCCACTTCTTATGGCTCGCAATAGGCCTAGTCGCGGTCACTTTCGCTGCATTCCATTATCTAGGTCTACGATCAAGAGTTCTCGGCGCCTACTGGAGTAAATTCACCCTGCGCCGTCGGACATGGCGGAAGAAGCATACTCTAGCTCAAGCCAAGAAAAGTGGTCAACCTCACAAGCAACCACGTCTTCTACCCTCGAATGCACAACTCCTCACTCTCTCCGCCCTGGCAATTGGATCTCTGGCGGCCACGTTCTTAGGACCCGATTACATAGCCCCAACACATCGGTTGTTACACCATGCCGCGGTGCCCGATGTTGCCGCATACATCCCCCAGTACACCATTCAGAAGGCCTGGTGGGCTTGTGGGAATAGGGCTGGCCTCGTAGCCTTTGCGCTCTTTCCCCTTTGCATCCTCTTTGCCATCAAGCGTCCTCCCTTCGCAATTTTCGCCATACCCTTTTTCACACATATTCATTCCGACAAACTCATATGGCTTCACCGCTGGATTGGCCGGCTCATCTGGGCGTTGGTAGCATTGCATGCAACATTATGGAGCGTGCAATTGTTCAGGGATAGACGCATTGATACAGGTGAGATTGCGTATGTTTATGCGTGGCATTACCAGAAATTCATCTTCGCGTGGACGGTAAGCATATATTCGGAATCATTTGCAACCTCAAGTAATACTTACCAACATCTACGTTAGGCGTTTATTCTGTTCACGCTCCTTATTTTGCTGTCATTAGGACCTATTCGAGACAAGTACTATGACACATTCTATATTCTCCACGTTATCCTTGTCCCGGCTACTATTATCATGTCAGGACTACATCACCCGCCATTGTGGTGGTGGTGTTGGCTAGCTCTCCTGCTATGGGCAGGAGAGAGAATATGGCGGGCAACAAACTGGCTATATCTTAATGGTTTCTTGGGTAGTCGCTTTTTCATCCCTCCCATGGTTTTGGCCAATCAGAACCTCCCTACCCGTAGCCAAGGCTGGGAACTGCATTCCATGTTTCCGGATGTGGAGGCTAGCAACTTCGCCCCCAATAATTCGCTATCTCTTAACCGTAACTCGTACCTTGCGTCATCAAAGCCACTTTATCACCACGCCCGCCTTTCGTCCACTCATTCGCTCCTACCCCCGATTTCGTCCGCATTTTCTATTCCTGTCGGTTATGCGCATGCAGAGATCCTTGCGGGTCGCACCATACGATTACGCATTGTAACACCCGGCCGTCTCACCTGGGCTCCAGGCCAGCACTTTCTTATTTGCATCCCACTTCTGTCCAAAATCGCTTCCCATCCATTCACTGTTGCGTCCATTTGTGACAAGCAAAAACTAGGGGGCGATGGCCGAACGATTGTATTTCTCATTCGTGCAAAGAATGGGTGGACCAAAAACCTATGGACGACAGTCGTCGGACTCCTTGCCCATGGACAACGACATCCACCAGGGGAAGTTCCGGAGGGAACAATCTTACCACCGACTGGCATACTATTGAAAGCCTGGGTTGATGGGCCGTTTGGATCTCCAGTGCGAACCAATTGGAGCGTGTACTCCACTGCCGTCATTGTTGCTGGTGGATCGGGAGCGTCGTTTGCGATTTCTGTCTTGGAATATCTTTGCCTATGTATGGCAGGTCGGGACGGCAGGTCTCTAGGCGGCACTATGGGGAGAAGAGACAGTTTCTCCATGCGACGAATTCGGTTTGTATGGATCTTACGGGACTTCGGTGAGTTAATTGTCTGTTCGTGTGCTTTTAAAGAGCGGTTTATTAATCGTGTGTGCACGTAGCTCATATGCAATGGTGTGCAAGCATTCTACATCGGTGTCAATTGCTTGTTCCACCCGAGTCGCTGCAACTTGACCTATTTGTGACAAACTTTAATCCCCCCCCTTCCCATTCCCTCAGACCCAGCG
>Ga0137362_10000209_pt1 | contig 27804 bp, 29 predicted proteins | sample MadtaG_2_FD_104801 | JGI IMG/M metagenome (GOLD analysis project Ga0137362, IMG submission 104801) | Vadose zone soil microbial communities from Angelo Coast Range Reserve, California, USA - Mad1_100_16 metaG | ecosystem: Environmental > Terrestrial > Soil > Vadose zone | place: USA: California... | reverse complement strand
TCCCGGAGTGATGGCCGATCAGCTTGTAGTTTAGATGAAAAAAATCTGCCAGTTCGCGTACCTGAAAACAATCGCGTGCGGTGACCACGACCGAATAATTACGCTTCCGGAGCTCTTCAATGATGGGGACAAAAAATGGAACATGGGGTGAGTTGTCCAAATCGATCCAGATCTTTCCATTGGCGCGAGCCGCGGGACACATTTCTATCTTTGCCGGCGTCGAGCCCGGACTTAATGCCTGGATCGGGGTTTTGAAATTCATGGCGGAATCGATTCCCCTGGGGTGTGCATTGTCTCAGTCAGCGTGGCCCTCAGGCGCAGCGACTGGCTCCAAACTCCGATTCCCGATGCCGGCAGTCACTCCCAAGAGCAAATTGACTAGTTCTTGCGCAATTACTTTCTGCTGCTGAGGTTCGAGCTGCGGATACATAGGCAGCGACAATATTTCCGTCGCTGCCTTTTCTGCGACGGGAAAATCTCCCTCTTTGTACCCCATAGTCGCATAGGCCCTCTGAAGGTGAAGGGGCGTCGGGTAGTGGATCTGCGTTGCGATGTTAGCTTCGGCGAGATGCGACTGAAGTTGATCCCGATTCTTAACGCGGATAACGTAGAGGTGATAGACAGCTTTGTTTAGTGGAGATTCGTGCGGGAGGATGATTTTATCATTCTGTGGCCGAAACAACTCGCCGTACCGCCGCGCACATCTGCGGCGTTTTTGGTTCCACTCTGCCAAATGCTTGAGTTTAGCCCGCAGAATCCCAGCTTGAATTGCATCCAGTCTGCCGTTATATCCCTCTATTTCGTGGCTATACTTTTGCGCTTGACCATGGTCGCGCAGCATCCGAACTCTTCCAGCAAGCTTTGTATCGTTTGTCGTAACTGCACCAGCCTCCCCGCAAGCGCCCAGGTTTTTTCCAGGATAGAAGCTGAAAGCAGCCGCCACGCCCATCGATCCTGCCTTCTTCCAGCGACCCTCTTTTCGTGAATAGTAGGCCGCCCCGTGAGCCTGACAAGCATCTTCGATCACAAACAAGTTATGTCGTTCTGCGAGATCCAGGATTGGGTCCATGTCCGTCATCTGGCCGTACAGGTGCACGGGGACGATCCCCACAACTGGACTTCCCGTCTTCCGATTCAATAATTTTCCAGTCCCGCGGTCGAGACTGCATTGCGTTTCAAGGTATTCGCGGAGCTTTCGCGCATCCAAGTTGTAGGTCCGCTCCTCGACATCCACGAAGTCCGGCCGCGCGCCGGCCTGGGAGATAGCCTCCGTGGTCGCGATAAAAGTATTCGGAACCGTAACAACAGTATCGCCCGGCTGCACTCCCGCGGCGATCAGAGCAAACCGCAATGCGTCTGTGCCGTTCCCTACGCCTACGCAATATTCGACTTCGCAAAACTGTGCAAACTCCTTTTCGAACTGTTCGACCATCGGTCCGCCGACGAATCCGGCGCTCTTCAGCGCCCTCCGGAAGACCGAAACCAGTTCCTCTTCCAGTTCTACATGGGGAGTCACCAGGTCTAAGAAAGGAATTCTGTGGTTGGCGTTTATGACGCTACCCTCAGTTCTGGCGCGATCAAGCGACGCAGCTTGGCTGGATTCCCAGCCACGATGGCATTGTCTGGCACGTCGCGAGTTACCACACTGCCCGCACCGACTAGAGCATTTTTACCGATGACCAGATTCGAAAGTATCGTCGCACCGGAACCAATAGAGGCACCTTTTTTCACCAGCGTTGGTTGTACTTTCCAGTCATTTTCGGATTGGAGCTCGCCATTCGAATTGGTGGCACGGGGATAAGCATCATTGATGAAGGTCACGCCGTGGCCCACGAAAACATTGTCTTCAATGGTCACTCCTTCGCAAATAAAACTATGGCTCGAGATCTTGCAGTTTTTGCCGATTCTGGCGTTTTTTTGAATCTCTACGAAGGCGCCTATCTTAGTGTGATCGCCAACGTCGCAGCCATAGAGATTGATGAATTGGGAGAGCTTTACATCCTTTCCCAACTGCACATCGGGAGCGATACTGTGATATTTGTTCACAGGGAGACGACCCTTCCTCGACCTTGCAGCGATTGATCGGCCGCTTCCAGAATTTTGACCACCCGCAAACCTGCTGCTCCATCATTGATTGGCGTTCGGTCGTTTAGTATGCAGTCGATGAAGTATTCAAGCTCGACCTTCAGCGCCTCAGCCTGTTCGATCTTTGGCGCGCAAACATCTCCAGAGCGATAGCTAACCAATAAGTCGTACACGCCTCGCCCGCTCGTCATCTGCACGCCTTTATCGTAGACTTTGATTTTTTCGTCGGCCTCGAGATCATTCCACACCAGCATCTTTTTCTCGCCGCCGATCAGCGTCTTTCGAACCTTGACCGGAGAAAGCCAGTTGACGTTGATGTGCGCGATCACGTCATGCGGAAAGTAGACGGTAATGAAAGCCACGTCCGCAAGACCGTTCAAATGCCTCCCACCGGTTGCGACGACGGCTTCCGGTTTCGCCCGGATGATGTAATCCATGATCGACAAATCATGAGGAGCAAGGTCCCAGACCACGTTTACGTCGTGTTGGAAGAGGCCCAGATTCACGCGCGTGGAATCAAAATAGTAGAGATCTCCCAAGGTGCCATCGTCGACGAGTTCCCGGATCTTCCTCACTGCCCCACTGAACAAAAACGTGTGATCCACCATGATTTTGAGTTTTTTGCGATCCGCCAACTCGATGAGCTCTTCGGCTTGCTGCGGCGTCGAGGTGAACGGTTTTTCGACAAAGACGTGTTTGCCATTTTGCAAAGCGGCTTTGGCCAGTTCGAAATGCGTCCAGACAGGAGTTACCACTGCGATAGCATCGATTTGAGTTGAAGTCAGGAGCTCCGAGTAGTCTGTCGTTAGTTCGACACCCGGATAAACTCGGCCTGCGCGTCCGAGTGAGTCTGAATTCTTGTCGCAGATTGTAACGAGTTGGCAATTTTCGAGGCTCTGCAAATTCCGGACTACATTCGGACCCCAGTAACCGTAACCGATGACACCAACACGAACGAGATTGGACGGACTTTGGTGCGCGTAGGATTTCGACCTCTTGGAAATCTCAGGCGCAGCCGTTCGTGGAATTCCATAGCGAACGGGATCTGTTTGGGTTGCCATTTAGCCCTCTCCAGGAAAACTAGGTATTGCTGTTTGTCTCGGCGTTCTAGAAGCTGCTCTGATCCTCAACTCTTTGCGTGAAAGGTGAAAACCCGATTGCACCACCAAAGCCCTCAGTAGGCACCTACGCCGAAAAGCACGGCCGCCGGCGTTTGCAATAGGATCTTGACATCTAGCCAAAGTGACCACGTTTTCGCATATCGCAAATCCATGCGAACCATGTCGTCGAACTTGACCCTGCTGCGGCCGCTCACTTGCCACAGCCCCGTGATTCCCGGCTTCGACTCCAGCACGCGACGCCGATGCCAGGTTTGGTAGCCTTCCAACTCGTAGGGGATTGGAGGGCGCGGCCCGACAAGAGACATGTCTCCCCTCAGTACATTTATGAATTGAGGCAATTCGTCCAAGCTGCTTCTTCGCAGAAACTTTCCTACGCGGGTAATACGCGGGTCGCTTTGAATTTTGTAAACTGCATTTTGGGTTTGACTGGCTCGAGCCGCCTCTGCTTCCCCCGCGATGTACTGTTTGACGTATTCACGGTGAATGCGCGCATCGCTGCCGCACTCCATCGACCTGAACTTCAAGAACGTGAACCGTGAGCCGTACCGGCCCACCCTCTCTTGCCTAAATAAGATTGGTCCTTTCGAAGTGAGCTTGATGGCTACGGAGATAAGTACAAGTAGCGGAGAGCAAAGGATTAGGGCTGCTAAGCTTCCCGCAATATCCATCGACCTCTTCACAAAACGAGAGAATTTCCTCTCCTCGTCTCTCTCCAACAAGTCCGGATAAAGTTCAGCGTCTGCTGGCTGGCTGAGGCCGGATTTGTCCACCGTCTCCGGGAAGAAGTGGAACGAGATGTGTATCATTTCAAGCTGTTCAGGACTCAACGTGGACCGCAATGATTTGATTACTTTGGCAGACGTCAAGCTCTCCATCGCCTTCCGGTCCCCTTCGCGGAACTCTGTGAAGATGACACCAAGCATTTCGCCCGCTCGGTACCAGCCGGCAAGGTCCGCCTCTCTCGTGGAACTGGAGAGCGCTGATATTATTTCGGAGAGCGCTCTTTCACTTTGATTCGCCCGGAGAATGCTTTCTACGCGCACAAGCATTAACAAAAAGCACCTGCCAGAACGTTCTGCTCTTTTCCGTTCCCAGCAGAAAATCCTCCGGAACACGTCCTCAGCAAGAACTTCGTGCCGGCGCCGGTTCGAAGAAATACGCAGTCGCAAAGCGAGCTTGGAGAGGCACCGAGAATTGGACATTTCTCTCAACCCATTTACCATCGAGGAGCTGATCCTTTTGTTTTGAACGTTTAAGGACCGAATCGCGCGCCGAATTCTCTAAGCTCCACCGTGCGCACATGCCGGGACGGAGGTGCCAGACGAGCCAAGGGGATTCGAATTCATCGAAGAGTTGTCGATCACGACAGGCTCTCTCCTCATTTCAAGGGATGCAGTGGAAGCCGAATCTTTTGTCCAACATCCAGATGGTCTGGGTCTTTCAATTCCGGATTGAGCTTTTGGATTTGTGACAGGACAACCTCGTCATAGCGCCCCAAAATCAAGAGGCAGAGGTCGCGCAAGGTGTCTCTCGGTTGGACCACATAAATGAAAGAACGCAACGAATTCTCGTGGGCAGCAGTTTGCTGCAACTCATGGGGCTGCTCGTCGGCAATGGCATCTATCAAGCGCTTTGTAGGCTGAGACTCGGAGCCAGCAAGCGCTGAAGCAGTTTGGGTATGCTGGTATATCGCCGCCGAGGGTCGAAACGTTCCTGCCACGCTGCGGACCCCAAAGTAGATCACGAAAGTGCCACACACGAGAGAAAGAACCAACGTTTGAAGAACCCGCTGTCTGGAAAGCTTGTCAGTGATCCAGGAATAGAAAGGCAAAGGCGGCCGAAGACCCGGAGTAACCCTGGGTGCCGTCTGCTGATGTGGGACCGGAGTTTTTGGACCATGGGCCTCCAAGGATAGGTCCAAAGCAGCCTGCCGTACGACCTCAGAGGTAATTTGCTTCCGCTGCATGGCGCAACCCAATGACAGCGCGCCGAAGCAAAGATTGTTTATAAGCCGTGGTATCCCTTGGCTGCGGTCCGCAATGAGCCCGAAGGCCCCAGGAGTGAACAATTCAGTGCCGTGGTATCCCGCCACTTGCAGCCGATGATTGATGTAGCGAACTACCTCGGGGGCAGGCAGCACGTCCAGTCGCGCCTGGATAGCGATCCGTTGACGTAACTGGACGAGACCCGGACGCGACAATCGCTTTGCTAGTTCAGGCTGCCCGGCGAGAACAATCTGGAGCAGTTTCTTCTCTGCCGACTCAAAGTCTGAGAGCAAACGCACAGTCTCCAGGACGTTATCAGTTAAATTCTGAGCTTCGTCAATGAAGATTACGACTGATCTTCCAGCGAGCGTCTCGCGAAACAAGAATTCGTTAAGCTCTGAGTGCATCCGCACGAAATCTTCGCCGTCGCTCTTGAGACCTAAATCGTTCATCAGATGGCGGATAAACTCCCGGGAATCGCATTGAGTTTGGAACAGGAAGGCACTGTGGACGCGGTCCCTCCACTGCTGCAGGAGCTGGAATAGAAGGGTGGTCTTGCCCATCCCTGGCTCCGCAACAAGAGAAAGAAAACCGCGATTCGTTTCAATCCCATAGAACAAAGAGGCCAGGGCCTCCCGGTGCCCGGGGCCGAGGTAAAGGTAGCGCGGGTCCGGAGTCACTCCAAACGGCTGCTCACGCAATTGGTAGAAATCGAGGACCATTAGTTCTATTTGTCATTCGCCGGGAACGACGCAACCGCAGGAGTAGCCAGGAACAATTCGACTTCTTCCCGAGGCTCAGCCTCCGTTCTCGCAGATAGTTTGTTTTGGGAGAGGAGCATCTCAGATCCCCATTTGGATTGCCCAGATAACCTTGCTCGACATGCAGATGGACCGGATCAATTTGGAATGGCTGGGGTTGCCGTTGATTGGTCGAGCCGAGCCTGAAACGCAACAGGTTTTGCCGGGTGTACGCTAGTTACCCAGCTACGATCAAGTTCAACTGCCACTGAACGCTGCAGCAGGCTTACGGATAGAACCAGCTTCATTCCGGACTTGATTCTGACAATGATTCCAGTCATGCCGCGCAGAGGTCCCTCTTCAATTCGCGCTACGCGGCCGACCTGCAGGTACGGCCAAGGCATCGTCGAAAGGCCATTCTTTACGACACGCTGAATGGCAGCGATCTCTTCTTCGTCGACTGGAATGGGTGATTTGCCGACTCCGACGATCTGGATTACTCCCGGCGTCATCAGAACGGGCAGGCGGTTCTGAGGGTCCATGCGGCAGAAGAGATACCCAGGGAACAGCGGCACTTCGACTTCCTTCATGCGATCGGACCAGCGCCGAGTGTATTTGCTGACGGGCAAGAGGCACTCATAACCGGCGTTTTCCAATAGCAAAGTCGCATTCTTCTCTCTTCCAGTTCTGGCCATAATCGCGAACCATGGCCACTGTTGACCGCGAATACGCATAGTGACTCCGCTTGAGAAGCTACCGCCGTTGGAGTCCCAAAATTAGCAGACCCAGAATCGGCGAAGGCCTAGGTCCCTGGAACGCAACCGCCAGCGCAATCCACCTTCGCTGACCAGGGAGAAACTTGGCCCGTGCGCAACCATATCCGGTGCAGAAACTCCTCACAATCCGGTCTTAACCTTAAATATCAAGGCGGACAATTCCCGACGCAATCCTGCGAAGGTTCTTCGCCGTCTCCCTGAACGCCGGGCGAGTGGGTCGGGACTGCGTGAACGATGTCTGGCCTGCAGAAGGTGGCTACTGACCTGGGCAAACGCGCCTTCCGCATATAGCGTATAGCGGCTCGCGCCCTCAATTACGATTCACCGCGCACAATCTCACTCAGGTATTTCCCTTGCGCCAATTCCTTGATTCAACTGATGGTCTCCCCGTCAAGGATCTGACTATTCTTTGGAGTACCCGGCGCAACTATGAACAAAACGCTAGACATCCATTTGACTAGGCGCCATGCTTTTTGATTCGCCAGCTTACTTCCTGTTCCTGATACCAGTCGTGCTGCTGTACTGGCGTCTCAGTCATCGCGCCCAAAACATTTTCCTGCTGCTCGCTAGCTACTTTTTCTACGGCTGGTGGGACTGGCGTTTCCTCGCACTCATGATTGGCAGCACCGGTGTGGATTTCCTGATCGCGCAGAAAATTGGCCCCGGCCGTTCGGACCCTAGCAGAAAGAAGTGGCTTGTTTTTTCCCTCGTGTTGAATTTCACGATTCTCGGCGTTTTCAAATACTTCGATTTCTTCGCAGGGTCTTTCTTGGGGGCTCTGGACAGGTTAGGCGTTCACAATATTCCGTTGCCGTTGATTCGCATTCTTCTTCCGCCGGGTATTTCGTTTTACACCTTTCAGGAAGTCGCCTACATCGTGGATGTATATAAAGGCAGGATTGAGGCGTCCAGATCTTTCTTCGACTATGGACTCTTCATCAGTTTGTTCCCTCATTTGATTGCCGGTCCGATACAAAGGCCGGGGCATCTACTTCCGCAGGTCCAGAAGGAGCGCACCTTCGATGCGGATCGCTTTTTCGATGGCATGATGTTGATTTTTTCAGGTCTCATTCGCAAGTGCGTGGTCGCTGATAATTGTGCGGTGCTGGCAAACGCGGTTTTTGGCGGACAATTCGGTCCCTCAAATTTCTGGCTTGTACTTCTTGGGACGTACGCATTTACCTGGCAAGTCTATGGAGATTTCAGTGGTTACAGCGATATCGCCCGCGGCAGCGCGCAACTGCTAGGTTTCCATTTCATGGTCAATTTCCGCCAGCCCTTCCTTGCTAATCGTCTTCAGGATTTCTGGCGCCGCTGGCACATCAGCCTGAGCACCTGGCTCCGAGATTACTTGTATATTCCCCTCGGCGGAAGTGCACATGGCCAATGGAAAACCGCGCGCAATCTCTTCATCACCATGGTTCTTGCCGGTCTCTGGCACGGCGCAAATTGGACCTTTGTCGTCTTTGGTGCGATCCATGGTGTGGTGTTGGCTGTCGAGCGGTACTTTTTCCCGGCCAAATCTAAATCGGGAGGCGTAGATCTTCCCCAGCGCTCGGTCGGTTTCTTTTCCCTTTGGGCGCAGAGAATTCTCACTTTCAATGTCCTTGGCCTGAGCCTCGCTTTTTTCCGGGCGACCTCACTCACATCTGCGGTGCAACTACTCGCGGGGTTATCCAATTTCGCCTGGCGGAGTGAGTACGCTTCCGCGTTCTTCATGCTCTGCCTTTTCTCTATCCCTCTCTTCGTTGTAGACCTCTTGCTGGAGGCCAGCAACCAAGAATATCCATTTGCGACATCGCCTTATGCCGTTCGAACCGCCCTGGCTGCCGCCGCACTTCTTGTGCTGACACTTTTCTCGGGGAGCAATCTCAATGCCTTCGTGTACTTCCAGTTCTAAGCCCGGTGCTCTGTTCTACGCAAAACTCTTGGTTGGGATCTGTGTCCTTCTCATCGTTGGTTTTGAATTCTTGAGTAATTTTCTGCTCAAACACCGCTCCGAAACCTATGCTCGCGTTTCCCGGCAATATGCCGAAGCCGTCAAGATGCGCCCCGCAAAGCCCGGCGAGCCGACCTCGGTTCTAATCATAGGTAACTCTCTCCTACTAGAGGGGGTCGACGTGGACCGTTTAAAGAAATTGACCTCCAGTCAGATGCACATCTACCCCATCTTCCTTGAAGCAACCGGGTATTATGATTGGTTTTATGGGTTGCAGCGCCTTTTTCGGGAAGGAGCGAAACCCCAAGTCGTGGTTCTCGGTGTTGGAGTGGATAGCTTCCTCGCAAACAGCGTGCGCCAGGACTACGCTCCGCTGCTGTTATTTGACCTAAGAGACTCTCTGGGTGTGGCTTCCGATCTTAAGATGGATCGGACGGCCGCCAGTAATCTTTTACTGGCTCATTCGAGTGTCTTCTGGGATACACGCACTGTCCTTCGAACGCAGATTCTCCGTCACGCTGTTCCCCATTACCCAGAGCTCGTCGCGCTACTGAAGCCACAGCCTGCCATCCCGCCGCCCCATCAATTCCAGACCACAGCGAATTCTCGGTTGGAGCGCCTTCGTGAATTATGCGAAGCGCACGGCGCCAAACTGATCATACTTTTCCCGCCGACTCCGTCGTCCGAAGATGCGGTCCTACAAATGACCCTCGCTTCGCGGAAGGTCGGCGTGGACACATTGGTGCCAATTGATCCCGCAGCGCTCTCTGCCAAGTATTACCAGCCCGATGAACTTCATCTCAACTCCGAAGGTGCCCAGCTCTTCACGTCAGCATTGGCAACTTTCCTTCCCAAGACGCTGGATCATGAACCGTTGGCTTCGCCAAATTGATGAGTCGGAAGTTAATCTCTTCTTATTCCTCGAATGGTTTGCTCACTCGGCTTTCAGCGCGTATGGTCTTTGGTAGCGGCAGGTTCGAAACTGCGCCTGGCGAAACCCAGCTTGCCCGTGGCTACAACAATGTGGTCCACTCTCGCCTCCGCCTCCACCAGCGCCACATCTTCAATGAACTTGAGGACATGCAATTCAATTTCCATTCTGTCTCCCGGGACCACTGGTGCCAGGAATCTCATGTTGTTGATGGAGCCAAGCACCAGGAACTCCCCTGGTCGCGTTCCTGTTCCGGTCGTCTTTGAGAAGAGAATGGAAGCTGATTGGCCGATTGCCTCCACAATCAGCGTCCCTGGCATCACGGCGTGCTCGGGGAAATGACCCAGAAAGTGGATTTCGTTTCCCGTCACATTCTTTGTTGTTCGGATGCTCTTCCCCGGCTCCAGCGAGATGACGCTATCGACCATTATCATGGGAAACCGCTGCTTTAGAGCCGCCCGCACTTCCTCAAATTTCATCAAAGCGGCGGTCATCTAATAATTGTCCTTTTCTGCGAAACAGGTCGACGAACATACCCCAACACGTCTGACGCTCACTTCCGTGCAAGCGGCGCTGGGAAGCAGACAAGCAGGATTCGAATCAAGCGATTGAGGCCGCAACCCTTTGGATTGCATACGCCCTCAACGCGACCGTAGAATCATTGCGGTGGCACGCGGCAGAAACCGTGTGCCGGGACGCGTTAGGCCGGCATCAGAAACCAGTCGTGTCACGCGCAGCCCGACAGCCTCCGCCATTTGGAGTGGCTGGCTTTCCTGGTTGTACTCAAAGACATGATCTCGCTGTGGGGACTCGATAGCCGTGCTGAAGAACACGAGTCCATCTTGCGAAGTGCGGTGAACAATTACTTTGAAAAGCGGCCTCGGGTCCGACAAGTGCTCGGCAAGCATAGCGGATATGACCCCTTGGTATCTTCCGTTGCCGCTCGCGCCGTCAGTTTTCAGCGCATCGTTGACCGCGAAGCTGACGCGATCTCCGTGGCCGGAGGCGGCTAGCAGGCGATTTGCTACCGCTACTGCTGGAGGGCTGATGTCGAAACCATCGATTCGAATGTCCGGTCGCTCCTCCGCAGCCAGGAGACTCAAGACACCGTGTCCTGCAGCCAGCTCAAGGACAGACGCGTTTTGAGCCAATCGCCTCAAGAACTCATCTCGGAACATCGCGATATGCTTGATCATGGATGGCCAAAGGGCATAAATGAGAATGGCAGCCCACATGTAAGGCACGGCATAGCCCTCATCTTCGTAAACGCCGGACATGATTTCCGGCATGCCTTCAGGAGTGTACTTGCCCGCGCGCTCGTAAAGCTTCTGGGCCTGAGCGACGCCGATGCAATACCTCGCATAGCCACACGCTGCATCGTCGAATACCTTCTCCCCATAGGCTGCCTCCGCCCAGCGTGCCAGCGGATTCAACAACCACGAGCAGAGTTCTTTGTTCGCTTCGAAAGTCGTCCGTGCACTGGCCGCGAACGGCTTTGCTTTCCGATCCAGAGCCCCAAGAAATAGTTCCGCATGCTCCATTTGACACCTCGCTTGTCTCACTCGTGTGAACGCACATGGCGAACGAGACGCACCATCGGACGGATCAGATCGACTCCATCCCAAGGAGAACTGAAAAGATGCATCCGGCCCATTTTCACCACCCGATCGACGCCTTTGCGACCTGCGGCTCGGGCGAACTCTTCCTCCCGGTGGGCGGATTTCACCGCTAGCCCCAGTGTCTGCACCGTTCCATCGAACTTCGATATAACTTCCGAGAGGTCATCCGCCAGTAGCACGCTGAGCGTGCGACCCTGCGTCGGCTTCGGTATTTCAGTGCCTCTCCCCAACAGGATGGTCCAATCTGGTGAAGCCGGGAACACGGCACGGTTGGCGGCATCTTCAAGAAGCCATGACGCACGGGCCAGGCAAATCCCCGACGTCAACGAGGGTTCTATTTGCTCACGCGGATGCGCACGGTTTTCCTCTTCAAGAGCCTGTCTCAGATCGTTCACGAATTCATCGGGATCGCATCCGGCACTTTGCTCGAGAAATAATGCTTGGGGCGAAGAGCACGCCCGTTGGTCAAACTGCCACACGTCCCGTGCAATCCGCCGGCACCAAGACGCCCGTTCAGCCCGATCGCCCCAGGTCTCGGCATCCATCGCCGCAGCGGAAAGCCTTGGACCAAAGACCGCGACGCGTGCCCAATGAGGAAAAGGCAGCTTACGCAGTTGCGAAACCGCCTCAGCACCGCCCCAAATCATGGCGCCGTCCACGGCCTGCGCCATGGCTTCGTGTAGATCTGTGCGCGAATGATCGAAACTCACCATGAATGTGCGTTCAGTCAACAACCCGCTCCGATCGACCTCGTGCAGTTTCTCCATGATCTGCTGTGTTATCTCGACCAAGCCGCCTGGTATACGGACCAGACAGCCATTACCGCCGAGCAAGGCGCACGTAAGAGAAAGGACCGGCTGGATTTCAACATTCCCCGCTGGCCAATGGCCGACTACTCCCAGTGGAAATGCCCGCAGCCTTGCACTTCCATCTTCCCGCCAACCGCCGTTCAGAAAATCCGGGCCCAGTTCGCGTAGAAGAATCGGCTCTAAGGTACCCCGGCGGAGCCAAAGTCGCAGAAACGCCAACCCCGGAACTTCGCGCAACTCGCGCCCGTCCAGTGCCGCGGCCCATTGCTCAAAAACCTCGAGCATCGTCTGCGGGGCAATCTCCTTTTCCCGTACAGTCTCGCGAAGCTGCTGCGCCCCACAAGTAATCTCTTGAGGGGAATGCACTGCCGAGTTCAGCATCAGGTCATTCATGCAGACCGTTCCCCATCCCTTGTTGATAGCGAGTCGTTTCCAGGTTACCGCAACCCCGAACCTCCGCCTTCGGCACTCGTCCCACGAACCGGAAACTGGTGCCGCGCCTTCCACACGGGCACTCTTCGTAGTCGATGATTTCGGCCATATCTTCAGTCAGTACCAGAAACCCCGGGAAACTGGTCGGCAGCACGCTGCAGACCTGCACCAAGCCCTGCTGTCCGGCTGCAACCGGCTCTAGCGTCAGTGGATTTCTCACGACGACCTCTCCAAAGGCAGGCACATGCTTGTTGCCGTGCTCACAATCCGGATAGATGACCCCGACATTTTCCACCATGCCGTAAAAGTCGACGACACGATCGGGCGAGCACCCAAATACCGATGCCACCCCTGCGGAGAATATTTCCCGCGTGACCGCTTCTCGTTGCAAACGCTTCCATCCCCCGCTGTGAAGCACACGAACGTTGGGAATGTCGAGGGTGATGCCCTGGCGCTGTAGGCGCTGAACAAGCTGGGTCCAGATAACATAAGTAAATCCATAAGCCAGGACCTCGGTCTCTCTCCACTTTGCAGCGCAATCGAGAAGTTTCTCCAGATCGAGACCTGTATTTCCCTCCGGGTCACGCCGCAAACAGCAAACCACCTCTGTCGCAAAGGACCCCAGGCCTTGAATGGCGGCCCCACGCGCCCCCAGTTCACCCTGTGTATTTAGGTTTTCTGGCGTGTCGATCACCAAGTAGGGCCGGCGCGCCGGTCCGATGAAATCCTTGATGATCGTGGTTACGCCTTTTGTCATCCGCTTGGAAGTCTCGCTATCGAGTACTACACGGCTTGGCACCTGGCCAGTAGTGGCACTGGATGTGAGAGTACGCTTGACCTCGTTAGCGCCAACCAAAGCCAGCGGCGGATTCGATTTGAAGGTCCCGACGGGCAGGTATGGCAGATCGGCAAGGGTGTTCGCCCTATGAAAATGCACAGGCCAGTGTTCCACGTAGTTGCAAAACCGCGGATTCCGGTCGCAGGCGTAAGCAAGTTCCTTCTTCAGCAGTGCGAGCAAGGAGTCGTGTCGTTCCTGCGGATCTAGCCCGTAAAGCGGGGCCATCAACTGGCTCTCGATGCCTTGCGCGATTTCCACCGGTGTGTTCATGACATCGTCCGTAACTGAGATCGGGCAAGCTTGCCGTTTTCCGTTTTCGGCAGTTCTGGGACTACTGTCACTGAGAGACAGGTCCACTGGTGCGGCAGTGCACGCCGAACTCTTTCGGCAACAATGCTGGCGCCATCGTCCGCAACGATGAAAAGCTCGAGCGCTTCTCCCGCTTCTGGATGGCGTGTCCCCGTGACAGCGCACTCGTAAACACCGGGGACGGCGGCAACTCTTCTTTCAACTTCCCCAAAGCTGACTCGGACGCCGCGAATCTTTATGAATTCGCTAGTCCGTCCTTTGACCCACAGGTATCCGTCGTCATCACGGCAGGCGAAGTCGCCCGTCTTGAGCCAGCCGTCGCCAAACTTCTCCTCCGTTCCTTCGGAGTCATCAAAGTATCCAAAGCAGACCGACGGACCGCGCACCTGGATCTCGCCGGTTTGCCCCGCCGGTAGTTCGCGCCCTTCGTCATCAACGATGCGGATCATTAGATTGTCCATCGGCAGACCAACACTACCGAGCTTTTCGCCCAAGCGATCCGGCGGTACGTAGGAAATCCGGGCTGTAGCCTCGGTCTGGCCATACATAACAAAGAACTCTGCTGTTGGCACGATGCTGCGCATCTCTCGGACACTTTCAGGGGCAAGCGCCCCCCCTGCTTGAAGAAACCGCCGCAGCGTGGGCAACTGGATGGACCTGAGGTTCGAGCGCCGGAGGAGAATGTTGTATACGGTCGGCACTCCCGCGAACGTTGTACAACCGAACGTATTTATCGCGCGCAGGACTTTGTCAGGGAACATGAATCTCGACTCGAATACAACTCCACCCCCCTGATACAAATGGGAGTGCATAACGCTCGCGCCGAAGCAGTAACTCACTGGCATGATCAGCATGGCCTGATCGTCAGGCCCCAGACGCTGGCTTCGGACAATGGCCTCTGTGTTCGCTCTCAAGTTGCCATGGCTGACCATCACCAGCCGCGGTACCCCGGTGGAGCCCGAGGTGGGCATCAAGACCGCGAGGTCTTCTTCCTTACACGGTGCCGGCGGCAACGAGTGCGCAGGGCGAGCGTCAAAAATGCCCTCGATCCGCGTAACACCATTCTTTATTGCCCAATCACAGTGGACTCCTTTACAAATCCATATGGCTTTCGCGCGCGCTCTCGCCAGGATCGATTCCCCGGAGGTTGCGAGCGCGCGCTCATCCACGAGCACGGGTACCAGCCCCGCATACATGGCCCCCAAATACGCCAGAGTACTTGCGGGGCTCAAACCACAACTGATCAGCACTCGGTCGCCCACTTGCAAACCGGCAGACAGAAACCCCGCCGCGAAGCCGACGACCAGACCGGGAACTTCCTTACCAGAAAGAGTTTGCCCGGCCGCCGCGTCGATCAGATGAGAATTCGTTCCCAGCCGCCGGATCAAGCGACCCGCGAAGTTCGCATCATTAGACCCGCACACCTTGGACCTTGCCGAGCTTGGATTGAACTACTCTGCAGATTTCCTTTAGGTTCTCCATCGCCATTAAGTCATCCACATCGAAACTCACACCAAAAGCGTGCTCGAGGTTGCTGGCCAGCTCCACATGCCCCATCGAATCCCACGCGGGAATGTCGTTTGGCGTCGAGTCTAGGGTGATAGTTTCCGGATCGATGTCGAATGTAGAGTTGAAGGCGGTTTTCACTTTCGCCAGCAGTTCTTCCATGATTAGATTCCCTTCTTCTCTCCTATCGGTATTTCTTTCAGCCACGACGGTTCCCTCTTATGAGCCGCCTGATCCTTACGCAGCGGTTCGGTCCTCTTGAACATGAGGAAGCGGCTTACGCTGAACGCTCGCACTTCCTTCCACTTGTTGGTCACACGAGTGCACCACTGAGCCGGAATATTGTCAGCCCAGTAAAAACCATAGGCCTTTGTGTATCCTTTCGAACGAAGAGCTAACATCGCGCTATTCTGGAAAGCCGCGGATATGCCGCCTTTTCTTTCAGCCGACGCCACAAATATATCGAAGGTATATACATAGTCTTTCGACCAGCAACTAAACCCAAATCGTCGGAGATCTTCATGCAAACCGCGAGGGTCGTCTGTATCTTCTGCGACGTAGTGCCAAGTATCGCCAACAACCACGTTGTCTCGTGCCAAGGCGTATCCGCCGCATCCTTGCTTTAGGTAATTCAAGGCCTTTAGATATCTGCTGTTGACAGCAAAGCGATAGATACCTGACGCAAGCATGTCTTTGTCAATTTCAAGCAGTTTAAGGTTTGCGCTCGCAAGTGGCTTCGAACGTTCCGTTAGCTCCGAAAGATCCTTCTCAACAACAATGGCTGTACGCTCAAGAAAGAATACTTCCTTAAGAAGGGACCTCCATCCACTTGACCTGACAACATCGGCGACTTGAGTTATGCGCATTCTGACGTCGCTCAGCATTGGGAGCTACTCACCCGCAGCCACGTCATGCAAGTCGGAATTTGACCTGAGCTCGCTGGACTCTCGCTCAATTTGTGGCGTCCTTGATAGATGCAGAAGCTAGACCCTCCCCTGAATAAGCAGCCCTCTTTTTTCTCTGAGCCAAGAAAGGACTTGCCATGGCTTCGAATTGGGGCCTCCTCGCCGCACAGCAGAGCCTCGGCGAATCCACGCTCTGGAAAACCGTCGTGCCCATCAAAGGAAACAACACTCATATGTAGCTCCACTCGGCCGCCCCCATCGTCATACAGCAAGTTGCGAAGGGCCGTACTCCTCGTGCAGGAGCGATCAAACAGTCCTAGACAACCCGCCTACTCCGAGGTCCCAATTTGCCTTCGAATCGACCGCATCTTGGTCTGTGATGCCATAAGGTACAAGGCGGGTTTAACTGTAATCTCTAATAAGGTATGAACCCGAGGTGTGCAATCGGGGCAATCGTCTCCGATCTGCACCGTCTGTATTTACGGGCTGTATTGCTTGGCGTTATTCCGGAACAGCTTGAAATGGATCGAGCCGCTGCGTGAAACCCAATTTTAAGGGAAGCCCCAATTCCCCGGGCTATATTTTCTTGCTCTTTCTCTGCCCCTAAGCCGTAGGCGTAGCAAATGCTTACCTTTGTCTTGCACACAATGTCCAGGGTTTTACCAATTCCCGGACTGTTGAAATGTAAAAGGGCTTTCGCCCCGGAGACCTAAGTTGTTTCCTGTTCGCAAGATGCCTCTACTACCGGATCACCAGACGCCACGGGCCGCAAATTGCTCCCAGACACCTGGAATTGCAATCCTAAGTCTGTCCCTCCATTGCAAGCGAAGTGGAAAGGTTGGGTACTAGTACGAGGAAAGAACTTCACGTACTTTGCTACCAACATCACACGAAGATGCTTCTTGCACCGCCCACCGAGTCTGCGGAGGGAACGTTGTACGCCTGCCACGAGCTTGGCTGCTTAATCCGATACTTCGTCTCCTCTGGATACTTCCTAGACATGAAAGACGCAAAAGCCGCTGAACTGGAAATAATACCTCGTGTCGCCTGTTCCAAAGATGCGCAACGCATGTATCTAGCCGAGGTTATGCCTGGAAGAAAAAGCTTCCGCCTGTGGAAATGCCCGCAATGTGATGCGCGTAAAACCAATGAGGAGATTACCGGCGGGCTAGGGAAAAAGATAGGAGCATGAGAATCCGGGAACTGTTTCGTTGGCACGAACTTGAAAACCTTGCGTCTCTCAGCTAGTAAGACCTTGCCCACGGCTCCACTCTGCCGGACAATTCCAGACCGACGGCGAACCTTCCTTCCGACAGACGCTGGCAGTAAACGATCCGCCCGCGCGCCCGCACGCCCTCTCTTGGTAAACTAACCAGCACTCCCTGCCCAGGGTGCAACTTCTGCTCCATGAGAACTCGTGCGCCGTGGGCGCTCACGTTTTCTGTCAACAACCCTTCGTTACGCTTTGCCTCATCTTCGAGACAAACCTCTACTCTCACTGTCCTCGCGACCCGCTTCTCGGATCGGCCACTCGACATAGCCCTCCTGGCGCCACAGAGCCTGCAACCCTAGGGAGCTTGTTCACTGTTAGGTCGTTCACTCTCCGATAGGCACTCTGTGAGCGTACTAGCGTGATCTGGTTTGTCCACCGACTCTTTAAGAGCGACGTACGCTTTCGCACGTTCGGATCGATGAATTGAACCTTGGCGCTGCTGCAATTCGTTACCATCCTCCAGCTTGGTGGACAAGCGGAGGAAAACCGCAATTTCCCTGCCGGTAATCTCTTTAGTACGCTCTAGTACTGGTGGTGGTCACTGTTTCCAGCAATTCGCGCCGAGGCGGAAGAGCTCACTTCTGCAGCGCGACCGCCTGCATTAGCGGCCTTCCTTGTCTGAGTGGGACTGGCCCGTGGCTGTGGCACCTCCGACCGCGACGCTTCGTTTTCTTTTCAGAACAACATGCCCCCACGCGCGCGTCCCAGTCGCTGCAGAGCATGTCGACTGCTCTAACCTGTCCAGTCGCCAACAGGTTTGCCAAAGGGAAAACTAGCTGCGGAAGAATCCTTGAGAACAGTCCGGCGGCCATTGAAGATTGGACTACACGGCGAGCACCTCCGCGGCCTCGTTGAGCACGGCTGTTACCAGCAGAGCAAGGCGCACGATCCGGACTTGGAGCTGCTGTTCACCCAGGCCGAAACAGCCTGGTAAACGTCGAGGCGGCCGTTTTGTAGGTCCGGGGTGAGTTGAACGGCGTGGGAGAGCGCGCTAGCCGCCGCTGCCTGGTTCAGGGAAGGTTGAGCGCTCAAGAGCAGCGCAGCTGCGCCTGCAACCAAGGGAGAGCTGAAGGAAGTTCCGGAAGCGCTGGCGTAGGTGCCCCCTGGGAAAGTGCTAACGACGTACTCGCCCGGAGCCGCGATCCAAACGTCGGCGCCGCCGTAGTTGGAGAAGGAAGAACGAGCGTCCCAGTCCGTGGTCGAAGCGATGCCCATCACGCTTCCGTTCATCGCGGCGGGATACACCGGAGCGCTGCTGTTTTCATTGCCGGCGGCGGCAACCAGGACCACGCCACTCTGGTTGGCGTAGGAAACTGCCTGACTTAAGGCGGCCGACGGTGTGGACACGTCAAAGCTCATGTTCACGACGTTCGCCTGGTGTTGAACGGCGTAGTAGAGGGCTGCAACGATGTTGGAAAGGTAGCCGCTGCCGTTGGAAGTGAAGGCTTTGAGAGGGAGAATCTTAGCCTCCGGCGCGACGAGATGGACCAGCCCGGTCGTCATCGTGCCATGTCCGAATGCAGAATAGGGCCCACCATCGAGGACAGCTGCCGAAGATTGATCGAGCACAGCCGCGCTGGACTGCTGGACGATCACCGGGCCTTCATTGTCGGAGTCGTCGTTACCGCCGTTCTGCAATTGCGGGACATCCAGCCATTCAGAAGCGCCCGCCTGGTTGCGGGTGAAGTCGTAGCCGGGCAGCAGGACCGGCTGGAGAACCGGGTGGGTGGTGTCGACACCTGTATCAATCACGGCCACGATTCCGCTTCCACTGATGTTGAAGCCATTTTGCGCGTCGGTCAGGCGGATGATCTGAGCGGCAGGTTGCGCGGCGTAGCCGTGCCAGACCAGTGTGCCGTAGTAGTCGACTGGCGTTCGATCATTCAATCCCGGAGGGATGTTGCTGATTGGCTTTTGAGGAATGGGCAGGAGCTGGTCTGGCTCGATACTTTTGATGCCGAGGAGGGATTCGAGAAAATTCAATGTGCCGTTCAACAGATTCGAGATGAGATTACCTGCTGAGGTGACCAGAAAGGTCTGGCCGAGGGAGCCGTCGAGCGATCCCTGCACCTGGCAACCGGCAATGTGGCAAAGTCTGAACACGGAGGACAGTCCACCCGTGGTCCGAACGATGTAACGGTTCTGGGCCGCAGTGGGCTGTACCCCTGCGGTTGCAATGGCAATCAGAACGGCGAAAATAAGTAAGATACGCTTCATAGAATAGATTCAGCCCTTTCGGTCAATCGTAAGAGTGCGATGCCGTTCACGGCTCTCAAAACTATGCGCCCTTGGTTCGTTCGTAGAATCGGGCAAATACCCGATATTTGATCGATCAACTCCGCGGTCGCGAAATGCTTCATCTTCATCCCCCATCAGGCTTTCCCAGAACTTCCGGTCCATAGTGAATGAGTGCCGATATAGCTCTTACGGAAAAAAGAGACTGAGGGGACGAAAAATTAAAGAGCGAAACAGTTTAGCTAACCTCCTTATTTTCAGCTATTTTCCCGACGAGCACGAAGGGCGCCCAGAAATACGGGTGGGGATTTTGCTGTCGAAGGTGTTTCATAGCTGATTGTAGGGCAACGGCCATATCCCTTGTTTGAATGTAGTTTCCGTAGAACTCCTGCATGAGTGCCGAAGTGCTCTCGTCGTGGACGTCCCACAGGGAGAGCAGTAACGAGGTCGCGCCGGCGCAAAAGAGTCCGCGTTCCAAGCCGAGGAGTTCGTCGCCCGCCGAGACGAAGTTCATGCCGGTGGCGCAGCCGCTCAGAGTCACGAGTTTGGCCGGTAAACGAATCTGGTAGAGGTCGTACAAATTCAAGTAGCCATCCCCGAGCCGGATGCCGGAAAACATTGGGTTGTCTTGGCGATAAGTGCCGTGCGTGGCGATGTGAAGCACACTGCCCGTTGAGCCGCGCTCGCGAAGAATCTGCGAGGTCGCTTGGGCGCCGAGGAAAAGTTCAGGATGGGGCAAAATCGATGCGACGGATTGCACTTCATTCAGGATGTGCGGGGCCCGCTCGTCGGGGATTCCCATCACCAGAGTGTTGGGGATGTCACTCGTGTTTTTTTCCTGGCACAGGGCAAAGACGGCTGCGCTGGGGGCGTAGGAAATTGTGTGTGTATCGCAAAGATACTCGTCTCCATTTCTCAAGGCATGGAACGGAAGAAAGTGCAGCGCGCCATGCGGTACGAAAATTAGATGCTTGGCGTTGAGATGTTCGCGGATGGGAGCAATGAGTTCTGCGTAGAGCGCTTCCAAGTGGCCTTGAGTCGCTGAGAGCAACGGCTGCTCAAAATGGTGAGTATAAGCAGCCCCCATTCGAAATTTTGAAAGCTGAAAGCGGAGCAGGTGGAGAGAGTGGAGGACCCGGGAGACCACGCTGACAATACTAATCTTGATAGATTCGCGCGTGATGACGGCGGCGATGAGCCGATCCCCGGTCGAATAATACTCGACCAGCGTTGTATTCATGGGCAGAGCTAATTGCAGTCGAGCCAGCGAGAAGTCCGCTGGAGCCTCGAGGGTGGCGTTTTCGAGTTCGTTCGCGGATAGTTCGCGAAGCGTTCGTAAAAGCTCGTTCTCGCGGGAAACCGCTTTTTCCTGCCATTGTTGCAGACGTTTGGAGGAACTCTCTTCCGGGCGCAATTGTTCCAGCTCGATGCGGTGGTAATACCAGTTCAACTCTTCGCGCAAATCGCGGATTCGCGGCACCAGTTTGCTGTGACCGGCATTTCCTACAGGGAGGCTCTGGCCGCTCTGAAAAATCATTTCCGTCATGCTGCGAGATTTTGCCGCTTCGATGCAGGCAAAGGCCTCGGCAGCGGCGGATCCGCCAGTCCCGCCGCTCAAGTGCAAATCCACCAGGGCTTCGTACACTTGCAAGCGGTTTTTCACGAAAGAAATTTTCAGCTCCTCGGAGTGCAAGCGGCTGCGCAGAGTTTCCAGCACTCTACGCGCCTCGCCAAATGCCGCGAGAGACGCAGGGCGGTCGCCACGGCCCTGCGCAAGTTGACCGCGGAGGAAGTGCGCCTGATAGGCAAGCGCCGGCGCTTGCAGGCGCTCACTCTTGGCGACGGCAGCTTCCGTCTCCGATTCCGCGACAGCCGTCTCTCCCATCTGGAACGCGATGCGCGCGAGGAGAAGGTGCGCGAGCACAGCTTTTCCGGAGAGCAACGATTGATCGAAAAATACGACCGCGGCCACACACAACCTCCGCGCCTCAAAGTACCTCCCTTCATGGAAGAGCAGTAGTCCCTGGTACAAATCCAGTAGCCAGGGCCAAACGAGATTTTTTTCTCGTGCAAACATCTCGCGAGCTCTGATGAAACGTTCGAGGGCATGGACTGTTTTTCCTTGCTGGCCGTACGCGATCGCTTCGTTTGCCAGCGTTTTTGCAGCTTCGTAACCCATACCTAGCTTCTCAAAACGCAGGAAACCTTCATGCGCCATTTCCCGCGCTTCTTCGCTCAAGTTCAGCTCGAGGTAAATCTCCGAAAGGTCGAGTTGGCAGAGAGCGAGATGATAAGCGTCGCCCGATACCTCGCAGGCGCGCCGCGTGGCAAAAAGCATTTCGATGGCGCGGCTGTATTCGCCGCGGAAGTAGTACAAGTAAGCAATATTGTAGTCGGCTTGGTCGCGCAGTAGTGGCATCCCGTACCGCTCGCACGCGTCGCGTGCTTTCTGATGACAGTCCAACGCCCGCGGAAAGTCATTCAAGCTGACTAAACACATCGCCATATTGCTCAGGACGACGGCAATACCCTCTGCATCCTTGTACGGCAGCAGATCCGCATATGCGCTCTCGTAATGAGCGATAGCTTCATCAAAGCGATCCTGCCTGTGAAGGATGTTGCCGAGGTTGATTTTCAGACGTGCGAGACGCTGGCGGTCGTTGAGACGTGTGAAGATCTCTCTTGCTCGAGCCGCAGTCTTGAACGCCTTATCGTACTCACCTAGTAAGATGAGCGGCTGGATTGAACTACTCAGAGTTCGCGCGGCTTCTTTCTCGACCTTGAGCGCGTCGTACAATTCGACGGCCCTTTCGTGGTATTCGACTGCCGCGGCGTTATTTCCGCAAGCGTAGAGGGCGTTAGCCTTTGCCCTCAGGCCGAGAGCCAGGGTTTCTTTCTGCCGCAATCTCCTCCCGATTAAAACGGCAGTTTCCGCGAGGTGCAGCGCCTCGCGCGTGTTGACGCGAACCCGCTCAACGACCAGTTGAGCCAGTCGTTCGACAACCTCGACGCGCACAAGAGTCCGGTGGCGAGCGAGAAACTTCAAGCGCGCCGGTTCACTCTGAAGTTGCCCCAGTTGAGAAAAGAGTTCCTCCGGCGGCGTTAGCTTGAGCGTCGTAGACATCAGTGGAAGCCCAATTCGTCCAGATTCCGCCTCATCCCACGTGCGCCGAACTTTCTTTTCAGCTCTGACCATAACCGGACTCATCGGCGAGCGCTCTCTTCCGCATTTTTGAAATAAAGCTGCTCGACGTTCCAGGGGACGTATGGTTCGCGAACGGCGGGATGGGAATTACCGACGTGAGGGTGAGGGTTTCCGTACGACCTGAAGAGGGCCCGGTTGCTATCGCATTGCCTTCTCCAGATGAGATACCCGGTGCTGTCAATCGCGATGGGTGGCGGACCCTGGGAATCGAGCGACATTTATGCTGGACTCTTGATCGTGCGTTTGGGCAGTGTCCCGATGATGCTCTCTTTAGGTAAACTTTGATCTAGCAGAGGGTTGATTTGCATGCCGTCATATTTGCGCATGGCTGACCACATGACGATGCGGTCTTGAAACTTCACACCGACGCCAAAGCGCTCGTCTGCCAGCCTTTGACAATAAACCACGTTTCCGCAGGTCGTTTCTTCGTTCAGGGCAGTTACTTTTACATCGTCACCAGTTTGCCAGGGTTGTTTAGAGAATATGCGAGCGCCATGAGCACTGATATTATCTGTGAACGTCCTCTCTTCTCCCTGAGTGCTCGCACAGTCTACCTGCGCAAGCCGTACGATGACGATGATGGGGAGCCTCCTTTCTAGTCTGCCACTGAGCATATGGTCCAAAGACATGTCGTTCATACCTAGATTGGGCAATCTTGAAGCGTGGCGGCGCGCTGATTCGGCGAGAAAACATCACCAATATTCGGCTGGGCGCGATTTTGATTGCCGGTCGATGATTCCTCTCCATAGTCCGGCGACTGGTCCCTTGAGCGGTCCCTTGGAGACCCCGTCATCCTCTCGCTTCCGTTTGGATACACTTCTTCGGCGACGGAATCAATCGAGCAAAGACCTGAGTGCACCCTCGGGTGAATTTCGTAGGCTCAATGGATCGGGTAAACCCGCGATTTGGTCTCAGCGATCAAGCAGGATTCGCGCGGACAAACCTATCTTAGTCCGGGTGTCTCCCGAGCCGTAATGGGCACGTTTCGCTCAAAATCGAAAAAGCCCAGAAACCGATTGACTGCCCAGGAGCGGCAAGTACTCGTGTTGGTGCAGAGGAAATCGACGAAATGATCCGACCGGCGAAGGAACCAGGTTCTGTTCCTTTGTATTCCCACGCGGAGGAAGCAAGGTCCGTAAGTGTTTGATTTAATGGAGCGGCCTATCGGAATCGAACCGACACCTGAACCTTGGCAAGGTTCCGTACTACCACTATACTAAGGCCGCTTACTGACCTTCTTTTTATAACACGACCGGTGGGCAGCCACAAGCCTTCCCATCTCCTGCCGGCCCAAAGCCAAACAGTTTACAACGAGGACTTCTCAGGAAACTTGAGTAATGCGGGCGGACTTTACTACAGGCGAGCGGCGCTGACGCTCCGCAAACCGGGTAGCCTTATCCTTGTCCGTGTAAACGCGACCGAACTTTTCCCCGTCGGCATAAAAAACACTGACAAGGTAGTGGTGATGTTTGCGGCGACGATCTTTGCCGAAAGAAGTCTTGCCTTGAATTCCCGTCTTATTGGTCTCGACTTTTGTCACGTTGGCCACCCTATCGGAAAAGAATACGTACAGCACTATCGCAGAGTAGCAGGCGCCGCACAAGTACCAGAGAAGATAGTATCACGCGTTCCATTACACCTGGAAAATGCGTGAGCGGGAACGGAAAGTTCGCGTCGGAGGAAGAGTAAAGTGGGGCCGAGAATCTGGGTCGCAATGTGCACCACGCTCAAAAGACACGCAAAAATGCCGGATTACTGGCCGGGCGGCACGCAACTTTTGAGCTTGGCGAGACATCCAATGTAAGTGCTTTTATTAATAAAGAGTTGCGAGGCTTCGGGAGGGTGGAACCTACAGGCCAATTTGTCCGGAAATTTGTTGCGCGCCACGAAACATTTTCCGAGTTTCAACGTCTTTACTTGTGAGGAGAAGATAAGCTGAATGTGGCGGAGAAACATAATGACCATAACAGTTCCAAAGCTACCGCCCCTCGTGGAAGATCTGCGAAACCATTCGCAGGAACAGATCGCTGAATTGCGGCAACTTCTCGCTGTGGGTGCGCCTTCGCGGCCTGATCCGCGCCGGCCTGGTTTCTATGAAGTGGATGGATTTGCGGATACGTATTACGTGTTTAAGTATCCGACCGGCACAAAGGTGCTGTTGATCGGTGTCTGGGATCGCGAGAGCGATCCGGTAGCAGCCCTGGTGGCGTGTTCCTGCCCAGCGGCGTAACTCCCTTTTCACGGCAAACAGAAGAAACAATAAGAAAGGCGTCCCGGCCAGAGCCGGGACGCTTTTTTTAGTCTTCCTCCAACTCCAGCGCGGCCGAGTTGATGCAATAGCGCATTCCTGTTGGCTGCGGTCCATCGTCAAATACGTGCCCGAGGTGCGCGTCGCACCGGCGGCACTTCACCTCTGTACGCCTCATCCCGTGGGTGGTGTCATTCTCGGCCTCAACCGCCTCTTCTGCGGCTGGAGCGTAGAAGCTGGGCCAGCCGGAGCCGGAGTGGTATTTTGTTTCAGAACGAAACAGCGGCTGGCCGCAGCAAACGCATTTATAGATGCCTGCCGTTTCAGTGTCCTCGTACTCTCCTGTAAAGGCCGGTTCCGTCCCCTTCTGTCTTGTCACAAAGTATTGATTCTGCGTAAGTTGTTTCTTCCAGTCCTTCTCATCCTTATGGATCTTCTCAGCCATTGCTCCTCCCAAGGGTGGGTTCCGTTCAGGTGCATCCCGTGCAGTATCAGATTTAGCGCACTAACTTGGCGTTTCAGCCGTTACCTCAAATAGTCATACGGGCGAAAGTCCGTCAAGAAAGCTACCACACCGAGTTCGGAATGCTCAAAAATACCAACAAATGGTGCGAGTGTGAACTCTTCGGGGGGAGGTGCTTCTATCGCTTAAATGCGGAATCCGCTTTATTTGAGGCTGGCTTCACTTCCAAAAGCACGGGTTTGACAGAAAAAACATGAATCTCGTTTTTGTCGGGAAACACCTGACATTTTACGAGGACCTGTTGCCCTTTGTGCGCTGCCAAGGCATCCGGATTAATTACACTCCAGACATCGTTTTCTTCGCTCACCAGCTTTTTTCCATCTAGACTGATTTGTCCTTCAATGGAGACTGCTTTCCTGGCGACGCTTAAGGTTTGTGAACCGCTTGGCCTGCTTTCGGCGGCCTTTGAGGAATGCTGCGCCGCAGCAACGATGGGCATCAGCAGGGCAACTGCGAGTATGACCACAGACCACTTTTTCATCGGGCACCCCTTGGTTCTAAACGGATACCGCAATGCAGCGATTCTAGAACTCTGAAGTCCACGGTCAAACGGGAAATTTAGATGCGGAATATCTCAAATATTGCTCTATCTTTCCGCGTTCCCGCGTGCGCGTCCGCGTAAGACGTGGAAACAAAAACCATCCCGGCCTTGGGCCGTCTATGAAGAAAACGGAGGTTCTGCCGATGAAACGGCTTTTCATGCTCGCTCTTCTAGCTTCACCGTGGTCGCTCTTTGCTCAGGACGTCATGTTTCGCGGGAACCCGGAGCACACAGGTATATACAGTGCTGCCGGCGTCCCAAGGTTCACAGGCATCAAATGGCAGTTTCATACTAAAGGGCAGATCCTATCGTCCCCAGCGGTTGCCGGTGACACTCTCTATGTTGGCAGCGGCAACCATTGCCTCTATGCCCTGGATCTCGCTACCGGGGCGCAAAAATGGCTATTCCAATCCGAAGGGCGCATCACCTCGTCGCCCGCGGTTTCCGCGGGTGTCGTTTATTTCGGGAGTTACGATGGCAATTTCTATGCTGTGGACGCCGCGAACGGCAAATTGAAATGGAAATTTCAGACTGGGGGCGAGCGCCGTTTCGCTGCTAAGCATCTGCATGGCGCCGCACCGGCTTCGGAAACCATGCCAGATCCTTTCGATTTTTACCTCTCCTCGCCGGTCGTTTGGAATGGCGGAGTCTACTTTGGGAGCGGAGACACAAATGTCTACGCGCTGGATACCGCTACTGGCAGTTTGAGATGGAAGTTCAAGACGGACGATGTCGTTCATGCAGCTCCGGCGATTTCTGGAGGCACACTTTTTGTTGGGAGCTGGGATAGCTACTTCTACGCTCTGGATGCTGGCAGCGGGAAAGAAGTTTGGCGCTTCAAGACGGGCGAGGATCCGGACATTCACAATCAGGTTGGCATTCAGTCTTCCGCGGCTGTGGCGGACGGTGTGGTGTACTTCGGCTGCCGCGATTCCAAGTTTTACGCCCTGGATGCGGCCACTGGTAAGGAGCGCTGGTCTTATTCGAATAAGGGCTCCTGGGTCATCTCGTCGCCTGCGCTGTCCGATGGCAAGGTCTATTTCGCGACGGCGGACACGGGGTTGCTTCATGCGCTGGAAGCGAAGTCGGGCGCCCTGCTCTTCACCCTGGAATTCAATCGTTGGCCGATGTTCTCTTCGCCGGCGATAGCGAGTGGAATACTGTATATCGGTTCTCATCAAGGCAAGCTCAACGCCATTGACCTGAAAGCGCAGAAAGTAGCGTGGAGCTTCGAGACCGAAGGATTCAAGAAGAACGGTTCTACGTATACCAAACCGGACGGCACGCCGAACTATGAAGCAGCTTTCTTTGACTTTTTCTATGACGACATGATCACCGGCGTTCAGAAGTTGATGTCTGTCGGGGCGGTGCTCTCCACCCCTGTTGTGGCGGGGAACAACGTGTATGTTGGCAGCACCGACGGCAATGTCTATGCGCTGATGTAGTCGATGCGACGGCACTTCCAACTTGTTTTCGCGCGACCGAAATGCGCGGCGACGTAATCTCCATTTGAAACTGAAAATAGTTTCGTTGACAAGCGGGCCAGTTTCCTTTACTTTCATATTTCGCAATGAATGGCACACGGACAGCCCGGGCGCACCATCATCATCACGGCCATACGCCGCGCCCGCTGAGGTGTGCATAGCGATTAGCTAAAAAAGCACTCTTCAGCCCGCTGGCGCGACAAGCCCCAGCGGGATTTTTGTTTTCGGGGGACTTTTTTGAGGAATTGAGGAGAGGACACCGTGGAGATCGACTTTCAGAAAAGCGGCGGGCTGCTGCCG
>Ga0137362_10000203_pt1 | contig 27948 bp, 40 predicted proteins | sample MadtaG_2_FD_104801 | JGI IMG/M metagenome (GOLD analysis project Ga0137362, IMG submission 104801) | Vadose zone soil microbial communities from Angelo Coast Range Reserve, California, USA - Mad1_100_16 metaG | ecosystem: Environmental > Terrestrial > Soil > Vadose zone | place: USA: California... | reverse complement strand
GACGTCGAAAGTCCAACTTGCGACTTGCCCAATTTGGACACTAATACGCGTCAAATACGTGCATACAACACGCTCATCACGTGATCGAGAAGCCAAGGGATCACTCGGAATCAAAGCGGCCGGGGGCAATTCAAATGCCGGACATGCGTGAGAGTCACACTAGTACTGTACAGTCGACACTCGACACTCTAATAAGTCATACCTCTTGGTTGTGAGCAATATGTATGCCCTTTCGGAGGTATGCAATTTGAGAATGAAACACCAAGATGACCGAATAGGACCAAAAGTGCCTAATTAAATCGACAAAAATCATAAAAAAATTCTAGAATGTTATTGAAGGCTGAGATAGCTAATTTGGATTCTTTGGATTGAAATAGGATGTAATCTGGGTATCTACCATGTTTTGAGAGACGGTGGGATGAGGGACACATTGTGGACAGCAGCTGTGTGGCTGACCGGCACTCTGTTCCGCTCTGATCCGAGCGTGAATCTGACCTTACACTATTTCTACTTTTCCATCAGCCTACAACCCACTTTTTTCTGAAATTTCTCTGAAAATGGTATGCATTATGAGGTATGGGAGATTATGCGTTATGACCTGCAAACCAACATGGTTTTTTCCAAAAGCTATGACTTTTGGGAGATTATGCCCTAATGGAGCTATGACTTATAAGAGCGTCGACCGTAGATGCAGAATTCCGGGGATGTTGGACAACCGAGACTCGGAGATGAGTGGACGCCTTGGCCGGATGAATCAAGCTGTCATCTGCCGTACTGGCGAGTCATACTAGGATGCACCGTTGCGCCCACATAAAAGGCCAGGGGCTGACCAACGCCAATTAAATCGCTTTGCCTTCGAGTCGGCCATCCTGAAGACGTGGTCCCAGTGTGATTCAACTTAGGCTCCAATGTCCATCCCGTGAGTACAGCATGCACCACTCAATGTTACATCACACTAATCCATCCACAACTAGATTTCCGTAAGTTATGAAGTTATCACCTTTCCGCGGCAGTCTTCACCATTACCGAGTATCTGTTCACCATTATGTTACCCCTTTGGTTCCCGAAGGCAACCTCATACACCTACTGCGGCTTCGATTGGGTCTGCAGCATCGTGCGTATATTTCGGAATAGAACTCTATCAGTATCATGATCAGAATGTAAATTTACAGGATTTCCGGTATTCCGCCGAGTCCCAACTCCAAGTGCGTTTGCTCCTTGTACCTGAGGGACGAGCGCCCTGATGTTGTCATTGTATCAATCACTCACGGACATCGTCCTCGCTCGCATTTGCGCTCGAATAGCTACCATTATTACGGTCAGCAGCATTCTCGTTCCGGTTCGCTAGCGCCAAGCCCAGCTCCGTATGTGCCGACTTCATTCTTTTGGCTTCTTCCAATTAAATGTCTTGATTCGAACCATAGGTCGCAGACTTATCTTCCGTCCCCTGGACTCTCGCCGACGTATGTTGACCCTTAATTCCCCGACGACAGACATATTGCTCTTGGTAAGCTGACAATCTATTTTTAGGGAGCAAGGCGATCATTACCGTCCACATACATATTCTCATTCCAGCGACCGCGATTATCACCACCATCACCGCTCTCATCGAAGTCGCTCACGCTCCAATTCTCATAGCCACTCGCACAGTGGACATGGAAGTCCTAGCATGACTCCAGCCCCTCCTTTGATGATATCACGTGTGTATCCCTCAATTGTCACGCGCACACGGATCTCACTACGCGAACGCAGAGAATTCCGAGCCAGTCGGGCCTTACGTGTCTGTACCTACTTATCAGCCACAATATGCAGCCCAGCCTACCTATGGGGACGCACTTACCCCTGCAGCTGCTCCTGTGCCTATGCGAGCACCATCGCCTATGCCAACTGGAGCGCCGCAGGGCTTCTCTTCACCACATTATCCCCCCGCCACTGGTGCTCCATTTGAACCACCTGTACAGACCCGCGCTCTTCAACCTGTAGGACATAACCAGCGCTCGCACGCACGCCAGCCTCTTGTATCACAGGAAATGGACGCTCCGGAGCAAAAGCGTCGTGATTGGCGTTGCCACCCGAGTTTCAGGCATTCGCGATGCACCGGCAAACGGAAGGCCCTTTGTGTACGCGTATCTGCTCCATCCCTTTCGATTGACACTGAACAACGATATAGATAGGGATTAACTATACCGGGCAAACCAATCCACTCCACGGATGCGTGGATGACGCAAAGAACATATACCAATTTCTCATGGGTAGTCTAAAGTCTGTCTAACGAAATGTGTAGTTGACCTTGTCGAGGAACAGAGCATCATCGTTACCCCCATTCTAACATAATCGTGCTCACGGATGACAACTCAAACCCTCGTTCGCGGCCTACGCGAAAGAATATCCTGAATGCGATGCGGTGGCTTGTAGAGGGTGCCCGTGCCGACGATGCTTTATTCGTTCATTGTGAGTGGACCGGAGCGCCGAAACATGGGTAGCCTTCGATATGACCTTTACTCCAGACTCGGGACACGGTGGTAGGACGCGTGACCAGGATGGCGATGAAATAGATGGATGGGATGAAGGTGAGCAGTTCTGCTTTGAATCCCACCTTTTTAACTGAAAGGGGATGACAGTCATCTTTCCCGTCGACTACAAGACTACTGGAATCATTACCGACGATGTGATTATTTCCTACCTTTTTCGTGTACCTAGTACTAATGACTGACACTACTCCCTTTGAGGTATTACATGAAACCCTGGTATGAGTAAATCTAGGCCAAATCATACAATCCCTGATATTCACATTCACAGGTTAAACCCCTCCCGGCGGGTTGTCGATTAACTGTATGTCATCCTCACGTCAGATCTTCTCTCACTAACCTATATATATAGTCCGTATTTGATGTGAGCGGTGACATTCCATGCGTGATCATAAGCAGTACTTATCCGGTATATAGTCCTGCCATTCTGGGTCAATTCTAGGTGCGCATTACCTCTCTTTGTAGCACTGTGGCTGACAACGAGAAGATCTTAATTATGAGGTAATGTGTACGACAATATTCACCGATCCCGTAGTGTTGAGCAAGGCATAGTTCCACTCCAATGGGCGAGTGAAGTCAAGCCCAGTGGCACGCGCGTTCCAACAAGCGAAGTCCTCGCCAGCTGATGTGGTATGTCAGGAAATGGGTTCATTAGGAATGCGAGAAGGTTTCTATCAGAAAACTTTTAGATTTGTTTTAGCGGCTGTAAGGATTCGCAGACGAGCGCAGACACTGTCCAAGACGGAGTGGCCGTAGGTGCCATGAGCTATGTAAGTGACCGTCCAGGTCATCAAGTCAAACATCACTGACTTGATACTGTAGGCATATCTAAAGGTATTGAGTGCGTAGCCCGAGTCTTGATCTCCTTTCAAATAGTTGACTCGTTCCCAGAGCGCAATCCTCAAATAACCTACATTGATCTACTCCGTGGCGTGCGGTGCGTGTCAATGTCTTTGGAACCGTCCCGCATTTACACTCACTCTAATTGGTCCGTATAGCGAGATCCTCAAGAAGAAGTACAGTCAAAAGCCACAATTATCAGCCACGCATGATGTTGTGAGTCGCTGTCAGCTTTTCCATCCAACGCTTACTGAAAATCACCATCCATCTTCCCAGGATATCAAACTACAATTCATCATGTAACTGACAGGGCTACTGTTATACCAAGTTGTAGACAGCTATGATGGTTATTGACATGCCTTTGTGAAGAGATTTTATTTGTCTTTCTACGAGTCTTTCTTTCTACAAGTCTTTGGATACTCGTGGTCGAGTTGTGATGAGGGATTGTAAAGCGTAGAAAAAGCTTAGCAGAATTCTCCCTGGCGGGGAGTCGAACCCCGCTCTCGCGCGGTCAGAGAAATGACAGGCGCGTGTACTAATCCGATATACTACCAGGGATTGAAACACCATTCAAATGTACACAATATGTAGTGAGGTCTGACCCAGGATTCTTCATTTCGATTCTTCATTTCGATTGAAGAATATGAAAATTCCTCTCAGAATTGGAACCAAGCATGACTGAGCTTCGCTGTGTTAGGCACTTTGAACAGAGATCATTAGACGGACAACGCAACGATCGCGTCGCGTGAGGCACGTGCACAGATTCTCGCGTTTCCTGTCCTAGTCACGGTGCACACTCTCTTCGCATCGGTTCTCAATGCAGTCAAACCTTCGCTATCCCAAAGTTCATGGTGCCGGACAAATCCCCACGCTTCTAATGCGCCTCAACTAATTATAATATCCTTCCCTAAAGGCTATCGGCTCATCCAGCAAGTCGGGGGTGGTGGATTCTCCACGTGCGTTCGTTTGCAAAAGGCGACAAAAAGGCGGGAAAGGCGGATGATCTTCTATTCGTAGGGTATATCAAGCCGTTAATACCCAGGACCATCGCGTCGCTGCCTGCAAAGTGGTGGCATTGACCGCAAAGACTACTCAAGCTGAACGCAAGTCAATGGACAAAGAGATGCGCGTTCATGCTGCTCTTAAGCACGAAAACGTCCTCGAGTTCCTGACAGCGGCAATTGTGGAGCCGGGCACGGAGTCGCCGTACATTCCGGCGATCTACATGCTCCTCGAGTTTGCGGCCGGTGGAGACCTCTTTGACAAGATCGGTACGCCCTCGTTTGACCCACACCTGGGTACTGGCTGACCGAATCATCCAAGCTCCTGATGTTGGGATCCACGAAGATGTGGGGCACTTCTATTTCCTCCAGCTACTCTCCAGCTTGGTAACTGTTCAACAGCTACCCTCCGCTCACGGCCAAGCGTTTGCTAACTTCGCACCGGAAATGCCGCTTAGACTTACATTCATTCAGAGGGCGTATGCCACCGCGACCTCAAACCCGAAAACATTCTTTTGGATGCTGCAGGGACACTCAAGATATCCGATTTTGGCCTTTGCTCGGTATACAAGCTCAAGGAGTCGGGTCGGACACGAATGCTCACCGAGAGATGCGGCAGTCTGCCATACGTCGCACCAGAAGTGAGTTTCTGTACCCATTTCTTTTTGGGCCAATCCCTGATTCAAGAGTACAGCTGAACACAGACAAACCTTATGCCGCAGAGCCTATCGATGTTTGGGGAATTGGCGTCATTCTCTTCACCATGATTGTTGGGAGTACGTTAGATCTTCCGCTGTGAAAGCGCGGCGATATCTTATACAATCTCAAAGATACTCCCTGGGACGAGCCAACAACACGCAGCTACGAGTTTGCCCGTTACGTTTCAGGCTCATTCATCGATGACGCTCCATGGGACCGAATACCTGCATCCGTTTTTTGTTCGTCGTCCATCGTGATGCCTTTACCTAGCTCGCTCACGTGCCCTTGAGCAGCATTGATCACTGGTTTACTCACTGTGGATCCACAGGATCGCATGACGCTTGCGGATGCATTTCAACACCCTTGGGTGCTCACGTATGTTCTACAATGGATCACCAGTCGATTTGATTTTTAGGCTTTGTTCACAGACAAAGCCAACTAGCTTCCCAAGGGCCACAGGTCCTAGCCGAGAAACTTACAGAGTCTCTCCGTAATACAGGCGATCTTGACCTTGTAGAGATCGATTTACAGTCGTACGTTGTCACGTTCACAAACGTCCCGAATGACTCTCTAAACCCTATAGACAATCACTTGCACCCAGTGACGATGACCAAATCATGCTTTCGGCGACACGGGGCTCTCAATTTACCCAATCGCTCATGCTCTTTGTTCGTCCATCCCACTTAAGACATACTCCACTATCGTTTCCTCTTACAAAGCCTTAGTCGCAGACTCAGGGTGGCACGCGTTATACACCTCACCTGACGCGTTTCTGGGCGTCCATAGCCCCTCTCGAGTTATTAGCCACCATCGAAAATGCGCTCCAGGCGCAAGGCATCCGCTCTAAGCGAGCAGCTGATGGGCCCGATGGCCGACTCCGTTGCCTTATCGGCGCATTAGACCACCGTCGTGTACCGTTTAAAGGCTGGGTGATTGTCGAACCTTGCAGCACGCCGGATGGGAGCGCGCAAAGCTTCTGCATCATGCAACGTGACGAGGTAAGAAAAAGTCATTTTATCTACGCCTCGTGCTTACGCATCAGCGATGAAACCCGTAGGGCGACCCCTTATCGTGGCGGAGGATGTTCAAGGCCATTGTACGATCACAACAACTTGCGCAATACGTCCTCCGCCGAAGCGTCAGAGGATAGTTTACTTCAGATATTATGATATAACCGCCGATCTAGCCATGTATCCCCATTCTGCGCCCAGTCTCCCAGTCTTCTTTCTTTAGTCATCATCATAGAGGTATTCCTTCTGGAGGCTAAAGTATTTGCCGTATAATACAAAATCATTGACCATTATCCCTTAATATCTGGTACCTCGGACAGTGTTAACCGTCATCGCCTGCGTAAGCTCTGCGAGATCCTCGGTCGTCAGCTCGGCGTTACCTGCCGCACAATTCTCGAGGGTACGTCTGACATTTCTGTTTATAAGCAGATGAACAGTTTGTCAGAAACTGGTGTAGCAGCACAGTGCGCAATGAGGATTCACGAGCTGCCTGGAATGGGTACGACATTGGGCGCTAACGATGCCACCCACGCAATACACAGCTGCGCTGCGGTAATACCCTTCTTGACGGCGATTGCCTCGATTGCCTCGACGAGAGACAGGTTGTGATTGAAATTCTAGAAGGCAAATCGGTACATAAGGTCGCGCACGGGGCATAGCATACTACGGCTCACGTCTCTCTGGAACCGACTGAACTGACGTAGCATGTTGTCCGCTGGATCCTGTTAGCATCCTATTAGACGACACGGCACCACGGAAACCACGTACGTTCAAGGTCATTGTAGGACTTCCATTTTCCGGTTAAGAAACCATGACCAAGAGGTCTAGAAGACAGTGAATGTGGTGCCAAGTAGTTCGTGAAAAGATCACGCACGAGTACGCGATGACAACAATGCCAAGCTCCTCGCATGTAGATATAACTGTGACGTATGGACGGGTCAAGGGCAAACGGTAGGGTGAGAGGTCTACCAACCGTCCTTCGTTTCCTGGGTATAGCTCCACGGGCTGACCTCTATTTCCACTGCGGCAATGGGATAACCCTATGAAGCATTTATCAATACCCGATTCTCAAATATGAGGGATGCGGGCTCACTCTGTGCGCCTGACGGAGTTGATCCGCGCGGACTTCGGAAAGGCCAATATGGTCGAATTTGCCTTGGGCAATGAACTTGGCCATGATGCGTGTGCTCTGCTCAAGGGGGATGCCTTGAATGACACGTGCGGGCTCGAACAGGTCGAGTTTCTTGGTCCCACGGAGCTTGGCAAGGATAAAGTCGACCTTGCGTTCAAGTACTGCCTCTCTGAAACCCATGTTTAACATCCATTTAAGATGATGATGGGAGAGCATACAAGTCACCATACGGGCTGAATGGTGTGCTACACTACATCCATTTTGCGCATGACGTCGCGTGCATGCGCTCAAAAGCGGGATGCTCACCTTCACGGACAGGAATGCCTTGTCTGTATAATCAGGGTATTGCTCGAAGAAGCGGGCGAGAAGCTCGAGGTTGGCGGTTGGAGGATCGAGCCCATAAAACTCGCCTGTTCGTTAGAAATGAAGCGTTAAAGCAAACAATGGTAACGGGATTATTCGTATACGCACCGCTGTTGAGGAACATTTTTGCACCAGGGGGGAGACTATCCATACCCGCCTTCAATGACGCGAATGCTTCTTCATCAGAAATTGGCGGATTTCGCCAACTAGGTAAAAGGTGTCGATGTTGAGGTAGAATGCAAGAAGAAAGGAGCGCACGTCATCATCATTAAACCATGCTAGGAATGTGGAGGAGTGGTCAACATTGGGATGGGAGTGGATCAAGGAAGGTACACTCACGCCAACCTTACCAACAGTGACATCTGAGGCAGTGCCTCCAAGCTGAGCCGTTTTAGTTGACATGACAGGTTTAGGAGAACAGACAGGGATGGGTCTTGATTTTCTCTTGAAGAGAGACTGGAGAAGAGAGGAAAGAAAGGAACGAGGGGCCATTCATATTGTCGGATGCTTTACAAGGCATTAAACAGACGGGCAAAGCAGCTTATAAATGAGCTGGATATAATCCCCTCCAGGTAAGATCGATTAAATATCTAGTTGATGGTGTACAAATGTATCCAGCATCGAACCCCGTAAAGAAAGGAAGGCAAATGTCACGTCTTGAAGACAATTATTAAGATTAAAAGTACGAGAATCAGCAGCGCAATCGTTAATGCGGACCCTACGTGGCCGCACGTCAGCTGCCATCCCAAATGCTCAATGGCGCCCACTTACTGTGCTCCCTTGCACCATTGGCAACACGTCCAAGCCGGTGACGAGCCCGGCCCAGACGAATTCCCGTATCGTCGAGATCATGGTCAAACTCCTCCAACAAGCCCGTGTGCGTTTCGAGCTCGTCATTGATTTGCACCGACAGGTCACGCTGACGTGTGATCGAGCGTGAAAGCGAATCCAGATGTACATCCTGGTCTGTAGTCCACAATTCCGCTTAAGAGAAGGCAATAAAACCGAGGGGGCGGGGCACGACACGCACCATCCATCAGGCGTTGCTGCTCCTGTAGCACAGAAACGGGGTCCCGTCCAGCCTCCGGGTCATCTGTATAAGGCGTGAAAGCCTGCTTGTCAACCGCGGGCCACGCGTGTTGGGGCTTCTCCCTGGCTGGGGGATGGTCGTCCTCTTGCGTTGTAGTTGGCTCGGGAAGGGACTCAATGACCGCATCCGACCCTACCATGCCACGCATCCGCACATGTTGATTTCTCATGAGCGCGGCGGCTTCACTGTGATCCCCAGTCGACTCGAGTTCCAGAATCCCTGACCGCAGCAGTGCGAGGTTGTGGGTGATCTGTGGAAGGTGTAAGGAGATGTTGGTGGCATCTTCGGTGACAGCGGGGGTCAGCGACCGTAATCTCTGACGCTCTAATAAGAGCGAGAGTGTCTGCGTTGATAGAGCTGTGAGCTTGGCCAGCGACATGATGATAGGCACTGCGGCGGTCACGTTTTGGTTTTGGTCACCGTGACAGCCAACCGCTCCCCATGTACTTCGACCTAAATGTCCCAATTCCACTGCCCTCTGACACTTCACTGGCGGGAGCCCAGCATAACAAGGGAAAGGCGAAACAGGTTCAATCCTCCAACTCGACACTTTTTACCCCAGCTCAGCTTGCAGCTACCGAAACCCGTATAGATCTTCTCGTGCATTGTCCATCTTTTTCTAGTCATTATATCCAGTAATATACTAATCGGTCGGCCAGTGGGTTACACTGTGCTTGCATTCAATCAGTGCATAAAAACGAAGGTCGAACCGAAGACTTTCATAAACTTCCTCGACCCGTTGCTCCGCCAAGTGAAGAAGCGACACGGAATCATATATTTGAAGCGACTCACAATTCTTCTCGACGAGGACAGCGAGAAAGGTTTCGGGCTCGTGCGCTCGTACTTTGCCAGCCATCATCTTGCGCCGCTAATCCAAAGTTGCAGACAAACGCGCATTCTAATTTGTTTAGCCCTTACGACATCATCGCACTCGCACCAACGACAGAGGGTAGCTTTTCACTCGCATGCTTAACACATACATTGCCTTCCCCGCTCTCTGCACATGTAATCTCTGTGCCTCTCGACGCCCCACGTCTCCCGTTCCGTATGAAGCACACCATGGTACGCACGGCATTACGCAACGGCGCTGTCTTCGAGATCCCATATGCAAGTGCACTCGACAGTGCCGCAAAACGCAACTGGTGGGCAGCCGCACGCGAAGTCGTCCGCGTGACAAAAGGAAAGGGCCTAATAGTGACGGGTGGTGGGATGGACGTTGCTGATCTACGAGCTCCTAAAGATATTGGAAACTTGTGCGTAAAGTCTTTGACCCCGTATCATCGCTACTAACTGGGAGCATCAGAATAACGTTCCTAGGCCTTGCCCAAAATCTAACCTATGATGCTGCCATTACCACTCCCAAATCTCTAGTTCTTCGTGCGCGTGCGCATTTCCTCTTTGCTCATCCTTCGACATTGCTGAGAGCAACTTGGTGATTTTCCAGAAACTCGTAAAACGTATCGTGCAGTGTTCTCGGAGCCGAAATTAGCTATACCAGGCACCTCAGTTGTTGAGCCGGCGGAGGGTAGCGATAGCGTAGAAACCAAGCCATCAGATGAACGGCTGTTGGATGGAAAGCCAGCTGCGGTGGTACAAGCAGTGTCCGCTGCGGCGTCGCCAGCCGCGCAGTTCGACGGACGACGGCCAAAGCGCGCCCGAGATATCGCCGCCGAATCAGTTGGCTGCAACACTGTTGGGGGCGCACGGAAGAAGAGGAAAGGGAATAAAAAATCGGGATAGTTTATTGTGGATGTTGATAGCAAATGTGTTTATCGAGGTTAGGCACATCAAATCAAGTGACTCCCACTTGACCCGGTCGGCCTTCACGAGGGCGATGCTCGTCTCTTCGGGCTCGTGGCTTTGGCGTTTACTCCTCGGTTCTCGCGGCATCGATATATTCACCTCCTCTCATGTCGAAATATCATCCCCAAGTGTACTATGATGCACAATCTCTGCTAAAAGTGAATCCACTACTCCTCTACACTCCAATACGCCCTTTGACCTATGTTCGGTAGGCCCTTTCAACTTCCCAGGAGCAACAAAAAGCACGCCGCAGTCTCCGTAAACGAATTCGTGAAATCATTCGGTCTTATACGGAAGATGAGTTTGACGTCGAGGATGTCTCTATGCGGAACTACGCCGACGATGTGGACATTGCTCCCATAGAGTTGATGATCGTAGTGCGTACGTTTACCCATCAATTCTACAGTCAGCTAATGCTTTGCCTTGGCCCGCTTGACTCATGTCGGACATGCTATCTTACTATTATAGGACAAGGGTAGACCCTCAGGGCGTCCCCCTGGTGGAGGCTCTCGTAGCTTACCTGACGTTTATTACCCTAGGTTCGGTCCCTTTGTGTGCATGACCCACCCGTAGCTCACGTGTGACAGCCGTGTCGCTGCATTATTACAGGATCATGGGTTTGACGGAATCATTCAATCTCCTGACGTCAAACGGCGGGATGATATATCAGGAAATTGGAAGCGTGGTGACCCTCCACCTCGCATAGAAGACACCGCATTCCGATGGCCACGATACACGCGATCCCCCAAGCCAGAAATCATCTATCCTGTCGTTCTCGTGGCGACGACTCCGGAACAATTCAGATTGTCTCTTCCTTGCCCTACAATCCAGCACACGCTCGAACTTTTGCACTCATACGGTCGAAGCAACCCGTTCCTACGTCAAATGATCAGCCTGCTCTATATCTGGATGCGTTCCTGGGATATAAGAGAGATCGGTCCAATGACGCTATCTCTTCTCGTGATCAGGTTTTTCCAGGTTTTGTACAATTTCACGCCTTCAAATCCTTATTTCTCTGATTGATGGCCAGGAAGAAGAGGTATCAAGGCTCACGGACACAGGACACTCAACCTCTATCTCAGCCGAGCATTCGCAAGCTAGTGCGCACTACACAACCACCGCATGGATGCCGTATGACGCAAGGGAAGGTCCAAACCGGCCTATTCTGCTCAACATTTCTTATGCCTTATTCCCTCACTCTCATCCTACTAGGGACTTTTCAGTAGTCCTCTTAAGGTTTCTAAGGTACAGTGACTTTGTAGCGGGTAATCGTCACGGTGGGCTGATAAGTGACACCAAGGTGGACCGTATCCCAGAGGTTTCACCACATACGCGATGATGAGAAATGGCCCATCCTTCGCATCAACCGCCCAGATCTTAGTACTGGAAGGTTCGCTGAAGAGATAAAGACCTTCGATGTGACAAGGTTGCCGTGGTCCCTCCATCAGCTCATCGTTCCCGATCCGTTTGTCCCAACCCATGTGTGTTACTTGCCTCTAAAGTTATTTCTTATAGTTGACTGGTTTCTCAGAATCACGCCTTCAATGTACATCGAAGCACACTGCACTACCTCTCCGTGCTAGCAGAAACCTGTGCTTCGCTTTTACGGGCCGCTCGTCCGCTGCATACTATTTTTGGTCCCTACTACCGACCCGAGAGAGTTGTCGAGCAGCGCATTCGCAGTCTTCAACCGTCCCCGATACGACCCAAGGTTCCTGGTCCGCCGGTTGGAATTCGCATGGAGCGTCATCAATATTTTACAAATCCAAATCTGCGGGGAGAGCTGATGACATTGTACAATGTGCGTTCCTATTTTCCAGCGTAAAAGCAGAAGGCTGTATGCCTGAACATGTCGGTTCCACCTCAGGAGACTTCGCCAAATCAACAAGTACGTGACATGCGCCGGCGAACGATTGCGAGCGTAGAGATTTCAATTCGGAGCTATTTCGGCCAAGAGTTTCGTATTGGAGTATTCGGGAGTACACAGTATGGTGTCGATGGACCGACTAGCGATCTCGACCTTGTCGTCATTGTAGGAATTCTTTTGATGTTTCATCTCTGAGGGAGTGAAAATGCTACAGGACCCGGACAGGATGACAGGATTCACCCCTAATGTCGATCTGAATACTCTACCCCGTGCGTCTTTCTTCCTCGTCATCGTTCAATGCTCTCGGAGCTGACGTGCTATAGGAATTTACAGGATTAGGTATGTCAATAATGAGACCGATTGACTTTGCCTTATGGTGGCAACAGCGAGGTGAGCAGCGCCCTCCAACATTTCGGCTTTAGGATCCTCCAAAGGGTCCCCAGAGCAACTGTGCCTATAGGTATCACCCCATAACTCATCCATATACGTCCTTAGCTGACCATAATCGTTTCAAGTGAAGTTTAAAGATCCTTACACTGGCCTTCAATGCGACTTGAATGTAAACAATCAGCTGGGCATAATCAACACTTCCCTTATCGGACATTATTGCGACATCTTACCTATACTTCGGCCGCTACTCCTTGCTATCAAGCAGTGGGCACGTCCACTTGGCTACAACAATCCAGCAGGCGCCCTCGGAGAGCCGATCACATTCAGTAGCTATACACTCACGGTAATGACAATTGGGCTCCTACAGGTGCTGTGCAGTTACCCGGCCTGCCACATATTCGGCACCAATCAGTTGCTAACTTTTCTTAGACTAGGGGTTTGCTACCAAATTTACAAGAAGGTACCGAACTTTCGGAAGGCGGTACATTCTGGCTACGAACGAACACACAAGAAAGGATTCGCTGTGATGCCCGGTGGAAGAAAGAACAGAATTGGACGCCTCCCGGGGTGGTCGAGGTTGAACAGGCATTGGAGGACTGGTTTCAGTACGGCAGACTTTTCTATACTGCCAAACGCCTGTCTAACCGAGACCACAAGGTATTGGGGTCATGAACACGACTACCGCAACAATTTAATCAGTGTACGTCGGGGTGGAGTTGTCCCTCGAAGACTTCCGTGCGATAGAAAAGAGTCGGAAAGTCTGAGGGATGGCCCATTTAGCGGTTTCCGGTCGCCTTCAAACACGACTGCCAGGAAAGGATCGGCTGAAAACACCCCATTGGAGGGCGAGCGGAGCAAGGAAGACGCACTATCGGAGGCCGACGCTAAGGTATTAGAGGGGCAGAACTCTGGGGACGAACAGGCCCCTGAGACTGAGGGGAATAGTACTGACGCACCACCGTTAACGGGTACAAACAGGGACGAAGATGGAGAGGCGGAGGACGAGTTGGGCGATACAGGGACCGAAGCCAAGCAGGACCTCGTGGCAGTGGCAGATCATGATGAAGATGAGATTGATGTTGACCCAGGAGCGGGCGACGAGGCACAGCCGTTTCGATGGCAGTCTGACGTGCTCTGTGTGGCTGACCCGTTTATCGAAACAAGGGTAAAGTTCAGCTCAAAGGAGATAGATGCACTTTCTGATGCGACGTTCCTGATCACAGAACCTTGCTGGACCCATCAGACCGAATGTTGTCGTACGGTTTCGAGAAGATTGCCAGCGTGTGGTGATGCGACTACCCGTGGGGGAAAACCTTGGCTCACTCTTGTTATTTGACCCGCGCACCCGGCCACCGTCACCGACACCACAGCCACGTGCGAGACGGAGGCAGGAGGGGGGGAGGGGAAGGGGAGGACGAGGACGAGGACGCGCTCGGGGAGGGGTGTAGTGTAGATTACGCTAGTCGTAAATTAGGCGGGCCTCGATGATCCGTAATCGGCCGTTGGCTCAGCTTGTCTGCGATGTCTCTTTCTTAACCCTCGTCGACGGCGAGTGTCCCAGACGTGTACATCACCCCCTCAAACATGTCGTGGAAATTAGGCACATCAAAGAGTGGGTCTCGCCTCCCGCATATCCGTTCAGGCAACCTCTGATGCCCTTGGATACCACTATCAATTAGAAAACAAAGAGACCAACCACAAGGACCTAGGTCCTCCCTCTCGTTCCCTCACCCCCGTCCCAATTCCTTCTCGCTCAACGACGCCGATGCCTGCCCAAATCGCTCACCAGCCCAGCTTCCGCTCGGGTACCCTCACAATCCGCATCTTTTCAGGTGATTATATCAAGTGTCTTCCCCTCATATCCCACTCTTGATTGATGGCGACGGCCTACTCATTCGATTTTGTATTCACTAGGGCGTGGCCTCACGCTTGCGCCCGGCGTTCGCATCCCAGATGTCATCCAGAAGGCCCTAGACACTGGTCCCCCGCCACGCACATCTTCCTCAAATCGCGAGAGCATGCAACGCCGGCGTTACTGGTGGCTTCCTTACATAGTCCTAGAATTCGACAAGAATGAGATTCTGGTCGATGCTCTTGGTGGAGATCTCGCCAATCCGGTTTGGAACTATCGCGCTGACTTGTGAGTCGTCATTACCGTTCGAGGCATCTCGTACGGCTGACGTGTCCCCAAATCGACTGCAGCGATGTCTCGCGGACATCAAACCTTTCTCTTTCCACGTACCTTCGCACCTCGCAGGGCTTGGTGGGACAGGATAATATGGGGAACGATCTTCTCATGGGGCGATTGGATCTGACTCCTGTGTTAGATGCCCATGTGTGTCACTCCCTCATTGCGTCCGTGCGAGCAACGTAATGACCCCAATGACAGCACATCTCTGACCAATGGTATACTGCGACCTCAGGCTCTGGATCATTCCATCTTACAATCGCCTATAAGCCTGCTCGACATGAGACCCTGACGATCGACGCGTTCGATCTGCTCAAAGTGATCGGAAAAGGTTCCTTCGGCAAGGTCATGCAAGTGCGCAAAAAGGACACGCAACGTGTCTATGCTCTCAAGACGATCCGTAAAGCCAACATAGCGAGTCGACCTGGCGAGATTACTCATATCCTTGCCGAGAGAACCGTGTTGGCGCTGGTTAACAACCCATTTATTGTTCCCCTGAAATTCTCGTTCCAAAACCCGGACAAGCTGTACCTGGTGATGTCATTCGGTGTGTTATACCGGGCCGTCGAAGTCATTGGCATTTCATTTGACGGTTTTTTCCGTAAATGGAGGGGAGTTGTTCTATCATCTACAGCGTGAGGGTAGATTCGATGAGAACAGAAGTCGATTCTACGCCGCTGAACTGTTGTGCGCCTTGGAGCACTTGCACATGTTTAACGTTGTCTACCGCGACCTGAAGCCGGAGAATATCCTTCTGGATTACACCGGTCATATTGCTCTCTGCGATTTCGGCCTCTGCAAGCTGAATATGTCAGAAACTGACAGGACGAATAGTGAGTTGGCTTTTGAAAGTGCGAAGTTTTCTCACCCGACAAACGTGATATAGCCTTTTGTGGAACGCCAGAGTACATCGCGCCCGAATTGCTTGAATCGCAAGGCTACACAAAGACCGTTGACTGGTGGACTCTTGGCGTGCTGATATATGAAATGATGGTTGGTTACGAATCGCCCGCCCACGTTCATCTGTTGACACCTTGGTCAGACCGGCCTTCCACCGTTTTATGATGAGAACGTGAACGTGATGTATCAGCGCATCCTGTCTGACCCACTACACTTCCCTGGGGATATGCCCGAAGAGGCGCGGAGCGTGATTTCCGCATTACTACAGCGAGATCCGTCCCGGCGGCTCGGTAACAACGGGGGGGAAGAAATCAAGCGACACCCCTTTTTTACGCGCCATATTGACTGGAATAGGTGATGTCTGGCAAAGACTTGGGCGCGACTCTGGTTAATATGACCTTACAGGTTGATGCAAAAGAAGATCCAGCCACCATTCAAACCATCAGTCGAATCGGCCCTTGATGTGGCCAATTTTGATCAAGAGTTCACGTCAGAGACCGCCCAGGACTCAGTCGTGCAGGACTCACAACTGTCGGAAACCGTGCAGGATCAATTCCGTGGGTTTACCTACAACCCTGCCGACGAGCACCTCAGTGAGAGTGTCAGCGCAAGTTACGGTGCCGCACTCTAGACTCGCCAAAATGCTTCTCGCTCAACCGGTATTGAGACGACGGATTTGATTATTAACCAGAACGCCTAGATCGGGTCTCTCTTGGACTCTTTTTTTCCACGCTTATCGTGTGATTCGACCTTCCCTACGTTCGTCGTTCGCGAAGTTGCACCGGTGTATTCAATTGGTGCTACTTCCCCCATTTGGATTTCGTGTTTGGCTTGAGGAAGACCGGAGTGGTTGGGCAGAATTTGATGGAGGTTTGTAGTCTACCTGTAGTGCGATCGTGCTGTTGTAGATATGTTGTAGATATGCACATTGTGATATTTACTGTAACTTTGTGTTTGAGGCAGTGCAACTACATTCGGATGCTTTTGATCCCTACACGGGCCATTAGTCCGCACTCAGTTCGGCTCTATCACATAGCAAACAAAATCATCAACATGTCTGCTTCCAAGAACGAGCACGGAGGCGCATCCTCTTCCTCCGTCAAGCGAAAACGAGACCACCCAGGCGACACCCGACCAGATGCCAAGGCACCCAAACGTGCGTCGCACATAGACATCCGACGCGTTGCCCCGAGTCTCAGACGGGGGCCTTCTATCAACTGACTTACCCGCTTCTTGCTCCCAGTCTTTCCAATTTTCGAAAAGCGCAGAGCGGGAGAAGAAGCGGCCGAGGAGAAGAAGCCCTTTAGGTGGCTCACTCCTTCCCTCGGTCCGACGCGCAGTTGTCTACACGGCGTACATCTTGCTCCGAGCGCGTCTGCGCGCGTCGCGGCGTTTGATCTCGATGGTACCATCATCAAGTCGCCCTTTGTCGAAGTGGGGCGGAGGCGCGCTGGCGGCGGCAAACAACACCGCGTAATGAAGAGACATGCGAATGGGCTCGAGTGGGAGTGGTGGAGGGCTGTCGTACCGGGGCAATTAAAGGAGGCCCATGATTCTGGGTGCGCTCTTATCCCTTTCCCCCCTCTCTTTTTCCAGAAAATATCGTAACCCCCCTCCCCTCCCCCTCGGCGTCGTTGTCACGCTCTGATGTCATCGGAGTACTGAATATTTTATTGACCCACAGGTTCTCGGTTGTGCTGGTGTCGAACCAGTCCCTCAAATCCTCAGAACTCGCAGAATGGAAGAAAAAGATTCCACTAATTGCTGCTGCCGTGCGTGTCGTTCACATCGTCTACCTTCTGTGCTTGACAGGTTCGGTGCTGCATTTAGGTGCCCGAACTCCCGTTTCGAATATTTGCGGCCACGGCAAGAGACGGGCACCGGAAGCCGATGCCTGGGATGTGGTTCGAACTAGAGCGGATTTTTGCCCAAGACGGAATCACGATAGGTAGGTCATGTTTCTTGCCTCCTGGTCTCTGTCGGAAGTATTTTGCTCATCCTCGCCCAAGATAAGAAGGATTCGTATTTCGTTGGCGACGCGGCAGGACGCGCCGACGACTTTGCTTCGACAGATAGAAAGTTTGCGCTCAATATCGGAATACAATTCTATACACCAGAAGTAAGTTATCATTCGTATGGATTGGAAACCCATCCTAAGTGATTCCAGGAATATTTCCTCAAAATCCCTCCGGCACCATATACTCTCCCAGGATTCCACGTTTCGTCTTTAAAGGAGTGTGAGAGCTGATAGTCTTCCCCGCGTCATTCCTTAATTCATGCCGAGGTCTCAGGTCCTCAAGGGTTCCTAGCTCCTGCTGAGATATTACCGCCTGTTCCTCAAACCGAGATTGTCGTCTTTGTTGGCCTACCAAGCCTGGGGAAATCCACGTTCTTCCGCACGCACTTCGCCCCTGCAGGGTACGTGCACGTGAACCAAGATACGCTCGGTTCGCGTGCAAAATGTGTCAGGGCCGCGGAAGAAGCGTTGACAGCAGGGAAGAGCTGTGTCATCGGTCCGCCTCCATTTTTCACCTATCGCGTCCATCCATTTTGTTCACCTGGAGTGTATGTAGATAACACAAATAAGGATGTACAGACGCGCAAGTACTATCTTGACATCGCAAAGCGGCTCCAAGTACCAGCACGGTAACTATCCCTGAGTCCAGCTGAGCAGCCCCATGTACTAAACATGTTCCAGGTGTTTTGTTTTCCAGGGTCCCGTGGAGTTGGCTTGGCACAACAACCTCTATCGCGCGTATGCAAGGCCAGTATCAGTTGTGGCCCGAGAGGTGCGTAGATCCTTTCCAAAATCATTTTATCTGGCTTATAGTACTGTACTATATAGCCAACACGCCCAGTGCTACCGTATGCGGCCTTCATGAATTTTAAGAATGCTCATGAGCCCCCTTCGGTGGATGAAGGTTTCGGTGAAGTGCGAGATGTACCGTGGAGATTTGAGGGTAGTGAGGAAGAGAGGCGACATTGGAGCATGTGGTTGCAGATTGACGGGAAGTAGCTGTTTCGATCTTTACGCACATCCTTTATTTATACTTCGAAAGATCATTGGGTAATTTGGCATTAGTAACAGTGTGATAGAAGATACTGGGAGCAATTTGGGAATGCTACAAATTTCACAACAGCATAACGATACAAGACGGAAGCGGGGTATCACTGGCAGGTAAGTAGGGTAAACGGAATATCTCTTGGGAAGAGCGGAGGTCCTTGTTGTGCGTGCGGAGTCGGTGTCGCTACGATGTCGGCCTAATACTGTTTAGGCGAACAACGAGGGGAAGTAGAGACACGTTCTCGCTAGATGCGTAAAATTGTACGCAATTAACGTGAATCTGAATAACGGCGATCTTAGCATTCCCACAGGCAGAGACAAAAGGCCGTCTTACATTGAGCCAATGGTTAAAATTCGTTTCAAATCTGACCAGGAAGTCCGATCGCTTCTTCGCTCCACCATCGCCCCCCGGCGTCTCGGCGGCGATGAGTGCCTTATTTGCATCTTTCGTGAAAGAAAGAGTGTATAAAGCGAACGTCGAGCACGTCACGATAAGCTTGGAGAACGCCTATAATGCGTGGTTGACGGTCAGAGTGGATTCCCGGAGATGGTCATGGCGTACATTCAACAATTTCGAACTGGTAAGCATACATTCCTTCATGCACGTATCAAGGAAGTCGACGTGATCGCGCAATAGTTGGTCAACCGTGACCACCTTTGACAATTTTGCCTCGAGAGCGCGCCAGTTCGGTTCCAGCACCTCCTGGGTGACAAACGCAAGTATTTGCTGTACCCACGCAAGCATCCGTGCGCGCAGCACGAATAAACGGAGACGCCAAGCGGCAAAGTCGGGGGGTACGTCCGTGCGCCGCCACACTGGGCCCTGTTGCTCGAGCCACATCGCAGAGAGAGCCTGCTCGACGTGCTTAAGGTGGAGGAGGAAGCGAAAAAGAAGCTGGTAGCGTAAAACGGTCTTGCGCGAAATCACCAGCGAGAGCGGGAACTTGGCGTTGAAGTCGAGCTGGAAAGCATCGATGGCTGCGGGAGCAGTAAACCGTATCAGACCCCAGGTGGGGTTGCGAGAGACTGAGACAAACCTAGCATGGGCTTCTTCTCATCCCTTTCCTTCCCTTTCTTATGGTGCTCGTCGTGCACACCGTCCCCAGCAAAGTCGCCGTCGTCGCCGATGACACCGCTGACGTTGACGATGCGGAGGAGCCATTCGTATAGCCCGGTTGTAGCCATCGTCGCCCGCACATCTTCACGAAAAGGAACATCGTCCCCGTGCGCGTCTGTGCCAAGTGCAAGGTCAAGCAAGCTCTGAAGCTTTACGAGAGATGCGGCCTTAGCGGTCTTGCGCAGTTCAGTATGGGCAAGGTCGAGAAAGTGTGTGAGGTACGACGAATGGGAGAGGAAAAAGCAGCGCTTGAGACAGTTGAGTCGCGGAACGAGACCTTGGTCACGCAACAGGAGCTGAAGAAGCGTGCGGTTTGCATACGAATAGTCGTCCTCGATAAACTTGTAGAAGCTTCTCAGCTTAGATTGAGTATATGATGTACCAATAATATACTGGAAGACACTGACCGTTCGTCATCCATGGCCAGATCATCATCGTGCAGGTTGCTGACTTTTTGTACCTCTATTCCACACTCACGAATCACGTTCAAATACTTGCCGGCGAGCAAGACTTTATGTTTCCAGTTTTCTAGCAATGGGGGAATACACGCTCCCCCAGGTAAGCGCCCGCTCCCAGGCCTTGGCGGAGGCACGCCCGCTTGATGCCGTTTATTCAGAGAGCCAAGTGTCGAGCCGTCACGAAGCTGGTGGGGGGCTCAATTCAGATGCAGCATTAAATGACGTTAACGAGCAACTCACTGTATATCGCCGTTCCCAATACTCATCCGTGTAATCCATTTCTAGGGTCCCACGGTTGATGAACCGACTTTCTTTGACACAGAACTCCTCGTATGGATCCGTGAGAGTGCCTGTACGTGTCCACTGCTGAAGTGTTTCTACGTATGGTCTGCCGGCTACACGCAAAAGTTTACCATATAGGGCACGTGCCGCAGGGTCACCAGCAGTATGCTGCATCCTTGTGTGGAGAATAGAAAGAACTTCCCCGCCTTTGACGGTAATTCCTGTGGAACCCGTTTCAATTTCAGACAGAACGGCCTTGAGTTTTGCACCCCCGAGGCCAAGTGCCTCATTCCGGGCGGCATCCTCAGCGTCTTCTCCAGACGATAATGAGCCGTCTTGGTCGGGATTTTCTGTCGCTACCAGCTCAGTGGTAAGTTGATAGAGAAGTGACAACGTGTGGAGGGTAGGGTGGACGTAGAACCAAAGCTTCTGAAGAGAGAACTGCGGGGAGGTGTTGAAGGCGTGTTCAAGTTGGGAAAGAAGAGTCTGGTAATCCTACACCCGCATTGTCTAGGGAGTCTATTGAGAGCTTTGCGAAGCGTGCAGACACACCTTGAGCGTTTCGCGCAACGCAGCACAGAGCGCATGATTGACCCGCCCAAAGTCAAGATGACTACGAAACTCGATAAACGATGAAATCGCGGTGTAATATGTCGCAAGTGGAAGAACTCTCTCGACTAGGTCGCGGAGTGATGGGTCTAGGAAAGGTTAAGAGTCGGGTGAGAGATAGAGATATCAGGCAAGGCATACCTAACCGTTTCGAGGCTGCGAATCGAACGCCCTGCAGCGCATCATCGTCTTCCGGAAAGTAATCTTCGTGATACGTGATGTGGGTTCCTTCGATACCCTATTCATCGTGTCCAGAGAGGGCGAAACTTGAGAGACGGCGGGGCACGTACCATGAGCACGTAGAGGAGATCCTCAAGTACCATCGCTTCTTGCACTTCCAAAGGGAAGGAATCCAGAGATTCCTCCTTGGCCTTTCCTTTTGATTTTGTGGTGGTTGTGCCAGAAACAATACGTGAATTGAGAGGTGCACGAACGAATGATTCCTCCGAAATGAAAGAAGGTTCTAGGCGAAGCTCTGCAAAGTCGACGGAGCAGCAAGGGTCACATCGACGCACCTCTCCATCGTAATTCAGCAGATGGCGAGACACGTCCGTTGGTTTGTTCTTCACCCTCTAGTCGATGTCTGTTCCTCCGAGCAGAGGCGATAGTCCCGGTCACCTGATAGTGAACGATTAGGAGAGAGAGTTGGTCTGACTGATATATGGCATACTTTAGCATACTCTTTTGTCGATAGGGACAGGTTGTTCTTGCGTCCGACAGTGCGTGGCCGAGGTGTGAATGGGTCCATTGAAGAGACCAAGACGGGTGGTCGCGCGGCAGACGCGTCTTGATCCACTCAACGATGCGCGACCTCAACGTTTACAATTTCAAGAGGGCCCTCCCTCGCATGGTACCATTCTCTCATTTCTCACCACTACAGCATCACTCATGGGCCTCACCGTGTAGAGTTGGACGCGCGAGAACCTATACAACCTCTGGCGACGCTCCCTCGGCGAACTTGCAAAAGAAACCAACTTCACCCACACACAAAACTCGCTCTTCCAGCAGCGTTGGATTGCGAAGCGTCTCATTCGTGCTTATCACGGTGACTTCATCAGTGAGAAAACGTTCAAGCGCTGGTATCTACCTACCACTCTCCCAGACGTGCGTCCACGGCGTGGACAAATGGACGGTTACACGACGCAGCTAAGCAAATGGGCGAAATTACCAATAGCAGTAGAGAAAGATGCAAAAGCCCGGAAGAAGGAGATCGACGGTGAAGACGAGGAGGAACTACCACCGGTCGGCAGCTTAATGTTCTCGGAAGTTGAGCGTCGCATAGATGCGGTCATTTTCCGTGCATGCCTAGCACACAGCGTTTACGACGCACGGAGGATGGTTATACATGGACAGGTGTTACTCAATGGAATGAAGGTGAGCCGTCGCCCTCTTCCGCATCCACTCAACTAACACGCTGGTAGCACTCAAACGCGAATACCCGCCTCGCACCAGGGGACATGGTGTCTGTCGACCCAAAAGTCATTTCTTTTCTCCGCCCGGAAGCCCCGAGGGCGGAGTTGTCTTCAGAAGAGTTAGCCGCGAAAGAGCTCAAAGATGAGTCGGCGGTTCCCACTGAAGGGCCTGAACCCGGAGGATCTTCTCAAGCTCACTCGGGCTCGGTCGATCACAAGGGTCTTACCCCATTCAATCTACCGGCTTATGCATCACCATTCATCTTCATCCCTGCTTATCTTGAGGTCTCCTTCGCGACGTGCTCTGTGGTTTACGTGCGACACCCCACTGCACGTCCTGGTTACTCAGAAATTCCTACACCATACGACGCTGATGGGGAGGTTGTGCGACTCGCCTGGGAATGGTACTCCAAAGTGCGACCCAGGAACCGAAGCAAACGCCAGTTGGCACGCGAACCAGAGAACCGACAATAACTATGCTTGTTAATCGCTAGATTACTTACTAATAAATATACTCTCAAGAAGCACCTTTCCTCAATGGCATGGAGCGTATCACCTGCCGTGTATCATGAGTAAGAAACCTTAAAGATGTCAGCAATGTTAAATTCCCGTACAAACGTAGTATAATTTCATCGCACGCTGGCCCGATGCCCGAGTTCGGATCACCGACTGCAGTGGGTAATCGTCATATAAAGGGCTGTCGTCCATTTTCTAGACCCCATCTTGCTCATATCCCACATACGAGCCTCATGTCCGGTTTCGTGAGCTTCGTCATAGCTGGCTCGGGCGCCGTAGGCAGTCATATTATTCGGGAGCTTTTGCAGCTCAAAAATACCGGGAAAATCGACAATGTAACGATCCTCACACGTTCGGTGAGTTCTCCTGTAGAGTCAATGCTCAATACATCGGCTCACCTTTGTGCTCAGAACTCGAGAAACTTAGACGAATACAAAAACGCTGGAGCCGACATTACTGTCGTGGACTATGGTTCAGCGGAGTCGTTGAAGGACGCCATTACCGGAGCGGACGTTGTGATCTCCACCCTTAACCATCACCCGGCTGCTCTCCAAGTACAGCACCTACTCGCAGAGCAGGCAAGGGCTGCAGGGGTGAAGTTGTTCGTGCCTTCCGAGTTTGGTGGTGCTACGGATCGCGAGAACCCCGAGGGTGTTTTCGCGATCAAGGAGTCCGTTCATCACAAGCTGAAGGAACTGGATCTACCATATGCTCTTTTCTTCACGGGTCCACACTCGGACTACGTATTTGTACCGTATGTGCCTCGTCTGGTCCTCGTGTGCCGAGCCTCGCGTGTGCTAACCAGAGGTATTAGGTTGCTCGGCTTGGATCTCAACAGTGGTAACGTTACTATTGGCCTGGATGGAAATGCGGTCAACTCGTTCACGACGCAACGGGACATCGGCCGGTTTGTTGCGTACGTGCTCACCAACTTACCACGATCGAAGTTAGAGTGGCGGATCTTCCGCATCGAGGCGGAGCGTAAGGTAAGAAATTTTGGCCACATGTAACTGTGCAGGCGATCGAGAACTGATGGGGCGCGTTGGCAGTCCTTCAAACAGATTTTTAGAGAGCACGAGGAAAGGACGGGGAAAAAGTTGAAGGTGACGTATCGGTCCGAGTTTGAGCTCAAGGCCGCTATCTCGAAGAACCCTGTGGACGTTGTGTCGGTCGTGCAGCTTGACTGGGGTTTGGGTGGAGGACTTGTTGGCCGTCCGGATCAGTTGAGCGTTTCGGATTATCCTGACTGGAATCCCAAGACCATCGCGGATGTATTGTACTCCGAGTGGAAGTAGACTGTAGTTTAGAGTGAAGTACAGTAGATGTTTCCATAAAAGGTCACCTTGCACGCCGGGCCGTGATTCTCCTGAGCTCAGGCTACCGATATCGCATCTTGCCCCCGACGTCATTCTTCCCACTCTTCAGCGATGGCGTCTAGACCACTAAATGACGAGGAAGTGCTTAGCGAGATGAACAAAATGGTGGATTCTCTTGCGTTTCTCCTTACTAGGGTCGTGACTTCGCATTGGCTTGTATCATTTAGGTTGCGTTCATCAAGCAAGAGGCACTGGAGAAAGCCCGCGAGCTCAAAGTGAAGGCAGACGAGGAATTTGCTATTGACAAAGTTCGCCAACTCGCCATGTCTACTGGTTGGCGATAAATTACTCCATTTTGGCAGGCAAAGCTTGTGAAGCAGGAGCAGCAGGCTATCGATGCGCAGTTTGAGAAGAAGCGCAAGGGAGCAGAAACGGCACAAAAGATGTGCGTTTTCCCCCTCCTTGATCCCGCCACCATACATTTTAACAAAGAAACCAAATCCCTTTCATTTCAATAGCCACCAGTCGACGTTGACGAACAAGTCGCGACTGCGGCTCCTACACCGCCGGGAGGAGCATTTGCAGGACCTCTTCGCGGCCGCGCGCACTCAGATCGCACGGCTTGCCGACGACGAGGCGCGCTACGTCCAATTTCTCGAGAGCGTAATTGTGCAGGGTCTTCTTCAGCTCCTCGAGCCTTCAGCGACGGTGTATGCGCGCACCAAGGACGAGGATATCGTGACACGCGCTCTCGGCGGTGCGAAGAAAACCTACTACGACATCAGCGGGCGTAATGTAGAACTCGAACTCGACCCGTCGCTGAGCAATGAGCTGTACGTTAGCTGGCCCATTCGCAGATTCGTTGCATCTTAATAAGTCGCTGGTATATAGCTCCGGCGGTGTCAAACTCGTTAGTGGCTCGCGTCGCATAACGCTGGATAATACTCTCGACGAGCGTCTACGGCTCCTTGAGGATCGGGTGCGTCATGTGGGTATCGATGGCCCTCATGTTTCTGATGTCTCTAGCACAGATGCTCCCAGAAATCAGGCATGACATATATGGACCCAATGAAAACAGGAAATTCTATACCTGATTGAAGGTAGAGAGCGTTCATATGAGAGAGCTTGAAGGCTACATGAAGTGTATATGTTTTTAAGGCACAATAATACCGTTTGATGAGTGCTGGCTCATCATGGCTGCACAGAACTTCCGATGGTGCCGAGATAGTGTCTATAAAATCACCTTATGCTCCGCGCGAGGAATTTGCAAAACTAGACAACTAAGGGGAAGGAAAGAAGAGTCTCAGCTAGTAGCCTGCGAGTCGTGCGTTGAAAGTCGAGCCGAATAACGATCGGACGATGAAGGAGATCTCAAGGCCCCATGAACCCAACTCAACCAAGTCACAGGCGACGCATGCATTTATCTCTCAATATGGCCCTGGAGCCTGAGATCAGGCTGGTACAGGGCCCGCCGGACTCGGTTCTACGGCTGTGATGGAGGTTGCAATCAACTGCCCGAGAATCGTCACGCTGCCCTTGAGTTCATGGATGCTTCGGTTGGATGAGTGAACTTCGAGATGACGAATCGAGTACTACCTGCACGCACGCCCTTGGGCTCAGGCTCAAAGACACTGGGGATGATGACTGACGGATAAGGTTCTTCCAGATGATGTAGAATGAGCCGGTAAGGTTGCACGACCCGTTCCGATCTCTTTCATGCCCGATCATCCAAATCTCATCACACTTTTATCCCTCAGGCTCGACTCGTACCCACTACGCCCCATGTCACTGCATGTCTGTTTGGCCTCTTATCGCTCATAGAAGAATGCTAAACGGTTCTCAATTAGTGGACATTGTGGCAGATTTAGAAGAAGTCATTCAAGCTGAGCCGCATCAGCGGGATGTCACAAAAATGTCCGACGTTTTTAACTTTTTGACTTTATAACAAGTGCTTCTGAAGTAAAAAGTGTGTAATGTCAAATGTCAAAAGGTGGTAATAGCCGTGCCGGTCAGTTTGTGAACATGGTAATCAGCAAAATGGTTCACGAGATATGACCTAAATACATCAAGAGCATCCCCTTGATGGTAGTCCATGCAGCTAGCTGTCAGATTTTCCTCTAGTTATACTGTAATGTGGCTTTCTTACTTGAAATACCACTAAAGTGTATGTCTGTCAGGTGTGAATGGAAGACATTATTAGCATCATACTAAACTAATGTACGGTACTCGGAAACTGTCAGAATGTAAGCTAAGAAACGAGCGGCGCGAGCTCGATATTTCAACAGTTGGGTGTAAATCTAAAAAGCCAAAAGAAGTCGGAAAGTATTGTAAAGTGCTGAAAAGTACATCTAAATAGTACCGGGCCCCCTCGCGCGTTTGCCCCACCCCCATACCCACTCGTTCCGCACGCGCAACGCCGTTTTTCCAACACCAACTACCATGCCTTTTCTACAAGGGGGGTCTAGCTAAATGACTTTCAACCTTCCAACTTTTTTGGCTTTAAAGTGATTTTATAAAGTCAGGAAAGGTTTATAAGGATTTGGTGATTGAAGAGTTTGTCCCATGTAATTTCTCAATACAATTGTCACAATACCAGTACAACAATGAAGGCAAGGGTAACGTCCCTTATGAATCACATACAAAGGATAAGGTTTCGTGATGATCCAAGAGACACCATTCGATTCTACCTCAGGTGATTGAAACCGTAACCTGGCCGATGTTAGTCTTCAAGGGGAGAACTGGGGTCGCTGGTGCAACCGCGAGCGGCCGGGCGGTCGGCGCGTTAATGGCCTTGGCAATAGCATTCGAGAGACCCTGGTCTACCGCAGCAAATATCGCGACTGAAATAGCATCAAGCAAAGTTTGAGGGAAAAAACGGATAAGATATCGCAAAAAACTTACGCTGACGCGCTTTGATTTCCGGTGACTTGGCGTGACCCAGAGCACCTGCGATATTGTGGATGAGGTGTTGACGATCTTTGTCATTCATGACCTTGGTGTACAGGATACGAGGCTGCTCAAAGTCAACTACGATGGGGTCAAACCGCGTCAGAGGCTAGGGTAATTTATACACAGTTGTCGCACTCACGTTCACTAACATCGTAAAGATGGGCGCGAGCATGGCCAGCCCAGACTTCGTGCTTATGCTCTTTGTCCGAGTATGGTTTGGGACGGTAGGTTAGGGGAGAGATGGTGCTCTGATAGCCGGGGCGAACGCCTTGGCTAACAAACGTCGCAGGCCCATCACGTTGGAAGTTCGCGACAGGCACAACTGGAGCGTTGACTGGAAGTTGCTGGTAATTGACTCCGAGGCGATGGCGATGGGTATCAGGGTACGAGAAGAGCCGGCTTTGCAAGATTGGG
>Ga0137362_10000202_pt1 | contig 27993 bp, 18 predicted proteins | sample MadtaG_2_FD_104801 | JGI IMG/M metagenome (GOLD analysis project Ga0137362, IMG submission 104801) | Vadose zone soil microbial communities from Angelo Coast Range Reserve, California, USA - Mad1_100_16 metaG | ecosystem: Environmental > Terrestrial > Soil > Vadose zone | place: USA: California... | reverse complement strand
TCCGTTCTGGCCTGATCGCAAAAGACGAGTTCTTGCGCGCTCAGGATGTGCTCCTCAAGGTCAACGCCCGCCTTACGGGCTTCGTCCTGAATGGCGCAGAGCTGGAGTCGTCAGATTTCCGGTACTTTTACGGCTACTACAGTCGAGATGATTCAAAACATGTCGGCGAAGGCGGGTAAGGATTTCAAATTTCCTTCTGTTTCTCGCTCCTGGCTTGAATGGCTGGTGCGAAACAACAGGCTGATGTCACCGCACAATGCCAGCCGGCTGCTGCTCACGGCGGCTAACGAAATTGCTGCGGGAGCAACAACAATTCTTTGAAGAAATAGCCACATTCTTCAACAACGCGGTTTTCATCATCCGGAGGATCGAAGCCATGAGTGTAACTACCCAGACTATTATTTCCTTGGAAGCGGACAAACTTGGATCGCTCGAAATGAAGTTTGCGAACCGTACCGCAAACGTCGGGATTATCGGACTCGGCTATGTCGGATTGCCCCTCGCGTTGCTCTTCACGGAAGCGGGTTTTCCTGTCACCGGCTTCGATGTCGACTCCCAAAAAGTAGAGAAACTCTCCAGAGGCGAATCCTACATTTACCGCGTGCCATCCACCGAAATTCAAGCCGCGCGCAGGAAGAAGTTCTCGGCCACAGTGAACTATTCGGACATCGCCCGTATGGATGCGGTGATCATCTGCGTGCCGACTCCCTTGAACGAGCAACGCGAGCCCGACCTCAGCTACATTACGAATACGGCAGAGGCGATTACTCCCCATTTGCGGGCGGGCCAACTCGTTGTGCTGGAAAGCACCACATATCCGGGAACCACGGAGGAAGTCCTGGTGCCTATTCTCGAGAAAAATGCGCACGGGATGCGTGCTCAACACGAGAGCAACGGAATTGAGCACGATAGCTTTTATGTCGCATTCTCGCCTGAACGGGAAGATCCCGGCAATAACATCATCGCGAGGTGCGACATTCCGAAAGTTGTGGGCGGGCTAAGTAGAAGAGCGACTGAGATCGCCAGCTTGCTATATCAAGCCATTTTTCGCCGCATCGTGCCAGTCTCTACGCCTGCGGTAGCGGAAATGACTAAGTTGCTCGAGAACATATATCGCTGCGTAAACATTGCATTGGTCAACGAGCTAAAACTGTTATCTCTACGCATGGGAATTGACGTATGGGAGGTCATCGACGCCGCTTCGACGAAGCCCTTTGGCTTCCAACCGTTCTATCCCGGACCCGGCCTTGGTGGGCACTGTATACCAGTCGATCCCTTCTACTTGTCGTGGAAGGCCAAGGAGTTAGACTTCCAAACCCGATTCATCGAGCTCGCCGGTGAGATAAACGTTTCGATGCCTTACCACGTGGTGACCGCGATTTCGATGGCGCTCAACAATGCGCGCAAACCGCTGAATGGCTCACGCGTGCTCATACTTGGTGTGTCCTACAAGAAGGATGTCGATGATCTACGCGAATCTCCGGCCCTTACCATAATCGAGCTGTTGAAGCAGCGGGGCGCGATTGTTAACTATCACGACCCGTATTTCCCGGTGCTGCTCAAAGGACGTCATTACGACCTGCAGATGGAACGCGTTCCCTTGGACAACATCGGCGAATACGATTGCGTAGCAATCATCACGGATCATTCCGATTACGATTACACAGCCATTGTACGCGAAGCCCAGCTGGTCATTGACACTCGCAATGCTACACGCGGCATCGATTCGCCGAAGATCGTGCGGTGTTGATCAGTCCCGTTCCTCCTGTCTGTGAGTCTGCGCCGTGAATACCTGGGAAGGCCCGGAGCGGCATCGAGCAGATGGAAACCTGCAGGGGTAGCGACTTCGGCCTGCTGTTCTGATCCATGGAGGTTGTTATGAAATCCAAACTGACCACTCTCACTGCGCTTTTGTTATTAGCGCTGTCATCGACCTATGGCTTCGCCCAGGATCCGGTCGGTTCACCAGAAGTGCGTCCAGAGGTGCCGTCGTCCGCCCCTCAGGCCACACCCGTCGCGGCGCGCATTGCCGGCTCGCCGAAGGATCTGCTGATAGGTGCAGGCGATCTGCTCGAGGTCAGCCTGTATGGCATGCCTGATTTCAAAACCGAAGTACGCGTTAGTTCTGGCGGCGACATCTCCTTGCCAATGCTTGGCACAGTAGCTGTGGCCGGACTCTCCGTGGAACAGGCTGAAACACTGATTGAACGCAAGCTCAGTCAAAAGAGCCTTTTCAATGATCCACACGTCACGGTTTTCGAGAAGGAGTATGCGACGCAAGGGATCTCGCTACTGGGCGAGGTGCAGAGGCCCGGCATTTATCCATTGTTGGGCTCGAGGAAGTTGTACGACGCCATATCCGCTGCCGGTGGCACTACCCCTAAAGCGGGCCGGTACGTGCTGATCACACGCCGCAATGATCCGCAACATTCGGTTCGGGTACCGCTTTTGACCGGTGCACCGGAGTCGATGGAGAATAACGTCACTGTTGAGCCCGGTGACACAATTTTGGTGAGCAAAGCGGGTGTCGTTTACGTCGTCGGTGATGTCCACCAGCCCGGCGGTTTTGTCATGGAAAACGGCAATGATATTACTGTGTTGAAGGCCATCGCCCTCGCTCAGGGCACCAACCCCAACGCCGCACTGGATTCGGCAAGGGTCATCCGCAAGACTCCCGAGGGTCCGCAAGATGTTCCGCTTTCGCTCAAGAAAATTATGGCCGCAAAGGCTCCGGATATACAACTTCAGGCAGACGACGTCGTTTTTGTTCCGGGCAGCGCAGGGAAAAGCGCGGCCAAACGGGGAGCTGAGGCGATCCTGCAAATGGCCACCGGCGTGGCGATATGGCGCATACCGTGAGGTGGAAGTTACTCCAAGCAGTACAGCGAAAGGAGAGTCGCGCAGTGACAAGTTGTTTCCAAGATCGAATCCTGGACCGTGCGTTGTGAATTCGCATATGCCGCATCCGAACCAGAGGAACTCATGCTAGCGCTTTTGACGGATAGGAAATCAGGAGAGGTGTCCACATACGATGTTCCCGCGCCGGAGCTGCGCCCTGGGGGCCTCCTGGTGCGCACCCAATATTCAGCAATCAGCGCCGGCACTGAGCGCGCTACGCTCGAGCTAAGTTCAAAGTCGCTTCTTTCAAAAATTAAAGCGCGTCCCGATCTTGTCAAACAGGTCCTCGAGTACGCCCGCCGGAATGGAGTTAAAGCCGCGTACGAAAAGGTGCACGTGAAGCTGGATACCCTGACGACTCTCGGATACAGCTGCGCCGGCGAAGTAATTTCCGTGGGGGAAGGCGTGCACGAATTCCGTGCAGGCGATCGCGTCGCTTGCGGCGGCGGCACATACGCCAACCATGCTGAGATCAACTTTGTTCCCCGCAACCTCGCTGTACATATCCCGTCGCAGGTATCGATGGCTGCGGCCTCTTTAACTACGATTGGCGCCATTGCGATGCAAGGCTTTCGACAGGCCAAGGTGGGCATCGGTGAAGCTGTCGCGGTGATTGGTGCTGGGCTCGTAGGGGTGTTGACGATCCAGATTGCTCGCGCTGCCGGATGCCGTGTTGTAGCCATCGATCTTTCGCCCCAGCGTGTCCAGCGAGCGGCGGAGTTCGGCGCGCAGCTCGCAATTCCTGCCAATGATCCGATGCTGGTATCAAGCATCACGGAGTTCTCCAGATATGGCGTTGATGCCGCTATCTTGACCGCCGCGACCGACTCCGCTGAGCCCGCTGAGATGGCCGCCAGAATTTTGCGTGATCGAGGCCGCATTATTGTCGTCGGTGCAGTCGGCATGGGAGTGTCGCGCAACAACATGTACATGAAAGAGCTGTCGCTAACTCTCTCTCGCTCTTACGGACCGGGAAGGTACGACCCTCAGTATGAGGAAGGAGGAACCGATTATCCCATCGGGTATGTCCGCTGGACCGAGCGCCGCAATATGGAAGCGTTCCTCGACCTGCTGGCGACTGGACAGACAGACGTCGCGCCACTCATTGAACATCAGTACACAATCGGCGAGGGCGCAAGAGCTTATGCTGACTTAAAGAGTGGCATGTATACAGCGATTCTGAAGTACAACGGCGCATCAGCAACGCCACCGCCAGCTCTCCCCAACGTGGCGGCAGCCCGGCCTCGCCTCGGCGACGAAGTGAGAGTGGGCTGCATCGGCGCGGGCAGTTTCGCGGCGAGCGTAATCTTTCCAAACTTGCAGGCCATCAAGGGCGTGCGCCTGCAATCCGTGGCCACCATCTCGGGCGCGGGAGCTGCTTCGGCGCAACGCGCCTTCAAGTTTCAGACTGCGGAGCAACCCTCGGGACTCCTGAATGATTCCGATGTTGATTCGGTATTTATCCTGACGCGCCACGACACACATTCGACCCAAACGGCCCAGGCATTGCGCGCGGGTAAGCCTGTGTTCGTGGAAAAGCCTCTAGCGATCGATCAAGAACAGTTGGATCAATTGCAACAGGTGTATGCCGAGCAATTGCAGGCCGGTCGTGCGCCGTTCGTCATGGTGGGGTTCAACCGCCGTTTTGCACCTTTCACCGAAAAAATACGTCAGTTCTTCGCCGACCGCCGCGAACCGATGTTGATGCACGCACGTATTAATGCCGGGTACATCCCGCACGACCATTGGATTTACGCCCAGGGAGGCCGAATCGTGGGCGAGTTCTGTCATTTTGTGGATTTGGCGCGCTGCGTAATCGGCTCTCCTATTCAGAGCGTGACTGCTACAGGCCTGCCGAACAGCACGCAGTTCGCGTCGGATAACGTCGCGGTCACCCTGAAGTTCACCGACGGGTCCGTTGCCAATCTGCTTTATTTGGCTAACGGCGACCGTAGCATTCCAAAGGAATTTTTCGAAGTGTTCTGCCAGGGCGCGATCGCGCGGCTGCACGATTTTCGGTCGCTCGAATTAGCACGCGATGGAAGGATTCAGAAGCTCAAAAGCATGCAAGACAAAGGCCACCGCCGTGAGCTTCAGTTAACCATCGAAGCGATCCGCTCCGGTAAACCGTCACCCATTTCTTTCGAAGAACTTGTAGAGGTTACCGAGACGACTTTTCTGGTTCAGCAGGCGCTCGCCACGGGAGAGGCCATCCAGTTGATGCAGACCGCGCTTTCCGCAGCGCCCGACGCGCCGCTTCCCGAAATACGCAGCTTGGAGCAGCGACACTCTGCCGCCAACGGGGGTGTGCATGCGCCTCACTAGAGCTCTGCAAGTATCTGTTCCTTCACATTCGATCTGTTTGAGCTTGTCTTAGGCTGACGGCACAATTTTCATTTGTATGTTCAGTGTCATATCCACACCGACGGAGCAGCGAACTTTCTCGCTGGAACTTTTCTTTGTCCTTGTGGGTGCGATTGCCGTTGCCGGCTGTATCCTGGTACCCGAGGCGGGCTTGGTGGCTGTTGGCGGCTGCGCGGCCCTGTGGTTCCTCGCACTGGTCGTTGATGCGGTTCGCGGCAGTTCGGACGGAATATTGTTATGCTACGCTCTGGCTTTTCCGTTCGGCTACTGCCTCCTATCGTTTCCCCGAGAACACTCGATCGTGACGCTGGACCGCGTGGTTATCCTGGGCGCGTTCATGGGACTATTTCTCGTCAAGCCCAGCATGCTCATCGCAGTGCCGAAGGCGTTACGCTGGGCAGGACTCGCTTGGTTCGCCTTTATTGTGGTTGCGGGCTTCACCCTCGGAAAATCGCCGAGTCCTAGGAACGAAGCAAGGATTCTGGTGGATGGTTTCCTGCTACCGCTCCTGCTCGGCTGGTGCGTCATTGCGCGGTTCGATGTTCGCCGACGGCTCCCAACGCTACACACGGTGCTGTGTATCTCCTCAATCCTGTGCGCAGCGGTGGCGGCCGGTGAAGTGGTCACCGGGCAGGATTTGCTTCCGACCGAAAGTTCGGCAATATTCTTTGCGGGAAGTATCGCTCGACCAAACGGGCCGTTTGAGACCAATGACGCCCTCGCACTCGTCGGTGCTGTCAGCTTTTTCATCCTCCTCTTACTTCGTGCAGGCCTGGGGCCCAGGTTGAGCGCTGGTCGCAGAATACTTCACTCCATCGGGCTGGCCGCTGCGGTTGGCATGTCGTTGATGCCGATGTTCCGCTCCGTCGCGATCACGCTGCTTCTCGTGCTGATCATCGACACCTTCTGGGAACAAAAGACGACCCCCCGTGCCTGGCGCGTTGGGCTCATAGTTGCCTCTGCCGTGCTGATTTTCCTCGCCCCCGTATTTGCACCTGAAGTTTTCGAAGACCGCAGCAGGCCAGAAAACGCGTACGTCCGCGTCGCCGAATATGAGCAGAGCCTTCGAGTATTTTTGGACCACCCCATGCTAGGCGTCGGATTCCTAAACTTCAACAGCTACGTAACCGGAGAGCCCCGTTACGTTGCGTCTTACCGCGGCGTGTCTTCTGTGGACACGCCTCACAGCAACCTGGCCCAGGTACTCACGGAAACTGGCATTCTCGGCTTCGTGCCGTACGTGATGGCACACGTTCTCCTCTTAATGGCCATGTGGCAATTGCGCCAGTTGAACAGTTCAGGGTGCCTGGTGTGGAAATACTCCCTCTATATGTTCCTCGCTTATTGGCTCACCGGGCTCACTGAAGGCTCGGGCTATAGTCCTGTAAACCTGTGGTACATGTTCGCGATTGCTGTTTCTTATAAGTACGCGTTGGCAGAACCCGGTTTAATGCAGCCTGCGGAAGTCCAGGTTCCTGACGAAGCTTTCAGCGCGCCCGCTTGAATCTTCTAGCCTGAGTTTCTCCCATGAGCCGACAATCTAATGTTTACGTCCTCGTTCTGGACGGCCAGCAACGAGATGCACTCGCCTTCGCCCAGCGGCGCTATCCGTCGTGCAAGACTGTAATTCTCTCGAAGATTAGGCTGCGCGAGAGCGGCTGGAAGGGACAGCTGCGTGCATTGCGACAGCTTAGGGGCGAAGCGCTCCTCATATTTACCGATTCGCTCGAATCCTTGCAGGAGGCGATGCTTCTCAAATGGACAGTGCTCGTGCATCGATGCCGGGAAACCGTCCTTGCAGACCCCTCCGGATCGTTTGAGGTAATCAGCAGAGTTGGATTCTTAGGTTTACTACCGCGAAGTCTCATCTCCATTCTGGCCGATGGGATCGTACTTGCTTGTGCCTGGATCGGCCTGCAGCTATTTCAGCTATGGCTCAAGCTTGCTGGTGAACCTGAGGCCCGCGCCGGCTTGCTTGACCTCGCGTTTCTGGTTCCGTGTCAAGCGGGTCTGGACACCCCCGGTGGCGCGCGGACTCACGTCACGGGTTTCCTTTCCGGGCTGGTTCAGGAGGGAGCGCGATCGGAAGTATTTTCCGGGCGGCCGCTGCAGACCGCGTGCGATGTGCACCACATCTCGGGATCTTCCTACCTCCACCTGCTCCGCGAAGCGGCGGCCCTGTCATACAACATCCGGTTCATTGCCGCCGCACGCAAGTTGCTGGCGCAAAAAAGGCCGCGCCTGCTGTATCAGAGGCACGGAAGATTTCTGTTTGCCGGTGCAGTTCTGTCCCGCTTGTTGGGAATTCCTTTGGTGCTCGAATACAACGCTTCTGAAGATTGGATGGCGAAGTACTGGGACCCCGCACGTTTCTCTCCGTGGCTCAGGCTGTGCGAGAGAGTTTCGGTAAAGGCGGCGTCCTTGATGGTCGTGGTTTCAAATCCGTTGAAGCAACAGCTGATGGAAGCTGGAGTGCCGGCGGAGCGCATCCTGGTAAATCCGAACGCAGTCGATCCGGAGTGGTTCCACCCCCGCTGCGGCGGTGCGAAACTGCGAAAGGACTTAGGGTTTCGTTCGGTGGACATAATCGTCTGCTTTGTCGGCACATTCAGTTACTGGCACGGAGTCGCAGTGCTCGAGCAGGCGAGCCGCTTGTTGCTGGACAGAGCCCAGCCCGCGGGATGCCCGCTGAGATTCCTTCTGGTTGGTGATGGACCGCTTGCTCCGCAGATGCGGAATGCTCTCGAGCCGTACTCGCGCAGCGGCTTGGTCACCTTTACCGGCGCAATTCCCCACGGATCCGTCCGCGACCATCTGGATGCTGCCGACATTCTCGTTTCGCCGCATATCCCCATGCCCGGCGGCAGTCCCTTTTTCGGCTCGCCCACCAAACTATTCGAGTACATGGCGATGGGCAAGGCGATTGCTGCCAGTGCCCTGGACCAGATCGCTGATGTGCTGGAGCACGGTAGAACGGCGTTGCTGGTCAAGCCTGGCGACCCCAACGAACTAGCTGAGGCCATCCAGCGACTTGCTGCTGATGCGCAACTACGCATCGAGCTTGGACGCAACGCTCGCGAAATGGCTCTGGCGCGCCATACGTGGCGGCAAAATGCCAGGCGCGTACTGGCCTATTCTGCGGACAGTTGGCGGGCCCGGGATGAATCCGCGCTGCACACTGCTGCTGCCGCGGGTCCGTCATCATCCCGCAGCACAGACCTCGCAGAGCAGAAACTATGATAACGGCTAAGGTATCCACTGCTGCTACTCGGCTATGGCACCTGGCGGCAGGCACGGAGCTTCGCCGCAGCGTCTTGGAGACCTACGCCACCCGCGTGCTTGTGTTAGCAGTGACATTTGCAACCGCCGTGGTGATCGCCCGGGAACTCGGTCCCACTGGTCGTGGATTCTACGCAGTCGCCGCAACCTTGGGCGCGATCGGCATACAATTCGGCAATCTTGGCTTGCATGCCTCCAACATCTACCACGTTGCAAAAGACCGGGCGCTCCTGCCGGCGCTCATCGGTAATACGTTAGCGGTCGTCTTTGCGGCTTGTGTCGTCACAGCCTTAAGCGGCATTGGCCTGATCTTTTGGCCGAATCTGTCACCGGTCCACGGGACACTCTTACTGCTCGCGTTAGCCTCGGTCCCGGTCGGCCTCGCTTACATGCTCACTCAAGGATTGCTGCTCGGAGTTAACGAGGTGCGGGCCTACAACAAGATCGAATGTAGCGGCAAATTCATAGCACTTGTGCTGATCTGCGTCCCCGCTTTGGTTCACCGTGGCACCGTGGAATTGCTCTTCGGCATGACTTTGTCGTCCGTAATGCTCAGCTTCCTTTGGGCTCTTCTGCGCCTCAGACGAATTTCGATGGAGCCTCCTGAGCTATCACTGGCCGTTTTCCGTCGGACCATCAGCACCGGCATTAACGCGTACATGATCCTATTCTTCGGTTTTCTTGTGCTGAGAATTGACCTGCTCATGGTCAAGTACATGCTGGGCGCGACGGAAGCGGGCTACTATTCGATAAGCCAGGTTCTCGCCGAGAACACCATGATGTTTCCCGTCGTCGTGGGATTGCTCCTGTTTCCCAAGCTCTCGGCCACTAAAGAGAAGGAAGAAAAAGCACGGCTGGCGAACAAAGCCGTGCTTGTTACGGCAGCGCTGATGTTGCCGGTGGTCGTGATCGCTGCATTGGCCGCGGCGCCTATCATCTCCATCGCATTCGGGCGAAACTTCCTTCCGGCGGTTGCCCCTTTTGTATGGCTGATGCCAGGAACATATTTCTTGGGAATCGAAACTGTGATGGTCCAACTGCTGAACAGCGAGGGTTTTCCGCCAATAATCGTTGCGGCTTGGATCGCAGATACCATTGTGAACGTCGCCGTGAACTTCTGGGCCATTCCTCGTTATGGGATAACCGGGGCCTCAGCCGTTTCCTCTGTTTGCTATTTCCTGATTTTTCTAATCGTTTCCGCCGTCGTGTGGAAGCGCAACCACGCACGACATCCAGCGGCGGTGTTCGCACCCCGAGTAAATGATTCTCTATCGGCCTGAACGCAAATGCGATTCATAAGGATACTCAAACGGGAATCGCCGCTCCTGGTTGCTCGCGAGGTCTTGTGGCGGGCACGCAGGGCGTGGAAAAAAAGTCGCATACTTGGCCGTCTTGAGCATCCTGGCCATGTCGAATTCCGAAATGTTCCTTACTACAACCCCGACCCGCTGGCACTCGGCGAGCATAGCCGAGCGCTCATCGTCGCCTTCGCGGATGAGATTCGGGCCGGACGGTATCCTTTTCTCGGGTATGGCACAGCGGAACTCGGAACACGCCCAAAGTGGAACTTCGACTTCCTATCCGGTGCCGAGTGGCCCTATGTGCGGTGCGAGGGCCGCGAGTGCATCCGCCACGACGGCTCGGACATCAAGGTGCCGTACGAGCTTTCGCGTCTGCAATTCCTGCCGGTCCTTGGGAAGGCGCACGTTCTCACGGGCGACGACTCATATCGTCGAGCGGCGAAGGACCTCCTGTCGCACTGGATTCATTCAAATCCCGTTGCGGTGGGAGTGAACTGGACGATAGCGATGGAGGCGGCTCTGCGCGCCATGAGCATCTGCTTCCTGTTGAATCTGCTTTCTCCCTTCCGTCGTGAGGAGCAACCCTGGCTCGCGACCGTGACCCGCTCCCTCGATCAGCATCTCCTCTACATCGAAGCGAACATTGAGTTTTCGCACTTGTTGAGCAGCAATCATTACCTTAGTAACGTCGTCGGGCTTTACTGCCTTTCCTTGTTCCTCGGCGGCGAGGGCATGTCAGCGAGGCGCGGCAAATACCGGCTGCGAATCGAAGCTGAACTGGCGCGGCAGGTATACGAAGACGGCGGGGATTACGAGGCTTCCATTGGCTACCAGGTATTGGTCACACAGCTTTTCACAACCGCGCTGCTGCTGATGCGCGCCGAACGCTCTGCTCCGGCTAGGCCGGCGTTCGTTGAGCGCCTTAGAATGATGTTCCGGTTCCTCAACAAAGTTGCCAGCGCGTCCGGTGAACTACCGCAGGTGGGCGACTGCGACGACGGCCGCACCGAACTGCTGGTTGACGACCTCCAGCAGATGATCCACTGCCCTGTTGTAGAGAGGAATTCACTGAGGGTTCCCCACTTGCTCGGGCTGGGGCAACGACTTTTCGGCGAGGGCGCCGACCCCGGCCACGATGCCGCGTGGTACGGTCTCACCAACATGACCCGAATCCCCAATTCCGAACCCCAGATCAACCATGCCTCGACCTGCCCGATCAATGTTCTTCCGAACTCGGGGATCGGCGTCCTGCGACACCGGTCTGCGGAATTGCTGTTCTTCGCTATTCCGAATGGAATCTTCGGCAAAGGCAGCCATACCCACAATGACAAACTCAGCTTCGTTTTGCGAGTGGGTGGTCAGGAAGTCCTCTGTGACTGCGGCACGGGCTGCTACACGAGGGACATAGCAACGCGGAACCGGTTCCGCAGCACCGCGGCGCACAACACCTTGCTGATCGATGGCGCAGAACAGAATCGCATCGACGCTGGTCCATCCGGGCTTTTCATCCTTGGAAACGAGGCGGCTGTTAGTTCGATACAACATGGTAAGGAAGCACAGGGCTACTTCCTGCGAGCCTCGCATACCGGATACTGCTCGCTTGGCGTGAAGCACACCCGGACCGTTCACGCTATTAAAAACGAACGGTCCTTCGTCATTGAGGACGAACTCGAGGGCGATGGCGTTCACGATTTCGAGTTCAATCTTCAACTAGCACCCAATCGAAACGCACAATTGGCTGCGGCCGAAAACGGGATTGTGTGCCGCATCGTCGGCGATCCGGAAGTTCAGCTTGCGATCACCGGACCCACCGGGCTTCAGGGGGCAATTCAGCCATCGCTGATCAGTTCTACTTACGGTGCAACGGTTCCAGCGGCGAAGGTGTGCCTCTGGGGAAGAGCCGCAGTTCCCGCACGCATAACGACTCAGATCTCGTGGGTGGATTTAACCGACATGACCATAATGCAATCCGAATCCGCAAAGGAAGCCAAGACTAGCGACGCCGTCGCTGAGGGGGTCTGCCAGGCATGAGCTCCGCTCGTTCCGTTCCCGCACAAATTCCCGTTGCAGATGATTTTGCGGCAAGTATCCCGTCTGCCGACTACCCCCTTTCCGGCGAGTCCATTGTCTGTTTTGCCGGCGAGGATTGGTGGTACCACCATCCCCATTCCAAGAACCACATCCTTAAGCGGTTGGCCAAGCATAATCGCGTGCTCTTCGTGAACTCCATCACCATGGGTCTGCCTTCGATCGGCAATCCGGATTTCTTTCAAAAAATTCGGCGCAAACTGCGCAGTTATCTGCGCTGGTTGCGCAAGGTGCCCGAAGGACTCTGGGTGATGACGCCGATAAACGTGCCGCTGTACGGCTCACCCGCAGTGCGCGCGTTGAATCGCCTGCTGCTTGCACTGCAGCTCCGATTGGTGATGTTCATTCTTAATCTGTGGCATCCCATCGTGTGGGTTGCCATTCCTACGGCCGCTGACATCGTCACCTTGCTCGGCGCCAAGCTGTTGGTGTACCAGGTTTCTGACAAATATGATGTCAACGAAGACAGCGCGCTCTCGCGTGCCGTGATTCGCGACATGGATTCCCGGCTCAAGAAGCGCGCCGCAGTGGTGATGTACTCCGGGCGCAAGCTCTATGAGGAAGCCGAAATCCGCGACCGGTATTTCCTCGAGCAAGCAGTGGACTACGAGCGGTTCGCCAACTTGCCCCTCGAGACACCTGCAGATATCGGCGCAATTCCTCGGCCGGTGCTCGGATACGTAGGCGCCGCCGACTGGTACACGATGGACTCACCTTTAATCGAGCAAGTAGCCAAGGCGCGGCCCGATTGGCACTGGGTTTTCATTGGAGCGAAATCAAACGTAGTGCAATTGTCTGCGCCCAACATTCATTTTCTCGGCCCCAAGCCATATTCCGAACTCCCCCGCTATTACCGTCACATCGATGTGTGCGTGCTGCCTTGGAACCAAAAAAACGCATTTACCAGCTACGGGAGCGCCATTAAGGTCCGGGAATACCTCGCAACCGGTAAGCCCGTGGTGATTTCTCCTCTGTATGAATACCTGCACACGCCGGGGGTCAGAATCTACCGGTCGACCGAAGAGTTCATGGCGATGGTGGAAGAATCGCTTTCCGCGGACACGTTTGCCCAGCGGCAGGAGCGGCAAAAGGCGGTTCGCAACTGCACGTGGGACGTGCGGGCGAGAGAGGTGGCCGAACTGTTTCGTGGGCTGCTTGAAGGGCGAGGGGGCCAGGCTTCGGGTGTTAGTTAACAATATCACACCCCTCCCCCCCTGTTTTTGTGTAAGTGTTGATTCTAAAGGGAGTTAAAGTGATTTGTTTTGTTACACTTTTGCAAGTGTTCATTCTAAAGGGGTTACGCCGCACAGTTGCCAGGTCCGGCGAAACGACGGGCGATGCTGGCGCGGAAGTGAAGCACTGGGGCGGACTAATATTGGGAGTCTTAGAAGAAGAGCACAGAGGGAGTAGCATAAGCGGCAGCGGGACAGTATGAAGAAGGGTCCCTATTTACTACACATATTATACCACATTCTGAATCACTGTCAAGGATATTTATAAGTGCTGTACTCACAGTAGGATATGAGACTTTGATCTCCGCCGTGCAAGAGATCATGCACGAACGAAACGATGGATACGAGCCGCATGCCATGCGACCGCGCGACAAACTATGGACGCTGAATGGGGCGACAATCCGCAGCGTTAACGCGATGATCCGCAGACGAAAATTCCAGAACGTCCGTATCGAGTTGGCACCACTTTTTTCTACGATGAATGAAAAGTGGGCGCGCTGGAAGATGCGGTACTATGCCCCTTTTTTTAGGCCGCTGCGTCATGTGGCGTTTTTGAATGAGTTGTTTGTGCACCGCATAGTGCTCGAGATAACAAAGTAGTTAAGTTGAATATCATACTACAAAATTAGGATCGCGTTCCTAGGGGAGGCCTAAAGATGTGCGGCATTGCCGGAGTAGTTTCATTTACTAACAGTTCTTTCCGGGTTTCCGAAAGCTATCTGACGCGCATGCGCGATGTCATGTCGCACCGCGGACCGGACGGGGCCAGGGACTTTATCTCGCCGGATCGTCGGCTTGGCTTAGGCTTTCGTCGGCTAGCGATCATCGACCTATCGGAAAGAGCCATGCAGCCGATGAGTAACGAAGACGGTACCTTGTGGGTGGTCTTCAACGGCGAGATTTACAACCACGCGGAAATTCGTGCGGAACTGGAAAGCCGAGGCGGACACCGCTGGAAGACGGATCATTCTGACACAGAAGTGATCTTGCACGCATTCGAGGAATGGGGTATCGACTGCCTTCACAAGTTTCGCGGCATGTTTGCCATTGCGCTGTGGGACACAAAACAGCGGCAACTATGGCTGATTCGTGACCGCATCGGGATCAAGCCGCTGTACTACAGTATCCATCATGGCCGGATCACTTTTGCTTCCGAAATCAAGGCGTTGCTGGAGGACGAGGAGCAGGAACGTGGTGTCAATGAGGAGGCGCTTTATTACTATTTGTCGTTCAATGCGACACCAGCGCCGCACACCCTCTTTTCGGGCATCCGGAAGCTCGCCCCAGGCACATGGTTAAGAATCAAAGAGGACGGCCACGTCCAAGAATGCCGATATTGGGACGTTTTGGAACACACGCAGCCATTGACGAATGCTTCTGAGGAGGAGATTGCCGAACGCCTCCTGTCCGAACTCCGTACTGCCGTTAAGCTCCGCAAAATCAGCGATGTCCCCGTCGGCGTGTTTCTCTCCGGCGGTATTGACTCCAGCACCAATGCCGCGCTGTTTTCCGAGGGCGGCGGCCAGCCCGTCATCACTTTCTCGATTGGCTATGACAAAGAATACGCGAGCTATCCAAGCGAGCTTCCCTATGCGAGGAAGATTGCGCGCGAGGTGAACGCCGACCATCACGAGCTGCTGCTGCGCGAAAGCGACCTGCTCGATTCGCTGTCGCTGATCGTTCGACATCAGGATGAGCCGTTGGCAGACCCCGTGTGCATGCCCGTCTACTTCGTTTCAAAACTAGCTCGCGACAACGGCGTCCTCGTTTGCCAGGTGGGAGAAGGCTCGGACGAGCTGTTCTGCGGCTACCCATATTGGAAGAACTCCCTGCGGCTGCAACGCTATAGTACCTTGCTCCCAATTCCAAAGCTGCTGAGAGGTATGGGACTTGCAGCTCTAAGTTGCATCGAGAAGGTGCCGGGTGCTTCTTACAGGCGCGAGTTTTCGTGTGAAGTTGTGCGGCGAGCGCTTTGCAACCGTCCTGTCTTCTGGGGCGGGGCAGAGGTGTTCAGCGACTCGCAGAAGCAGCAGTTCCTCTCGCCGCGCTTGCGGAAGAAGTTCGCCGATTACAGTTCCTGGGAAGCTCTCCGGCCAATCCACGAACGCTTCGCGCAGAAGGCCTGGGAACCTTCTGCCCTCAATTGGATGACGTACCTTGACTTGAACCTCAGATTGCCCGAACTGCTGCTCATGCGCGTCGACAAGATGAGCATGGCGGTGAGTTTGGAAGCGCGCGTCCCATTTCTCGACCACAAGTTCGTAGAGCTGGCAATGAGCATTCCCGAAGCGGTAAAAACCAGAAACGGGGTACTCAAATACATTCTGAAGAAGGCCGTCAGGGGGGTAATACCGGACGAGCTTATCGACCGGAAGAAACAAGGCTTCGGGGTACCCGTATACGAATGGTATCACACCAAATTCGGAGAGTACCTTGTGAAAGAGATGAAGGATTTTTGCGAAAACACAGATCTTTTTCAGTTTGAAGGAGTCTTGCCTTTCCTGAAGAAACGAGGATGGGCATTGCTGAACGTCGTGCTGTGGTGGAAGCAGTACATTGGTTCTTCGGCGGCCGTATCACATGGTCTCTCCGGGCCAGTTCCCTCAGAAACCCAGCCAGTTAATCATCGCAGCATGCCGTTGTCAGCAGAAAGAGGTGTATGAACCACAAGTAGCACTTTTCCTCGACGTTGCTCCCATCGCCCCGCCTGCGCCACCTCCACAAGCGGCGACTGTCGTGGAAATATTCGCTAGGGCCTCGCGCTCCACTTGCACCCTGTGTCGCGCGAGAGACTGGCTTTTTGTGAACCATACTCGCATAGGCGAGCCGAGGGGGGAAATTCCAATTCGGGTGAGCTACGGTTGCCCCGACCCAGAAAAGACTTCCCCTTGGGATTGCTTTTGTGCCAGCGGCGGGTACATGAACTGAACAGGCGAGTACCAAGAGGAGGAAACGCATGACTCTCAGAGCAGCGGCGGCGGTCGCGGGATTGCTTTTACTCATTGCATTGTTGATCCACGCGCAGACGGGGGGGATCGCAGGAACAATCTACGGTAGCGGCGATCTGTCCACGAACGACCTCTCGCAATGGCCGCATTTAGACTACGGCTTAGGCACCGACGTTGGCTCGAATAGTAGCGGTGCTGGATACCTGTGGTATCACTCCAGTGTCGCGGGGCGAAAGGCCGCAGGCATGACGGTTAGTCCCACCGCCCACGCTTCGCCAGCAGCGAACAGTGATAGCGTTTACTTGTGGGCCCCGGCCCTCTACTGGAATTTTCAACCGTACGAAATTTGGCTCCGCACTTCAGTCATGTTCCCGTCCGCCGCGACGATTTCAGCCAGCGGCGCCAGCGCTGAAGCACCTTTTCAGCCCACCACAGGGGAGTGGAACTGGTTCCTCGAGTTCCACAATGACAGCAACCCGTTGCCAAGTTGCGCGCAGGAATACGCCAACGTATCGTTCGACGTGAAGACGGACGATGCTGTCCAGAGCGGGGTAGTCGGGACACAGAATCTGCGCATGGCTGCGCGCATCCTGGGTGGCGATGACTGCGCTCCGAACATCGTATGGCTCGATGGCCCGCCGCTGCAATGGGACCACTGGTACGAAATGCTCCTGCACATAAAGTGGGATCCCAAGGGCGGCATCTTCGAGTGGTATCTGGACAACTTCAACGCCCCGTACTACTCGAACCTGAACATCCCGACGCTGTACACACGTCCAAACGGGTATGTGAGCCCTAGCTACACCTCGCTCACGCTGACGAACTACCGCTACCACGCGCCTTGGAACTCGACCATCTACCTGGGGCCGCTGGCGGTGGGCTCGACACAGAGCTCCGTGCTGAACGCTTTCTGAACGCTACATGCAACCCAAGATTTATCTCGCGTTTGTGGATGACTGGGAAGTCCGCGGCAATGGCACCGGGGATCCCAGAGTGCTCCAGTTTGAACCTATGCAAAAGCTGGTGAAGATCTTCAACAATTATAGGATACGGGGCTCATTCAATGTCGAGGTGATGCAACAGCTCGCCTATCGCAAAGACGAAGGACGTTTTCCCGAACTGAAGGTTATAGCGGATGAGTGGGAACATGTGGTTATGGAGTCCTTTCGTCAGGGCCACGATATTCAGTTGCACCTTCATCCTCAATGGTCGGACGCCGATTATCAAGACCACGGCAACTGGAAGCTTGATGGAGACTGGTCGATCATCAACTATCCAAGCCAGCAGATCAGAGCAATGATTGTCTCCGGTAAACAATACCTGGAGACGCTGCTCCGCAAGGTCGACCCAGGGTATGCCTGCGTGTCGTTTCGTGCAGGGTCGTGGTGTGCTGCCCCTTCCGATTCACTGCTGCCAATTCTTAGCGACCTCGGATTTGCTTTTGACATGAGCATCGTCGCCGGCATCCGATACGATACGACGCAAATCAAACTCGATTACGTCTCATGCCAGGAACCATTCCTGCCGTACTACCCCGATATGAGAGACGCACGTCGAGTTTCTCGTTCTGTAGAACCAATAGTTTGCATCCCGACCAACACCTTTCCGACTCCACGTTTGATATTGGCACGTGCGGCGCTGCGCAGAATAGTCCGAAAGTTAGGCAAACGAAATACCGTGACGATACCAGCGGCGTCTCGCGGACGAAGCGCCAATGAGTGGACTAATAAAGCCGAATCCGGTGCCGTCGGAGCCGCGAGAAAATTGCTGAAGCGCTACATATTGGGACAGACGGAGATCTCGGACCTTGCCCAGATGAATTACGAAATGATGCGTCGAATGTTGGTGCATATTCGGAGGCAAGCAGCAAGGTCGGGCTTGGCCCGTGTCCCAATCATCCTGGAAAACCACACAAAAGACATTTACGATTTTTCTGATATTGAGCGCTTCGTCGCAGACGTTGCCCGCTGTCAAGATGTGAAGACAGTCACACTGGCGGAGATCGCCCATGGACTTAGAAACGGCACTTTCAGCGTCCGTACAGCTTGACCGTCGTGAGGGGATCTTGCGCGGAGCCCTTCTCCGAAGGCGCGCCGAGCTTCGAAAGTCCTGGAAACACCTTATCTCTTCGGAATGCCTGGAATCTTTGGGCACAATTGCGCCAGAGGTCGAGTCGTTCCTGTCGGGACAGGGCTCGATTCACGACTGGCGGCCGGCTGCCCCCTTCACGTGGATCAATTGCGATGCAAGTTTCTTGGACTGCCTCCGCGCGATATCCCTGGCGCGTAAGGTCGAGTACCGGTCATCGGACACGAGCCCGGCCCGTTTGTCGCCTCTGGAGCTTAATAAGCTATCGAACAATGAGCGCCTCAAAACTCTATGTGCTCGTTATCGTTGCCCTTTGAACATCGGCGCCGCAAGTGAGTCTGACGTTGCCGAAGAACTTCTGCGCCAGTTGATGGTGCGAGACCGCGCGAAACTCGAGGCCGGAGAGGAGTTCGACGTTGACATGATACTGCTGAAGCTGAACCTTGTGGGAATTCATGCCATGATCACTCGTGATTTGCGGTTTCTTGACGCTCTCAATTATTTTTATGAGCTTCCGCGGCGGTCATTGAGGCGCCTGCGCGCAAGCCCTCGTTTTCTCGCTTTTTGGTTATGTATATACGCGCAGCTATTGTGCACGCCGGATTGGTAGAAATGCGGGCCGCCGTTCTCGCAGGGTCAATCAAGACCGGAATACGCATTGCTGAGGAAATTGAGAACCTCCCTGGCGTCGACGTATTTATCGTTGTCTGCAACGTGGGAATGAGATCGCCGCTGCTGCGATGGTCCAGAGAACTTCTGTCAACGCTTAAATCGCTTAAGTGGTGGCCCCTCGCAACAAAGGGGTACAGCTACGCCCAGCAGGGAAGGTTAATTATCCTGCATCGCCCATTGGACGATGCGACGTCCATCGAGCGCCTTAGAGCGCTTCAATGTGACGTAGGGCTGCATGCTGCGAATGTCATTTATCGTGAACCGACGATTTCCTCGTTTAGATTAGGCATTCTCAATGCGCATATAGGTATTCTTCCCAAATATCGCGGCAGATGCGTCGCCGAGTGGTCCGTATTGCAAGGGGATCCTACGGGGGTAACCGTTTTCTTTATCGATTCCGGGATAGATACCGGCGGTCGCATTATATTGCGGGAGTTCATTCCCTCAAAAGGCTGGAAGAGGGTTGGGGCGCTTAAGAATATGCTGTTTGGGTGCGATGCTTGCCTGTACCGCAAAGCGCTTGAGGCACTCATGCAGCCTGGAGTTCGGTTCGACAGCAATGACGTTTCGATGGGCCAGCGGTACTACTTGATGTCCAAAATGTTTAGCTATGTAGTTAACAAAGTCCTCTGAAACGATAGGGTCTGAGGATGTCCTACATGGATTGGCGCAGCGCGTCCAGAAACTCAAAATGCAAGGTAAGATAGCGGACGGTTGCCTATGTAGGAGACAAGCCGAGCTTTGGTTCTGCGGTCATGCCGGAAGGGTTGCAGGTCTGGAGTACGGGAAGTCATGTTGAGGAGGTGCTCCAATGACATTGGTGCTTAACAAAGCGGGAAGCGCCGTCAAAAAGGTCCTTCGCCCAATTTTTGATCGGCTTCCACTTGCGCTTCGGGCGCCCAAAGTCTATTGGAGCACACGCGAGCTCCTCGAGAAGTCGCAACACTGGAATGAAGAACGTTTGGCGGACTACCAACTCGCGCAGCTCCGTCGAATGCTTCAGCACTGCTCCGCCAATGTGCCGTACTACCGTCGCTTGTTTCGGCAAATCGGTTTTGACGCACATCAATTGCGGCGCGTTTCCGACATCTCTATAATACCCACGCTAGACAAAGAGACCGTTCGGGCAAACATCAAGGATCTTCTCGCAGAGAATATTCCCGCATCGAAGCGCGACTATTTCACGACCGGCGGCACGATGGGAAAGCCGCTCGGGCTCTACACTTTGAGGGACAGCGGATGGCGTGAGGTCGCCTTCATGCAAACGCAGTGGGGGCGCGTAGGATTCGACGCGAACCAGCTCCGCGCCATCCTGAGAGGATCGGTCGTCCACGGAAAGCGGCACTGGACTTACAACCCTCGGGAACGCGCCTACGTTTTTTCGAATTTTCACATGACGCCCGGGCAAGTCGCGGAATACGCGCGGGTGATGAAAGAGAAGAACGCTCTATATCTGCACGCTTATCCGTCCTCCGCTCTGGACTTCGCCCGTATTCTTAAGGAGGCTGGGATTAAGCCGCCACCTTTTCGGATTGTCCTGGCGGGTTCTGAGAACTTGTACCCGGGCCAGCGAGATGTCATCGAATCCTTCTACGGATGCCGAATGTACACTTGGTACGGCCACAGTGAGAACACCATCCTTGCTGGTGAATGCGAATCGATCCACAATTACCATGTTTTTCCGGAATACGGCTTTGTGGAGATACTGGAAGACGACGGTTCTCCTGTGACTGGCGAGGAAGAAATTGGAGAGCTCGTGGGCACGAGCTTTTACAATTTGGTTATGCCCCTTGTGCGATATCGCACCGGCGACTGGGCGGTTCTGGGGCCTGATAAATGTGCCTGCGGCCGCAATTATAAGCTGCTCAAGGAAGTGCGTGGACGCTGGCACCAGGAGATGCTTGTGGGAAAGCTGAACAACCGCATCTCGATGACAGCTCTGAATATGCACAGCGCCATATTTGACCAGGTTCATCAGTTCCAGTTCTACCAGCGTGAAAGAGGTAAGGTCGAGCTGCGGCTTGTGCGGAAGCCCGGATACTCGGAGAAGGACTCGAAGGCGATACTGGCAGCGTTCCGAGAAAAGATGGGCGACACCGTTGACGTACAGCTGAGCTTCAAAGATGAGCTGTCTTTGACTGGTCGCGGCAAGTTTCGCTTCATTGTTCAAGAGCTGCCGCAAGCCGTGATGGAACCAGGTGAACAAATAGCATGAAAGATCTTTCTGATCTGAAAGTCGCAGTTGTTTCCGGTGCACACGCGTACCCGGCGCGTGCGCCTTACGATCCTCCCGTGGATTATCCCGAACTTCCCTTCAGACATAGGCCCCAAGACAAAGAAAATGGCGTTTATCCCATGGTGCGCGAAAGCCTTCGACTGCTCGGGATGGATTCGGCCCGGTTCGGCCGGTCGGATTGGAACCCGCTCGGCGAAATTATATCTCCTGGAGAGCGGGTTCTAGTCAAACCAAACTTCGTGCTGCATTTCAACGCCGGCACGGGGCCCCTGGAAGCTGTTGTCACACACGCCTCCGTACTCCGCGCCATCGCCGATTATGTCCTCATTGCGCTGAAAGGACACGGCGAACTCAGCATCGGCGACGCTCCGCAGATGAACTGTGATTTGCCAACTCTGTTTCAAGGAAATGGCATGCGGGACCTTGCGACCTTTCTGGCTGAAGTATGCCAAACCCTGGGCACAAAGTTTTCGGTTGCGGATTTCCGCGAAGAGCAAACGTATTACAAGGTGGGGATAATCTGGAAACGGAGAGCTCTCGGGCGAGGAGCATCTCAGACCATTCCGGTCGGTCTCGGACCCGAGAGCTTCATGGAGCCGATCAACAGTCGCTTGCTCTATGGGGCGGATTACAACCGTAGAGAAACAGTACAGGCCCACCAAGGGCATCGTCACGAATACAGAATCGCGTCCGAGCTTTTGTCCAGCGACGTGGTTATTTCCGTGCCTAAATTGAAGGTTCACAGCAAAGTCGGCACGACACTGAACCTGAAGAATATGGTAGGGATCAATACCGATAAGAACCATCTCGCGCACTACAGGGTGGGGCCTCCTTCGGTCGGCGGCGATGAGTTCTCGAATCCGCGGTGGTACGATACGCTGGACCGTCGGCTCTCCGACGCACTGCTAGGGCAGTTTTGGAGGTGGGGCAAATACCCGTTTGTGGCTTGGAGGGCCTTTCGGAAACTCTGGAGGTACGTTCAACATCCTGCGAAAGACGCGTTTACATATGGGAACTGGCACGGGAACGACACTGCCTGGCGGATGGCTTTGGATCTCAACCGAGTGGTCCTCACCGCAGACCCCGGCGGGAAGCTCGCTAACCAGCCCGTGCGACGCTATTTCTCCTTTATAGACGGTGTCGTGGGCGGACAGGGTGATGGTCCACTTCATCCAGATGCCTACCGGTCAGGCGTCATTCTCGCGGGCTTCAATCCCGTGGCCGTCGATTGGGTGGCAACCTTGCTGATGGGGTTCGATCCTTCGCTGATCCCGATGTATTCGAACGCTGTGGAACAGATGCGGGAGTGGGTGCCGGATTTTGTCGTTGACCACATAAAGGTTTGCTCGAATACATCCACCTACCAGGACTTCCTGACGGGCAACAAGACGCTGTTCAAGTTCGCCAGTGCACCGGGATGGCGGGGTAAGATCGAACGATACATGTCAGAAGCACCCTTCGAACCTGTCATTGAAATGCCAGACCTTTTTTTGCGGCAGTAGGTTTTCAAACGATTCCTTGGGGCGAAGGCCTGCCATTCTCCGTACTCTTACTGGTTGCGGGTTCCTGGCATCGCCCCGATCTCACAAGGTTGCGGACCTGGTCAGAAAGCGTTCAGCACGATGCTCTGGGTCGAGCCTATCGCCAGCGGTCCCACGTAGACTGTGGCGCTCCAAGGAGCGTGCCAACGGTAGTTCGGCACCGTCAAACTGACAGAACTCGGCCCCGTGGAGCGTTGAAACAGCGTCGGGACGTTCAGATTGGAATAGAGCTGCTGCCCATCAAGGAACCATTCCGCGATTCCCGCTGAGGCGTCTAACTTGACATGTATCAAGAATTCGTACCAGTGGTCGAACATGAGCGCGGGTGCTTCTTTGTAGATCATCGTTGGAGATGACTCGTTTCCGTAGGCTAGGCGCAGGAACAATCTCGGATTCGTGCCTACTTGTCCAGAAACAGCGGGATAGTCGGTCATCACCCCAAATTGGATTGTGTTCGCCCCCGAGGTCAGGTCTTTGTGCAACTCCAGAATCCAGTTCCATTCGCCAGTGGTTGCCTGGAATGGAGCTTCACCCGGCTGGAAGAGCGCTGCGCTAGCCGAGGATGGAAAGAAGAACGATGTGCGCAACCACCACTCTTGGCCGCTGACGCCCCAGGGCTGAACAGGGTCCCAAAGGTAGACACTGTCGCTACCCGCCGCTGGAGAGGCCTGCGCTGTTGGCGTAACGGTCAGGCCGGCCGCGCGACGTCCATTGACGTCTGCGTGGTGATAAAGCAATCCAGCTCCGCTTGAATTTGCTCCCACATCAGTGCCTAGGCCCCAATCTCGGTGTGTGTATTGATAAAGATCGCCAGTGGAAAGATCGCGGTTAAGGTAGATCGTTCCCGTAATACTGACACCAGTACCGCTGAGGGCGATCATCGTCGGAGAGTTGGTGGCGTTGCTGGCAACGCTGACACTGCCGATCACATTTCCGGCTGCTAGCGGTGCGAAGGCAACATTCATGGTGGCCGACTGGTTGGGGTTCAAAATCGTACCGGGCGTGACGCCGCTTGTATTGAATCCAGTGCCGGTGGCAGTCACACTAGAAATTGTGACATTCGAGTTCCCAGTGTTCGTTAGTGTCGTACTCAACGAGCCCGTATTCCCCACGTTCACATTTCCAAAGCCAAGGCTCGTCGGACTAATGCCGAGAGTAAACGTGGCAGCAAGGCCCATGCCGCTGAGACCCACTGAAGTGGGTGACGTGGGCGCGTTGCTCACTATTGAGATGTTGCCGGACGCGGTGCCAACTGAGGTCGGTAGGAAAGCTACCGTGATGGTGGTCTGTTGCCCCGCGCTGACGTTCATGGGCAGCAAAAATCCGTTGACGTTGAAGGCTGAGCCAGATGCAGTCACCTGTGTAATGCTCAATGTGGCCGTGCCGATATTCTTGACTATCAACACTTGAGACAGGGTATCCCCGATTACGGCGTTTCCAAAGTTGATGGGCGCAGGCGGGCTCACCTGAATACCGGGCACGGGAGCCGCAGTCACCGTCAGGGTGGCCGCGCTGCTAGTCACACTTCCGGCCGCGTTGCTGATCAGGACCGTGAACAGCGCCCCGTTGTCAGAACTGGTCGTGGCTGGTGTCGCGTAGCTGGACGACGTCGCCCCAGAAATAACCGTAGCGTTCTTGTTCCACTGATAGCTCAGCGGGGCGGTGCCCGTGGCCGCTACGCTGAAGGAGGCCGTCTGGCCTGCTGTCACCGTCTGGCTGGCTGGCTGCGTCGTAATCGTAGGCGCGACGGAGGCCGCATTGACTGTGAGCGTGGCTGCGCTGCTGGTCGCACCACCAGCGGTGTTGCTGACCACCACGGTGAACTGCGCCCCGTTGTCAGAACTGGTCGTAGCTGGTGTCGTGTAGCTCGCCGCCGTCGCTCCCGCTATGTTCGCCCCGTTCTTCTGCCACTGATAGCTCAGCGGGGCGGTGCCAGTGGCGGCCACGCTGAAGGAGGCTGTCTGACCTGCCGTGACACTCTGGCTGCTTGGCTGCGTGGTGATCGAAGGCGCCACTGGAGCGGCATTCACGGTGAGGGTAGCTGCGGCGCTGGCTACACTACCAGCGGTGTTGCTGACGACCGCGGTGAACTGCGCCCCGTTGTCGGAACCACTTGTGGCTGGCGTGGTGTAGCTGGAGAGGGTGGCCCCAGAAATAACCGCGCCGTTCTTTTTCCACTGATAGCTCAACGGAGCGGTGCCTGTCGCCGCCACAGTGAAGGAAGCTGTCTGGCCCGCCGTGACCGTCTGGTTTGCAGGCTGTGCGGTGATCGAAGGGGCAACTGGAGCGGCGTTGACGGTGAGGGTAGCCGCGCTGCTAGTCACACTTCCGGCGGTGTTGCTGACCAGCACGGTGAATAGTGCTCCGTTGTCAGAGCTGGTTGTAAGTGGGGTGGTATAGGTGGACGAGGTCGCCCCACCGATCGCCACACTGTTTTTCTGCCACTGATAACTAAGGGGAGCAGTGCCCATAGCAGCTACACTGAAGGAGGCCGTCTGGCCTGCCGTGACCGTCTGGCCTGCTGGCTGGGTGGTGATGGAAGGTGCGACCGGAGCCGCATTGACGGTGAGGATGGCTGCACTGCTGGTGACACTGCCAGCGGTGTTGCTGACCATCACGGTGAACTGCGCTCCGTTGTCAGAGCTCGTCGTGGCCGGGGTGGTATAGCTGGACAAGGTCGCCCCACTGATCGCCACACTGTTTTTCTGCCACTGATAGCCGAGCGGGGCAGTGCCTGAAGCGGCGACGCTGAAGGAAGCGGTCTGGCCTGCCGTAACCGTCTGGCCTGTCGGCTGCGTGGTGATTGTGGGCGCTACCGGCGTTGCATTCGCTGTGAAGTTGACTCCTATAACGTTGCCCCCATTGACGGTCATACTCTGGCTGCTTGGAGTAAACACAAAACCTGCATGATTCGGCGCAATCTTGTACGTCCCGTTCGGCAATCCGGCAAATGTGTAGTTCCCAACGTTATCTGCCGTCGTCGTGGCGTTCGCCGCCCCGCTCAGTGCTAAAGTCGTACCGCTTCCTCCGGTTGCAGGATTGATCGTGCCAGAAAGGCTGAAACCAGCCGTATTGAACTTGTTGCCACCGTGCCCGCGGTTACCCTTGGAATCGGTTGAATTAACCTGGTAATAGTAGGTTGTTCCGGCGGCCAGACCCGAAAGCGTCATCTGGTGGCTCGTAACCATCCCCGAATCAACTGGCGTACTATTTCCGTAGGCAGTGGTTGTTCCGTAATCGACCGAGGAGTTGGCAGGGACGTTTGTAGTCCAAGCGACCTGTGAGCTAGACGTTGTAATCGGTCCCGCTTGTATGTTCGTGATAACCAGCGTCGACGGCGGGGGTGGATTCCCATTATTCCCGGCAACGAGGCCAGAACAGCCGACAAAAGCGAAACTGGCAATTAGAAGAGCGAATAAAAAACCCCGCGAGCGATGATGCACTATCCCGTCCTCCAGATTCTTGTTTTCTTGCTCCAGGCGCCTGGCGAGTTCGAGCGGGAGGGAGGAAGCTGGCCCCGAGAGCATCGACCAAAGTACTAGAGGTACTAAGAGTTCCAAATCGAGATAAGTGTGAGTCGGCTATCGCCAGATAACAACTGGTCAGGCGACCAGAATTCGGGCATTGGCTTGGTCGCCCAGGGGACACAAATTGGGCATTGGTCTGACTGACCCTTTGGGTAGTCCAGCCGTAATTCCCTGCGGGCGCGAAATGAGGCCCGCCAAAAGCCCAGGCGAAGGTGCTATTTGGATCCGCAACAGCTTCGGAGGCACATCCCTGGACTTACGCCAGCTTCGCTAAGGTATTCCCCGACGCTGCGCTGAGTAATCTCTCCCCCTTTGGTTACGATGTTCGCCGGATTGTGAGGGCGTTTTCGCAATGCTATTAAGGCCCTGAGGGCGGATTTCCCGGAGTTGCGGGGAAGTGCTAGCGCTCGTTTGCGTGCCGTCGAAGGAGGTACTGATGCACGACGATAGAGAGTGGTGTTGGGGCTCTAGGATCCAAATTCGAGACAACAGTTTGATTCCGCGGTGGCTGCTTCGGTGCCTGGCGTTGCCATTGCTGGCGGCGCTGGTGTGTAGTCCGGCGGCGGCCCAGTGCGACGCCTACGTGGCCCAAAACGCGTCAAATTCTGCTTGGGTGATCAACACTATGACTGACGCGCTGGTCGCGGTGATTCCGGTGCAGTTTTCGCCCCTTGGGGTAGCTATCACGCCGAACGGGAAGTTCGCCTATGTAACCAATACGGGAGCGATATGCGATTTCTGTGGTGCTGTTCAGTCTTACTCCGTTTCGGTCATCGACACCAGCACCTACAGTGTGGTCGCAACGATCCCAGTGGGGCAGTACCCCGCCGGTGTTGCCATCACGCCGAACGGAGCCTTTGCCTATGTGGCAAATTTTAACTCCAACAGCGTCTCGGTAATCGACACGGCCACCAACACCGTCACGGCCACCGTCACGGTGGGAACTGGTCCCTGGGGTATAGCCATCACGCCGAACGGAGCCTTTGCCTATGTGACGAATTACACCTCCTATAGCGTCTCGGTGATCAGTACGACCACGAATACGGTGGTGGCTTCAGTTCCAATGGGAAACCCCGCCTGGGGCGTGGCCACCAGTCCGAACGGTGCATTTGTCTATGTGACGACTCCGGGGTCAAACAGCGTCTCGCTGATAAACACGGCCACCAACACGGTGGTCGCAACTGTGACGGTGGGCTGCGGCCCCACGTCCCTGGCCATTACATCGAACGGGGCCTTTGTCTACGTGACGAACAGCTGCGACAGCACAGTCTCAGTGATTAATACGGCCACTAACACTGTCTCGGCCGCCGTGGCCGTGGGAGGCCAGCCTCAAAACATATCTATAACTCCGGACGGGCTGTTCGCTTATACGAGCAATGTCTTGACGAACAACCTATCGGTAATTAACACTGCGACGAACACGGTGGTGGACACGGTACAGGCAGCAGGAACACAACCTATGGGAATCGCCATTAAGCTGCGACCTGACGCGGTCAGGCCAAGCTGTAGGTAGGGGAAAGCAGCACTGTTCCAGGAAGATGTTGTCATTACCCGGCATGCCGCCTTCGCAACAGCTGCCTGCCAATGATTCACTGCCAGCGGCTAATCATTTGCATCCCCCACCGGACTGCCCGCCGTGCACCGATCTCAAGAGGTCCACGACGGCGATAGCGCATTCTTTCTTCAAGTAAACGTACCAACTCCGGCTGGATTTTCCAGCCGGAGGCCCCCACATCTTCCATGACGTGGGCGACTGTCGAGGCCTTTGGAATCGCAATCACGTTTTCCTTGCTAATGCACCAATTCAGCGCAATTTGAG
>Ga0137362_10000195_pt1 | contig 28333 bp, 23 predicted proteins | sample MadtaG_2_FD_104801 | JGI IMG/M metagenome (GOLD analysis project Ga0137362, IMG submission 104801) | Vadose zone soil microbial communities from Angelo Coast Range Reserve, California, USA - Mad1_100_16 metaG | ecosystem: Environmental > Terrestrial > Soil > Vadose zone | place: USA: California... | reverse complement strand
GCTTCGACGACTTCGGCGGGGTCGAGCATTTTGTAGCTGATGGTGTAATTGATGTCGTCTAGAACGACGAGGTCGTACTTGCCGCTGTAGATGGCGTCGCGGCCGGCTTGCCAGCATTCTTGCGGCAGCTTGATATCTTCCGGATCGGTTTCGGCGCCGCCGATTTTGACGAAGCCGCGGCCCATGGGGCGGATTTCAAATTTGTCGTCGCCCAGCATTTTGGCGGCGTCAAGTTCGCCGTAGTGCCAGGAACCCTTGATGAACTGCACCATTAACACGTGCAAGCCTTGGCCCACAGCGCGGAACGCGGTGCCGAGCGCGCAAGTGGTCTTGCCCTTGCCCGGTCCGGTGTAAACGATGAGGAGTCCTTTTTCTTCCGGCATACTTTTGTGTCAACGCGCCGCTTCGATACGCGGTCAAAAGACTAGAGTTTGCGGAGTCCACTGACAAAGGTCAAGCTGCGACGAGACTAGGCGAGCTGCAGGCGTTTGACGAGTTCTTCGGCGACGGCGGAGATGCGCGTTCGGGCATCAGCGGAGAGTTCGCGGCCCTGAGCGGAATTCTTGTCTCGAAGAACGATCCAGAGCCCAGGGCGGAAAGTTTCGTCGTCGCCCGGGCAGATTGCGCCAGTGAACTGGGCGACTTCGAGGCTGGTGCCGCTCAGGAGTTCGGTGAGTACGCCGCGCGCATCGTCGACAATATCGCGAAAGCCCTGGGAAACGAGGATAGCATCAACATCGCGAGGAGTGGGCTGTTCGAGTTCATGGAGATCGTAATCGGGCAACGGCTTTTCGAGCGGGATTTCGATGGCGGCGGAAGGCTGGTTTTTGTCAGGGACGATGCGAATGGACATTGTGTGTATGGTTTTACACCACGCGGGCTATTTCGGATAGGGGCTGCCGCAAAGGATGGCGAAGGCGCGGTAGAGTTGCTCGGCGAGCATGACGCGGGCGAGTTCGTGAGAGAAGGTCATAGCACTGAGAGAAATTTTTTGGTGGGCGCGCTGGCGCAGGCCATCCGGAAAACCGTCGGCGTCGCCGCAGAGAAAGATGAGTTCACGGGTGCCGCGGTCGCGGAGTTCGCCGAGCCATTTGGCGAGGCCATTCGAATCGAGGTTTTTTCCGGCGGCGTCGAGAAGAACGATAGTCGCGGCGCGGTCGGCCTCGAGCCTCCTGAGAGCAGCGTCGGCGTCACGCACCTCGTTAATTTCAATGGGGCATGAGCGGCTGATGCGCCGTACATAGTCATCAAGGATCCCTCGCATTTCAGGGTGCCGCGTTTTTCCGAGCATCAAGAGACGAATTCTCACAGCAGTTTTATATCACTCGAAGAGAGATCCCTCGTCGCGTTGCTCCGTCGGGATGACCATCCTTGTCCGATGGTCACTTCAGCCCATACTTCTTACGCTTTTCGAGAAGCGTCTTGCGGCTGATGCCGAGGACTTCGGCGGAGCGGCTAATCTGGTAATGCGTGGCTTCGAGGGTGGCAGCGATGACCTCGCGCTCCACTTCCTCAAGGGAACGGAGGCCAGCGGCCGATCCGGGAGCTCCTGGCGAGGCAGAACGCACGCTTTCCGGAAAATCCTCCGGTTCGAGGAGGTCATTTTTTGCAACTGCCGTGCCGCGGCTGGGGTGCGAAAAAACCACCGCGCGTTCGAGGGCATTTCGCAGTTCGCGGACATTGCCGGGCCACGCGTACGCTGCAAGCATGCGACGCGCCGAATTGCTCAATTGGGCATTCGGGCGGCCATGAATGGAACGAAGTACCGCAAGAAGATGATCCGCGAGAGGCAGGATGTCGCCGCGGCGTTCGCGAAGCGGCGGAACCGCGAGGTTGAGAACGTTCAGCCGAAAGTAGAGATCCTCGCGAAAGGCGCCGGATTTCACGGCAGCAGGCAGGTCCACGTTGGTGAGAGCAATCAGGCGCGCTTCGATGCGCAGGGTTTCCGTGCCGCCGAGCCTTTCGAACGCGCGCTCTTGCAGAATGCGCAGGAGCTTGCCCTGCGCCCCAGGTGAGAGCGCGGCGACTTCATCGAGAACGATCGTGCCGTTGCCGCCAAGCTCAAAGCGGCCGAGTTTCCGTTCGACTGCGCCGGTAAAAGCGCCGCGCTCATGGCCGAAAAGTTCGCTCTCCACGAGCTGCGGCGGAAGGCTGGCGCAGTCGATCTTCAGAAACGGAGCGTCACGGCGCGGACCGAGTTCATGAACCAGGCGCGCGAGGTGGTCCTTGCCGCTTCCGCTTTCGCCGGTGATCAGAAGCGTTGCTGGAGCGGCAGCGACTTTCTTTGCGAGTTCAAGAAGACGGAGCGACGCAGGGTCCGCGGTGATCCACGGTAATCGCTCCATGGTCATTGCCGCGAACGGCCACTCTGGGGCCGGAGGGAAGCGGCTTCGCCGGAAAAGTGTTCGTGTCCGAAGCGGGAACCAGACGTGTCCGGTTCGGAAGAAGGGCCGTCAGGCTGGTCGGGGAGTTCGAGCTTAGGGGCCATGCGCCAGAGGCGCTCTAGATCGTAATAGCGCCGGGCCTGCTCGCTGAACACGTGAACCACAAATCCGCCGAAATCGAGCAGCGCCCATTCGGCGGAGCGCTCTCCCTCGCGATGTTCCGGCGAGCGGCCAAGCTCCTTGTAAAGCTGCGCTTCGACTTCGGTGCAGATGGCCTGTACCTGCGGAGTGCTGAAGCCCGTGCAAACAATAAAATACTCGGTGAAGGCGCCTGCCGCTGAAAGGTCCAGCACCGTGATGCCCGCGGCTTTCTTTTCTTGGGCGGCTTCCACGGCCAGGCGCACGCCCTGCGGCAAGGTTTCGAGTTTCAACGGTATAGGCCCTGTTTGAGAATGTATTCCTCGACGCGCGAGGAAACAAGCCCATGGATGGACTGGCCGCGGTGCGCCTGACGCCGTACGTCGGTCGCGGAAACATCGCTGGAGACGTTTTCGAGCAGATAGATAGTGGTCTTGTGAAGGTGCGCGACGACCGGCGAAGGAGGCTCGGCTTCTTTTTTTTCATCCGGGCGTGCGATCAGGTCCGGCGGGATGACCAGGCGCAGCGCTTCCGGGCGGATGCCCGGTCGATTGGCGATGATGAAATCGCAAAGCGTGAGTAGCGTTTCGTATTCCTTCCACATGGGAATGTCCAGGAACGCGTCTGCGCCAACGACAAAAAAAAGCCGATCACCGTGATAAACGTGGCGGAAATAGCGCACCGTGTCCACGGAATAGTGGAGCTGCGTGCCGCTGAAATCCTCGCCCGCTTCGGCGAGCGAAGGAACAAAGTGCGGGTGCTCGGTGCAGGCAAGCGAGACCATGGCAAACCGGTGCGGGAACGGGGCGAGGTGCTGCTTCAACTTATGTGGAGGGCGGCTCGCGGGAATGAAGTGGAGTTCGTCAAAATTGAAACGCCGGTCGGCGGCGCGCGCCACCGAAAGATGGCCGTTGTGGATGGGATCGAAGGAACCGCCAAAGATCGCGATGCGTCGAGGATGATGTTTTGCGGCGGTGCGGTGCGCTTGCGCGGTGGTCAATGACGCTCCCAAGAAAGTGCCGGCGGCGGATCGAATCAAGCCGCAAACGATATACGTAATTCTCTCACGAATCTTCTTCTTTGCTCGTGGCGACGGCCGGGCGGTCAACAGGCGCGGGCAAGGGATGCTCGTCCTCACCTTCGGCCGCCGAGGTCTCCAAAGGGGAATCGTGTGGAGCGCGAGGGATCTTGTCCAAAGCGTCGGCGATGGAGCGAACCAGATCTTTCACACCATCTCCCGCAACAGCAGAAATCGAGTGGAATTCAAGTTTGTGCTGCTTGCAGAAATCGCGAAGAGCTTCGAGTCGCGAATGATCCGTGGTGGCGTCCAGCTTGGTGGCAACAACAATCATCGGTTTTTCGATGAGTGACGCATTGAAGGCTTCGAGCTCGCCATTGATGACTTCGAACGAGTGGACGGGATCATCAGCATTGGAGTCGCTGGTATCAATCAGGTGTACAAGCAAGCGCGTGCGTTCGACGTGGCGCAGAAAACGGATACCCAAGCCCGCGCCCAGATGCGCGCCTTCGATGAGGCCCGGAAGATCGGCAACCACAAACGTGCGGCCTAGCTCAGTGCCATGACCGCCGGTGCCGCCGTCGGCGTTGACCACGCCTAGATTCGGCTGCAGCGTGGTGAACGGATAGTCCGCGATTTTCGGACGCGCCGCCGAGATAACTGAAATCAGGGTGGACTTTCCGGCATTGGGAAAACCCACCAAGCCGACATCGGCCAAGAGTTTCAGCTCCAAACGGATATGGCGCTCTTCGCCGGGAAATCCGTCTTCGTGTTCTCGCGGAGCCTGATGCCAGGGCTTGGCAAAGTGTTGATTGCCGCGCCCGCCGCGTCCACCGTGAGCAATCAGCACGCGCTGGCCGGGTGTGGCGAGATCGGCGATGGTCGCGCCTTGCTCGTCGAACACCAGCGTCCCGACGGGAACTTGCAGAATCATGTCATTACCTGAATGTCCGGTACAGTTAGAGCCTTCGCCATGGCGGCCGCGATCGGCCTTGAATTCGCGGTTGTAGCGGTAGCGGAGCAGAGTGTTGTCGTTAATGTTGGCTTCGAGATAGATGCTGCCACCATGGCCGCCGTCGCCGCCGGAGGGACCGCCGCGCGGCACGTACTTTTCACGCCGGAAGGCCACGCAGCCGTTGCCTCCGTCGCCGGCCTTCACGAATATTTTGGCTTCGTCAACGAACACAGGAATAAAACTCCGTAAAAAGATAACATAAGCAAACTAGCGCGACCTGAAATCGCCGGACGGAGGCCGTACCACGATGCTTCGCGTGCTTAAACGCATTGCCCTGTTACTGCTCGCGTTCGCAGCGGTGGCGGCTGGTGCCCTGTATGTACTCTACTTCCGGCGAACACCTTTGCCCGCCACGGCTCCGCATGACCGCGTCGCTCCATCCATTTCCAGCATCCCTGGCCTCTCCGCTCGCTGGATCGAAACCGGAAAAACCTTCAGCAATTTTTCTTTCGGAGCGACGGCCGGGAGCGTTCTCGTTCGTCATTCCGCCGGGGACCTGCTCATTGATACGGGCAATTCCAGCCATTTCGAGGAAGAGATTCGCAGCTTTCCATTTCTCACCTGGCTCAAACTCGAATCTCTTGCGGGCCAGGTCAAGGCTGGCAGCCCATTACCAGAAATGCTGAGCCGTGCCGGTGAAGACCCCGCCAACTTGCGCTGGGTGATACTTTCTCACTCGCATCTGGACCATGCCGGCGGCTTGATGGATCTGCCCCATTTGCCCGTCCTTCTCACCCGCGAAGAGCTGGAATTCGCGAATGACCCCAGTGTTGTAGCCAAAGGCTATGTGATGGTCGCGCACATTCAGAAGTTTCCACCCGTGCCCACGTTGCGATTCGATCCTACGCCCTACGAAACATTTGACGAGAGCGCCGATCTCTACAAAGACGGCTCGGTGGTCGTCGTGCCGTTGCGCGGCCATACGCCTGGAAGCGTGGGCATTTTCGTCAACCTCTCACCGGCACGGCGCCTGTTTTACGTCGGCGATGCCGTTGACGACGAGCGCGGGTTCGAAGAGCGCATCGGCAAGTCTCTTATCCTCCGCGATAGCGACAACGACATGGCACTTGCAAACCAGATCGTCGCGAAGCTCAGCGAGCTTCATGAAAAAGTGCCGGGACTTTCCATCCTTCCGGCGCATGGACGGAGTGCATACAAGAAATTCTTCCCCAGCGGACCTTTGAGCTGTGTTTCCGGGCAGTAGCCTCACAAAAAGAAGAACGCGGTCCAGCGAGGCCGGACCGCGGAAGTGAAGTTAAGCACAGACTAAAGTCTGTGCCACCGAGATGCAGCTAGTTCGCGGCGGACTTCGCTTGCTCGGCAGGCTTGACGCTGATGAAGCGGCCGTGGCGGCCCTTGTCTTCGAACTTCACGAAGCCGGTAACCATGGCGTAAAGCGTATCGTCCTTGCCCTGCCCGACATTTTCTCCGGCCTGGTGCTTGGTTCCGCGCTGGCGCACCAGAATCGTGCCGGCGTTGACCAGTTGCCCGCCGAAGCGCTTGACGCCCAGCCTTTGGCCGTGCGAATCGCGGCCGTTTGTAGAGGAGCCGCCGCCTTTCTTATGTGCCATGACGTAATCCTTTTCAAGAAAAAGCGCCGGGTAGAAGCCCAGCGGAATGTGAAGAGTTACAGCTTGATATCGCCGACCTGCACGGCCGTGTAATTCTGCCGGTGGCCTCGAGAAATCTTGTACTGATTGCCTTTTTTGAACTTGAGCACGGTCAGCTTCTTGCCGCGGCCCTGTGACACGATCTTGCCGCTCACGGAAGCTTTTCCGGCATCGGCGCCCAATACCACCTTTTTGTCGTCCGTGTGGACGGCCAAGACGACGCCAAAGTTCACCTTCTCCCCTACTTTGCCATCGACCCGCTCAATGCGGATGGTGTCGCCGGGCACGACGCGATACTGCTTTCCCCCGGTCTGAATAACGGCGTACATCTGTCCTCCAAGCGCTAAACGCAAACTTCAATTATAGAGGTTTGTCGTTCGAATCGTCAACGAACGAATTATGGTGTCGTGCGGGCTGGCGACCGCAATTAGACCGTTCCGTTAGCTGGAAGCTTTGAAAAACGCAACTTTTTCGCCGAATCAGAGTTCTAATATACAGGTGCATCGCGTGATTGCGAGGTACCGGGAAGCGCTCGGGTCCTGATTGAGTTCGGCGAACTTCCAGGATCTGGCGAGGTCAAAAAAATGCGTTATCTAAAATATCTTGCTTTACTGGCGATTTTCACATTGGCGGCGGCAGCTCCGTCTCATGCACAAAGGGTGTTTGTTGGCGTGGGAGTTGGCCCCGGCTACTACGGTCCTGCTCCAGTTTGCGCCTACGGCTACTACGGGTATTACCCATACGCTTGCGCGCCTTACGGCTATTACGGCCCGGACTACTTTGTGGGTGGCGTGTTTATCGGCGCGGGTCCCTGGTATCACGGTTATTACGGGCGCGGTTTCTACGGTCGTGGCTACTACGGTCGCGGCTATTACGGTCGTGGCTTCTACGGACGGGATTTTGATCGCGACCGCGGTTTTAGGGGACGCGAAGGCTTCGAGCATCGTGGTTTCGACCGTGGTGGCTTCCGGGGCGGTGATCGTGGCTTCCATGGCGGCGAAGGGTTCCACGGAGGCTCCCGTGACTTCCACGGCGGTGGCGGATTCCATGGTGGTGGCGGCGGCTTCCATGGCGGTGGAGGTTTTCACGGTGGCGGACACCGGTAATTTTTCCTGAATTCTTAAACCCAATAAGAGCTACGGCTGGCAGGATCCACTGTCAGCCGTTTTCATTTTCAGAGACCTTGAGTCCTGGAATCCTGTTGTCGTAATGTACGGGCCATGAATCCAGCCGAAAAGACCAGCACCTTGTTCGCCTGGCAATTTGTCCCGCTGGAGAGGCAAGACTAAGTGCCGACTCTGGAGCTGCCTCAGTCGCCGCATGCGGCCGGCATCGAGCCTGTCGCCATCCATTATCGGGAATTCGGCCGCGGCAGGCCGCTCGTTATTCTTCACGGCGGGTGGGGTTATCGACTCTATCCGTTTGACCGCCAGATCGCAGAACTCGAAGACCAGTTTCGCATTCTCATCCCTGATCGTTCAGGCTACGGACATTCCACTCGAACCACAGCCGAAATGCCGCTTGATTTTCACCGCAGGGCAGCGCTAGAAACTTTCTCCTTTCTCGACGCGCTTGGCATCGAGAGCGCCATCCTGTGGGGTCACAGTGACGGCGCGGTAATCGCCGCGATGATGGGACTAATCGCCCCGGAGCGCTGCGCGAGCGTGATCCTGGAAGCGTTTCACTTCCTGCGGAGAAAACCCGGCTCGAGAGCCTTTTTCGAACGCTTCGCGGTGCATCCCGAGGAATTGGGCGAGGAAACGCGCCGGCTGCTCGCTGAGGATCACGGAGAAACGTTCTGGCCAACGGTGTTGCGCCGCAATTGCGGGGCCTGGTTTCGAATCGCCGACAGAGTTCAGCGGCCCGATGAGGATCTTTATGATGGGCGGCTCGGCGAGCTCCAGGTGCCGGCGATGTTTCTGCACGGAAGCCTCGATCCTCGCACCGAACCGGGCGAAATGGACCGCGTGCGGGAGGTGCTGCCTCGCGCCACGTTGCAATTCATCGCCGCCGGCAAGCACAGCCCGCATAGCGAAGAAGATGCCTGGAAGGAGTGCAACAAAAAAGCGAGAGGATTTCTTCGAAACAGCGATTAAGTGCGGCACGCCAGAAATTACACATTCAGGCTGAAATCAAAATCGTTACGCGACGACGGAAATCATTCCGAGAATGTGTTGACCCAGCTTGGTGTCGCCGCTGATTTTTACCCGGCACAGCGCAGAATCCCGGTCAATTCCCTTGGTGAAGATGCGCCACGCGATTTCCTGGGGAATAATTGTTTCGGAAGCTTTCTCGCCGCACGGTTCCTGGAGGAGCAGCCACGATTCTCCAGCTCGATGCAAATACCAGCTGCCGCCGCATTCGCCCGACACGATGAACTGTGCGTATGTTCCCGGTTTCGCGGCAAAGTTACGATAGGTGGACGGCAAAGCGCGCAGAAAGCAATCCAGCACCGGATAGTAGAGTTCGCGGGTCATGATGCCCGGCTTGTCCACGGCCAGGCGAATCTGCTGCTGGTGATGCCAGCGTTCCGAGAATTCCCGCGCGGTGTCAAACCAGTTGGCGGATTTTTCTTCGCCGGCCCAGCTCACGCCGTAGGGAGCCGTCGCATGGGGGTCGCGGGAAGCGTGGAACTCCGCCAGTGATTTCGCGGCGACTTCCACTAGTCTAATTAAGACTGGCGGGCTCAACCGACGATATACGGTAACGCCTTCGCCGTTCAGGCGGTTGATGAACGCCGCCAAATCTGCTGCGGAGGTGATCCTTGGACTCTCAGCCACATAGCCGTCGCGCCCGATGGAAACGCCGCGCAGCGCGGTGTCCAGCAAGTGTGCCGCCACGTCCTTGACCTTCCACTTTGGAGAAACGGTTTGTTTCTCCCAATCCTCCGGCGCAAGCGAGCGCAGAAGTTCGACCAACATTCCATCGAGTTTTGGAAAGAGGTGAGCGGTCAGGAGGGGCTTTAACGGCTCGATTCGGTGATCCATCAATGTTCCGCTTCAGAAATCGAAACGGTAGCCGAGAATCATCTTCGCAAGCAAGTGATCCGTGGCGCGCGTCACGCCCACGCCAACCCCAAAATTGAATTCCCACTTGGGCGAAAGATTCAAGTCAATGGCGGGGATGATTTGCTGTTGCTGCTGGCTGACGGGATCGAACCCCGTGACGGGACCCAGCGAGCCATAATACTCGATACCTCCCGCGATTTTCTTGGTGAAGTCATAGCTGAATTTGAAGTTCGGCGAGAACACGAGCCCCTGATTGACGCCCGGGCCATGAAACGACCGGTCAAACGTGGGATTGAAGGACAGATACCACCGGCCGAGTTGCTTATCTACAATCGGGCGGATCTCCCACGTCCAGGTATCCGCTGAATACCGGCGGCTCTGCCAGCCGATTTCGTTCGAGAGGCTGACGCCGACGGGCCAGTGCCACTTGGGAGGAACGCGCACTCGTGGACGGATGTGGCTGCCGACGTAATCCCAACCCTGTCCGTTCTTCGCCGAAGTGAAAATGTAAAAGCCCGTCTCGAACCAGTCGGTGAAGCCGTGGGTAATTTCCAGCGTTTCGTGCAATTGGTGGTTTGTTGGAAGCGTGCCGTCACTGGTGGATTTGGAGCCTTCAAGCGTGAAATTCGAATGGAGCTCCACCATCGTGTGGCGAGGCTCAACGGTTTCGTACGCATAGACCTGGATTTCGTAATTCCCTTGCGCCTTGGCGGGCGACAGCAAGACCGCCCATCCAAGAAAACAAAGCGTAATCGCAAACGCGGTCCGTAATCCCATGTTCAATATCTGACGGCTCCCAAGCGTAACTCAGCGTTGCTACACGGCAAACTGGAATAGATGCAGGAGTCAGGCGTGCGGGTGCGCCTTGTCGTAGACTTCCATCAGCTGGCGGATGGAGGCGTGAGTGTATTTCTGCGTCGTGGAGAGAGACTGGTGGCCGAGAAGTTCCTGAATGGCGCGAAGATCAGCCCCGTCGGCGAGCAGATGCGTCGCGAAGGCGTGACGCAAGGAATGCGGATGCAGGTCCCAATTGACGTTGGCGATGCGAACGTATTTTTTGACGATGCGCCCCACCGAGCGCTGCGTTAGGCGCCGGCCCGAATAATTGAGGAACACTGCTTCCGCGTGCGGCTCCTGTCTGCTAGTGGTTCGATCCGTTTGCTGCAGGAGCTGTTCGCGCACCGGCCAATATTTCTCCAGGGCCTCCTGAGCCTTGGCTCCATAAGGCACGATGCGTTCCTTGCTGCCCTTGCCGCGGACGCGCAGAATGCGCTCTTTTTGCTCCATATCTACCAGATTAAGGCCCGTAAGTTCACTGACGCGCAGGCCCGCAGCGTAAAGGAGTTCCAGCACGGCTCGGTCGCGCCGAAGGAGCAAACCTTCTCCGGATCGTACAGAACTGCTCTGCCTGGCTGGCGGATTCGCGCCGGACTCATGCGCATGCAACCTTTCCCTCTTAGCCGCGCCGCCGCGGCGTACATTTCGTTCCGGCCCGCCCAATTGATTGAGGAAGCCATTCATTTCTTCTGCGGAAAGCACCGAAGGGATGCGCTTCGGCAACTTCGGCGTGGGAACAAGACGCGCGGGGTTTTCCTTCAGCAGTTCCTCTCGCACGCAATACTTGAAGAATGAGCGCAAGGCCGCAAGCTTCCGCGCGATGGAACTCTTCTGGAGACCTTGATCGTGGAGATGCGCGACGAATTCACGAATCAAAGGATGCGTGACGCCAGCGAGACCAGGCGGCCGGACCCCCGGCGGCGACACATATACAAGAAACTGTTCGAGGTCCCTGCGGTAATTCAGAACGGTATGGGGCGATGAATTCTTTACGGACCGAAGATATTCGAGATATTTCGCAATCGCTTCTTTCATTCGCGCTCACAGCTCCAGGGGAGAGGCCCAGGCACAGTATAGACGGGCGCAATTCTGCGGGAAACGTAATCGCGGCCCTGTTGTTCCTTTAGATGCAAGCAGGTCAGGATTTGGCAGCCACGGGGACCGGAGCTTCTTCCGGCTGCGCTTGCGGCTGTGCTTCAGGCACAAGCTTCTCCCAATCACATCCGTCTTTTAGGCAGGAGTGCACGGTGCCGATCTTGGTGCGTTTTTCGACGATGAACGGAGCCCCGCACTTAGGACAAGGTTCCGCGATGGGCATGTGGGGTGATGTGAAATCGCAATCCGGGTAGCGAGAGCAGCCGTAGAAGACGCGGGGGCGGCCGCGCCCCCCCCTGCCGGCGCTGCCGCGGCGCACGAATTCGCCTTCATTACATTTCGGACATTTGATGCCCATGGTGATCGGGCGCGTGTACTTGCACTTCGGATACCCCGAGCAGCCGATGAATTCACCGAAGCGGCCGTGTTTTTTCACCAGGCCGTTGCCACAGAGCGCGCACTTTTCATCCAGCGGCTCATCGGGCTCATGGGCGATGCGCGTACCCTGGACGAGCCGGCGCGTTGTTTTGCAGTCCGGGTATCCCGTGCAAGCCAGGAAAGTGCCGAATCGCCCGCGCTTGATGGCCATCTCCTTGCCGCAATTGTCGCAATACTCTGTTTTGGGCTCGCCGCTTGCCTCTTCGTGATGTTCAGGCGAGAGGTCCTGAATGAAATCGCATTCGGGATAGCGCGAGCAGCCAAGGAAGAAACCGTGGCGGCTGATGCGTTCGAGCAATTCGCCCTGGCCGCACTTTTCGCACTTTTTCCCGGTGGGAATGCCTGCCTTATAGGAAAGCATCTCGTCGTCGGCCTTGTCGAGGTCAATGACGAATTTTTCCCAGAACTCCTTGACCGCCTCGCGCCACGGCAGCTTACCTTCCTCTATCTCGTCGAGTTCTTCTTCGAGCCGCGCGGTAAAGGTAACGTCGAAAATGTCCTCGAAGCTCTTGATCAGCAGCGTGCTGACGCGCTCTCCGAGCATTGTGGGGGAGAAGCGTCCCTGGTTTTTTGTGACGTACTCGCGCTCAAGGAGCGTCGAAATAATCGAAGCGTAGGTCGAGGGCCGCCCGATGCCGTCTTCTTCGAGTTCTTTAACAAGCGTGGCATCGTTGAAACGCGGCGGCGGCTCGGTAAAGTGCTGTTCGGGCCGTATCTTGTCCAGGCGGAGCGTTTGCCCCTCCGTGACCTGAGGCAGCGCCCGGCCTTCGCCTTCGTCATCCTTTTCATCATCGTCGCGATCCGCAATCGACGCGGGCAGTTGGTAGACGCGGAGGTAGCCGTCGAATTTCTGGACGGAGCCAGTGGCGCGGAAGGTGTAATCACCGGCGCTGATATCGATGGTCGTCTGATCGAAAATTGCGGGGAGCATTTGCGACGCCACAAAACGCTGCCAGATCAACTGATAGAGCTTGAAAAGATCCTCGTCCAGATACCTCCGGACATCTTCCGGCGCGCGCATGGCATCGGTGGGACGCACCGCTTCGTGGGCTTCCTGCGCATCCTTCTTCGATTTGTAATAGTTGGGTTTTTCCGGAAGGTAATTGCTTCCGAACCGCGCTGGAATCAGTTCGCGGACTTGCGCCAGCGCATCGTTCGAAACGTGCACAGAATCGGTACGCATGTAGGTAATCAGCGCGACCGAGCCTTCGTCACCGAGTTCCACGCCTTCATAGAGCTTCTGCGCCAGGGACATGGTGCGTTTGGCGGTGTAGCGCAGCCGGTTATAAGCGGCCTGCTGCAATTTAGAAGTCGTGAAGGGCGGAGGCGGATTGCGCTTCTTTTCCTTTTGCGCGACGCCGACCACCTGCCATTTGGCCTTGGTGACCGCGGCGACGATCTTGTCCGCGGCTTCCTGATTCTTTACCTCGATGTCCTCGCCTTTGTGCTTGAAGAGCCTGGCTTCAAAGAGCGGTGGCTGCCCGGCATCCAGCATCGCGTGAATCGTCCAATACTCTTGCGGGATGAACGCGCGAATTTGCTGCTCGCGCTCGACGATGAGCCGCAGCGCCACGGTCTGTACCCGCCCCGCGGAAAGCCCGCGCCGGACTTTGTTCCACAGGATGGGAGAAACCTTGTAACCCACAATCCGGTCGAGCACGCGGCGCGCCTGCTGCGCATCCACCAAATTAGCGTCTACTTGCCGGGGATGATCGAAGGCCGCGCGAATTGCCTTGGGCGTAATTTCGTTGAAGGTCACCCGAAAAATCTTCTTCGGGTCGATAGCCACAACTTCTTTTTTGGTGCCGTTCTCTTCTTCTTTCTTTACAGGCGCTTCGGGCGCCGCCTCTTTCTTCTTAAACCGCGAAACACTAGGCTCCTGCTCGATGAACTTGGAAGGCTTGGAAAGCACCATGGCAAGATGCGCCGAAATGGCTTCCCCCTCGCGATCCGGGTCGCCCGCCAGATAGACGGCATCGGCGGAGTGTGCCGCCTTCCTCAGATCATTAATGACTTTGCCCTTGCCTGCGATGATTTGGAGCGTAGGCTCAAAAATCTTGTCGTCGTCAAGCCGAATCAGGTTCCCGGCCGGCTTCTCCTGAACTTTAGCCCTCTTGCCGCCCTTCTTCGCTTTGCGCCTCTTCTTTTTGCCGCCCTCTTCTTCGCCGGGCAGACGAATCCCAATCGTTTTCTTCGGCAGGTCCATCACGTGGCCGATGGAGGCCTTGACGGTAAAATTCCGCCCCAGATATTTGTTAATCGTTTTCGCCTTGGCGGGCGATTCGACAATAACGAGCGAACGTGCCATCTTTTCTTTGTAACTCCCTAATGTGTTGCAGAGAGCGCTGAACGCGCGGCGGTGTGTCCTTCTCGCTACCTTAAGCGCGCGGCCCGAATCCCCATGGGGTCGACATTTTGATGCGGCAATGGACCTTGCCGATGCGTTTGGCGATTAGATGCCGGCTCTGGATGAACGGTGCAAACCGCTATCTGCCTCTACAGCAAGACTTTGCTGAACTGCTTGCCCGGCAACTGTCGAATCACGCCTTTCATCTCCAGATTGAAAAGCGTAGCGAGAACTTCGGAAGAGTTCAACCCGGAGCGTTCCACGATGTCGTCAATCGGCACTGGTTCTTCCGCGTTCAGCAGTTCATAGAGTTTTTTCTCTGAGCCCTTTAACGCGGCAGCTGCCAACAGATTCCGCTGCTCGGCTTCCGGTTGCTCGGCCTGCACGAGGGCGGCGCGTACTGGCGTTGGCAGCTCTTCTATCACATCGGCGGCGCAGGTGACCAGCTTCGCGCCCTGCTTGATGAGCTGGTTCGGCGCGAAACTCACGGGCTGAGTGGCGTTCCCCGGCACGCCAAACACTTCTCTGCCGAATTCCATCGCCAGTCGCGCGGTGATGAGCGACCCGCTGTATTGCGCGCCTTCAACCACCACCACGCCCAGCGGCATGCCGGCCACAATGCGATTGCGCACCGGAAAATTCTCCGGTGCGGGGTGCGTGCGGAGCGGAAATTCGCTGATGATTGCGCCGCGCTCCAGCACTTTTTCGTACAGCTTCTTGTTTTCCTTCGGATAGCAGACGTCGATGCCCGTACCGAGCACCCCGATGGCGCGGCCGTTGGCATCCATTGCTCCCTGATGGCCAATGGCGTCAATCCCGCGGGCCATCCCGCTGACGACAACGAGTCCCCGCGCGGCAAGCTCCCTGCCGAGACGCTGCGCCATTTGCGTGCCATAAAGGGTTGGCCGACGCGTGCCGACGATACTTATGCTGGAAAGATTCAGAACTTGCAGATCACCGCGAACGTAAAGAAGCACCGGCGGGTCGTAGATTTGCAAGAGCGTCTGCGGATATTCGGGATCGGTCCAGTTCAAGAGCGAGCATCCCGCAATTTTCTGGATGCCCGCTAATTCTTTCTCAGCGCGCTTGAAGGACTCTTTCTTAACGATGGCTTGGGCGACTCGCGCCGGTAGATGGCAAGATTCGAGATCAGGAAGAGTGGCCCGAAAGACTCCATCCGGAGAGTCAAACCGTCGTAGCACACGCGCGGACAAACGAGAAGCCAGACCGGGAGTGAGCCCCAGCGCAAGCCAGGAGAGGGAAGCGTCCAGTTGCATCGCTTGCAGAGCCTATGTTCATGGTAACCGACTTGTCAAGTAGGCTGAGGGGAAAGACAGCTGGAGGTCAGTATAAAGGCCGTAACCCTGGTTTCAGCGAAAAGGCTGCGCCGCATCTTCTTGCAGGATGGCGTCCAGCGTCTTGACGAACAAATCCGCGTCGGCTTCGGAGAAAACCAGCGGCGGGCGCAGTTTGATGACGTTGTGATGAGGCCCGTCGGTCCCGGTAAGAATGCCGCAGTCGCGTAGACGATTCACCACGTAGGAAGCCTGCAACGGAGCAGCCTCGCGCGTTTCAGGGTCCAGCACAAGATCGATCCCCAAGAAAAGCCCCGACCCTCGCACGTCTCCAATCAGCGCATAGCGAGCCTGCAAAGACTTCAAGCCCCCGATTAAATGCGCGCCAACGCGCCGGGCGCACTGCTGTAATTTTTCTTCTTCGAGAATATCGAGAACCGCGAGCCCCGCTGCACAGGCAACTGGATTGCCTCCAAACGTGCTGAAAAACTCCATCCCATTGTTAAAGGAATTGGCGATCTCCGATGTAGTGACAACCGCTGCCAGCGGAAACCCATTGCCGATGGGTTTGCCGAGAACAACGATGTCCGGAACCACCTCTTGCGTTTCGAATCCCCAGAAATGCGTTCCCAGACGCCCGAATCCGACTTGCACTTCGTCGGCGATGCAGACTGCACCTGCGCGGCGCACGTGCTGGTAAACCTCCGACAGATACTCCGGCGGAAAAACAATCTGCCCGCCGACGCTTGGCAATGTTTCTGCAATGAATGCCGCGATGCCGCGGCCTTCAGCTCGCGTGCTTTCGAGAGTCTCGGCGACGTGACGAGCATATTTTGCACCGGCTGCTTTGTCGCCACGGCGATACGCGCCACGATAGTCATCCGCCAGCGGCGCAACATGCACCCACGGCTTCTTTCCGCGGCCTCCGGGCCCGTCGAACTTGTACGGACTGATGTCTATGAGCGTGTTGGTGTGGCCGTGGTAGGCGTGCTCCAGGACGATAGTGTCCTCTCGCCCCGTATGTGCGCGCGCCAGCCGCAATGCCAGCTCATTGGCTTCGCTGCCGGAGTTCACAAAAAAACAAACACGCAGCGGTTCCGGGAGCAGCCGCGTCAGCCGCTCGGCATAACGATTGACGTTGTCGTGAAGATAGCGCGTATTGGTGTTGAGCAGCGCGAGCTGCGCTTGCGCCGCCTGCACCACGCGAGGGTGGCTGTGCCCCACCAGCGGCACGTTGTTGTAAACGTCGAGATACGCTCTCCCCGTCTCGTCATACAAATACTGCATCCACCCGCGTACGATTTTCAGCGGACGCTGATAGGAAATGCTGAGATTTTTGCCCAAGAAGGATCGCCGCGCGGCAAGCGTTTCGCTGACCGCAGGTTCCGTCGTCGGAAAACGCTCGGCTGGAATTCCCAGCAGCAAATTTGGGTCCGGCGAGAGGCTCGTCCAAACAGCGCGTTGCGAGGCATAAGCGACGCCTGGAAAATCCGCGCCCAGCTCGAGCAGATCGAGAATGATTTGAAAATGAACGTGGGGCGTCCACCCGCCGTTTTCCTCCGTCGCGCCCACTTGCGCAAATTCTTCGCCGCGCACAACACGCTGTCCGGCTTTCAACTTCAAAAGCGTTTCCTTCGTCAAATGGCCGTACAATATGAAGAATTTCTCGCCGTCGCCCGCTTCGTGCTGCAGAATGACGAGCGGTCCGTAGTCTAGGGGCGCAGAATTATTGGCGGCAATGTGGACTACGCCATCCAGCGGCGCGCGCAAACGCGTTCCCGGCTCGACGAATAAATCCATGCCCAGGTGCATGGTGCGCCGCTCATCCGTGGGGTTTCCGCTCGCGCCGAACAGCGGGGACGCGTAAACCAGCCGCGGTTCGTCGTAGCGGCCCACTGCGAACGCGGCGCCCGCCTGCTTCATTGCGGCGGAGAATCTCTCTCTCACCTCCGGATTGTTCGCTACTCCAGGCCTGGCGCCGAGAAACGTGTCACCAACACTCAAATCAAAAACGACGCTCGGTGCTGTCCGCAAATCCACATCCAAAAGCGAAGCTGCGGAGCTGCTGCACGCCTCCAGCCACTGCTTGATCTTTTCACTCGTCGGGACCGCTGGAAGCCCGCAAGCCGCGCGAAATGTGTAGTGCGCAAAACGAGGATGGATTTTCTCCAGCCGCTCCAAAGCTTCCCACGCCGGCTCTTCGCTGACCGTGACGTACGGGTCACCCGGCTTGACTGTCTTGCGTTGCGCGGAATTCGTGACGCTCACCGCCAGCCGCGCGCCGATTAACGCAAAGAGAACGGACACCTCCATCTCGTCGAGTGGAAACGTACTGTGGTATCCCGCGACGATCGCCGCCGCTGCCTGCAGCGGGGCTTCCTTCCCGAGAACCCCATAAGCAGCCGCAATCGCCGCCTCGGACACCGTGATCCCGTGGTGCATGTCGCCAAAATCAATCAAGCCCGCGATCTTCCGTGGCTGCGGCCAGGCATCGCTGATCAGTACGTTGTAGTCGTTCGCATCCCCGTAAATCACGCTGCGGCGCAGCCGCGGCAATACGGGAACGACCTCCGCCTCATAGAGCGCGAGAAACTTCTCCACCAGCGCTCGCCGCTTCGAATCGCCAATCTGCCTGATGTAATCCCTAATCCAAACCGCCCGCGAGGCATCCCATTTCAGCTCGCGGCGCGCTGCCGGGTGCGCGAAGGATTGCAACGCCGCGTCCATCTCCCCAAGAAACCGGCCGAGAGCGCCAAGCAATTCCGTGGTCCGCGGACGAACTTCCGCGAGAACTCTTCCCTTCAAATACGTCAACAGCCAGACGAGCCGCGTCGAGCCGTCCGCCGCAACAATCGAAGTAAAGAGCTCACCACTGCGATTCGGCGTGACGCGAGGCAAAGACAACTGAGGCGCGCGTTGCGCCAGGTGCGTCAGTGCCCGGCATTGCAAATCGATGAACGAGCGCTCTCGCGCCGGGTACATCACCTTCAGCACGAACTCCTGCCCATCCGCGCTCGTCAAATGAAAATTGTCGTCGTATTCGCCAGGCAGCGCCCGCGCCATGGCCTCAAGCCCGTAAAGTTCCCGCGCCAGTCGCACCGCTTCCGCTTCCGTTACGGGTTGAGCTACGCGCGCCTCCAGCATGCGCCAAATCTTATCCGCAATAGCCGGAGCGCGTCCATCCTAGGTGGTTTATGGTTTTGAGGTTCAGTTCTGAAACGCCAGATCTTCGCAGCTTAGAGTTTCTCTCGTGACTCCTGGACGGATATCGGCCCATTCACGGTGGATAGCCGGATCATCGCCGGCGAGCTCCCGTACTCAATGCGCCGATGCTCATCGTCCCAGGTCTTGCGCGCGTTGTCGCAAATGCTCGCCTTGCAGCTTACCGGCGCGTAGTTCGTCGATTCCACCACGAAGCTGGACTGGTACCCGCTCGGCACCATCAGCGTCAAGGGACCGTTCTTCGCATCGGCCGTGAGTCCCGTTCCGCTCCACGTCTTCCCTTCGAGCGCCACCGAGATCGGCCCGTTCTCCGTGTGAATCCGCACGCTTCCCTTGCTGCCGTCCAGGCTGATCGGCCCATTCACCGCAGTGATCTCCGCGTCGCCCGAAAAATTCTTCAAGCTGATCGGCCCGTTCTTCGCGCGCGCCGTCAGTTTGCCGTCCACGTCATAAAAGGAAAGGGGACCGTTCATCGTTTCCATGTCGATCGACGCGGACTTGGGCGCGCGAATGAGCAGGTAAACTGTCCACGCTTCCTCATCCCCAGGACCCTTCGTCGATACCTTGCCATTTTCAATGGTCATAGTGATCTGCGACAGTATTCGCTCCGCCGCCTCACCCGAATCTGCCGCCGCTTTGCAAGCTGTCACGGAGTAAGTCTCTTTGTCCCAGCCCACAACCTGTGCTCCGCCGTTGCTGTGCGGACGAACCTGCAAGACCGCGGCTTCCGCCTTGGTCAACGTGCGCTCTTCGGAGCGCACCACGGCATCCTGGTCATCAAAGCGGATGCGCAGATCGGAGCAATCCGTTGCTGGCTGCCTGTGGCCGTCGGAAATGTTCACGGAGTGGTGATGCCGGTTCGCTCGTGCGGTCGTAAAACCCAGGGCGAGCAGAGCAGAAAATGCAATCAAGAAAAATAGGCTGCGTCGAGGCATGGGGGTCCTCCCTTGCAGCTATAGACGACACAGGAAGCCGTTGGTCACGCGCCATCCTGCCGAAATTTCAATCCCAGCCATCCCAGTCATCGTCCGTGCCAATAGGTGGTCCGTCCGGGGGATCGGCCGGAGCCGTAAGCTCAATCCGCTTCGGATCTTTCTCAAACTGCTCGATTTGCCACGACGCGAAGTCAATGTGCGCCTCATCAGATATGGCTGGTTTGCCTCCCATCGGCGCCCTGAGCCGCTCCCTTAACTCATGCAGCTTTAGCCTGGTGATTGCCCGTACTTCATCCGCGGCATGGTCGTTGGCGGCAAGCCCCATCAAGTCATACAGCACCACCATGTCTACTGTATTGGCGATTTGCCCTGAGTAGCCCTGTCCATGCACAGTTCCCCACGTTGCGGCCACAATGGCGTCCAAGACTTCCTCTAGTCCAGGGTTCTCCGCGTTTCGCGCATGAAATTCCACCAGCCGCGCTGCCCGCTCTGCATTGAACAGGAATTGCAGCGTGTGCTGCGCCGCAGCTTCCGCCGGTGCCAGCGCATCAAACGCCGGGCTGGTATGAATCTTGAAGTGCTCCCGTCCGCGCTCGTACTCTGGCGGCCGTGGCGGAATCATCTTCAATAGCGGCTCGGGTAACGCCAGAACCTCCGGCTTCAGCGTTGCCAGCACCGCTGCCAGCGCGCGCCGCTGTTCCGCGGGCGCAACGATTTGCGTCGGCGTTTGCCCGTCGCCCCGCAGAGCAAACGTGTAGTCCAATCCGCCAACCAGTTTGCTCGCCGCCTCCACTTGATAGCGATGCAGCAGATAGACCGGCACGAGCACATCCTCCAGTGTCGCTAGCGGCGCACCTTCGCGGATGTTGTTCTCGCCAAAGCGTTTCAGCGCCGCGGCGCGAACCTGCATCAGCCGGTTCAGCTCATCGACTGGATTCGCCCCAGAATCCCACAAATGCGCCACGCTGCTCGAAGACCCCGCCGGACGCGCGTCCTGATCCGTCAAGTAACGCAGCCCTCGGCCATACGCATCCAGCAGAATCTTGTTCAGCGCCGCGCGTTCATCGGTCCCCGGAGCAAAGTCCTGGTAGCCAAATGCGATGGAGGCCTTGTCCCACTCCCCGATTCCCTTAGCATACGCATCGGACAAATCCGGCGTGCCGTCTGTCCCCAGCTTCACGTACGGCGGCGGATAATCCATCACCGAAGAACGGTTCACCGTGCTCGCGGAATAGTTGTGCAGTAAGCCCAGCGTGTGTCCCACTTCATGCGCCGCAAGCTGCCGCAGTCGCGCCAGCGCCATCTCCTGTGCTTTGGCAGCGCCCGGCTTGCCTTTTTCGTATGGCGCCAGCAAACTTTCCGCAATCAGAAAATCCTGCCGCACCCGCAGCGACCCCAAGGTCACGTGCCCTTTGATGATTTCTCCTGTCCGCGGATCGATCACGCTCGCGCCGTAGGACCATCCGCGTGTCGCGCGATGCACCCACTGAATCACGTTATAGCGCAGGTCCATGGAGTCCGCGCCTTCCGGCATCAGTTCCACGCGGAAAGCATTCTTGTAACCAGCTGCCTCAAACGCCTGGTTCCACCACTGCGCCCCTTCCAGCAGCGCTGAGCGAATCGGCTCCGGCGCTCCACGATCGAGGTAGTACACGATCGGCTGTACTGCCTCGCTCATCGCCGCCTTCGGATCTTTTTTCTCCAGCCTGTGCCGCGCAATGAAGCGCTTCACGATCGGTTCGCTGATCGGCGTGGCGTAATCCATGTAGCCAATGCCGAAGAAACTTGACCGCGGATCGTATGCCCGCGGCTTGTACCCCGGCGGCGGAAGCTGCACAAACGAATGATGCTCGCGCACGGTGATCGACTCCGGAGAGGGCGTCACATCACGGACCCACCGGCCGGGTTCGTCTCCCGCAAACGTCAGCGTGGCCTCCACTTCCATGTTCAGCGGAAAATTTTTCGTCAGCGGCAGATAAATGGCGCAGCGCGACGCGTCCAGCTTGTAAGCGCCTTGCTTCGTCCGCCGCAGCGCCGCTGGAATCCCATGCGCATCGCGCAGAAAAAAATCCGTGGCATCCACCAGCGCGTGATCCTTCTCTTCGCCCTCGACCTTGAAGCCCCACAGCGCGGATTCCGCGAACGAATCATGCACTGCGCGCTTTTCGTCAGGATTGTCGCTTACCGCGCGGTATTCGAGGTTTTCCTCTATGAGCAGCACCTTCGGTCCGCTGCGTTCAAACCGCACAATGCCCCGCGCGCCAAGCTGCCCGCGGTCCAGCCCAATGTCATTCGACCCCATCCCCGCCGAAAGCCCGCTCTGGTAAAGAAACTCCGTCCCCCACTTGTCAATTTCCAGCCACAGCTTCCCCTGCTTCGCGTCCCAATAAAGGTTGAAATACCCGGGTAGCTTCTGTGCGCCGGCAGTTTTTTCCGTGATAGTGGGAGTTTGTGGTGTTTCAGGCCGAGCCCCCACACTATTCGGCGTTACAAACAAAGCAATCACCAACGTAAGCCCGAGCCAGAGCCAAACCTTCGGCATATCTCATCCCTCCAAACTTGCCGAACGGTTTTACACCAGAACTCGCACGATGGCGAACTCTAATCGGCTCTAGTGACAATCGACTCCCTCAATCGTCAATAAAGCACGCGCTTTGTGGAATGGCGTCGGACTGCGGACAGGGTTTCCATCTGTTGGCCCTAGGGAACTTGCTGCGACCGAAGTGCGTAAGGTACGGAGGGGTGTTCCATGGTAAGCCTTCCAGGCAATTTTCGTTACGCGCTGCGGCAGTTCCGCTTGTCGCCGGTCTTCACCGCCGCTGCGGTGCTAACGCTGGCCTTGGGCATCGGCGGTACCACGGCAATTTTTACACTCATTCACGCCGTGATGCTCCGCTCTCTCCCCGTCTCGGACCCGGGCAGGCTCTACCGCGTCGGCGAAGGCGACGATTGTTGCGTCGAAGGCGGTCCCCAGGACCGCTGGGGCATGGTTTCCTTCCCTTTGTATGAGCGCCTCAAGACAGAAACACCTGAATTCGAGGAGGTTACGGCCTTCCAGGCGGGCCGCTGGCGGATGGGCGTGCGGCGTCAGGGTGTCGAATCGGTCGCCCGGCCTCTGCGCTCGGAGTACGTCTCCGGCACCTATTTCTCAACCCTGGGAGTTCGCGCCCTTGGTGGCCGGGTGTTTACGCCGGAGGACGATAAGCCTTCCGCTCCCCCTGTCGCAGTACTAAGCCACCGCGTCTGGCAGACCACTTACGCCTCCGATCCTTCCGTGGTGGGTTCCACGTTCGTCGTCGAGGGCCATCCCGTGACCGTTATCGGCGTCGCTCCCCCAGGATTCTTCGGCGAAACTCTTGAAAGCGACCCTCCTGACATCTGGGTTCCCCTACAGCAGGAACCTATGATGAATGCCGACGGCAGTCTGTTGCGCCAGCCCGTGTCCGCGTGGCTGCGCATGATCGGCCGGTTGCGTCCGGGAGCTTCGATTGACGGGATGTCTCCCCGCCTTACGGGAGTCCTTCGCCAGTGGCTGCAGACCGATTCCGGCTATCCCCCGAACTGGATGGCCGACATAGTTCGCCTGCTTCCTAAGCAGGTGCTCAACGTGGTGCCCGCCGGAGCCGGCGTAGCCGTGATGAAAGAAGAATACGGTCGCAGCTTGCAGATCCTTCTGTCGGTGTGTGGCTTGGTCCTTCTGATTGCCTGTTCCAATGTCGCGAACCTGCTGCTCGCCCGCGGCGTCGCTCGTCGCGGCCAAACTGCCGTCCGGCTAGCCGTCGGTGCCACTCCCCGGCAAATCGTCATGCAGGCGCTCACCGAAAGCGTCCTGCTCGCCATTGGCGGCGGAATTGTCGGGCTTCTGGTCGCCATGGCGGCGGCCCGTTTGCTGCTTGCGCTCGCCTTCCATAGCTCCCATTTCCTTCCCATCAGCGTGATGCCATCCTTCGTGGTATTGGCCTTCGCTTTCGCTCTGGCGCTCGTAACCGGAATCATTTTCGGCGCGGCTCCTGCTTGGCTGGCCACGCGCACCGATCCCGCCGAAGCGCTTCGCGGCGCTGGCCGCGGCACACAGGATCGTTCTGGGTTCGCCCGCAAAGCGCTGCTGGTCGTGCAGGCCACTTTGTCGGTGGTGCTTGTGGCTGGTGCTACCATGCTGGCCCGTAGCCTGAACAAGCTCGAGCATCAGGACTTCGGCTACCAGGTGCAAAACCGCGTGGAAGTGGACATGAACAGGCCTCCAGCCACTTACACGCCGCCGCAGTTAGCCTCGCTCTATCGCCAACTTGAGGAACATCTCAACCGTCTCCCGGGCGTTCAAGGCTCCGGCATGGCCCTCTACAATCCGCTTACCGACAACTGGGGCGAACTCATCATGGTCGCCGGCCATCCTCCGGCCAAACTCAACGATGAGTCCGGCGCCTCCTGGGACCGCGTTAGCGCCAACTATCTCCAGAATCTCGGCATGCCGATTTTGCGCGGTCGCGCGTTTACGCCAGCCGACAATGAAACCACCGCCCCTGTGGCCATCGTCAACGAAGCCTTTGTGAAGCGCTTTTTCAAGAGCACGGAAGAACCCTTGGATCAGCACTTTGGCCTGGATGTCCCCGAATACGCCGGCACCTTCCGTATCGTCGGCGTCATTCGCGACGCCAAGTTTGCCGGCTGGGGACTTAGCGGGCCCGCGCGTCCCATGTTCTTCGTTCCGCTGGCCCAAAATGTGAATTATCCCGACCCACTGATGAAGAAAATCGAGTTGGTGTCCCACTACGTCGGCGGAATCCTGCTCGTAACCAATATGCCCCCTGGCGCCGTCGAAGCTCAGCTCACCGGGATCTTGGCGGAGTTGGACCCCAACCTGACCATCAACAGCGTCCGCACTATGCAGCAGCAGATTGAACTTTCTTTCGACCAGGAGCGCGCCGTAGCCGGCCTTGCTGGCCTCTTTGGCATCATCGCGCTAATCCTTGCCGCGATTGGCCTTTACGGCGTCACCGCCTATTCCGTCGCCCAGCGCACCAACGAAATCGGCATTCGCATGGCCCTTGGTGCCGACCGCCCCAAAGTCCTTGGACTCATACTGAGCGGGGCTTTCAAGCGCGTATTGATCGGCCTGCTCCTCGGCCTGCCCTTGGCTGTCGGCGCTGGACGACTCATCTCCGCCCAGCTCTATGGCGTCTCCTCCTGGGATCCTTTTGCCCTGACCGTCGCCGCTGGCGCACTCGCCATCTGCTCCTTCTTCGCCGCCATCATCCCCGCCAACCGCGCCGCCTCCATCTCCCCCATGAACGCATTGCGGATTGAGTGAACGTAACCCAGTCAGCGACGTTTCTTGCTCTCGAAAGTTTTCCTTGACTCGCCTCTACCTCGCCGTATAATGGACCCTGTAGATAACTGCGTTCGGAATGCAGGGAGCTTGTTTACCTTGAGCGGAGCCGAAGGGCTCCCGCTTTTCCTGCAGCCACACCCCTGATGTACTCGCAGTCGCCCCAAACAACCGAAATCGCGGTCTTTAGAATCAATGAATTACGAAATGCAATTTTTTTAAGTCTTTTCTTTTGATATTCATGCAAATTGCCGGGGGGTGGGCCCCGCCTTGCCGATTTTTCAATCGATTCCAACATTCTGAAGTCGCTGGACAATTCCTCGCGAAAGAAGCTTGTCACTGAGAAAAACTGCCTTTGTTATACTGAAACTTAAAGGTGGCCACTCTAACCGTGACCAAACTTCGCATCTCCATCGTTCAATACCTGAACACCGCGCCGCTGGTCTGGGGTTTCACCAACGGCTCGCTGCGGGGCAAATACGATTTGTCCTTCACCGTCCCCTCCCAGTGCGCCGAAGAGTTGCGTACCGGCAAAGCCGACGTCGCCATCATCCCCGCCATCGAGTACCAGCGCATCGATGATTTGGTGATCCTGCCGGACATGGCCATCGCCTCGAAAAAGCAGGTCGGCAGCTTGCTCATCATTGCTAAGAAGCCCATAGAGGAAGTGAAGACCTTTGCGCTCGACCGCAGTTCGCGCAGCACGCAAACCCTAACCCGTATTCTGTGCGCCGAAAAATGGAAAATCGCGCCTCGGTTCTTTGAAACGCCGCCTGACTTAGGCACCATGTTGTCGCAAGCAGACGCTGCGCTTCTGATTGGCGATCCCGCTCTGCGAATCGCCGTGGAAATCGAAAAGGACAGTTGGGCCGGCGCCGAAGGCCAAACGACATGCCACGCAGCCACTCTCGGAATCACCAGCTCGGAATTGCTGTACGTTTATGACGCTGTGGGCGAATGGCGAAGCTTGACAGGATTGCCGGCGGTCCTAGCGTTCTGGGCGGCCAAGCGGGACGTTGCCACTCCGGAGGTGACCGCCGATTTCCTCTTGTCGCGGGATTTCGGTTTGTCGCGCATCCCGGAAATTTGCTTCGACGCGGCCCGCGAATTGGAATTGCCGCAGCGCACGCTTGAATCCTATCTTCGTCAAAACATCGATTTCTCTTTGGACGAGGAAAATCGCCGCGGCCTGCAATTGTATTTCACACACGCCGCGAAACTTGGCCTGATCCCGCAAGCCAAGCCGCTCGAATGGGCCGCAGCAAAAGCTGAAGCCGTGAAGTTGTAGGGGGGCGCCCCGCCGTGGCGGGCGTCCCTAGTGATGTCACGAATCGCCGTTACAGGACGAGAAGGATAAATCTTGGCACTGACGAAACAACAAGCGCTTGACATGCTCGAATCCGATGACCTCATCGGCCTCGGCATGGCCGCGCATCAGGCGCGCCTGAAGAAAAACGACCCCCGCGTCGTCACTTACCAGATCGACCGCAACATCAACTACACCAATTTCTGCACCGAATATTGCTCCTTCTGCGCGTTCTACCGCCCGCTCGGCGCCAAGGACGGCTACATTCTTTCGTTCGAGGACATCTACAAGAAAATTGACGAAATGCTGGATCTCGGCGGCACTGGGATTTTGCTCCAGGGCGGGCTGCATCCCGACTTGCAAATCGGCTACTACGAAAATCTGTTGCGCTCCCTGAAAGCCCGCTACCCACAAGTGCATTTGCATTGCTTTTCCGCGCCAGAAATTTTGTGCATCGCGGAAGTCAGCGAACTCAGCATCCGCGAAACCATTCAGCGCCTGATGGACGCCGGCCTGCAGTCCATTCCCGGCGGCGGCGCGGAAATTCTCGACGATGAAGTCCGCGCGAAAATCGCGCGCCTGAAGTGCACCAGCGACGATTGGGAAGAAATGCACCGCGTGGCCCATTCGCTCGGACTCCGCACCACTGCCACCATGATGTTCGGCTGCGGCGAAGAGTTGCGCCATCGCGTCAACCATCTCGAACGTCTGCGCCGCATTCAGGAGGATACTGGCGGATTCACGGCCTTCATTCCCTGGATGTTCGCCGCCGAAAATACCGCACTTGGAAAAAAAGTGCAGGAAACCACTGCGGTCGACTACTTGAAAACGCTGGCCGTCAGCCGCCTGTATCTCGACAACATCGACCACATCCAGTCGAGCTGGCTCACGCCCGGAATTAAAGTCTGCCAAGTCGGCCTGCAGTTCGGCGCCGACGACGTCGGCAGCATCCTCATCGAAGAAAACGTGGTCTTCGCCGCCGGCGTAAAAAATCGCACCAATGAAAGCGAACTCCGCCGCGTCATTTCCGACGCCGGCTTCATCCCCGCCCAGCGCGATACCCTTTACCGGAGTTATGTACTCAAATGAGTTCAGAAGTTGCAGAGCTATGCGCACGCCGGGACTAGGCTGGAGGTTTGGGGCGCAGGTGGATCGAAACATCGACTACCATGCCATCCGGCAATTCCACATCTTCAAGCAAATAAAGAACTCCGCCGCGGAAACGCGCCTGGATTTTTCGAGGCTCCGGTTTGGAGCTGCTCGGTTCCGCCTTTGAGCTCGGCGGTTCGGCCTTGGAGCTAGGCGCTGCGGTTTTCTTTGCTGCGGCCGCGCTCGAAATTTTTCCTTCGGTTTCATCCAGCGCTTCGTTGGCGAGGGCGTCGGCCTCGCGGTTCTGCTCGCGGTAGACGTGCTCGATGCGGAAAGACTCGAAAGCCTTCGACATTTTTAGCGCGCGCTCGAACAGCGGGCGCAAATCCTCGCTCTTTACTTTGTATTGCCCGCGCATCTGTTTGACCAGGAGCTCGGAATCGCTTTCGACGCGAATTGCTTTCACGCCGTGCGATTCGGCATGATCCAGCGCGGCGATGAGCCCGTAGTATTCGGCGACGTTGTTGGTCATGCGTCCGATATATTTTTTCAGCTTGGTGACGACCTCGCCGCGGCCATCGCGGATAATTACACCGTAAGCGGCGGGTCCGGGATTGCCGCGCGAGCCGCCGTCAATGTTCGCGCGATACGCGGCCACGGCAGCGGGCTTGGGCTGCGCGGGAGCTTCGGCGAACAAATCTTTCCCGCGGGGAGTTGGCGCGCGTTTCGGCATCAGGAATTTGTCGAAGCCGCCGAAGTTGTGTTTGCGGAACCAACGGCAGGATTCGCCACAGGAATTGGCTCCAGGGTGTAGAGAATCAGGCCGCAACTTTCGCAGCGGAAAACTTCTTCGTTGGTTTCCGAACGCAGCTCCTGAAGAATATGCGGCAAGACGCGCATTCCGCAGCCGCGGCACTGGCCGTCGCGGGCTTCGGCCACGGCGGTGCCGTTGTGGCGCTTGGCAATGCGCGCGTAAAGCTCGCGCAAATCTTCCGGGACCGGAGCGATAATTTTTTCGCGTTCGGCGGTGGCGGCGTCGAGCTGTTTCTTTTTCTCCGCGCCTAGCGCCTGAATTTCTTTTCGTTCCGCGGCGACAGCTTGCTCGGCTTCCCTCAATCTCGACTCCGCAATTTTCACGCGGCGTTCGACTTCTTCGGCGGCCATCATCACTTCGAGCTGGCGGTCATCGGCCTTGGCAACTTCGGCCTCGGCGTTGGCGATTTCGTGCTGCAAGGCTTTGTAGGCTTCGTTGGTTTTCACGGCGCCGCTC
>Ga0137362_10000187_pt1 | contig 29042 bp, 29 predicted proteins | sample MadtaG_2_FD_104801 | JGI IMG/M metagenome (GOLD analysis project Ga0137362, IMG submission 104801) | Vadose zone soil microbial communities from Angelo Coast Range Reserve, California, USA - Mad1_100_16 metaG | ecosystem: Environmental > Terrestrial > Soil > Vadose zone | place: USA: California... | reverse complement strand
GGGAATGAATCCCAGACGCAATTCGGGGAATGCGAACCGCGCCATTTTGTCGGCGATGATCATGTCGCAGGTCAGAGCCAACTCAAGCCCTCCGCCAAGACAAGCGCCGTGAACTGCGGCGATGGTAACAAAGGGCGCGGCATCGAGCGCGTTCAGGACGGCGTGGATGCGTTCCAGAAAAGCGCGCACTCCCGCGGGGCGATCTTTCGCGGGAACTGCCGCCGCAGTCGCGTACAACTCGCGCAAGTCTCCGCCAGCCGAAAAAACGGACTTCCGCGCGCTGGCAATAATGCAGACAGAAGTCTCCGGTGCGAGCGATTCGGATGCGCCAACGAATTTCTCCAGTTCGGCAAGCATGGCCGTGCCAATTTCATTGGCAGGCGCATGATCGAGCGTCAGCTCGATCACACCGTCGCGCCATTCCCACCGCAGGGTTTTGCCGGTGAAACTTTTCATTTTCATGCGTGCTGCCTGCTGGCGGCCTCGCGGCCTGCTTTCGAATCGTACATGGCATTGATTTCGGAAGCATATCGCGCATTGATGGCGTCGCGGCGAAGTTTGCCGTTTACAGTGAGCAGACCGTTCTCGGGTGAAAAAACATCCGGAACGAGCGTGAAATTTCGAATCTGCCGGTAATGCGGGAGTTCCGGATTCACGGTATTGAGCGCCGCCTGAACGGCTGCCGATTCGATCGCGCCGAAAATCAGCACACACAAATAGCCCCTCCCATTCCCGACAACCACGACTTGCTGCGCTGCAGGAAGAAGGCGCGCGATTTTCTCTTCAATCGGTTCAGGCGCGATGTTGTGCCCGGAATTCAAGATAATCAGGTTCTTGATGCGGCCGCTGATGCGCCAGTTCCCGCGAACGTTGACTTCGCCTTGATCGCCGGTGTGAAACCAGCCGTCCTGCAGCACGCGGGCAGTTTCTTCCGGGCGGTTCCAGTAACCCGGGAAAATGTGCGGACCGCGCACGACGATCTCCTCATTTTCGGCGAGCTTCATTTCGATGCCGCTAATCACGGTGCCGACGTAGCCCGGCTCGACCGGCACGCGCGGATCATCCAGAGTGCAAATGCCGGTGGTTTCCGTGAGCCCATACGCCTGCAGCACCGGGATGCCAAGCATCAGAAAAAACTGCTGCGTCTCCGGAGCCAGCGGCGCGGAACCGCAAATCAGCGCGCGCAGGTGCGGGCCAAAGTGCTCGCGAATCTTTCGAAAGATGAGCGCGCGGCCAAGCGCAAGCCAAAAGGCATCCAGCGCGCGGCCGCGCCCGACGTGCTGCCGTTGCCAAGCGGTGCGGGCTCTTGCAAACAGGGAACGGATCGCCGCGGGCCGCTTGGCAATGGCTTCTTCGACGCCGCGGCGGACACGTTCCAGCAGAGTGGGGACATTCAGAAAGTAATTCGGCGAGGCCAGGCGGATTTCGTCCGCGAGCTTATTGAGATCCGAAGAAAGCGTGAGGACGCTTTCGCGCGTGAGGCAAGACAGCAGCAAGATGGTGGAGGCAGCAAAATTGAACGGCAGATAGTGGAAGACGCGGTCGGGTTCGTGGGTCGCACCCATCAGTTGATCGAGGCGTTCCGTCGTGCAGGAAAGCATGTGCGTGAGATTCCCGACGTTGAGGCAAACGCCCTTCGGCTCGCCGGAAGTTCCGGAAGTGTAGATGATGCTGACGATGTCGCTGTCTAGTCGAGGATTGGGCGCGTCGGCAACTGGGGGTCGCGGCGGCGACTGCCGCAGGACGTCATCGAAATGCACCCGGCGCGGAGCTTCGGGCCAGGCTTGGGCGACGGCATCGCCAAGTGCGGATTCGCCCACAAAAATCAGACGGGGCTGGCAATCCTTCATCATGGCGGCTAGTTCGCCTGGAGATTGCCGCGAATAGAGAGGCACGACGATCACTCCCTCGGCCATGAGCGCCAAATGGAAAGCCGCCCAACGAATGGAATTGGGCGCGAGAAGAGCGCATCGGTCCCCGGGCTGGACTCCGGAGTTTCGAAGGGACAAACGGACAATCTGAATCTGGTCCAGCAATTCCCTGCCGGTGACACTCACAAAGTGGTCGTCGCAAATTTCGCGAAGAACAACGCGGCCGTCCGCGCGCTTCAATTGGGCAAAAACCTTCTCAAGAAAATTGGGCATGAATAGTCAGCGAACCGCCGCGAGCGCGGCTGGCGAAGAGTCGTAACGCTCGGCGAGCTGAATTAGGTTCTCGCTCAGCGGCGGCAGATACTCTTCCCAGGAAAAAACGCCGGAGCGCAATGGAAATTCCGGATATGCACGCTGCACCGCCTCTTCGAGGAACTTACCCATGCGCGCCATCACTTTGAGATTGCGAACAGCGGTCCTTGCGACGCCGTCACGGACGGAATCCGCTTCGACTACAAGCTTTTCCATCATGTCCAGGAGCTTGGGCTCAAGGCCGGGATCGTCGACGGTAAGAAAGAGATGCTGGTGGCCTCGCTCGTTCATGAGATTGCGGATGCGCTCGTCCATCGTGACGCCAGCGGAAGCGACCCTCGCGGGCATGGTGGTCACAATAGCGTGGTACCGGGAAGAAACCATCAAAGAACTCTGACGGAGGATGCTGACGAGCTGAAAAATGTCGTAGTCCTCTGAAGTAAAGATAGGCGCGGACGCGTGCCCAAGGTGGGCGGCAAATTCAAGGCAAGCGCGCGCGTCCAGCCTCTCCATGGCCACGAGAATCGGGAAAACTTTGTGGCGCTGGAGGAATGCCGAGGCAGCCTTTGCAAATGCGAAGAGATAGCGCGAGTTTTCCGCATCCACAGACGGGCCGGAATTATGGAAATAAACGGTCCGATACTGGCTGTCCTTGTAAGCGCCGGTGGTCGCGAGCGCGAGGTATTTCGCCAGAGAAGCCTTGACCGGCCACACGAAGGGAAGAATCGGACACAGCGCGAGAATGGGTGTCTTCTCGTCCCAGCCGGCTTCGCGCAGAATTCTGCGGCCATATTCGGGGGGATGCGGCTCGAAAGTCCAGGCCGTATCTGTGCCGAGCTCGGTGGGAATGCTCAATTTGCTCAGCAGCGTCTGAGACTCCGCGCTACGAGGAATGATCACGGAATCCTTAACATAGCGCGCGCACATTCTTTCGATCAGCGGATCCATGTGCCCGGCCTCGCCTCCATATCCGACGGAGAGCTTGTTCTCCGCCGAGGCGATTCCCAGCGAGCCAATCATCATAGTCGTGAGCGCGTTGGCGAATTTGCTCTTGAACATCGAGCCTTCGCAAGCGATCACACCATGATTGGCGCGAACTTCGCGAAATAGAAAAGGAGGGAACACGTCGGGGAGATGCACCTGGCGCGTGCCGTCAAAATAACCGCGGGTGAGATTGAAATTCTGGGTCATCACGCTGAAATCCACGTTTTCCGCGCCAAGAACGTGGCGAATCTGGCGAAGCGTTTCCTGCACGCGCAGGTCAGACCCGGTATTGCGGTTGCCGTTGTAACCGGCGAAGAGCAGCTTCAGTTTTTCCCCAGGCGTCCAGCGCTTACCAAGGCCGAACATCCAACCGAAGCGCGTAATCTCAATCAGCGCGCTGACCCACGCAACGAGGAGAAAGTCCGTCATGCGCGAGCTCTCCCTGCGGCGGCATTTTTTTCCGAGCTAGAAGCGGAAGGCCACGGCTTGGCGGGGAACTGGAATTTGTTTTCGCGGCTGTATTTCAGAAGAGGCACCGCGTAGGTCGAAAATTTCGCGGGTGTTTCGCCGAGCTCCGCGACGACGCGCGAATTATCGAAAACGGTGTTCCAATCGAGATAGGGCCAGAAAACTTTGAGCAGCGAGGCGCCGTACCCCGTCGCGCCGCTGCGATTCGCGATCCAATTGACAGTACTGGAAAAAGGTCCGCCCAAAGACGGCAAGAACATGGGCCGAAGCATGCCGCCGGCCTGAGCCAGGGCATCGGTCAGCTCGTGGTAAGTCTGGGAACCCATGCCGGACGACAAGTGGTAGATGCCGTGGACGGGCGCTTCTTTTTGATGAATCATCACGATGGCTTTAGCAACGTAGTTCGCCGGCACGATGTCGATTTTATCGTGAGGACGCAGCGGAAGAACAGGCATCTGCGCCAAAACATGAAAGGCTTGAACCATGTCAAATTGCGAAGTTTCAGGACGGCGGCTGTCGCCCATAACGATGGCGGGGCGGAAAATCGTCCTGGGCACGTCGGGCAGAAGCTGATTGGCCATGTGCTCGCAGAATTTCTTGGTGCGCGCGTAGGGGTCGTAATCGGAGCGCGACCAGTCGATGGCGGCGTCTTCGGTGACGACTTCATTTTTTCTTTTCCCGGCGACGGCGACAGTGGAAACATGCGAGTAACGGCGCAGGCCATTCCGATTCTGCGCGCGCCGCGCGAGTTGAATCACTTCGAGCGTGCCTCGCAGGTTGACGTTCAGGCACTGCTTCTCCGACTTGCGGTTCAAAGAAGCGGCGCAGTGAATCAGCGAGTCCGTAGTGTCCACGAGCGCATGGTATTCGTCGTCGGAAAGGCCAAAACGTCCAGCGGTCAGGTCGCCGCGGAAAATGCGCACCCGCGTGTTTAGATATTCGGAAAATTCGGGAAACTCAAAATGCAATTGAAGCGAAGTCCAAAGCCGTTCGTGCGCTTCCTGTTCGGTCTTGGCGCGAATCAGAAGATTCAGCTTGTCGCGGTGCTCGTTGAAGAGTCCGGCGGCAAGATAACTGCCCAGGTAGCCGGTCGAGCCGGTTACGAAGATCGCCATAAAGAGTCTGACGGCGCAGCGGCTTTGGAGAGCGGCGCGCCATGCGCGGTTTCGCCGGACCAATCCAGCGCACGCGGCTCGCGCGATTCGAGCGGGCGGCCTTCCATCAGCGGATAGCACCAACGGCGCAGCGCCGGGATGTGCACATTGATCCAGTAGTCCCACCAGTCGATAGATTCCGGCGCGAAATCGAAGAGCGAGAGCTCCTCGGGAGGCAGCATGGCAGAGAGCAGACGCGTATTCTCGCATTCGAAGACATGTTCGTTGTGAAGAATGAAGGGCTCGTAGAGCTCGATCAATTTTTCGGCGCGAATCAAGTCGCGCTCCGCCCGCGCCAGCGGCGGCTTCTTCATGTTGAGGGAAACGGCCACGCGATTGATACTGGAGATCACGGCCTTCTGCATCGGAATCGAGAGACGCTCATAGCGTTGCTTGGAGACCGGGATGGTTTCGAACTTCACTTTCAGCCAACTGTCGATGCTTTGCGTGGTCCGGTAATGCTTGCGGTGAGCGAGGCCCGTGAGCTCGATGCTACGCCCCATATTGACCGGATTGATGGCAGAGGTCGCGAGTTGATACAAGCGGGCGTGCCGCCGCGCCACAACCGCCGACGCGATGAGCGTCATTCCTCGGGAGACCATGTCGACGGGAATCACGTCGAGACATTTTCGCTCATTCGAAGGGAGCTGACGGAAATTCGTGCCGAGAAGATAAGAGAGCGGACCGGAAGTATTGATTCCTTCGTTCCAACCGGTGAAGGGCGAACGCTCCGAACTCTCCACGATGGACGGCCGCACGATGGCGATCGGCAAATCGTGGCCCCTGCGCGTGAGGATGGATTCGCCAAGACTCTTCGTGAAAGTGTAGGTATTCGGCCAGCCGAGATGTTGTGCCCTGCGCAGGCCGATGCGCACGAGCCGGTTGCGAGCCCACCGCGCTCGATTACGCTTCAGAACACCGTCGAGCTCTCCTGGAGGTGCGGAAGCTTCGTTGCCGCCACGTCCCAAGGCCTGGCGGCGGAGGGCTTTGTCGAGTTCCGGACTTCCGGCGCGTTCCTCGACGCGGCGAATGGTCTCGCGCAGCGATTCGACTTCGCGCTCGGCATCAAACTTGGAATCGCCGGCAGGATTGTAATTTTCGTGCAGCTCTTCGGTGACGCGGCCGTCGCGCATGCCGACCACGTAGCAGGTGGAAAGATGCATCAGGCCGGTGTGATTGCACTTGCGCAGGAAGTCGAGCAGGTTAATGGCGGAATCGACGTTGGAAGAGAGCGCATCGCGCAAATCGGGATTGAAATCCGTCAAGCCAGCGCTGTTCACGATGAGGTCGAGGGATTTTGCGAGGCGCGCCTGCGTGGCTTCATTCAGCCCCAGACCCGGCAGGCTGACGTCGCCTTCAACGACTTCCACTTTTTCTTCCAGATAGGCCCTGAGCCTCCGCCCATGCCGGTCGTGAAGCGTATCTAACGTGGGAGATTCCTCGACGATCTTTTCGAAACGTCGTTGCGCGGAGGTTGTGCGGTTGCGGCGAATCAACAGCGTGATCTTGCCAATGTCAGGAACATTTTCGAGCAAATCGACCAGCCAGACTTTGCCGATGAATCCAGTTACGCCGATCAACAAAATATGTCGGTTCGCCAGGTTCTCACGCACCGAGAGCCGCTTGACACGCGGAGTTTCCCCGAATAGTGCGACCGATTTCCCTCGCGGAATCTCCGGACGAGCCGTCGTCCGCACGGCGGTCTCAAGCTGTTCGGGCTTCTTCGTCCAGCCAAGCTGGCCCAGAAGTTTTTCGCGCGAGATCCGGCCGTTCGTGTCGCCGCTGGCGAGCCATGCCAAGGGTCCGCGTGGGCGCACGATAGGATCAAGCAGACGTCCCGTCGCCTTGCCATCGCGAAATTCCAGGCGATTCGAGATGAACGATTCGACTCCCAGATGATGCGCCAAGGGCCGGAGTATGCTTTCCGGAAGTTGTCCAACCAGGATGACGCGCTCGCCGTTGCGAAGCGCTTCGATCAACTGTTCAGTGGCCTCGCGGCGCAATTGCGGTTTCAGGACGTACTGAAAGTACTCTTCACCGAGGAGATCCAGGCGGTCGCGGCTGACTCCGCGGAGCAAAGTATGCAGGAAGCGTGTCGCAAACGTGCGGCTGGCGAAGTAGGCGAAGGGCCTCGTCAGCGCCATGCCTGCCATACCGGCGCGCCGTGCCCAGCGCTCGGCAAAACTCTGCGAGTTCCAGGTAAAAAATCCGACCGGGCGCATGGCGCCAAGTTCGAGCAGAGAACCTTCCGCGCGCCAATAGGAAACCTTGCCGATCCCGGTAGGAGGCACGACTGCATTCGAATTGGATCCGGGGTGCGGCATACGGCCTACGGCAAACAGCGGCCAATCCGCCGCGAGGATAGCTCAAGAAGATGGCGATGAGTAATGATGTTTCTCACCCTTTGGTCAAGCTGCTGTGTAACGGATTCGCCGCCTGCGCTCGCGTCCACACCTAAGTGTGGCCCCTCGGCCCTAGCCGGGGCGCAGGCTGCTTCGGAAAGTGTAAAAGTAGCATTGTCAGCGGCTTCCCGCAAGGCAGCCGGGCTTACGTAAGTAGCGCCGATCGAGTGACGGTCTGGTGGCGATAAATGGTGCAAAATGCAGAGATGGGGGGCGACGCTAGACGCCCCAGCCGTAGCGCTCGGCGTGTTCGAACGTGCGCTGCATCTCTTCGCGCAGGATTTCGGTGAACACGGAGCCGCCCACAGCACGCGCGCCCGGCTCCGTGATGTCCGGCGTCCGGTAACCGCCCGCGAGTACCCGTTGAAGTGACTGCTCGACCCAGTCCGCTTCCAACGAAAGGCCGAAGGCATCTCGCAGCATCATCGTGGCGCTGAGAATAGAGCCAATCGGATTCCCGGAGTCCGTCCCGGCCAGCGATGGCGCCGAGCCATGAATGGGCTCAAACAGCGGCGCCGACGAACCAAAGCTGGCCGACGGGATCAGCCCAATCGAGCCGACCAGCGCCGCTGCCCCATCGCTCAAAATATCGCCAAACATATTGCTGCTGAGCATCACGTCGAATTGCGCCGGGCGCAGCGTCAACTGCATCGCCGCGTTGTCCACGTACATGTGTTCGAGTTTCACCGAAGGATAGACGGCGCTCATGGCCGTCACCGTGCGGCGCCAGAGCTGTGAGTTGGTCAGTACGTTGGCCTTGTCCACCGAGCACAGCCGCCGCGAGCGGCTCTCCGCACGCGTATAAGCAAATGTCGCGATACGTTCGATCTCCGGAGTCGAGTACGATTCCGTGTCCCAGGCGCGCTCCACGCCCTTTTCCGTGGTGTTCCCGCGCTCGCCAAAATACATTCCTCCGGCGAGTTCGCGCACAATCTCAAGATCCAAATCCCCGAGCCGGTCGGCCCTTAACGGCGAGATTCCTTTCAACGGCTCAATCAGTTTCACCGGACGAACGTTGACGTAGAGCCCCAACCCTTTTCGCAGATCGAGCAGCCCGGTCTCGGGGCGCTTCCCGACGGGCAGTCCATCCCACTTCGGCCCGCCGACCGCTCCCAGGAACACGGCATCAGCTTTGCGGCATGCGTCCAACGTTTCGTTAGGAAGTGGAGTTCCGGCGGCATCAATGGCCGCGCCGCCAAGCGGAAATTCCGCGAACTCAAACTGGTGATTAAATTCTTGGGCGGATTCACGCAGGACGGCCGCGGCCGCCCGCGTCACTTCCGGGCCGATACCGTCTCCCGGCAGGAGGACAATGGTCTTCTTCATGGTGGTCCCCACAAATAATCAGAAATCGGCCAAGCCGCGCGCTCAACAGGAAGGGACACAACGGCGCGATATGGGCGTTGCAAAATCTTTTGGCGCAGCCCCGGTCAGGCGGCAGATGACGATTCCGCAGCCATGGCCGCGGGACGCCTCCGGATCACTTCATGGGCGATCGCCACAATGTCTCGCGGGCGCACTTGCTTGGACTGATCGGCCAGCGCCGTCACCCGGCCATAAACTTCTGCAAGCTCGGTATCGCTCGCGTCGTAACCCAGGTCCCGAAGAGTCATGCGCAGCGCATTGCGGCCGGAATGCTTCCCGAGAACCAGCGAACGCGCCGGCACTCCAACCGTCTGCGGCGAAATGATTTCATAAGTGAGCGGATTCTTGATGATTCCATCCTGGTGAATTCCCGCTTCGTGCGCGAAGGCATTCGCTCCAACAATCGCTTTGTTCGGTGCGACTTGCGCTCCCGTGATTTCCGTGAGCATACGGCTCGTGGGAAAAAGCTCCTCCATACGAATGCCCGTCGTAACGCCAAAGCTGTCCTTGCGCACTGCCAGCGCCACGACGACTTCTTCGAGCGAGGCATTTCCGGCGCGTTCGCCGATACCGTTGATGGTGCATTCAATCTGCCGCACGCCTGCACGAATCGCGGCTAGCGAATTCGCCACCGCCATGCCCAGGTCGTCGTGGCAATGCGCGCTCAACGTGATCCCCTGCGCATCGCCCAGAGACTCACGCACCTTGGTGAACATCGCCCCATATTCTTCTGGCACCGCGTACCCCACCGTGTCCGGCAGATTCAGGACCGTCGCACCGGCGTCCACGGCCACGTGGCATACCTCGCACAGAAAATCAATGTCGGTTCGCCCAGCGTCCTCGGCGGAAAACTCCACTTCGCCGACATGCTGCCGGCCATAGCGAATCATCGAGCCAATCGCTTCCAGCGCCTGCTCGCGAGTCATCTTCAATTTCACGCGAAGGTGCAGATCGGAGGTTGCGAGGAAAATGTGCAGACGTGGCGCTGCGGCAGGCTTGAGCGCCTCAATCGCGGCGGTGACGTCTTCTTTCCTTGCGCGGGCAAGCGCCGCAATCGGCACGGTCCGTACTTCTAGCGCCACCTTCTTGACCGCTTCCAGGTCGCCTCGCGACGCAATCGGGAAACCCGCCTCAATCACGTCAACTTTCAAGGCCTCAAGCTGGCGTGCCAGGCGAATCTTCTCCTCGGTATTCATTGAGAAGCCCGGCGATTGCTCGCCGTCACGGAGCGTGGTGTCAAAGATGCGTACGACGTCCATAGGGTCCCCCATGCTCTAGTAACGCACAGGAGTCATCCCACAGTCCAATTTATCTTTATTCTACTTTTGATAATAATGTCTTATACTGCCGCCAGGAGGGTTCCTTGGACCTCGGCGAATTGCAGGTCTTTCTGATGGTTGCCAAAGAGGGCAGCTTTTCCCGTGCTGCCGAGCGCCTCTATCGCACCCAGCCCGCCATCAGCCTCGCTATCCGCAAGCTGGAGGACTCGCTCGGCCAGCCTCTTTTCGTCCGCGGCGCCAGGCCGGTTCGCCTCACCGATGCCGGAACGCTTCTGAAAGACTACGCGGAACGCCTGATCAACCTCCGCGACGAAGTCAAGAAAGGGCTCTCTGAATTGGAGGGCTTGAAGCGCGGCGAGCTCTCCCTCGGCGTGAACGAGAGTTCCATTCACGCCCTACTCCCTGCCCTGGCCACATTTCGCGAAAAGCATCCCGGCGTCCAGGTGCGCGTGCACCGCATGTTTTCGCGGGACATTCCTCATGAAGTCCTGAACTATCGCCTCGACCTTGGCGCCATTTCTTTTGTGCCCCGCGATGCCCAGCTTCTGGCCACGGAAATCCGCAAGGATGAACTGACTCTGGTCGTGCACCCGAAGCATGTCCTCGCCAAGAAGCGCGAAGTCGATGTCGCCGAGCTTGCCGAAGAAAACTTTATCGCGCACAGCGTGGAATCCCCCTTTCGCCGCCGCGTCATTGAGCTCTTCGCCAGAAACCGCACCGCGCTCAACATGCCCATCGAAATGCCCACCATCGAAAGCATCAAGCGCTTCGTGCAGATGGGCATGGGCGTGGCCATTGTGCCGCGCATGTGCGTTCACTGGGAAATCGAGCATGGTTGGATGAAGGAAGTAAAAGTGCGGCAAATGAACATGCCGCGCCACGTTTATCTCGTTTCGCGCCGCGGAGCGCGCCTCCCACACGCTGCCAGTGAGTTCATGCGCATCCTCCGCGAGGAGTGAGGCCCGCTGCGCCCACGTTTTCCGGGAAAATTTCTCTCATCTCATATATGCTTCGGTTTGCAGGGTTTGAAATCCCGGAAAACGGGGATGTTGACTTGACGAGCGGACTCGCCATTCTAATGATCGGATTTTTCCTGGGGATGCGGCATGCCACCGATCCGGACCACGTGATCGCCGTGTCGACCATCGTCAGCCGCGAGCGCTCGATCGCCAAGGCGGGTCTCATAGGCGTCCTTTGGGGCTGCGGCCACACGCTGACGATCGTCGCCGTTGGGACGGCCATTATTTTATTTGGCCTGGCAATTCCCGTGCGCCTCGGTCTGACGATGGAATTTTCCGTGGGCCTGATGCTGATTCTGCTCGGTTTGCTCAACCTGACCGGCACAATGAAATGGATCAGCGAAAAATTTTCTCCCGCCCATCCGCGTGTCACGGGAGAACATGCCCACCTCCATGAACACGGCTCCCGCGTGCATTTTCATTGGCACTCTCACGCCCCGGCTGCCGAACATCACGCCAATAGCCTTGCGGCGCCGACTTGGCTTCGCAACCCCCTTGACCGCCTGGGCCTTTTTCACGCCCTACGCCCTCTGCTCGTTGGAATCGTTCACGGCTTGGCAGGTTCCGCGGCAGTCGCTCTCCTGGTGTTGAGCACGATTCACGATCCGAAATGGGCGGTCTTCTACTTATTGATTTTCGGCGCCGGCACGATCGCAGGGATGATGTTGATCACCGCAGCGCTCGCCCTGCCATTTTCCTTTGCTGGCTCCAGATTCGCCTGGCTGAATCGTGGCTTCGTGACGGCATCCGGCCTGCTCAGTCTGTGCTTTGGGCTCTTCGTTTGCTATCAGACCGGATTTACCAATGGCCTGTTCTCCAGCCACCCCAGCTGGACTCCCAGCTGATCCTCGCCCGAACATTAGACCCTCTTAGAACTCCCTCCCGATAGTCTGCTTCGGTTCTATGCCGCATTGGTTAATTTAGATTAAAATTTCTGTACCATAGCCGTAGCGTTAAGTCGCAACGATTTCCCTCTCAGATTCAAGAATGTGCCGCTCGATCAACGGCCGAGGAAGACCCATGGCCACATCAAAGGGAGTTTCCTGCCCTTTTTCCTCCATTTCGCGATGCGAAATTCAACTCCGCTCAGAAGCGTTACGGGTTTTGCTAATTGTGTGCACCTTATTGGCGTGTGTTTCCGCAATGAACGCGCAGTCCCCTCCTCAGCAGTATGTCTACGCCTCAGCGTCATCGAGCACTGCCTCCTCTGTCTTGCCGGGATTCAGTAAAGCCGGCCAGACCGGCGCCCTCAACCTCATCCCTGGATCGCCCTTTAACGAGCGATTTGGAGGTGGCCTTATCGCGATCGACGGTCAGGCCAAGTTTCTATTCGTACTGAATCCCGCGCTCAATGACATTTCGATGTTTCAGATAAATCGCGCAACGGGGGCGCTCTCCGAGGTTCCTGCCTCTCCATTCCAGGTTCCCCCAACGATCAATCCCAGTCTCGCGCCCTCGCAGCCGATTTCTATCGCCACCGAAAAGTCGGGAAAATTCCTCTTCGTCGGATATTACATGGGTGACATCCAGGGATTGAGCGCGGTTGTCACGCTAGCCATCGACACGTCGGGACTCAATCCCGTTTTGCTGGCCACGCATAGCATGGAGACAAACAGCGGCGGCGCACCCTTACAGCTGCTCACCGATCCCAAAGGACTTCGGCTTTATGTTGGTTTGAGACGCGGCCAGAACAACCTGCCAGTTGGAGGCGCGGAAGTGTATTCCATCGATCCTGCCTCCGGTGCGCTTGCTTTCATGGGCTTCGCGGACAGCCCGCCAGCCGAAGGGCGCACAGTAGCTTTGGATCCGCTCGGCCGGTTTTTCTTTGTGGGCTGGGGCGGAAATATCGGCGCCGTGGATAGTTGCGTGCTTTCCCCTGTGGACGGCACAGCGGTTGTGCCGTGCGGCTCGTCGCAGCTTGGATTTGGAATTTTGCCCGATAGCGTCGTTGCGGAAAACTCCGGCAAATTCCTCTACGTCACCCGAAGCGACGGCACTGTCGTCTACTCCATAGATCAAACCACCGGCGCGCTGAACTCCGTGCTGGGCCCCATCAGCACAATCTTGTTCACCCCTGGCAGCGTCGTCGCCGATCCTATGGGGCCGTTTATCTACTCTCTGTCGACCCTCGGCGTCCATTATGGGGCCTCGCAAGTGTTGCATCTAAAGGACTTGCGGCATTGCTAAACCTTTTAGATGCAACACTTACAAAAAAACAGGGGTGGGGGGTGCTATGGTGTGCGGACCAGGCACATCTCTGACAGATTGGATTCGGGTATTCCTGACAATGTTAGCCTGACCACTCTTCAAGCGCGCTATTTCGCTGCGGAGATGCGGTAAATCACGCCCGCACCATCGTCCGACACCAGCAATGAACCGTCGGGGGCAACCGCCACGCCCACCGGCCGTCCGAGCACATCCGGTCCGGCGGGATCTGGGACAAGGCCCGTCATGAACGGCACCGGATCGGCCGAAGGCTTGCCATTCTTGAACGCCACAAAGGCAATCTGGTATCCCGCGCGCATGGCTCGGTTCCACGAGCCATGTTCCGCGACAAACGCTCCGCCCCAGTAGCTCTCGGGAAATTGTTTCGCGGTATAAAATGCAAACTGCAGCGGCGCTACGTGCGCGCCCAGCAGCACCTCGGGAATAATCGCGCGGGCAACCAGGTCGGGCTTCTGCGGCTTGACGCGCGGATCGACGTTGTCCCCGATGTAGCTGTACGGCCAGCCGTAGAATCCTCCGTCCTTGATCGAAGTGAAATAGTCCGGAGGAAGATCGTCCCCCAGTTCGTCGCGCTCGTTCACCGTCGTCCAGATTTCGCCCGTTGCCGGTTCAAGCCCCAGCCCCACAGGATTCCGGAGCCCCGTTGCGAAACGCCGCGCGTTCTTTCCGTCGGGATCGCACACCGTTACGGCGGCGCGGCGCGGATCTTCTCCCGTGTCTATATTCGATTCCGAGCCAACGCCAATGAACAGATGCTTCCCGTCCGCCGAAAAGGCCAGCGACCGCGTGTCGTGTCCGCCCGTTGGTAAATCCAGCAGGTGTTCCGCTTCACCAAGCCGCTTGGAGGTCTTGGGATCGTATGCAAAGCGCACCACTTCGTTCGTGTTCCCCACGTAAACATAGTTTTCGTGAAACGCGATGCCGAACGGCCGCCTCTGGCCGCTCACAAAGACTTCGCGCACTTGTGCTCCGCCGGTGTGCCCCGGATCGCGCATCACGATGATTTCTCCGGCCCCCATATCCGCCAGAAAAATGTCCCCATTCGGCGCCACCGTCAGCCATCGTGGCCGTTTGAAGTTCGTCGCAAACACATTCACGCGAAATCCCTGGGGCACGGTGGGCAGGAACCCGGCCGGAGGTGTCCGCTTTTCCGGCCCGTTGCCGGCTGATTTCGAGGCGAATGGCGCGGGCAGCTTCGGTTTCTGGCCGTGCGTGACTTGCGCCGATGCCTGAGAAACCAGAAAAATTGTGAACGCTAAAGCAAACAAATTGCGTGCGCGCATTACCAACCTTTCTCAAGACAGAATAATAGTTCGCACCCTATGATGCCTTAGACGGATACTCAGTTCCATATGCTGCTGCTGCTCAAAAAAAAGGGCTATCGTCGAACCGGCGGGAAGCTGCGGAGTGCGGCGAAATTGCCACCATCCGAGGCCATCGAGCCGCATCTAATGGTGAACAGATAGAGTGCAACTAAAACTCAGGTGTTTAGGGAGATGAGTCATGCAGAGCCCCTATATTGGCCGCGGCATCGCGTTTGTCGTGATTGTTGGCCTCGTTGCGTGGACCGCATTCCGTGCTCTGGGCGCACGGCCTCCCGAAACACCGAAAATGCCTTTCCCCGCGCCGGCCATCGATGTTCCCTTGGCCGCGGCCAAGAGCCACCAAACCGCGGTTCTTGCCGGAGGCTGCTTTTGGGGCGTGCAGGCCGTTTTCCAGCATCTGAAGGGAGTTTCGTCCGTGACCTCTGGCTACTCGGGCGGCCACGTTAAGTCCCCTTCTTACGAAAGCGTGAGTATGGGCGTTACCGGCCACGCGGAAACCGTCAGCATCATTTATGATCCGTCCCAAATCACCTACGGCCAGCTCTTGATGGTTTTTTTCTCGGTCGCGCATGATCCCACGCAATGGAATCGCCAGAGCCCGGACACCGGCTCCCAATACCGCTCCGCGATCTTCTTCACGAACGAAGATCAGAAGCGTATCGCTCAGGCTTACATAGCGCAGTTGGACGCCGCGAAAGTTTACTCGCGGAAGATCGTCACAAAGGTTGAGCCGTTCCAGGCATTTTATGAAGCCGAGAGCTACCACCAGAACTATCTGAAAAATAATCCTGATAATCCATACATCGTCTACAACGACCTGCCAAAACTGGAAAATCTGAAAAAGGATTTTCCAAACCTGTGTCGGCGTTAGTGCGAAAACGCTTTTTCGGATGGCCGACTGCCTCGTTCTCTGGTCGTCTGAACTTGCACGAGATTGCTCTTTGCGTCGCAGCGAATTCCTCTCGCGTCGGGGCTATCTATTTGTGGACAAGTTGTTACTTCTCCTTTAGCCTTGCGCTAGATTGAGATGGGCTGTTTCTGAGAGAGTCCGCATTCTAGATTACAATTCGCCGGGAGGAGAACCATCACATGAGATCACTCGCTTGTGCAGCGCTGTTGTTGTCGGCAACAGGCCTGGTTTTTGCGCAGAACAGCCATGCCCGCGCCGCCGCCAAGCCCGTTACCGTGGACATCAAGAATGCGCAGGGCCAGAGCGTTGGCACTGCGACTCTGACGCCCGCGGCCAAGGGCGTCACCATTAAGATTGATATCAAGAATCTTCCGCCGGGTGAGCACTCCATTCACATTCATCAGGTCGCCAAGTGCGAGCCGCCCGACTTCAAATCCGCTGGTCCTCATTTTGGCGGCGGCGGCCATGCCCATGAAGGAATGCCCGCAGGCGATATTCCAGATTTTGCGCTGATCGTTGCCGCGGACGGCACTGCCCACGCAACGACCGTTGCGCCGAATGTGACTCTCGGCACCGACGAAAACTCCGTTTTCAGTAATGGCGGAACCGCGATTGTTATTCACGCCGTCGCCGGCGGCACAGGCACCGGCGCTCCGCCGCGCATCGCCTGCGGCGTCATCACCAAGCCGGAATAACTTTCGGCTGGGCTATTTCACAAATCTATTTCTTGTCCGGGCGCTCGGTCACGGCTTTGCCGGCAGCGCCCGGAAGCGGTGTCTTCTTGCTGCCGGCCGCTTCTCCCTCGAATAACGCGTTCAGGCTGGGATAACCATAGATGGTTGGCGCATGATTTTGCATCAGCCCGCCGGTATCCGCCGTCGGGCCATAATTACTGTGCAAATCCCTCCCCAGCATTCGCAGCATCGCCATCTGCTGGCCTCGATGGTGCGCCGTGTGCGCGATTCTGCGAACCATGACCCATGCTCGGGATCGCGGCACATCAAAGAATTTCGTTTCAGACTCCCACCAGGCGCTGTCTTTCGCTCGCAGCGCCGCGAGCCGCTTTCCGCTGTCTTCCCCGTAACGCTTCATGAATTCCAATCGAGTCTCTGCTGCCGGCAATGGCGGCGCGCCGACGTCAATTCCCAGCATGCCGACAAACCACAGATTTTCACTCACGCACTGATGCACCATCTGTTCGTGGACGCTGCGCCCTCGCGGGTCCCCCGCCCGCGGCCGCACCGGAAGATCCTCATCCCGGAATTCGCTCCACACGCTGACCACTTTGATGCGTTCGGTCTCGTACGTTTCAACAAGAAATTCGTTTTCCATAAAATCCATCCCTGCGCGCGAGTTCGGCGGACATTCTCTCTCCCCACAATAATCGCGTCAATTTGATGCCCTCGATAAGAGGGTAGATACCCTTGAGAGAAACAAGCCCAACGGATACTATGCCCGTCTAAACGGAAAATCTTGTTTCCGGAGCATCCTATGAACACTGCGAATCGCCGGGTATTCCTTACTCAGGCAGCGGCATTGAGTTGTGGCGCCTCATGGAATGATTCAACGGTGGCGAAGACTCTCGCAGCGGCATCCGCAGTGCCAGCCTCGAAGAGTCAGCTTTCCGGCAAATCTGTTCTCGCCAAAATGAAATGGTTCAACGAACCGGCCTCGGCGTCTTGTTGATGGTATCGGGCACGCCAGCGTTGTTGTTACACGCGAGTTTTCGGACTGGTCCACCATCCGTGGCATCACCACAAAAGATCCACTGTGGTGGCGCATCGTGCGCAAAGGCTCTTCGCTGGAAGTTCTCTACTCCATCGATGGCAAGAATTTCACTTCGACGCGCCTCGGCTATCTGCCTTTGCAGGCTGTCGTGGACACCGGCATCATGTGCTGCTCTCCCGAAGGTCCCGGCTTCGAATGCACGTTCGATGAAATCCGCCTGGCGCAGTAGTTGGCGCAACGCCAGCGCCAGCGCCCACGACCCGCACCCGTGGCCAGCGGCAGAATCTGTTGACACCGACGGATCAAGAGAGTATCTAAGTCTTTGCGCGCGCTTTGCTTTTGCTCCCACCCGTTTTCGGCGCGCACTTCAGAAGCCACTAGGAGGCAACCATGTCGAATCCTGTCCGCGCAATCCCTGAGGGGTATCACAGCGTTACGCCGTATCTGACTTGTAAGAGCTCAGCCCAAGCGATTGATTTTTACAGGTCAGTTTTCGGCGCCAAGGAAATTATGCGAATGGCCGGCCCTGACGGCAAAATCGGCCACGCCGAAATACAAATCGGCGACTCCCGGCTTATGTTGGCCGACGAGTTCCCCGGCATGTCCAGCGCGCCCACGCCAGGAGCCAAGAACCCGTGCGGTCTTTTCCTGTACTTGGAAAACGTGGACGCTACCTTTAACCGCGCCGTCTCTGCGGGCGCCAAAGTCGACATGCCACTCGACAATCAGTTCTGGGGCGATCGCTACGGCAAGCTGACCGATCCCTTCGGGCATCAGTGGGGCCTCGCACAGCATATGGAGGACGTCTCGCCGGAAGAAATGCAGCGCCGCTCCCAGGAGTTTGCCGCGAAGATGGCTAAGGCCGCCGCTGCCGGCAAGAAGTGATTTCTGCACACCAAGATCTACGAGGGCCTCGCCGCTTGCGAAGCAACCGGCGGGGTCTTTCGTTTTCATGAATTTTTCTGAAGAAGAGAAAAGTCCACGCAGCAATTCCATAGCGAACGCGTCTACCGTTTCTTGAAGAGGCAAACACCAGACCAAGGACGATTTCCTGCCGGTCCCTTTTGTTCCGGCAATCGGCCCAGCAATCGCAAGAAGAACGGAGGCCGCTTGAATTGCGTCGCGGTTTTCAGCAGCCCCTTCACTTCGAGCGGCTCCCAACCATGCGGAGCAAAGAAAGCGGGCCCCTCCGCCGGACCGAATTTGAAAGGCGCGCCCACTTTGCTGAGTTGCTTGCCGGTTGTGCGCTGCATCATGCGGAGAAGCCCAGGTGAGCCAAGATCCATGATCCAGCGCTGAAAATGCGAACCAGCGGCAAGGTCCCTGGCGAGAGCAGCAACTTCTTCGGCGCTGAGATAGATGAGCAAACCCTCCGTGAGAATCAAGACTCTGTTTGCGCGCCGATCGAGACTGGCAAACAGTGCGCGCCGGGCGCTGCCGTCAGACAAGTCTGTGCGGACGCGTTCCAGCGCGCAAGACGGTTTCTCGTTCGCAAGAATCCCTTCCTTGTAAGCAAGAATTTCCGGCAGATCGACTTCGATCCACTGCAACGAAGCCGGCAGACGCATACGATAAGGCCGCGCGTCCAGGCCGGCGGCAAGATTCACGACCATGTCCGTGCCTTGCTCAATCTCCTTGGTTATGAACTGATCGAAAAGATAGGTCCTCGCGACCCACGCCCACGCGTGACTGTTTCCCTCCGGCAGAGTGTTGGCAATGTCCACGCCCATCTTCCCCGCAAGCCGTTCGGCATAGGGATCGCGGAAGAGTGCATCGGCTCTTTCGGTCTCACGGGCGCGAAAGACGGCCGCCCATCGCGCAGTGTCCGAAATGTTTCGAACGACGGATTGTGAGTCTTTTGTTTCAGCCTCAGCCATTACTCTGATCCCAGGCGGCGCTCGACTAGCCTACAACGGCCATAGCCAGGCGGCACCGCGTACTCCGCTCGAATCGCCGTGCTTCGCCGGAGGAATCGGCGTGTCCGCTTCCTTGCCGAAAACGTATTCCTCCAAGCGGGCCGGAACATTCTTGTAGAGACGCGGAATTTGCGAAGCGCCCCCGCCCATCACAATTACATCGGGATCCAGCAGATTGATGACTTGCGCCAAACCGCGCGTGAGGCGGTCTTCGAACCGATCGAGGGCGGCAAGCGCGGCCGCTTCCCGGGCGTTGCTTCGCGCGAGGATCTCGGGACCCTTGAGAGCAACACCTGTCGCGCGATGGTAGTCCGCTTCGAGGCCGGTTCCGGAAATCCACGTTTCGATGCAGCCATTCCTTCCGCAATAGCAAGCGAAACCGGGATACTCCTCGGAGCGCATCCATGGCAAAGTGTTGTGGCCCCATTCGCCCGCGACTCCATTCGAACCGCTGTGCAGACGGCCATCGACGGCGATTCCCCCGCCGCAGCCAGTGCCCAATATGACTGCGAAAACGACGTGCTTGCCCGCGCCGGCGCCGTCAGTTGCTTCCGAAACCGCCAGGCAGTTGGCGTCATTCGCGCATCGCACTTCGCGCGCCATCGCGCGACTAAGGTCTTTGTCGAACGGCTTGCCGTTCAGCCAGGTGGAATTGGCGTTCTTCACCAAACCAGTCCTCGTAGAAATGGTCCCGGGGATTCCCATGCCCACGGTGGCGCTCCGTCCAAGTTTTTGCTCGATTCCTTCGACGGCTTCTGCTACGGCGCGCACCGTAGCTTCATAGTCGAAACGCGGCGTGGCTATGCGGTAGCGGTGCAGTTCCTTGCCGTCGCTCTCCAGGGCCACGAATTCAATCTTCGTGCCGCCGAGATCCACGCCAATTCGAATGAGCTCTTGTTTTTCCTGAGTGGCCGGCATGGGTGAAGCCTTCCTCCGACACGGAGGTAGTCTACACCGTGCCGCTTCGGAGTAAATCCTCTTGCTCGCTATAGCTTATTGCGTGAGGCCGACACGTCGAAGCAAATCTTGGAAACGCGCGTCCGAACGCAGACTATTCGTATGCGGGTCCACTTTCAGGTATAGCATCCACTGATCTCGGTCCGTGTATCCCTGTTCCAAAGACGCATCGCTTGATCCCTTCCGCCGAGTCCTATCTGAACAAGGGCGATAAGACAAGGCGATATGTAGCGGTGCTTCGACCGCCCCTCTAATTCTTCGAGTAATTTTCTCGCTTCCTGTTTTCTTCCTGAATCGTCAAGGACCTTTCCCAGGCTTGCCACGATGAGGTCATGTCTGTTGCCCAAGTTCACGGCCTTCTCCAACTCGGCGATAGCCTCTTTGTACATTTTCTTCTCGTCATACCCAGCCGAGACCTACATGCGCGGTGATCGTGTCCGGGTCCAGCTCTAATGCCTTCTGAAACGCACCTATTGCCGCATCATACTGGCGAGCTGTATAGAAGATATAGCCAAGCTCGCTCGCACTGCCGGAGCTCAGCGGATCGAGCACCATTGCTTGTCGCATCTGCACAAAGGCTTCCTCGTTTCGCCCCATTTCTTGAAGGTATTCGCCATACCAATTGCGGACCATGGCGTCATTGGGGTTGAGTTCCAGGGCCCTCTTGTATTCCTTTTCCACAGCTGGCCAGTCCCAGTCGAAGAGTTGGATAACACGCGCCAACGCCAAGTGCGCATCCCCGAGAGAATCATCAATTTTCAACGCCTTAGTGGCCGCCGCTTTCGCTTGCGGGAGGACCTCCTTTGGGGACATGTCGCCGCCCCAGGGGTGACCCAAAGTGATATATGAGTTGGCGAGGCCCGCGTAAGCTAAGGCATAGTTCGGATGTTTTTGAATCGCCGCTTTGAAATACTCGATACTTTTTCTTGCATTGCCTTTCTCTAATGAAAAGCGACCCTTGAGATAATCGTCGTTAGCCTGGGAATCGATGGGGCGAGCGCTCGCCAAGTGGACGTTTTCTGACGGCGTCAGTTTCGCATTGATCTCATCCGCGATGGCGTGACCAACATCACGCTGAAGTGCGAGGACGTCGCTGAGGCCCCGCTCATACGACTAGCCCATAGATGGCGGTCCGACGGCGCATGGATCAGTTGCACCGTGATTTCCACTTTGTTGCCCGAGCGCTGCACCGCGCCCTCGACCACGGCGTCCACACTCAGCTCTTGGGCAATTTGCGGCAGTAGTTTCTTTGTTCCCTTATATTGCATCACGGAAGCGCGCGAAATCACCTTAAGAGCGCTGATCTGCGCCAATTCGGTGGTCAGCGCCTCGGTCATGCCGTCGGCGAAATATTCTTGCTCGGCGTCGCCAGAGAGATTTTCGAGCGGCAGCACGGCGAGTGATCGAATGGCACGGGGATCGGCGCCTCCCCAAAATCGCTGGCGCAACCCACTGGCGTTGAAGCCAACAAGAAGCACAACCAGAAAAACGGAGGCGAGGAAGGCGAGGACTGTTAGCATCGTCGCCGAGCGCCTCGCGGAGCTTATTTACGGCTGCGTTCAAGCTATGCTCAAAATCGACGAAGGTATCCTCTGGCCAGAGCTTGGCTCGGAGATCTTCACGCAGCACAACCTCCGCAGGGCGCTCGAGCAGCAATCCGAGAATCTCCAGAGGTTGTCCGTGGAGCCGGATTGTATGTCCGTGTTTGCGAAGCTGCCTAGCGCGAAGGTCGAACTCGAAGGCACCGAAGCGCTTGGGCATGGCCGATTGCGTGGTTTCCGTCACGACCCACCCCGATTTGCGCGAAGTCTAGCACCCTAAGGTGAGCTGGGCAAAGCGTGTCCGCACGACCAGCGCGGCGCCAAGGCATAAGCCAAATGATTTCAGTAGGTTGCACGATGACCTCTTCTGACCATCAAATGACCCCATGTGCATTGAGATAGGCCCTCACATAGGCCAGAGTTTCGGTCATCGCGCGAGCCCCACGGTCAGGGCCGAAAGTTCGCAAGCGAAATCTAGTGCCAACACGGAGCTTCACCAATGAAAACAATTCTTCGGTTCCTCTTTACAGCACTTGCGATGATCCTTTTCGCTGGTACCCGTCTACAGGCGCAGAACGTCGTAGTCGATTGGAACAATATCGCCGCGACGACCATCATTACCAACGCGAAGGAGGCGTCCACTGCTTCAGGGGTCTGGTTCGCCTATGTGCACCTGGCTGTCTATGACTATGACGCGGTGAACGCGATCGACCACCGTCACCGGCCCTATCTGTTTAGTAGCGATACCCCGGCGGGTGCTTCCAAGGACGCTGCTGCTGTAGCCGCCGCGCACCGAATCCTGGTGAACTACTTTCCCGCACAGCAGGCGAGTCTCGACGCGCAATTCGCGTCTTCGCTGGCAGCGATTTCCGATACTCCCGCAAACATCTCGGCGGGTACTTCAGTCGGAGAGCAAGCTGCGCAGGCTCTGATTATGGCTCGCTCCCACGACGGCCTGCTCGCCAGTGTCCCCTATGCTCCGCCCGTGGGCCCCGGGTTCTGGCAGCGCACGCCGCCGGCATTTGCGCCGCCGATTGCACCTTGGTTGGGGCAAATGGTGCCGTTCACCATGACCAGCGCCACACAGTTTTTCCCGGACGAAGGTCCCGACGCTCTCAACAGTGAGGTTTGGATCGATGACTACAATCAGGTAAAGGCACTCGGCGCTCTCAATAGCATCGTCCGGACACCACAGCAGACCGAAATCGGTCTCTTCTGGACTGAACACACGGGCCAACAATATGCGCGCGCCTTCCGCAATCTTGCGACGCTGAAGGAGCTCAATACTTCGGATACTGCGCGTCTCATGGCGATGCTCTGGACCGGCTACGCGGACTCGGTCATTGGCTGCTGGAATGCTAAGTTCTCCTTCAGTTTTTGGCGCCCTGTCACTGCGATACGAGCTGGCGGCGGCAATCCCAATCTCGCGGGCGACCCTGCCTGGACGCCTCTGGCTGCAACGCCGGCCCACCCAGAGTATCCCGCCGCACACGGCTGCGTCACCGGCGCGGTCTCGACGATTCTCGCGGGCTATTTCGGTGCGAGGAAATTGCAATTCTCTGTAGACAGCCTGGTTACCCACACTACGCATACTTACGACAATACAAACGACCTGATGGAAGAAGTGGAAGCCGCCCGAATCTACGCGGGCTTCCATTATCACCACTCTGTGGTCGAAGGACGGGAGTTGGGCCGTAAAGTAGCGCATCAACTCTTGAAAGAATTCTTCCGCTCCGGTAATGAAGACAATGAGTGAATTTTAGACAGTGGCACGGGCGCGAAGACTGACAGAGGAAGCAGGCGGCAATCGAACGAGAGGGTTATCAAAGCCTGGCTGGGAATGGTCTTGGGAACGTTTGCCGGTCCTGCCATTCCCATTCCGATGAGAAGATCCTCGTCGCCAGAGCGGATAGAATTCGCCTTCACTTGTCGCGTCGGGAGGGGGCTATTCGTCGCCGCGGACCTGCCACCACTCGAGGCGTTCGAATTCGGCCATTTTTTCGGGGCCGTGTTCCTGGTACCAGCGGCTCCAGACGAGCGCGTCCGTAGGCAGATTTTCGTCTGTGATTTCCTGCAACGCGAGGAAAGTCCAATTTCTCATTTGCCCGGTTGTGCGGGGATTCATCGCCAGATCGAGGAGCTTCGGCACCATTCTCATTCGCTGCTTGCGCGTGAAAATTCCACAATCGGAAATATTGCAGCCCGCGCGGTCCCGCACGCTGGTGGCGGGATCTTCCGTGAAGGACGTGAACAGCTCGTCTAGGACCTCGTCTTTGCCCAGAAAGCGCATGCCCTCGACAGCCCACTGCCGCACGACGGCGTCCCTATCGTATCTGGCGTAGTTCAAAAGGACGCCGTGGATGCGTTCGTAGTCCACGCCGCGGCCCGCGAGCATGCCGAGGAAATAGACTGCGGCGGCACGATAGCGCGAGTCCGTGCGCGCCCGGTCAATCAAAAGATCGGCGGCATGCTCGTTCTTCTGCCACCCTTCCAATGCGAGATTGATGTCCGCATTGGCATAGCGCACGCGAAGATCCTTGGAGAATTCCGAGCGCCGCTCCAGTTGGCGCATCCGGTCCGTCATTCGAATGTGCCCGCTCCAGCTTTCTGCCTGCTGATCGAAGAGTTCCAGCGCGCGCATGTCATGTCCGATGGTGCGTTCGAGCAACTCCTCAGCCTGCGCTTGCGCGGGAAGCGCGCGCACACGTTCCTCGTCCGCATCGGTCAGCGGCGCGGAAAAAACGCGTCGCGGTACCGGCTTCACTGGCGCCGCCGCTGCCGTGCGTGACTTGCTGGTCCGCGAAGGGAAAGAGGATATGCGCCACGCCATAAAGCCAAACATCCCGAGCACCATTAGAAAAAACACGCCGAGAGATGCCGTCGTTGACGTGCGTGGCCGGGCCTGGGTGACAACTTGGCCTGACGTTTGCAGGAGCGGCTTCGCAGGTATACCGAGAGGCAGATCCACTTCCACCTGCGTATCCAGTTTCAGGCCGGCCAGCGTTTCGATTTGCGATACTACCCAGCGCGCCTCCTGGCGGCTGGCGATTTCATCGGCCAGCGTGATTTTGCGGCCATCTTTCAACCGCAGCCGAATCGCGTGGAGCGCATTCGTCGAGTTGCCACCCTGCTGCATGCTGACGACGGGCACAATCGAGTCGACATCAGATACTGGAATCCGCGTTGTGAGCCCAATGCCGAAGATTCCCCGGTGCGAAAGAATTTCTCCGCTGCGGACGCTGATGCGTGCGCTTCCAAGCGCGACGTGAAGTGTCCCGACGATCAAGAGCAGGTCGCAAAATCCAAATGCAATGAAAAAGAAAATGGGAGCATGCTTCAAATAAAGGGCGTAAACGACTGCGCTCCAAATCACGGTGACGAGGAGCAAAATCAAGGCGCGGCCGGGATTCCGAAAAGCTGGAAAATAAAATTCCGTGCCGCCGGAGCCCATCGAAACGACTACTTTTGCGTTCGCGGGCTGCGAGACCTCGCCGGAATCCACGTCGGCGGACCGCAATGCAGCAAAACCGAAGTTGTCAGTTCCCGCGGCTGCACCAGTTCCTGACGCGCTTGCCGTCGCCGGGGACGCTGCGCTGCGAAAGACCGGAATTTCGAAATCATCCGAGTAATCCACTCCCGGCACGTCCGCCTGCGCATGGAGCAACCAAAGAACCTGATCGTCTGGATTGTCGTGATTTGTAAACAGGGAGTCCGCCGGCGGCGAAAAATCCACGGGGATGGCTCGGCCGAGCGGTCCAGGTCCGGCAGCGCCAGCGGGAACATTCTTGTCCGCCTGCCAGAAGACGACCTGGCTTGTGCTGCGACTGTCGCCCGACCCCGAAGAAATTTTGCGCACACAGGAGAGCCGCAGGTCAATGCCCTGCTCCGCGCGAGCGTCAAATCTTAGATGAATCCTTCCACTGAGGCGTTCGCCCGGAGAAAAGGGCAGCGAATCGAACTCGAAGTAAGTATCGCCGAAGCGGCGGTGGCGCATTGTGGTGCGAGCGGCCTTGACGATTAGGATTGCGCCAAGCAGGTTGAAACCCAGGAGCAGAAACACACGCGGGTCGCCGCTTCGAATGAAGTTCGGAACCATGGTGAAGAGAAACGGCAGGGTAATCATGTTGCACAAAATTGCGAGCACCCAAAACAAGATTTCGCTCTTCTTGTTCTGGCTTTCCGCTCGGCGCATAGCCCAATCCGCTCTCCAAAGCCAGGGTGAAAGAGGATGCGCTTCTTCGCGCGCAGCCTGCTGCTTCATAAGCCCGTAGCCGCGGATCGCTGCGTAAATGAGTGAGGCCCCCATGAAAACGAAGACCAAACCGAAGAGGACTGCGGCGACCACATCGTACGTTTTGAAATTTCCACGGCTGACGAGCTGCGCGTAAATAAAGGCAAGACCCGCGCCCAGAAAGGGAAGTCCGAAAAGGGTCAAGTAGGCGGCAGCACCCTTGGAGGGCTGGGTCATTCCTCAATTCTAAGAGTGTTCGAATAGATAGCGAGGAGGCCGTAGACTGATTTGTTTTCCCGGTTACACCTGACCGTCGGGACAGGCCAAATTGGCGAGCGCGATTAGCAAGGAAAAAAGAAGCGTCCCAGAAGTACGCAGCTGGGCTCCGGAGTCTAGAAAACTGCGGGCTCGGGATCCGGCAAACTTAAGCGGCGATCGATCTCACAGAGGCTTTGCGCCGAGTCTTGCTGGATTTTTCGAGCAGTTCGCGTTCGGCACGCGTCCAATCCTCGAGTGCATTTCCTGGGGCTCCGCCACGTTCCAAGTAAATTTGATAGGCGCGCAATGCGATTTCCTCTGTGGTCGGGCGGATAGCCGTTGCTCGCGGCTTGCTCACTGTTTTCAAGGAACTCTGCCTCGTCTTGGGCATACACTTCTCCTTTCGGCTGCGGCCAATATTTTACATTGAAGGAAAGCCGTGGCTTGAGAATTCGCTGGAGAGGCAATCGAAAGATTCAATACATAGAATTAAGAAAACAAGTTTGCCGGAGAGAAGGCGGGGCGGGAGTAACGTACAGCCGATCGACTCAAGAACTTGCGACACGGTACGCCTCGCATTTGGAAATGGCTCATGTTCGACAGAAGGAATGCGCTGCACTGCAAAGGTGGGAACGTGGAGAACAGCGGCAGAGCGCGGCAGTTCTAATAGCCGCCGGTTTCCGCGAGGATCGCGCGTGTCTTATGATTGCAGAGTATCAAGCTCATGCCGGAATACTGTGCTGCTAGCGCGTGCAAGCGCGCTCGTGCGGTTTCCAAGTCCGGGACGCCTTCCAGCAAAACACGCCGGCCGTCCGCGTCCTCAATCAGGATTTCATAAAACGGCTCGGTAAGGGAGGACACTGGTCCAGCCATGATGCACTACCTCCATTTGAGTAGTGAGGGAAGAGTCCGAATCGTTTCAATTTGGGAAACGGAACCGGCGACATGCCTATGGCTGCCTGGACAGGTAAGCCCTTACACTTTACTCACGTGCGAATCACTTGAGGCTGGAGATAGTTCTCAGGGGACAAAGATGCAAGTGACAAGAAGTGCCAAAATGTGACTATCCGGAACCAGCGTATTGCACGATCAGCGAGCAGTCACCGTTTTCGTTTGTCCCAGGGGCGGAACGACGCCGAGTTGTTGCATCATGCCCAGCGCGTCCCAATTGCTGTAGGAATCCATGATTTTCCCATTGGCGATGTGGTGGATGGTTATTCCGTCCACCGATACTTTCTTGTTTGTCGCCGGAATTCCCAGGTAATCGCCTTTGTGGGTGCCGGAAAAAGCCCAGCAGGCAACCACTTTATCCTTCTCGGCGATGGTGTCCTCGATGATCCAGTGCAGATCAGGATAGCCCGCGAGGAAGAGCAAAACGTTGCGCTTATACGCTTCAGGCCCAATGGAAGAGCCGGAAATGTTGGGCGCTTGCAGAGCGTGACTGGGGGAGATTATTTCTTTGATGACTTCGAGCTTTCGTTCGTTCCAGACTTCTTCATAGAGGCGCTGAACGATGGCTTTGTTGGCGGCTGACATGGAGGGTTCCTCCTCCTCGGGATGGCTGCGACCCGTTACCACGGAGATGGGCCCTGCCTCACGAAACGATGGGTTGAGAAGCTGGGAGGGGTGAGGCTTGCCAGAGCGTACTCCCATGATGAGCGGTTTGCAATCGAGTTCGTTTAGCATTTCCGAAGAAATTTCGCGCTTCGATGATCGCCTAAACTGGGATATAAGGAGATTCCCAGGGCATTTTCGCGTTCAGGATTGAAACGGAACGGATTTGAAAGTCACTACGTAAATGCAACGGGGAATACGAGCGGGAAAAAGCTCTTAGACATCCAGGGAACAGCCAGCATCCGGCCAAGGATGGATCAAAGATCAAGCTGCTCTTGAGGGAGCTAGAAACAAGGAGGGGCGTATGAATTTTAATCCGATGGAGAAACTGCAAAAGGTAAAGGAGACGGCGCTTAATTTTGGCGCTCAGCAAGCCGCCGAAGCAATTACGCAGACGAACCATTTGCTGACGCTTCTGCAAGACGCCGGGTATCAGGTGGGAGAGTTGACGGTCGATCTCGCAGTGCCTCCCACGGTTACCGTCGAATTGAAGACCGGCCCGTTGATGAGTGATAGCAAGCTGGACGGCGTATTTCAGGCGAACAAGGACAACGACGTGCTGGCGGTAGTGCTTGGGGCGTTGATCCAGGCGAACAAGCTTCGTGACATGGTGAAACTCGAGACGATCGAACTCAAAGGCGCAAAGCTAGTGTTGAAGACGCCGCCCAGCATCAGTCTGCACTGGAAAGAAAAGACCGTCGCTAACGCCGCCGTGGCTGCTTAGCCTGTTGGACCGATGACGCGACTCCGGTTCAAAGGGGCCGCGTGATGCGAAACGTGAAGCAGCCGGCTGTAGTGCTGTGCACTTGGAGATAATCCACCTCGGAGATGGCCAAGAGTTTTTCAATGGCTGGCTCGAACTTCCCGTCTGCCACATATTCCTGAGTCACAAGGCGGCGACCCCGGGCGTAGGCTTCGAGCGTGCGCGGGCTCGCGCGAAGTTCCTCGGGAAAGCCGCCGTCCTCCGAATATCGCGCACAGGAATCCGCGTGAACATAGATTGGGCCGGGTTGAGGAAGTGACTCAACACCGGCAAAGCGATCATAGGTAAAGAGAATGCGGCGGTCCTTTCCCAGGGCGAACGTGCGCAGGCAGTGGCGACACGGAGCGGCGTCGGTGGCCACCTCTGCGTGTGCGGGAAATCCATATACAGGCGCGCGCAGGGTCGCGCGCACTGCTTCCGCCACTTCCGTTGGAATTGCCACGATGCGAATGGGCAGCATGAGTTGTTCCTCAAGTTATTCTTCAGATTCAGAGCAACATGATGCCAGCTCTGTGCTTGGACGATTTTGGAAGACACGCGAATTCCACGTCTATCCGTTTTCGGCGCTCTAATTTGAGAAAAGTGCGGCCGCACGCTAGTTGTTTTCGCAAGAGTGCAAGCAAGGGACTTACAGCCCACGGAACTGAGACGAATGCGAACTTGGTCGCAGCTCTCGATTCATCCGCTTTCTTACCGGCAGCCCCTGAAAAATAAGAGG
>Ga0137362_10000182_pt1 | contig 29323 bp, 23 predicted proteins | sample MadtaG_2_FD_104801 | JGI IMG/M metagenome (GOLD analysis project Ga0137362, IMG submission 104801) | Vadose zone soil microbial communities from Angelo Coast Range Reserve, California, USA - Mad1_100_16 metaG | ecosystem: Environmental > Terrestrial > Soil > Vadose zone | place: USA: California... | reverse complement strand
TCCGATCGGTCGATGCAACGCTCAGATGCCGGGGCAGATGGTGGAAAGAGGCCGCTTGTGGATCCGGTCGGATACAATTGAAAATGAGGGGTGAAAATGAGGAGCGCCAGCGAGCCCGGAGGGGCTTTTTACTCACAATATCTTTGGTCTTGAACTTGCGGGATCGGGGATTGATCACCGCATGCTCAATAGGCGCCATCGGATACCAAAAGGGCAGGGATCGTTACAATCAGTATCTTCGCGTCCAGGGTCATCGACCAATTGCGCGCATAAAACGTGTCGCACGCAATGCGCTTGTTGTAGGTCGTCGTACTGCGACCGCTGACTTGCCAGAGTCCGGTGATGCCCGGCCGGCAAGCAAGATAGGCGTTTATCGCGCCAGAATACATGACCAGCTCTTCCTCGGTAACGGGACGCGGTCCCACAATGCTCATGTCGCCTCGGAGGACGTTGAACAACTGTGGCAACTCGTCGAGGCTTGATTTGCGCAGAATGGCGCCGATCGCGGTCACCCGCGGGTCGTACCGCAGCTTGCGATTGGCGGTCCACTCCGCAGCAGCCACGGGATCCGAATCAAGAAGTTGCCGCAAACGCTCGGGCGCATCCGTCACCATGGTGCGGAATTTCAGGCACTCAAAATGCTTTCCGTTGAATCCTACGCGTCGATGACGGAACAGCGCCGGCCCAGGAGACGTCATAACAGTGGCGAGAAAACAGATAATCAACAAAGGAGCGAGCAAAACAATTCCGGAAACTGCCAAGATGACGTCAATCACTCTTTTCGAAAGTAGTCCGGTGGGATGCGGTGATCCAGTTGCAGAAAATCGCAAACTGCGTACATCGACCAATCCGTTCATGTGGGTACTCCTAAAAACAATTTCAAAAACAAGTTCCCTCTACCCCTTTTCTTTAACTCTTTTTTTATCAAAGTAATGGGCGGCGCACAATTTTCGCAAGCCTGTATTCTAAGCAAGCTTTCATTAAGCTGAATCGCATAACATTTTGTATTTGTTAATCATTTTTTGTATGCGCCACTGAATTGAGCATGCCATCCGCGTCAATTGACCAATAATCAGACCGTTCGAAATGCTGCAGTGCACCGTAAACGCCGAATCTAGCCTGTATCCCAGCACCGTAAAGAGTCGTTAATTTAAGCTTTATGCTTGTTTTAGTGAATTGGAACAAGAAATTTCTGCGGCGGCTTTGCATCAACCTCGTGTGATCAAGATGGCTTCATTAAGGAATTCAGATCGTACGCATGCCCGCTTCGGAGCCGTTGGCGACCTACTAGGCAATCGCGTGATCGGCACCCGCCCGTCTACGTTAGCCGCCGCCGCCACGAAAAAGTTCAAGGCGGATAAAGTGGTTTTGGGGCCGGCACGAAGTCACTGGGCTGACGCTCTTCGCTGTCGCGCCCGACGAAGACAAAGAAGCCGCGGCTGGTTGCAATGATGTCGCCTCGCTGAAGGCTAGGGTCGTGCATGGCCCGTTGATCTGCAGCCTTGGCGTCCTCCTTGTCGGATGGCGAAGGATCGTCCTTATGCGTGCGCGCGTTGGCGACGAATTCCTCAGACCGGCGGCGGGCGTCTTGGACGCGTTGATGCCATTGCTCGCCCGTCAGGGCGGAGTCGAGAGAATTCTCCGACTCTTGCGCGCGACAAGACCCTGATGACGCCAACAATGCGCAGCCAACGAGCAGAGCCATGGTCCGAAGCGTCATGACGGGAACTTCGCGAGTTCGGGCTGATCAGCACGTCGCCGTCGGCTTATGACAGCACTAAATCATTATTCCTGATGTGAATGATACGCAAATGGAAGTCGGGATCTACGAAAAAAGGCCCGTCAAGAGCGGATTTTCTGCAATGCGTCCGAAAAGTTTTTCTGCCGGGGAAGGTCGAACTGTTCGATTTGAGCTTGGAGCAGCGAACGAATGGGCGACGATGCGGTGAAATAGCACCGGGCTGCATCATCGACAAATCCATTGCGGATAAGCTGCTGAAACTCAGAAAGGATTTTTTGCCGAACCGGTTCGGGCGCGACAAGAATGAGAGGCATCGCAACGATAATTCGGCGGATTGAGATCCATGCTTCGTTCGGCGAGGTCTCGTAGGACATCGCCAGCAGATCAAACGACTGCTCGTTCAATCGCCCGTGCAGGACTTCCAGGTCGAACGCCAAAAGCCAAACGAATGACTCGCGCGGCGCGCAGCCGAGCACCTTTCTGGAGCGCGTTTCAAGCGACTGGATATGGCGGTCGAACTCCGCGGCGGCCCCGGATCGCAGCGCAGCCTCCGCCAAAGGCATTTCCATGAGCAGAAGTGCCTTTTGAGAATGAGTGTCGCAAGGGCTCAGGTCGCGCGAAATCTGGCTCTCCAGCGTCTGCGTCAATGACGCGCGGCTGAAAGCCTCCGAACGCAGGAGGCGACTTTCGATATCCCGAAGATCATCGGCCGCCTCGCTCCGCGGAAGAGCGAAAATTCCCCAAACCAGGGCCAGACAGCCGATCGCAAGCGTCAGGGTGCGCTGAGCGATCGATCCGAGAGCAGTCTTTGATGGTGGACCCAAGACCTAGACGGTTTCCATCGATGCCGGTTCATTTGTGTAATACGTATATCGCCGATCGGAATACCCCTCGAACCGGCGCATGATGGCTTCATCGGCCTTGTTGAGGACGGCGCCCAGCATCCGTTCCGACACGATCGGGGAGGCGCCGACTGCCTTCAGAATTTCGTCGGTGGACGTGCTGCCCCACTCAACGACCAGAACAAAGGCGTCGAACAGGTGGGCCACGGCCTTGACGTCGACCACCGGAAGGATCGGAGGCAAGTCGACTAGGACGTAGTCGTAATTGCTCTTGGCCGCCCTCAACATATCCTTCATTGCCGGCGAGTTCAGGATGTCGGAGCTGTTGGAAGGCTTCATTCGCGTCGAGGATGGCAAGAAATCGAACTTGAATTTGGAGTCCGTGATGACCAGATCATCGAAGTTCGATTTGTCCGCGACCATGTTCACCAGGCCTGGTGCATTCACATAGCCAAGGGCTCTGGTCATCGAGGGGTTTCGCAGATCGGCGTCAATCAGCAGGGTGCGCGACCCGCTCTTGGCCACGAAGGCCGCGAAACCTGTTGCAACAGTGGTTTTTCCTTCGCCGGGGAGCGCCGAAACGATCCCGATGACCTTGCCCCCGGTCGGGTGAAGATCGATCGCGACCTTGATGTATCGCAGCGCCTCGGCGGTCGCGGAAAATGGCGCGACCTCGCTGATCTGTCGAAATGCTCCTGAATCCCGTGTCGCCCCCTGCAGCTTGCGCATGACAGGTCCTTTCTGGGGAAACGCCGGCAGAACCGCCAGACAACTGGTTCCCAGAAGCTTTTCAAGTTGCGCGCGCGTATGAATCTGGCGGTTCATTTGCTCGCGGGCAAGCGCCGACATTATCCCAAGGCCCAATCCGCAAATGGCTGCCAGCGCGATCGTCAGCGTAATCTTTGGCGAGCTTGGCCCACGAGGAGGGGATGCCACCGTGACAACCCGGGCCTCGGTCGAAGGAAACGACTGTTGCTGCACCGATTGAGTAAACCGCGACAGGAATGTCTCGTAAATACCGCGATAGGTATTCGCGGCAGTTTCGAGCTCGCGCAAGCGAACCTGCGACTGTCTCGTCGCGCCGGACTTCTGGAAAACCTCGATCATGCGCTTGTCGATCGATTCTTCCTGGCTTTTCGCGATCTGTAGTTCGCTCTTGTAGCTTTCGGCAATGCGGGAAATTTCATCCCAGATCGCGCGCTGCAGAGCTGCCATTTCCGCCCGGAGATTTCTGGCGGCCGTGTGATCCGCCCCATAACGGGCGCTCCACTCGGATTCCTTGTTCTGATCGTCGAGAAATTGCTGCCGAAGCTTGGTGATAACGGGATTGCTTAGTGCGTCGGTGACGACCGGATCAGGAATGTTAAAGCTGCTCTCCTTGTCCGACCGCTGTTCCAGAACGCGAGATATCCGGTCAAGTTTTGCGCGGGCCTGGCTGGTATCGGCGCGGGCCTTGGCTAACGCTATTCCGAGCTGATCGAGCTCGACTTCACTCGCCAATTTGCCATCGACACCGATGATAATGCTGTTTTCGGATTTGAAATCCTGAACAGCCTTGTAGGCATCGCTGGCCTGTTGGCGCAGCTCCCCTATGCGCTGCTCAAGCCACGCGCTGGCGCGACGCGTCGCTTCAAACTTCGCCTGCAGCTGGTCTTCGATGTAGGCATCAGCGAAGGCGTTGGCGATCGTGGCGGCCTTGTCCCGATCGAGAGAGATATAGGCGATCTGCTCGATGTAGCTGCGTCCCAGGCGGGTAACGCGCAGATTGTCCTTAACAGTCCCGAGGGCGCGGTGCACCAGTTCGTCGTTCGACGGCTCCTGCTCCGGTCCGGTCAATTTAAACAACGAAAAGATGCGGCGCCTGAGACCCGGACCTGATCCGACGAACTCGGGATCTTCGGTCAAATGCAACCGGCGGATAACCGCTTCCGCCACTTTCTCGGATTTGGTGGTCTCTATCTCGCTTTCGACCGACGCATCTTCAACGTTGCGATTTTCAGACGCCATTTCGGTCTGCGTCCAGGTGACCCTCTTGGTATCGATGATCATGTCGGCTTGCGCCGTATATTTGGACGGCGAAAGTGCGACGTAGGTGGCGCCAAGAACAATCGACAAACCGGTAACCAGGGCGATCAGGCGCCACTCACGGCCAATGAAATCGCGAATCTGGAGCACGGATAACGTTCCGGAACTGGGATCGTTATCTATCGCCGGAGTATAGGCTGGAAATTGCCCGGCAATGTTCATACACGGTTCCTTAGACTAACCCAGGTCGATGTCGGCGCCGATTTCACAGGTGGCTCGTCGCTCAATGGATCAGCGAGTCGCACTTACCGGAACTGCCGCCGTAGCTGATGTACCATTGGTGTTGGCGACGGTGGGAGCCGAAAGCTGGATAAGGGCACCACCCCCTCCGCCGCCGGGTGTCAGCGTCGACCGTGGCGACGAGTTGGGGTTGATGATTACCACGCTGCCCACGGAACTCTCTGCGAACGCGGTCGCAGCAGCGGTCGCTGCGGTCGAAAGATCCCCTGCAACCGCGGCAAAGGAAGCCTGGAATTGTCCGTCCTCATAGCTGGCCACGGCCTGCTGGATGGTCTGGGCCGCTTGCTGGTCGACGGTTGAACAAGCTATCGCGGCCTGGGCGAGACCGGCAGCGATCGCCGTCTGAAATCGCGGGCTGGTTCCCTGTGCGACCTTGATGAGATCAGCAGCAAGAGAAGCGTCTGTTCCTGCAAGATCCCGGGTCGTCGCCTCGATGGTGCGGGTATCCGAATCCGGAGCAACCAGACCCTGTGGGTGCGCCCGGAACTGACTTATTACGAGGTCGGAAGCCGGCGGCTTCAGGCATCCGGCCCAGCCCTGGGTTGCGGAAATGGCGAGCAATGTTGTTACACAAAGCGCCTTGAACGTGATCCGGGTACTCATGGAACAGCCCCAACTATTTGTTTCTGATTGAAAATTATTTCTTAAGCTACATGAGACTGTAAAGGGTATCAACTGTACCCTGTGGTTATGGTTGATCGGGGCAGCCAAAACAAAGAAAATCTGCTAATAGATTGAGAACCCTGATCTTTTCAGAAACTATTGCCTGTCTATTTGTCGCGGCATACTCACATTTGGTTCAAGAAATTTTGGAGCTAAGATGACAGATCAGTTTGCGTAGCCCTCCACTCCACAGCTAAGACCAAAGCGACGCTGTCGAAAGGCCGCTGTCGCCAACCCTCGGATGATGGATTTGATGCGCCGTGCGACTTACAAGTCTAAGATGCTGATCGACTGGATCTGCCATCTCCATGGAATCCGTTTGGCAATGGCGAGTTGACGGTGCTGTTTCCTCTTCCGGGGCTTGCGGAACTCAGAGTGCAGGGGCGGCGTCCATCGTTGCCGGCAGATCGAAGGATCTATGCCATCGGCGATATCCACGGACGTCTGGATTTGCTCGATGATTTGCTGGCCCGGATCGACACCGATATTGCGCTCCGTCCGACGGCGAGACCGGTTTACGTTTTCCTGGGCGATTACATCGATCGCGGACCATCGTCGCGCGAAACGATCGATAGATTGATCGAACACGGGGCAACGCATGAAACCGTATTCCTGAAGGGCAACCATGAACTTATCGGGATCAAATGCTTGAGCGATCGCGGTCTGTTCGATCAATGGCTGCGATTGGGCGGCATGGAAACCCTGGTCTCGTACGGTGTACCTGCCGAAACCCTGGCAAACGGCAAGCAAATCGCCGAGCTGCAATCGGCCTTCCACGGTGCCTTGCCGCAAGCGCACTTCCGCTTTTTTCGAGATCTGAAAAACTCGTTCGAGTGCGGCGATTTCTTCTTTGCTCATGCCGGGGTGAAACCCAACGTCGAGCTGTCACGGCAGAAAGAAGACGACCTGCTCTGGATAAGAGGAGAATTTTTGTCGTCCGATGACGACTTCGGCAAGATTGTCGTTCACGGACATACGCCCACCCGTGAAATTGAGGTGCGACCAAACCGGATCAATATCGATACCGGCGCATTTGCGACCGGTCGCCTGACATGCATCGTGCTTGAGGACGAATCCGTGTCGGTGATCGACACCACTCTCGACGTTTGACGAGAGCAACGAACGTCAAAACTCGCGGCTGGCGCGATCAATGCGCGATCGATTTTTCCGTCAGCAGACCATCAATGTGGTTACGCATCTTTTGAAGGAACTGGTCCCGGCCGAACTGGTTTGCATGTGCCGCGATCTTTTCAGGGTCAATCTCGAGACCTGCCAGACTTCTGACCGCCGAGGAGATCGCCTCAACGGATTGTTCGGCAAAGAAAACACCTGACGCGCCCGCGGCAACGGTTTCGGTAGCGCCGCCCCGACCGAAGGCGATGACAGGACGGCCGCTCGCCATGGCTTCGACCGGCACCATCCCGAAATCCTCCTCGCCGGGAAAGATCAAGGCGCGGCATCGGGCGTAATGTTGCTTCAGGACATCGAACGGCTGCGATCCCAGGACCGTGACGGCGGGACCAGCAAGACTTCGAATTTCATCGAGCATCTCGCCGCCGCCGATCACAACCAGCTTTAGCTTCATTTCGTTGAAAGCCTGCACGGCGAGATCCGGCCGCTTGTAGGATACGAGTTCGCCGGCCATCAAATAATAATCGCCAAGCTCGGAAGGGGCTGCGATCGAAAACGCGCGGGTATCGACCGGAGGGTGGATGACGACGGAATTCGCGCCGTAATATCGGTGAATGCGCCTTGCAACCGTGGCCGAGTTCGCAACAAAGCTGTCGACCCGTGCGGCTGACGTCACGTCCCACATCCGCAGGTAGTGCGTAAGCGGCGGCATCATCAGCCGCGCCACGCGGCCCGCGCTATTGCGGTAGTCGTGATACATGTTCCAGATATAGCGCATCGGGGTGTGGCAATAGCAGATGTGGAGCGCCTCGGAGGGCGCGATGATCCCCTTGGCCGGTCCCGATTCACTGCTGATGATGAGGTCGTAGCCGCGCAGGTCGAGTTGTTCGAGCGCAAGCGGCATCAAGGGAAGATATGTCTTGTACATCTTGCTCGCGCGGGGCAGCGAGTTGATGAACGTTGGAATAATTCGATGCTGGCGAATCCTGTCGGAGACCATCTCCGGCACGTAGACGTGGGTGAAAATGTCGGCCTGCGGGTACATCTCGCAAAGCGCCTCGATCACCTTCTCGCCGCCCCGCATGCCGACGAGCCAGTAGTGAATGATTGCGACCTTCACGGAATTGCACACCTTCGGCGCTGCAGGGAAGGAAATTGATGCGGAAAAATCTGGAAAACCATAGTCCGCGGGGCTTTGCATGACAACCGGTGGCGATTGTCCGTCGGTATCGCCCCGGGGAAATCCTCAGAAGATTGTTAATGGAGTTTCGCGGCTGTCCGTTGCCGGCACGCCGCCCTCGGGGCCGGCATGGGCCGTGAACTCCATGCACCACCGGTCTTGGCAATCGTTCGATAGAAAATTGCACGACTGCCGACTTGTACCGCATCTTTCGGTGATCGGGCCGTTGGCTTGATCGCTTCAACAATGGTAGATTGGCCTGATTGCCATTATCTCGCGGTTCGGCGCGAGCCCATGTATTTGCGCAGCACGTTCTTGATCCTTCTCCCGGTCCATCCGTTTTCGAAGGGAAGCCATATGCTCAACGTCACCGTAGCAAATCACAGTACCGTGGCGGATAATTATGACGTGATAGTTATAGGTGCCGGAATTAGCGGACTCGTCGCCGCGTCCGTCCTGCTAAAGGACGGCTATCGACGCGTACTCGTCGTCGATGAGTACGACCATGTTGGAGGCAATCATATCGACTACAGCGTTGGAGGATATACCTTCGATATCGGCAGCTTCATATTCCAGGACGATTCGCCTCTACTGGCGCATCTGCCCGAGATTCTTCCGCTATACGTTCCGATCAATCCGAGTTGGGGCCGGCTGAACCCGCAGGGCATGGTTACGCAATACCCGATTTCGATCAGAGACGACATCATAGCCGCTGGTCCTGTCGAGTGGGTTCGTATCCTGTCGTCAGTCTTGTTCGCTCGCATCTTCCGGCGCCGACTGCGCAATGCGAGGGATTTCGCCCAGTACTGGATCGGCGCCTACCTGCTGCATCGCTCCGGACTAGGAAATTATATGAAGCGTTTTTACGGTCTTTCGGCCGAGAAGATCGATCTGGAGTTTGCGCAGAAGCGAATGCTTTGGATCAAGGAGCATGCATCTCTGCGTGGCGCTTTTCGTCGCTGGGTAATGCCTGCCCCGAAGTCAGCTCCAAATCAGCAGCTTGCTCGTCCGAGGGGAGGCTTTGCGCACCTTTACCAGGGCGCGGTGCAGCGGCTTGAGCGCAGCGGCGTCACGTTCTTCCTGGGAGCTAAAATGCAAAGCCTGCAAAAACAGGATGGAGTGTTATTCATTGATACAGAGGGTCGGCGCGTTGCTGCTAGCCGCGTGGTATCGACCATACCGCTCGCAAATATTAAAAAATTATGCGGATTGCCCTCCGACGAAGGACTTCTGACGGTAACCCTCATCAGTCTGTTCTTTAGTTTCTCCGGTGACAGAGGCTTCAAGGATCCCATACTGTACAATTTTTCCCACACCGGAGCGTGGAAGCGCTTGACGGTATATTCGGATTTTTATGGAAGGTCTGACGGTCGGGAGTACTTTGGAGTCGAGGTCAATGCCGATCATGTTCTCGGTTCCGTTGAAACGGCAGAGCATGACTTCAGGCAGCACACCTCGGCGAATGGATTATTCACTGGAGATTTGAGGCTGGAGGGAAGTCATATCGTTTCGAACGCTTATCCGGTCTATAGCGACAAGGCCGACGAGCGTGCCGCGAACGCCATCGCCGCATTGCGCACATTAGGAATTGAATCGTTCGGCCGCCAAGGTGGCTTTGACTACCAGCCAACGGCCCGCGTCTCTACTCTTCACGCAGAGGCCGCGCTTGCCCGCAAATGACGGTGTCCTGAATCGACGTCCGTCACGCGTCGGACGGGAGGCCGTCAACGTCAGAACCGCCTCAGTTCTGGAGTGGAACTCGCCACCCAACAAGCTCCTTCGCGAAACCGAGTATCGACCGGTGCCCGGTTTTAAGTCGATAGGCGAGCAGCGCCTTGCCTCCGTGATTTGGCAACACTGTACCGAGAGAGAAAAAAACGGCCATTGCGACCTTGTTCTTTGCCGAAAAAGGCCCGCCGCCGAGCTCTGAGAGCAGCCCCGGGAGCGCGGTGAGTCGCGGTCGCTGACCGGATGCGATATCGAGGCAGAACTTGTGCTCGCGGAAATAAAAGGTTCTGCGGGGATCCACCAGTTCCTGGTCCGGTTCAAGCCGCCGTATGATGGCGCTCAGATGTTGCATCCTAGCCAGAAAGCGATTGATGTCGCGCTCAAGCGAGCCGGCATCGGGCATACGCCCGAGGCCTGAATCGTTGCGGCCGTGGATCCGATAGCATCCGAGCTCTTCCGAGATGCTGACGATATCGCCCAGGAACGGCGCAGCAAATACTATAACACCATCGACAAATTTGTCGTAGGTGGCTTCCCGGAGGAATTCACACAAATCCCGGCGGAACACATTCCCTGAGGTCGGAGGGGATTTGTAGACGCCCCGCGCGAGCACATGACGAACGAGGTCGTTGCGACTGCGGAAGTCCTCGAGTGCGGGAAGCGCGCTACTGATTACGTTGTCGTCCGCATCGATCCGCGTCAAAGGAAATTGAAGTTTGGCAACGCCTGGATCGAGCCGGTCGATAATCTTGCCAACGGCGCCGGGCTTTAGCTCATCGTCGGCGTCGAGAAACAGGACGAACGGTGCCCGGGTCCGGTCAAGGCCGTACAGGCAAGCGCCCCGTGCGCCGCTGTTCTCAATCTTGAAGGCTGTCACGCCTGAGCGGCTGATCACGTCCCAGGAACCGTCCGTCGATCCGTCATCGACGACGACGAGTTCGAAGTCGTCGCGGCCTTGACTAAGGACACTCTGAATGGCGCGCTCGACGAAGGACTCGTAGTTGTAACACGAGATGACCACGGCCAGCTTTGGACTGTAGGTCATTCAAAACTCCGAACGAGGTCTCGAAGGGCTTTGGGTGTCGAGTGTGGTCATTTTCCGGGAGGATTTGATCCTGAATACTTATGAATATTCGAAAGTAATGTCGCCTATTAGCATTGGCAAGTCGCGCGGTGAAATAGCTCGAATTAACCTAAAGGTATCGAAGGGATATCGGTATGTTCAGGCATAAGCCGTGAGGCAAATTCGAGCGCGAGTTCCCCATACACGATCAGCAGCTCTTGCGGCTGAAGCGCAGCATTCGCGCACCAATAGGGCAGGGCAATCATGCTGCAAACCATCGACTGTCTCGATCACCGCTCGATCTGCCTTTCAGGCGCGCCCCGAAGGCCGCCCTTGAACTTGGCGAGACGCTGCTGCGTACACTTCGAGCGTTTCTCGAGCGACCCGCTCAATGCGTAAATGCTCAATGTTAAATTGACTCTTTTCCCTCCACTCTCGAAGAGTTTCCAAATCATCAACAAGCGAGCAGATGGCTACTGACAACGCAGCGGGATCGTGCGCCGGAACAAGGATGCCGGCCTTTCCTTGTTCCAGCAACTGGGGAATTCCGTCGACCGCTGTCGCGACAATCGCGCACCCGGCCTCACGTGCTTCGGACAATACGAGAGGCGCCGGATCGGCATGCGAAGGGAGCACAAAGATATCGGCACCGAGCAGGAACGGGAACGGATCGTCCTGACCGCCCATGAAGTTCACCGCGCTTGCGCAATCCATTGAGTTCACCATTTTGGCATATTCATCGCGGTGTGGACCGTCGCCGACAATGTACAGTCTTGCTGCCGCGTTTCTCTTGTAAACCATGTCGAAAGCGGCAAACAGATCCGGAAGACCCTTGCGCGGGTGCAGGCCACCCACAAAGATGATCGAAGGCGAGTCGAGACGACGCTGGGTCCTGTCCTTTCCGTCGAACCGAGCGGATCCTATCGTTCCGTTTAACACGACATCCAGGCGTGACGTCGGGATCCCCCGCTTTTGCATCGAGCGGCCGACCTCCTCGCTCACCGCGATCACGCGTGTCCCGATTCCCATCAGGATCGAGCTTTTCTGAAACTCGTTGTGAACGGTGGTAACGAGCGGGATGCCCGCCAATTTACAAGCCGGCCATGCCAGAAGCGCGCTGGTCATCATGTGGGCGTGAACAACGTCCGGGCGCCACTTCCGAACCAGCCGGTAGAGCGAATTCAACGATTTTAACAGCGTTGCGGGCCGGCGTTGGTGGCTAATCAGCATGGTTTCAACGCCGTTAGCAGCCAGCAGCGCATCGAAATCGCCGCCTCCGCTTGCCACCGCGACTCTATGCCCCGATTTAACCTGCGCGCAGGACAGATCGACCGCAACATGCACGTGTCCGTTCATGCGATTCGTATGATTCAATAAATGCAAAATGCGCATCGATAATCCTGTCCCGAAATGCGGGATCAAATCAGAAAGGTCATTTCAATCATGCCTAACATATGGAACGCGGTTCCGTTGGCTTTGCGATAGATATGCTTACGAGCGGTGCCGCGCGCAGGGTACCCCCAATCGACGAAAAAATCCGTTATCCATCTGCCACGGCGCAAACCTCTGGCTCAAGCCAACACGTTTGGTGGACGCGGTTGAGGAGGCACACTGCTCCGAGCACCAGGCTCCCTGAGGGCAGATCGGCCTTGCGCCATCGGAACAAGCTTCCGGCGGGTCCCACTTAGCGCGATGCAGTTGGCGGTCCGGGGGGGCAGCCCTCCGGCGGTCCGGCATCGCGTCCGTAGACGTGGACGTAGTCTACGAGGAGCGTGGAGGGGTTGGGCGTCCGATCGATTGGCCAGCCGCTTCCGAGTGCAAGGTTAACGAGCGGATACATGGGGCCGTCCAGTTCGGGCGGAGTCGGCTGACTCCAGACCCGCTTTCCGTCGCGAAAAAAGACAATCGCCTGGGGGGACAGATCGACGCCGAAGGTGTGATAGTCGTCGACCAAGGAATTATCAGGTACATCGATTTTCAGATTTTGGCCCCGGTGTTTGGCCGGATCTTTGTACCAGACGTGCACGACGGCCTGGTAGGAGTTTGTGAACTGGCCATAATACTCGATGACGTCGATTTCGACATTGCCATCCGAGTTTGCCACAGGCTTCAGCGCAGCGAGCCAAAAGGCGGGCCAAGTGCCAGGCCCCGGCGGCATTTTCATGCGCACCTCGAAATATCCGTAACGCGTTCCCGAGCCAGCGCCTGTCGCATCGGCGGCGGCAATAAGACCCGAGGTCCATCGTCCCTCTTGCTTCTTGGAAGCGGAAATAGAGAGTATTCCGTCTTTGATTTTGAACGGGCCTGACGGCTCCGGATCGACGAAGGCCGCGTCGCCAAAATCACCGCTCCAAGGCGTGTGCGCGGTCCAGCGCGCCGGGCCGATTCGATGGGGGGAGATGCTTTCGATTCGACGGTTGGGAGCGGTTTCCTCGTCGAAGTTCTCGATCATGACAGGGCGGAGTTCGCAGGAACTGGAAGTCTGCGCCGACGCCGCCTGTGGAACCAGAATATTCGGTATGACGAGGGTGGCGGCCAAAAAGCCAAGAGGCGAAATTCTCATCTGACATTCCTCGCTGAGATCAGTAAATGTTTAGCATGCACATGGTTCCACTCCGCAGGTCGGCCTGAGAACTTGCAAATGCCGAGGCTTTCGACATCGCGCCGACGTGTCCCAAGTGCGCAGCCCCCGGAATGGCGGCATTTCGTCTTTGCCGCAAGCGCGTCCGCGGCCCATACGCCTTCATGGTAGCCATAGACCCACCGGGCCAACAACCTGTTTCTGGACGATCGTGTTCCACCCAACTACGTCTGGGGAGAAGATGAAAGTATCGACGGCGCACCCGTCGGATTCGTCGCGGCATTTTAGCCGTATCGCGAGGACGGCACAGGAAGCAGACCAGGTCCTCAAGCAAGCGTGAATTCACCGACGAACGGTGACACTGCTCGCGGCGGAAGACGTCCGAGCAGGATCTACCTGAATGAACTCCCTAACCCAATTGGAAATAGCTCTTGGAGCGAACCCCGAGCGCAAAAAGCGTGCCAATGTAGGCGACGGCGCCAACGCCGGCGGTAAGGCCCAATTCAACAACCTCGTTGATGTTGCTTCCGGCCAACTCGTGACGCAGCAGCAGAACCAAAACGGTCATCGCGGTGCATGCGGCTGCCACCCTCCACAGATTGGCCACCTCGGAAGCCACTCTTGTGCCGACCAGATACTGCGCGGCTATCAACGACAGGACAAACCAGATCACGGACATTGCGAGGCGCGCGGCAACGACGCCCGTCAGTGAATAAAAATATACCCCCAGCGAAACCAAAACGACACGGGAACATAATTCGGCGAGGTTAAGCCGGAATATGAAATCGGTTCGGTTGGTCGCAAGCGCGAGAGACTGCACAGGTTGATAGAAAGCATTGAGCACGACGGAGAGAGATAGCCACTGCAAATAGAAAGCCGCTTCTTTCCATTTGGCGCCCAACAGCACATCGACAATCATATCCGAGGTCAGCGACATGCCGATGCAGGTCGGCGCGGCAAGCAGCATCGTAAAACGCGAAGCCTTCAAATATGCGTTTCGCAGTCTCTCGGGATCGCCACTGATTCTCGCGAATGCCGCCATGACCGGCGTCATTGCCGGACCTATCAAGCTCTGCGTCGGCATGTCGCCCAGATCGCTGGCCATCGTAAACTGGCCTAGCTCGGATTTGGTGATGTTGTACCCAAGCAATATGCGGTCGTATTGCCAGCTCAGGGTCGAGACGATTTGTGCTGTGCTGTACCATCCCAAAAATGTTGAAAATTCCGAAAACTTGGACAGCGAGAGTGCTGGCCGGTATGGCGCAAGCAGATACGAAATGAGTGTCATGGCAACCGGCGCTGTCACGCTGCTCGCTGCAATCGCCCAATATCCACCTCCCAAATAAACGACCAGGATGGCGATGAGAGAGGATATTACTTTTCCCAGTATTTCCGCGACAAACGTCTGTCGAAAGCTCATTTTCCGAATGAACTTGACGATGCCGGGACTATAGAGGCTGCGCGCCATCGGCCCGATGGCAAGTGTGGCGACCAGGGCAACCAGACGGTCGTCATGGTAGATGTGGGCAAATGGCCACGCCGCCGCGAGAATTATAAGCGAAAGAACAAGACCTCTCAGAAGGCCCAATGTGAACGCAGTGTCGAGGTGTGGTTTCTTAACGTCGTCGAGACGCGTCAGGGCTTGAATGAGCGGAACCTGAAACACCGTATCCACGATTACCGTCAGGGTCATCGCGAGTGCAGTGAGCCCGAAGTCGGCCGGGGTCAGCATCCTGGCCAGGATGAGAACCGTGCCGAAGTCCAAAAGGCGTCCTGCCAGTCGAGATGACACTGTCCATCCGGCGCCCAGAATAGTTTTCGTTGTCAGCATTATTAAAATCCTGGACTTGTGCTCGACGGCCAGCCTGCTCTAGCGTGGTTTCACGAATAGGCCAATCGCGAATGGTTGCGAAGGTAGTTCGCGAATTTGGCACGCTCGAAAGTTTCTGCAAAACCGTTGGCCGGCCATGCGCGCCGGGAATTCGTTCGGTCGGTTACCACAGTCGTGACTTTCGATCTCCTTTAGGACTCCGCAACCGATGTTGGACCGAGAGATGGACGGTATGAACAGGCGTTGGTGCCGAGCTCTTTTTCGGAGCCGTAAGCGAGCAGCGACCGCATCATGGCTTGGTCGTGGGCCGGATCGTTGCCGCGCGCTCCGGATCCAGCCGCCCCCGCAGCACGTCGGCAAGTCCGCGAACGTTGCCTCTCAGTCGCCCCCTCCGGTCAATGAAGGGCTCTGGCCTCACCGCGCCCGCTACGTTGCTCGCGATGTTCCTCAAAAGCTGGCCGGCAACCTGTCCAATGGTCATGGTTCCCTTGCGCAGCATATAGATTGGGTTGACGACCTGCGAGTAACCAAGCCGATCGCCTGCCACCCGGCCGCTCTTGACACCCATGTGGACTCCGCAGGCACTAGCGCACTTGATGAGCCGACCTCCGCGTTTGGCAAGCGCCGCGCCGAAATCGCGGTCCTCAAGCCAGCCATAGAGCACGAGGCGCTCGTCGAACTTCAAGTCGCCGATTGCGGACAAACGGAATGCCATATTGCAGCCGTAGGGGCTGAATGGCTCGATGTGCGACCAGTCAGCTGAGCGATCGGAGGCCTCCACAATGCGGACGGCGTCATTGAAGCTTAAACCTGGTCCCTTTATGCCGTCGGCAAGGACACGCCCTGTGAAAGCCACCACGTGCGGATCATCGCGGAATGTCCCGGCCGCCGCGGCCAACCAGTCCGCATCAGCCACAAAATCATCATCAAAGAAAACCACGATATCAATTCCGGTCGGCAGTGCCGCCAGGGCTGCATTTCGCTGGGCAGCCAACCCGGGGGGCCCGGTCACGACGGTGACAGCCGGCAGATTGGCGGCTTCGCCGGCGTCCGCACGGACGACGCACGACACCACGACCGCCGCCGGCTTCAGGATCTGGGTCTCGAGCAGATGTTTGACCGTGGCGGTCACAATGTCCGGCCGGCCGAGAGTCGCGACGACAACCGCGATGTTGGGCAATGGCTGATCTCCGGCGCTGCGCAGAGGTGAACGAGTTTTTGGCTCACGCATAAGCTCGACATAGCCGGCAGCCGTTTCAGCCCAGGAAAACAGGCGAACTCGTTCGCGCCCACGCCCAACGAGGTCCTGCCTGAGATCCGGCGACGTCACCAGCGCCCGGACGTCACGAACCCACGCGGCGGGATCATCAGGCGGCGCCATCAGGGCGGCATCGCCGCACACCTCGGGCATGCTTGCGCGGTCCGATGAGACCACCGGACAGCCGCGCGCCATTGATTCAACGATGGGAAGGCCGAAACCCTCGGTCCAAGATGGGAAAACCAGGCATGCGGCCCGCTCCATCAAGTAAGCCAAATCGTGGTCTGTGACGTAGCCAATCACCTTTACGTTCGGTACGGAGGGCAGGGTCTCCGAGGCAAAGATGTCGGATCCTCCGCCCGCGACAACCACGTCGAGCCCCATGGCGTCAAGCTCTGGCGCGATATCGAGCAGTAGCTGTAGGTTCTTGTGACGTGCCCGCGACCCGAGCGCGAGCGCAAAGCCGCGGTCCGAACGATCGCCAGCCAACACTGAAGGCCCGATGCGCGCGAGCGCAGGATCCCAGGCGAGTGCGTGCTCGTGGCCGTTGGGAAGCACGACAATGTCCGCCGCACGCAGCGGCAGGTATTGTGCGATCTGTTGCGCGGAATAGGCCGAGACCGTCGTAATCCTAGCGGCGCGTCGGGCGAGAAGACGCTGAAGCGGAGGGTAGACCGCGCGGAACGCACGGCCGTAGCTCTCGGGCGCGACGAATACGTTGGCATCATGGATGCACACGACCTGATCGGCCTTCACGGCAGGCGCCGTATTGCACAGGTTGAGCAGACGGCCCCGCCACCGCGCCGGCAGGATGGTCTGCTCCCAGGCGTGCCCGGAGAGCGGGCCCAAACTGATGAGCGGCATCGCAGAGAGGCCCGGATCGGAGGCCGACGGTGCAGCGATGATTGGCGCATTGGCCCCTGAGTCGGAAAGGACGGCGTCCATAGCAGTGACCACGTTCCGCGCATAGCGCTGCACGCCCGTCATGGGCTGGGTCAGGAAACGGCCATTGACGGCGAAAGACGGAAGCGAGCTCACGCTCTCGCTCCCGTCGGCAGGCCAAGTCCGGGCGGCAAGCCCGCGGTGCTGTTTTCAGGCACGGCACAGGCCATGCCGGCGAGCACGTAGAACAAGAGGCCCGCGTCAACAGTTGGCGCTGCGAAAATATCGCCTACGATAAGTCCAAGACAGGCATTGCGCGCCGCAAGTCTGACGTCAGCCGGAAATGTGCGCGGTATACCCCGCCGGCGCCCCAGCGCCGTCCCTATAAAGAGCAGATAGAAGATGGATCCGGGCACGCCGACGTTTGACAGAAGCGCCAAGGGCAAGCTTGAGGTACGTACCGTGCCGAGTCCGACGCCCAATCCGAAGGAATCGAAGAAGTTCTGGAGTGCGAAGGTATTCCAGGCATCGCGCTCCATACCCGAGCTGGAACTTGATTTGGTAAAAATCAGCTGGTCGACGTAATTGCGTATAGGCTTCGACGCCTCGTCATCGAGCTGCAAGGCGAGGAACACCGCGACGACCAGCAATGGCGCACACAGGACCGCAGCCGAACTGACAGGCTTCCTGAGATCAATCCCGCGGCGCGTCAGCGCCGTGGCATACAGGATCAAGAGGACAGGGGGCGTGCCGGCGAGCCCCGTGGACGACGTGGATAAAACGACAAGGACGAGCGAAGCAACTGCGAGAGTGCCGGTCAACGCTGGACGGCGCCCACACAGCCATAGCGTTCCCGTAAAGCCGAGCGCTCCCAGTGTCGAGTGCGCAAAGGTCGATGCCTCCGGAAAAGATCCGACGATACGTTTCAGCCCGCTCACTTCCTCCTCAATGTGGAGTGTGTATCGGGCGTTCCGCATAAATTCCAGGGTCCACTGCGTTCCTGTCGAGTAGGTTCCAAGGTCCAGCAACGCGAACAATACGTTACCCACAGCATACGCCACCAGCCCGCTGGCGACTGCCGCAAAGCCCGCGTGAGTTGAAGCAATCGCTACGATCATGGTGAAGCAAATCAGATCAGCGATGAGATAAACCGCTTGAGTGAAATTGCTGGATACAGGGCCAAGGGGGACTGTCGAGCCGGTGTCTGCAAACTCCGAAACGCCAAGCGGAACGATTTCTGTGGTTCCCGCCAGCAGGCGGGGCATCACGAAGCCGGTGAAGACGCCGTAAATTACCAGGCACATCAGCCAAAAGCCCGGCTCAGGCATTCGGATAGCGATGACCGCGGCAGCCGATTCACGGCGGCGCGTGAGCGCGGCCGCTGCGACGAAAGCCAGAAAAAGGTGCGCTGGCTGGATGTTGGCCCCGCCGATCAGAACGGCGGCAGCCGCTCCGAACAGGGTCGTGACCACGAAAGTCGTAGCTGTGGCAAGATATCCGAGTTGTAGGCAAAGCAGGCCGACGATGATCGTCAGTAGACCAATCGGCTCAATGCTCATGGGGAAATACCCGACGTTGGTATCTGCGCGAGCGTGACCCGAGGCAATCGGTCGCCGACCCTTGCTCCCTGACGCAGGTTTCCTTCTGAACGCGCATGCGATAACCGGTTGGCAGCCTTATCTGCTGGTGCCGCGAGATCGGATTGCGCCAGCGGCGCAGCTATCCTCATCGCCCCGATACCCATTAGTCTTGATGCCCCAGCTTGGTAAAGTGTTCGGTGGGTCGCACGCCCAGCGCTCGACCGCGATGAAACCGTATCCTGCGTTGGACAGGACCAAAAAATCCGCTCGTGTTTGCCGGGCGGCGTTCACGCGGAAACAGATGTCGCAAAAGGCTCACCTAATCGCTGGACTTTCAAAACACCCAATCTTTCCAGTCTGCCCGTGCATCGTGGCAGCGCATCGAAGACGTTCGCGGAGATTGCTTCGATCCGGTCGACCTCATCAACTAAATCAGCAAGATTATTACGTCTCATTCCAAATCGCGCGAACTCAGGTCGCCGGTGATTGACAATAAACGCACGTTTATGCCTTTTTCTATCTATGAGACGCGCATCCAAGGGTCAATGCCTAAAGTTGGTGTTCTCGCAAGCAATTGCAGGACATGGTTCATCCGCGGTCTAGGAGCGACTGGAGGAGTCGTTAACGGCAACACTTAGCTGGAAAGAAAGTATAGCTTGAAAGGTCCTGACTGAGACGAATCCGGTGTGGCACGAATCGCGACTGTGCACGAAACCGGTGCACTCGATACGAGCGTGTTCGCCTCTATCCATTGAGAGTGCATTATGCGGGTCGATTACCTTCGATCCCTTTTTGCGAAAAGTCCAATATTGAGAAGATATCATGAACGTAGCAATGCTGCTGAGCTGTGGCTCCTTCGAAGGATTCTTTGGAGGGGTACAGGGTCAGAGCCGACAGGATTATTTGGAAAACTACCGAAACGACTGGTCATGGTACTATGGGCGGGGCCTGTTGGAAAACGGCATCAGTCCTACGCTCTATATTCCGGCATTGTATGAAGCCGGGAAGTACGAAACCGACGCAGGCATCCCCGTTCGATTTCTTCCGCTGGAACACTGGTACCGACCGTTCGAGCAGGTATGGCTCAAACGGTTAAGCCGGATGACGCGCTGGTCCCTGTATGCTGAAGAGCTCATCAATACGATCGCCTTCATGGGGGCGCTCCGAGAAGCGCTTGCTCAGGATGATATCGATCTGCTGTATGTACAGGAATACTGGAGCGGAAGGTTCGACCATATCGTAAAGCGCGTCGGTTTGCCGGTGGTGGGCGCTGATCATGGCGGATTGTCGCAAGGTGTCGTGAAGTTATTCAAGCCAAGTGCCTTCAAGAAGGCCGTCCTTTGTTACGGACAGACGCTGGATGAGTGCCGGATGATCGAGCAATACGGCGGCCGTTCTCAGCTCCAGCCTAACGGCTGCGATGTTTCGGAGTTCTTTCCCGATCCCACGACGCAACGCAGCAAAACCGTCCTGACCGTTACCCGCCTCACCAATAGGCAGAAACAGACGAGTGATCTGATTCGAGCGATGGCGGAGTTACCTGACGAATGGACCCTGGATATTGTTGGCACCGGGCCGGATCAGGGGATGCTGGAAAGGCTCGCGGCAGAGCTAAAGCTGTCGTCTCGTATAAGGTTTCACGGTTTTGTTGGTCGTGCCGAAGTGCGCGAGTTTTTCCGCCGCTGCGGCGTATATGCGATGCCGTCGGCCAATGAAGCCGTCGCCTTGGCGGCGCTGGAGGCAATGGCCTGCGGCGCAGCCGTCGTGCTCAGCAAGATTCGGGCTTTTGAACAACTCGTTAGCGACGGTGTGAACGGTCGCCTCGTGGCGGTCGGTGACGTCAAGGGTTTGGCCGCCGGAATCATCAACGCCTGGGAACACCGTGAATCATTGGGCAAGGCCGCGTCTGACACGGTGCGAACGCGCTACGACAAACGCGTCCTGTATTCTCAACTGGCAGAATCGCTGCGCGGTTCTATTCATTTCAAAAGTACGCACGAATAGTTTTGAAATGCGATTTTCAAGATTTGGGGATGCCTGCGAATTTGGCAAACTGCTGTGCCGCAACAATTTGTCGATCGTGCCCTCGCAGCAGGTCAACGTCTAGCGGGCCTCGTCCTGATGAAAAATCGAAAACGTCTCGCCCGGGTCCAGGCGTTTTCGCACCGCTTCAAATTCTGCCCACCTGGGGTAGGCTGCCTGCACATATTCCCGAGACGGCGGGCGATGAAATTTGCCCCAATGAGGCCGGGCATGAATGCTCTTCATCGTGTCCTCAAAAGAGTCAAATACGTTCAACTTGTTCGGCTCGTCCACGAGCCACCAGAGATTGAAAAGCACTGCGTCACCGTCGCAGTTGGGACCGAGATAAGATAGATCTTCGCCCTTTAGGAACTTGAACTCGACAACCCGGCCATGGTTCTGGGCGGCGAAATTCGAATTGCGGATCCGGTCGATGGCCATTTCCATCTGCGATGCTGGAACGCCATACTGCATGCTCATGAAGACTTTGCTCTGAGCGCCATCCGGCTTCAATTTGGATGCTGTTCCCCGACGTCTTGCAGAGTTCATGAACCAGAGGAATCGGTCCCGGAGCTGCAGAAGCGACGACGTCGAGATTCCGCAGCGATTCAACAATTGTACCAGCAAGCGAGCGGATGGGCGCCAAATCGCATTGTAGCGATGGAAGCCTTCGCTCTTCTCTTGGCGTGCCTCAAGACACTCGACCCTGACCGTATCTTCTCCGAGAGTCCAATGCGCCCAGACATGCTCGTATTGCGACAGGATTGCCGGCAGTCTTGCCGGAAATGCCTCGAGATCCATGGCGAGCTCGGAAAACCGCACCCACGGTTGGTCGACGGCCTGCAGTTCGAGCCGAACGATTACGCCGAGCATTCCGATTGCTACCCGGGCAGCGCGAAGCTCTTCAGGCGGCGATTCCGGCCCGAACTTCCTTACTTCGCCGGATGCAAGGACGATGTGCATCGAGCGTACGAAATCGGAAAGCGATCCCCAATGCGGGCTGGTTCCGTGGGAAGCGGTCGCAACGGCCCCGCCAACGGTGACATCAGGAAAGAACGATAGCGATGGCAGCGACAGGTTGTGGTCTGCCAGCGCGTGCGAAAGATCGCCGAGACGAACTCCCGCGTCCAGCGTGACTGTCTTGTTGACCAGATCGATATTGTGAATCTTGTTCAGTTTACGCAGGCTTACGCAAACGTCGCGCGTCACAAGATGGGAGGCCCAAGAACTACCCGCGCCTATAGCTCTAACGCGCAAACCGGAGGCAGTAGCCTCAGCCACCGCCGACCGGATATCGTCAACGGAGGCGGGTTCCACCACGTGACGCGGTTTGAATTTCCAGACGTTTTCGTATGTCATGATGGTACGAGAGGTACCGATAAGTGCGGGGCCGAGGGAAGAAGGAGCCGGCTTATCAAGACTGTCTGATTTGAGCATAGCTGCTGTATCGTTTGATAATGCGAAGCTGGTTAAAGCGAGTGGATGTTTACTTGCGATTGACGCTCGTCGCCTGGGTTCTGCCCGGCGGCCTACGACAACGGGTCCACCGCAAACGCTGGGATCGGTGCATTGTGCTCGATTGACGTGTGAATCATATCCGCCGTCTTCATCGCCTCGCCGATCGTGACATCCATATCGATGTAGCGATAGGTACCAAGCCGCCCCACGAAGGTTACGCCGCTCGTCGTGCGCGCCCGTTCGACGTATCGGCGCAGAAGCGCCTGCTCGTTTACGAGGCGTATCGGATAATAAGGGATGTCGTCTGGTCCACACGCGCGGCTATATTCGCGGTAGAGAATCGAACCGTCGGTTTGAGGCTTCTCCCAAGGGGCGAAATGCCGATGCTCCGTAATGCGCGTGTACGGCACATCTTCGTCGCAATAATTCATGATCGCCGTCCCCTGCGCGTCGTGATCGGCATAGATCGTCTCGAAATCCAGCGTGCGATACCCGAGCCGGCCGATGTCGAATGAAAAGAACCGGTCGACGGCACCGCTATAGATGACGTGATCGTAGGAGAAATTTACTTCCTCGAACGTGCAGCCGAGCCGCACCTCGATGTTCGGTGTGTCCAATATCTTTTTGACGATGTCGGTGTAACCGTTTCGGGGAATGGCCTGGTATTTATGCGAGAAATATCCGTCATCGTAGTTGAACCGCAAAGGAAGGCGCTTCAGGATCGATGCGGGCAGTTCGGTTGGTTCGATGCCCCACTGTTTGCGGGTGTAGCCCCGGAAAAAGGCTCGGTACATTTCCTCGCCGACCATGCTCAAGGCCTGCTCCTCAAAATTCGCAGGCTCCGTGATGTCATGCCGCCGTTTCTGGCTCAGAAAATTCCTGGCTTCGTTTGGATTAAGAGTGGTTCCGAAAAACTGATTGATGGTGAGCAGATTGATCGGCATCGAATAGATGCGGCCCTGCACCTGTGCCATGACCCGATGGCGGAACGGTACGAGTTCCCCGAATTTGCAGAGGAAGGAGTAAACGCTCTCATTATCGGTATGAAAGATATGCGGCCCATATCGATGGGTCATCACCTCCGTCTTTTGATCGCGTTCAGTGTGGCAATTGCCGCCCAAATGCGGCCGTTCGTCAATGACAAGAACCTTGTGGCCTCGCTCCGCAAGCGAACGTGCAATTACAGCCCCGCTAAATCCGGCTCCGACAACGCAGAAGGTTAGACGCATGTTAGATTAGCCTCTGGTGGTGGATGCCAGGCATGTTCCGGTAGCGCAAGAAGAGCACCTGCGCCGAGCCGGCAAGTGCCGTCCGAACGTTAGCTGAAATCGAAAACCGGCATCCAGTATTTTTTAGGACACCCGTGAATATAGTCACTGAACGTCCTTAAAATTAGCAGCATTCACGCACCGGAGGCATGGTTACGTCGAGCCTGCCCATTGATAGCATCATTTCCCGTTGTTGGAGTGCGCGCAAGTTGCCAGCACGATCGCGGTGCTGCCCGCTATAGTTAACGGCTGGCATATCGGACGTCGTGTTCTTGTCGGAACGCACTTTCGAGCCGCGGGCGAACGATCACGATAACGAATACTTGATGATCGACGGTCCAGCTCAGACCCCTTTTTTGACACCTTCGGAGACGCGATCCGGCAAGTTCCACACACCCTTCCAAACTCCGCCGGCCATTCTTCTGAGCATGCGGCGCGGTTCGTGCGTGTGCGCCAAGGCTGGCAAGTAGCCTAAGACGAAGTCTAAGATGAAGCGATAGCGGTTTTCTTCCGCAGTGATCACGACATCGTCGTGACGTATCGCCTTGTGGGTCACGAGAGCAGGCTCCTCATCCAACCCATGTGCTTTGCAGAGCATTCGCATTTCGTCCCATGGCGAGACGCCGGTTTCGCGCAGCAGCTTGTAATTAGGTCCTCCGACGGGTCGGGTATGACGAACCGTTACCTCATCAATGATCGCGATGCCGCTGGTTGGATTTTCTGCCAATGCCGTCCATAAATAGTCCAAGCCCCATCCGCTCAAATTCGCATTGAACAGTGGCAATACCTTGCGGAGCATCGCAGAGCAGAAGCAGGGGGCCATGACCTCAACATAATTCGTGAAGCGGATCTTGGTCATGTTGTTCCGCAAGGTAGTAATGTGACTGTAGTAGCTGTCCCAGGTCAGCGCCGGCTGCGCCACTTCGAGCCTGTAGGCTTTCACCAAGTCGAATAGGGTGTTGATGTCAGCCTTGGTGGCCAGGAGATCGTCGTCAGGAAGCCATATATAGTCATAGTCCGAAATGTATTGGGGATTTGACTGGATCAATTGCTGTAAGGCTGGCCATTTTGGACCTTTGCTGTCGATCCTGACGACGTCGGCTTCCTTGTACAGATCCGGGTCGTCGCCAAAATAGTTGACCACAATATCCCAATTCCGCGCGCCATCTCCCTTCAGCCATTCCGGATGGAGGGAGCTGTTTCCAGCGCGAACAATCACCAGGTTAGGTCTCTTCATCGCTTCCATGAGCATATCTACTATACTGCGCCAATGTTTCTTGTATCATGGCTCAATTACAAAAGTTAGAAACTCAAGGTTCGGCCAACTTCTCGGCTGCCCCGAGCCCCGCGTTCTCCGATTATTTGCCGTCCGGCGTCAATTGAAAAGGGGCAGCGGGCGGAACCGCGGCTTTGCAGGTGCGGCCATCTCACTGATTTTGGACGATGATCCGATGTTAACGCTATGAGTAATTGGAACGATGAAACGTAGGTATTTCGTCTTCCTGTACCTGTTGCTCAGCTCAATTACTACGCACGCCGCCGAGCGATGGACGGAAACAAAAGCGAACGCCTGGTATCGTCAACAGCCATGGCTGACGGGAGCCAACTATATTCCGGCCAACGCCATCAATGAACTGGAAATGTGGCAGGAGGCTACGTTTGATCCTGCGCGTATCGACCTGGAGTTAGGTTGGGCCGAAGGCCTCGGCATGAACACCATGCGCGTATTCCTGCACGACCTGCTCTGGCAGCAAGACAAGGACGCGTTCAAAACACGGATATCGAGATACCTCGCGATCGCGGATAAGCACCATATCCGAACTATTTTCGTGTTGTTCGATTCCTGCTGGGATCCGGATCCGAAGCTGGGACCGCAGCATCCGCCCAAGCCCGGAGTCCACAACTCGGGCTGGGTACAGAGCCCAGGAGCCAAAGCGCTGGAGGATCCGTCGCAATATCCGCGTCTCGAAGCCTATGTGAAGGGAGTGGTCAGCGCGTTCGCAAGAGACATGCGTGTACTCGCCTGGGATGTGTGGAACGAGCCGGACAACACAAACGAGTTCAGCTGCGGGTCGTTTGAGCCGAACAATAAGGAGGGTTTGGTGCAAGCTCTGCTGCCGCAGGTTTTCACCTGGGCGCGAGCGGCCAATCCAACGCAGCCGCTGACCAGCGGTGTCTGGCACGATGATTCCTCAACCTCCGAAAACCCGAGGCCGATTGCCCGGATTCAGATTGAGAACTCGGACGTCGTCTCCTTCCATAACTATGAATCGCCGCAAAAATTCGAGAACCAAATACACTCGCTGGAGCAGTACCATCGTCCCATCCTGTGCACCGAGCACATGGCGCGCGGGATGGGCAGCACCTTCGAAGGTAACCTTCCGATCGCAAAAAAATGCAAGGTCGCCGCGATCAATTGGGGCCTGGTTGCAGGAAAAACCCAAACGTTCCTACCGTGGGATTCATGGAAGAAGCCGTACACCGATCGCGAACCCGTGCTGTGGTTTCACGAGGTATTCCGGACCGACGGAACGCCTTACCGTCCCGAGGAAACCAGCTTGTTCCGCGAGCTGACCAATAAGTCGAAAGCCAAGGACGCGAGAATCAAGTCGCACCATCTCCACCGTTGACCATCGGCATACCCGAACCCTCGAGATCGTTGATGCCAAAAAAGAAGGCTCTGCCCGAGACGTGCCATCGGTTGCGATGTAGGTATCTCGATCTGATCTTTCTGACCTTCCTTAAGGAATACGCGACGAAGTCAGCGCTGAGCCGCTGTCTCAGTCATATTTGAGCCGATGCGACTTCAGCCTATGATAGAAATCACGCTGCAAAGGACCGCAATCGGGAAGGTGGAATGACCGGCATTGAGATAACCGCACAACCCGTCGCGTCCGAAAACCAGGATATCCCCAAGGTCCTCAGGACCCTGATGGTCGAGCATTCGCTGCCATTATGGTCCGGCGAAGGCTGGGATCCGGCAGCCGGTGGTTTTGTCGAAAAACTCGATATCGAGGGCAGGGCGGATTGTGCGGCGCCGCGCCGGGTCCGCGTTCAAGCGCGCCAGATCTATTGTTTCGCCAAAGCCGCTCGAATGGGCTGGTATCCAGAAGGCCGCGAAATCGCGCTGAAAGGCCTGGATTACCTTTTGGCGAAAGCCAAAAGCCCCGATGGCCGGCCGGGCTTCGTTCACCTGCTTGATTCGGACGGGTCGACGATGAACGCGATGCGCGATAGCTATGACCACGCGTTCGTGCTACTCGCGCTGTCCACCGTATTTCAGTTAAGCCAGGATGCTCAGGTCCGGGACGAGATCTCATCCTTGCTCGCGTTTATCGACCGGGACCTGCGATCGCCCAATGGCGGCTTCATCGAGGGAATTCCCGCAACGATGCCGCGTCGCCAAAATCCGCAGATGCATCTGTTCGAGGCGATGATCGCAACATTCGACGCCACGAACGATTCCGTATTTCAGACTCGCGCCGGCGAATTGTTCAGTCTCTTCATCGCGAATTTGTACGATCCGCGACGTCAGGTTCTCGGCGAGTATTTTGAGGAGGATTGGTCGAGAATAGAGCCTGTCAGTGTGGAGCCTGGGCATCAGGCGGAATGGGTTTGGCTGCTCAAGGGCTTTGAGCGGATCACGGGCTGTCCGACCGCCCGGCACCGCTCCCAGTTGCTCGCTTCGGGGCTGCGATATCGCGACGACGTGACGGGCTGTCTGTTCGACGAGGGCGACGCCGACGGGAACATCAGGAAGTTCACCCGGCGCTGCTGGCCGCAGACGGAGATCTCCAAGGCCTGGATCGCGCAGGCCGAGGCGGGAGAGCCGGGTGCGGCCGACCAGGCGCGTGAAGCGCTAGCTCGCCTGTACCAACACTATCTGCGCCATCCCGTCCCGGGAGGTTGGTATGATCAATTCGACCGTGACGGCCGATCATTGGTCGATTCCATTCCGGCCTCCTCGTTTTATCACATTCTCTGCGCGATCGCGGAAGCGGATCGGGTTCTCGGCTAGCGGCAGCAGGGTGAAAAAGGCAATTGAAGAACACACCGGGTGGCGGGCATCGTTCGGTCGATCGAATTGTGTAGAGGCCGGTCGTTTACCGTGTTTCTTGTCCCACCGGTTGGTGGAAATCGGACCTGATATATTGGGGGCTTGGCGGGCTGAGCTGCTACCGAAGTTCCAATCATGACAGGCTCTGACGACGGCGTTGACGCAAGGCCCGATCTGGGCGATCAACGGCCGCTACATGACCCAGCGGATGACCGGCGTTGAACGCTATGCGCACGAAATCGTCGCCTCGCTCGACACAATCCTTTCCGAAGACGGCGATATCGCGAATCGGCTCGGATTTCGCCTCATCCTGCCGGGCGAAGTGGAAGTAAAACCTGCGCTTTCGCAAATCGACGTTTGCCAGACAAAGCTCGGCTCGGGCCATGCCTGGTTGTCGGCGCGGCATCGAGCATTTTTTCCGCGAATGCGCCGGGCCATCAGCGATCCAACATTCACTATGCCGGCTATGTTGGCGATGACGACCTGGCTGCGCTCTACGAGGCGGCGCTATGTCTGGCATTCCCGTCCAAGACGGAGGGATTTGGAATTCCGCCGTTGGAGGCGATGGCCAGGGGCTGCCCCGTCATCTCCTCGAATGCGGCAAGCCTTGTCGAGGTGGGGGGCGACGCGGTCGCTTATGTGGATCCCGATCACGGCGACGGCTGGCGCGACGCGATCATTGGCTTGGCAGGAAACCTGGATCTTCGCACGGCCATGGCGACACGGGGGCGAAGGAGAGCCGAGTTGTTTTCCTGGAAACGCAGCGCGCGGCTTTACCTCAATTAAATCCTGCGCCTGCATGCTTAGTCGGGGTCTGAGCTACTTTCTCAAGATCAGCCACGCCAGGGAGGCCCACATCGTGAGGCTTAGGGCGAGCGCGAGGATCCAAGGCCACGGCGACGAACCCCGCAGGCCGTATGGAGTTCTAAGCCCGGCGTGCCGGATCGCGCGATCAATCCGACGGATACGTCTGACCGTCGGTCCCGCGTCGAAATATCGGTCGCCAAACTCCGACATGGCTGTCCCCCGCCGAACAAAGTTGTGTTCGGCAGGAAATTCAACGAATGGGTTATCGGAATGGTTCAACTGTGGATAATATTCGACCATTGTGAGGAACCGTGGGAGGCGCTTTTTACCGCTTCTCCTGCTCCATCCCGCAACATCAAATTGAAACATATAAATAGCACCAGTTAGGCGAGCCCCAGGAACGCCGGCGCTTTGTTGCAGTGCAAAATCCGGGTTATGATGGTTGACTTGGCGATTCTGGAACCAAATCATGACTGCGGGCACGGTAAAGTCGTTCAATCCGTCAAGGGGCTATGGATTTATCAAGACAGAGGGCGGCGCGGACGTTTTTGTCCATCTCTCCGCGGTGCCGAAGACGATTCAGGGCATAATTTGAACTTGGCCGAAATGGGGCCCGAAATTACACGGTGCAACATGGAAAACAACACGGAACAATCGGAAAAAAAGCGCACGTGGATCGCGCGCGCCGCTCTTGAATCGGCTTTGGCCGAGACCGTCCGGGAAAGCGACTCACGCTGCGAGGGTCTTATCGAAATTATTGTCGAACGCGTTGTTCCCGGGTCGCCCGACGGTGCCAATTGGGCCGTCAAAGGCGTGAAATACGGAAAGGCGGAGCGCGAACCCTGCAGCGCGGCAATATCCAAGTTTGTGGAAGAAAGTCAGAGCGAATTCGAGGTCTCGGACTGG
>Ga0137362_10000179_pt1 | contig 29465 bp, 41 predicted proteins | sample MadtaG_2_FD_104801 | JGI IMG/M metagenome (GOLD analysis project Ga0137362, IMG submission 104801) | Vadose zone soil microbial communities from Angelo Coast Range Reserve, California, USA - Mad1_100_16 metaG | ecosystem: Environmental > Terrestrial > Soil > Vadose zone | place: USA: California... | reverse complement strand
TCCGCGCCATGCTCGATAAGCGTGCGAGCGACATCAACTTGTCCCCGATACGAAGCCAAATGCAATGGTGTATCCCCAATCTTGTTCCGGGCTGTCACGTCCGCGCCATGCTCGATAAGCGTGCGAGCGACATCAACTTGTCCCCAATGCGACGCCAGATGTATTGGAGCGTCCCCATCCTTGTTCTGCGCATCCGCGCCACGATCGATAAGCATGCGAGCGACTTCTACTTGTCCCAAATGCGATGCGAAGTGCAATAGAGTCCACCCGTCCTTGTTCTTCGCTGTCACGTCTACGCCGAACCCTATAAGCATGCGAGCGGCTTCTAGTTGTGAGCCCTGTCCCTGGGGAACTTGTTCGCCTCGGGACTGGTTTCTCGTACTGGTTTTATTATAGCACAACCGGAGATTAGTTAAACTTGTCGTCAAGTCCGAGAAAATAAACCGTACTCATCGCCCTGTAGGGTTGCGACTGTCAGAATCAGCATTCAGCCACTCCCGCATCCTTTGTATGATATGGGATATTTACCACCATTCTCAATCAGCACAGGGATTTTATTTTCATGCAAGAACTTCAATACTGCATCCGAAGTGAGTGTTTCCTTCGTGAATGCGTTACGATACAAAATTAGGCATAAGTTCTGCATTTTGACTTGGACGTACTAGGTCTTTAGACTTGATGATTTGAAGGTCATCATCATGCACGATGGCTAACGCGCCCTCAGCGTTGCCAACCTCGAGGCATTTCTTTTGGAGCTCGCTAAGTACAACCGGGTGAGCGATCATAACCAGACAAACGAACCTCCGCAATATAGTCTAAAACTCCATTGAGCGGATCAAGATACTAAAATCCAGGCATCATGCTTTTTCCAGCATCTCGCACAATAAGATTACATACTTTTGGAACATATGGGACTTCGTTCACTTGTATATCTCCCATTTGATGATTTTCAGGGTCGTCAGGGTCGTCAAGATGAGGTTCTGCTGCAGCTCGGATTGGTTTGGTCCAGAAAAGGATACGCTTGGCTCGGAAGCCCCTGATGAAGACACATCGATCCCGAGGTGCGGATGGAATAATCTTTAGTCAGATAGAAAATCAATGCACGGCTAGTAACGTAACCAGGAGAGACAGACCGGGTCGACTTGGCTGTCGTTATATTCTACGGTTCCGCGGATGTTGCTCCAAATAAAACTTGAACCTCCATTATTGAGCGGTCTGCTTACCAGAGAAATTTTTGCATCCGCAATGTGGTCGTCGAGAACTGCCGCAGCATATGAAGTGACCAATGTACACCCAGTGACAAGAATGAGGTCCTCCATACGATCGACAGGCAGATCAACATTCCTTGACCAGGAAAACCAGCTATTGACGTTGTTTCGAATGCGCTCCCGGAACATTCTTTTGTGGATAGCATCTTCGCGGTAGCCTCCACAAGGAAGAGACAGAAGTGCTCCGGGACCCCGGCATATATACGTGACACCTTCGGTTCTGCGAGGAAATATCATAGCTTGAGTGAAGGTGCCCGTGGCAGATATACTAGGACTCACTGTTCGGGTGACACAGCCTGCACATTGCCAGCGTTTTCCTCTCTCGACACATGACGGGAGTAATAGTCTACTTGGCCAAAAGTCTCACGAATGATACTAGCGAGGGTTAGAGGGTCATAAGGCTCTGGTTCAGCAAGTCTTCTATTCGACTGGTCGTCCCAAGGAAGTGACACATTGAACATGCGAATGAAAGTCCCTTCAGATGATATGTAACCAACGTCGCCGATCGAAACCTGGTTGTAGATATCCTTAACAGGGTTCGGTTTCCACAACGCGAGGCCATGATACAGGGATGTGAGTTGCTCCCGGTAAATGTCGAACGGCTGCTCTACTGGCATGATGCATCGATGCTTCCGAAGACCTCAGTTGAGGTGCATCGGCGAACAATGAGCTCCGGATGAGCCGGAGTGAATCACATGAAAGTGTTGTCATGTCACCTGACTAAAGCCTGTAAACAGCTAGTACGTACTCGAATACTAGAGTACTGTATTCAAAGCTTTAGGCCTTGATGTCATTTTTTCGCGTTTACTATAGTCTAACCAGTAAATCCCGTCTCGTTTTCGGCATCGCTTTGTGGCCCTCACATCCCTTCTTTTCTGAACCCCCCTCTAAGATCGAGCGGTACACCCGCATAGCAGGAGATTGACTCCTCACTTGGAACAAATATGAGGATGTGTTGACTGACACAGGTGGTACATCGATGACGCTTCGCCCGCGCTTCAAGGTGGTACTGACCGGGTCATACGATATGACAAGTGCATCAAGACTTTGTTTCCGAGACCAGGTGAATCACACTCACGAAGATATCCACGGCGGCTACATTTACTTCGTCCAAACCGCTCAAGCTTTCAGGATGCATTGGGGGATGTCCAGGTGTCTGCGCGGACACCATGTGCACAAAGGCCATCGAATAGGATCAGGATCATCTGAAGTCTGAGAGAGACATAACGAGAGTATTATCATGGGGAGAGATGCTGTGAGCTGTGTCCAGGAGGAGGCAAGAGGTAAGACCTTAACGGCAGAGCGCGCACAATGTGACCCTGGTACAAACTCGCGAATAATCACTAAGCAATTGTAAGTCGTACCTTCCCGCGAGAACCTATCAGCCACTACCTGGTACATGTTTGTGGTGGGTTGTAAAATTGAACCCAAAGTACAACGCCCCTACCAGTCCAGCCGTATCATGTGGTTGACGTGTAATTTCCTTGAAATAGAAGATGACAGGAACCCCCGGTGACAGGTGCGGTGCACCTCTGAATGGGGCCAGCAAGTGACCATAAGCAGTTTCACCACATAACGTCAACTGAGAGAAACGCTGATAGGCAAGAAGTGCCAGTTGCTGACCATAGCAGGTACCTACAGTACAAAAGAATGCGAGCACTGGCACGCGACACCCACCAGTACGAAAGAAGATAAATGTCAGGGACATCAGATTGGCCAAGTACGTCCGGGGCTTGGCCATACTGTACAGGAAACTTACCACACGGTTTCTGCGACAGTCGGACATCTTTAAGAGGATCGCCCGTTAACTCGGATGTAATGCGCAGCTGTATACGGACGAAAGTTCTAAACGTTTTGATCAAAAAAAACTACAACTGACAATGACAATTTGGGCGGGTGGAATGCAGGGTCGCAATTTGAGTGATCTGCTTGACATCGGGTTTCTTCATTCGCTGCCAAGGGCCAAGGCCTGACCTTGCAATTGCGCTGGTAGACCCCAATTGTGTTCATCGTAATCTTGCCGTTCATTCGATTCTATTGGGACCGAGAGTCCGAGTCGGGCTGCCACGCCAGGTCGAGCCTTCACCATTGATGTTCTCCGTCCTTCTCGACAGGCCAGAGCTCAAATTTCATCTTCCTATAGTCATCCTTACCTCTGAGGTCTGTAGTGCCTGTGAGCACATCTGTGGGCACCCATTTCGATCATGTGACAGATCTGCTGCACTGCTCGTGCGTCATCATGATGGCCTACGTCTGTGCCCTGCGCGAATGCGTAAAGATGCACAGCGGGTGACGTGCTCCCAATTGGCTAGAGGAGCACTGGTATGTAAATTCGCATGGTGAATTGCTGCTTCGGGATTGCGCACGTGCGTGCGATGTTGTAATATGAGGCCATCGAGACGGTGGTCAAAAGGTCAGGGTCAAGCTACCCGTGTCCTCCCAGTATGCGTCGGTTGAACGGATGAAACGTCTCCGTGAGATCATTCCTATCTCCGAAGCGGATTCCTATTCTGGAACAATCGAACCGGGCAGGTTACTCCCGCGAGAGTTCCCTTTCAAGCCCCTTCCTCGCCTCTTGCAGCGCGGCATGCGCCACCTATTGCAATTGTATCCAAGCGGGGCAGGGGACTGAGTTGTAACTGGCTTGAATGTTTTCACCCGTGACCCTTCGTAGCTGTGCTTATTAATGTGTGCAGACTTTCTAGCGATCGACGATTCATTATAGCCGCACGTACTGGCAAGAGGGACTCAATTATAATCGTCACTATAGCTTCCATAATTTCATGGGAGCTGTGTGTCCGTACCCGACGACGATACCAAGGGGACAGTAGACGCGGTGTGAGGAAACTTTCAATTAGTCTTCGGTGCGCAATTCTGAAGAACCGGTTTCTTCTCCGCGATAACTCGGTATGGCTTTCAGGTTTTAGGAGCACTTAAAGGAAAGTCATGAGAGTGATGAAATGTCGACCATACATGTCATACATGGTCGACATCATCGCGAGGGCCGTGTACGTCACATGATGCTTCTCGCCACGGCGCTTTTCCAAATTGATGCATACACGCTGTTGTGACATCGCTTGTCTGTTATCCATGGAATCGAATACCAAAGCCAAAATGCGGGCACCTTCCCGTCCGTCCTTTCCGATTTAAACCGCCCGTATCGTTAATAACCGGCCGTCTTGGCCCACATTCTTTAGCTAAACCGCCCTCCCGCCCTCTTCCAGTCCGTTATACGGCTGCCACCGCCTATTTTGCTGTATTCGCATCTCTCCTTTATATACTACACGCCATCAGAAATCGCCCTCTTTTGATTTCTTTCCGCCCAACGTATCTCGACAATGCGTACTGGCTATGCGTTCCTCGCCGCTCTTTTACTTTCTCTCATACAATGCATCAGTACTAGTGCGACCTTCACTCTCAAGGACAAGTGGGTCGGCAACGACTTCTTCCAGGGCTGGAACTGGGAGACCGAAGACGACCCGACCCACGGCCGCGTCAACTACGTGAACCAAGGCGATGCCAGGGCGAAAAACCTGACATATGGTACGTTTTCTCGCGCTCCTCGTCAGTTCCTCTTGTTATTCGGGTCATGGTTTTAACTGGGGCTCTCTTAGCGGATGGTGCTACATTCGTTATGCGTGCAGACGATTGGTCCATCGTTGGCCCCTCCTCTCGTGGGCGTGATAGCGTTCGCATATCTTCGCAGACCGCCTATGGCGACTCTGTAACCGTGCTGGACCTCGCGCACATGCCCGCGGGCTGTGCCACCTGGCCTGCCTTTTGGACCTTGAGTCAGAAAGGTCCATGGCCTAACGGCGGGGAAATTGACATCATCGAGGGTATGCTTCTCGTCTTCCTTGCCCTGTCTGAGTTACTCACCTGCGTCCTCTCACATGCAGGTGTCAATAAGCAAGAGTCCAATATAGCCACTTTGCACACTACCCCAGGGTGCCAAATGTCCTCCGATCGGCTGCAGTCTGGGTAAGTACATTATTCGTGTACAAGCTCGTACCCTAAATTTCTCTGAAAAAAAACTCTCTTCAGAACTACCCTCGGTACCAACTGTGACACTTCCGTCAACAGTAATGCAGGGTGTGGTGTCTCCTTCACCAGAAGTGGTCCCTCCTACGGTGAATCGTTCAATATGAACGGTGGTGGATTCTTCGCCATGGTGCGATCGCAATTTCTAGGCATTCAGATATACTTTTGGGCGCGAGACAGTGACGACGTACCACCGGAGATCCTTGATTGGGGGTCGGGTAGGGGATTGCTCTACCCAGACCCCAGTTGGGGTATGCCGGCCGCGAATTTCCCCATGTGCCCAGGCATTTGCAACTATAACGATCACTTTAACGCACATCAGCTAGTATTCGACCTCACATTTTGCGTAAGTGCTTTCTTTATCTGCCTCTGTACTTTTTTCCCGAGCACGACTGAAGTTTCTCCTTCCTTTTGCGTAGGGTGACTGGGCTGGCAATGCTTGGCCCTCATCTGGATGTGGCCCGGGCTCTTGCGTGGACTGTGAGCTTCCATCGGCGTACGGCGTCAATTACCATGCTCATCCAAACACTTTTCAGACGTGAATAATAACCCGTCCGCTTTCAGCGAGGCCTATTGGGTTGTCAATAGCTTGCGCGTATATACCGCTTGAGTGAGCTCTTATTGGGCACGTAGTCTTTCGACCTCGTGCACCATACCCATACCATTATGAGATTCCACCTCTTCTCACCGTTTCATTTTCGTTTCCTTGTTTTCTTGGGTTTTACATTATGTAGCGGAGACGCGGACTTTTTGTTTGAGCAATGGGCTATAGTAATAAAGGTGATATACAGGAAGTCAGATGCCACGCGAGTCACATGGCGCGCTGCGGCTCAATTCGATCTGTAAGATCTGCCTCCAGCAGAGTGTTCAGGGGTCTGGGAAAGCTGTTGGGCGGCCGAGCTGGAGAGTCAGCCAAATCTTAGATATCAATATAAGGTCTTGACTGGCTCGGGGATGGACAGGTGGGGAGAATACAACCTGGAGGACCGGTGACGCGTCGGCTGGGTTGTGCTGGGAGCGGATGTACCTTGTGAGGGAAGTGCACTTGGAGGACTCGGTGAGCTCGTGAATGCACTGGAAGACCTGGTTGATGTCTTAGGCGATGATGGGCAGGTGATGGGAGAGAGACATTTATTCGATCTGCCAAGGCTTACCCTCCCTCGATCAGTGAAGCTTGGTCTAAGTCTACACTTCCGAGCCTTCTTCCCCCTCCGCAATCTAAGGATAAAACGTAGAACGTAAAACTTTACGGCCAATTACGGCCAACGACGCTACATTACGTAACGGATAACATTTGTCTTAAAATAAAGATCCACGTGATGAGTATAGTCTCCGCTGCGAGTGCGAGGCTTTAAATTTATCCTCCTCAGAGTTAGTTATACATTCCACGTGCCAACGACAGGTCACAACTACGAGACCCTAAAGGATAGCATCTAGTACTTGCTGTGCGACGATACGATTCACTAACTACTAACTAGCAAACAAGAAAGAAAAAATAAATAGCGTAAGTAGCGATGGCGAAAAGCAGTGTGTCTGAAAGAGAAAAGTACAAAGCAAGAGGAAGTACGCGGAGAGGATGTAGGTATCGCTGGTTTGGGAGTTCGCATACAAAAGAAAATATCGTAAAAAGGAAAACAAGGGTCACATCCAAAACCAAGGTTCGATGTTTCTCTTACTTACAGGCCCATAGATGAAGATATAGATGGTGCGATAGATCCGTGGCGTTGAAGTTCCCATAGTTTGGCCTTCGGACGTACTTCAATGTTCTCGAATGCCGCTGGTTGGGACAGCTGAACGCAGTCGCGCGTACTCAGGACGAGGAGCTCGAAAAAGAATGCTGCCGCAGCGCGGCGAGTCGCCTGCAGCCCAGCCCGCGGTTAGAATACGCACAGTAACTTAATGTACGTGAAAAGGCGCACCTTTGTGGCCATGTATTTGAAACTCATGACCTTCTCTTCGCCTTCAACTGGCTCCAGCTCCTTTCGGACGATACCAAGAGCGCGAATCGTATTCTTGCTGTAGCCCTTCCCATCTGTGCTGTCCGATTCTGATACCTGACTAGAACTCTTCGTGTCAAACGCCACTATTGGGCATTCAAGGTCCGCATAGGTTTCCTCGCCCTCTTCTAATGCGGGGGTGCTCGCCCGGGACATGCGAGTGAGCTCCGATGGTGCGACAGACTTCTCACGGATGAGCCCTACCGGTGGTAGATCCTCTCCGCCAATATCCATCTGGAAGTCCTCCATCCCAAGCCCAGTGTTGTCGAACTCGAATCCTGGGCCGATGCTCTCCCGTCCGAGTAGCTCGCTACCGACACCCTGACTTGGCGCAACACTGGCACGGCGTGCCTGTCCGGGCTCACCATCGTCCTCGAGTGTAACGCTACCTTCGCCCTCAGGTTCAATCCGCGCGCGTTTGCTAGGGGGCTTTTCTGGCGATGCCCCTCGGCGTTTGCTGGATGGGACGTAGGTTGCGACTGGACGCATGAACATCTCTTGCAATTCAGGCGCGATCCCGGTGGGTCCGGCGAAGAAAAATGCACCATTCGGCGTAACCTTCGTCGGTAAGAAGTGTGCGATGGGATCCTCGCGAATTTCGAGAAGGCGCATGACGACAGAGGAGCGCGGAAGGTATTGGTGATCAGTCAGGATGGATGAGACATCCGTGGCATTGAGCGGTCCTAGACCACCGCGGCCTCGACCCTCCAGCTCAGTGAGATCATCAAAGATTTGCTTCTTTTTGCGCTTGCGCTTCTCCTCCGCCACCGGTTCATCGGGTTGTTCTAGCTGTTGTTCTCCGACAACCACAACCGGGGTTTCCATTTCGACATCTGCGGGTGGAGTAACAGGTACTTCACTCAACGGCGAGGCTGTGCCTAGTGTGAGAAGGGACACGAAAATGCCAACTCAAACCACGCACAGGCTCTAGAAGGGGACCGGGTTTGCTCCGGGGTTTTGCCTCCCTCGCTAACGGGACGGTCACCAAAGTCAAGGTCGAGATCAATGTTAAAACCCTCTTCGGGACCGAAACCAAAGTCCATGGTGTCGCCAAAGTGATGTTCCGATGGAGCTCGGCTATGATGAGAGAGCATTTCGAGTTCATCCGCGCCTTGTCTAAGGAGATGTGAATCGAGAGACTCGCGCGGTTCTCGTTGCCGCGCTGCATCTCGACCCACTTCGACGCTCATATCGTCGGCCTCGCTGCGTTCATGCGGAGTCGCGGGTTCATCCCCAAAAGTCAATCCGAGATCAACCTCGTAGTCCTGTGATCCAATACCATCTGACGGTCCCAGGTCGAAACCATATCCACCGTCGTCGACACCATACTGAAGGTCGTCAGCCGTAGTAAGTGTGATATCGGCCTGACGAGCCATATGGTGCCCCCGCGGCTGAATTTCGCGATCCTCGAAGTCGATATCCCTAGCGGCCATGAGGAGGAGATATGGGGGACAATAGCAATCGACTCACCAATTTATGTCCGGGAGAAGAATGTCGAGATCAAGGTTACTGGTAGGGAGAGTGATGGCATTGCGGCTAACGGCGAGTTGACCTTCTGTCAAGTCTACGACACCCGGTCGGAAGGCCTGCGCGGGGTCGATCGGTAAGTGTGATCTCGGATAACTAAAGTAATGCGCATACCATCTTGATCTTCAAAAGCGCTTCGTTACAGTCATCAAGCAGATACTTGGCCTTTCGACTATAGATGCGCACAACGCCGAGAAGCAGCTGACCACTCAGACGGAGTGCCATGATCTCCACCTCCTGACCCATGATTGCGTCTGTACGGCATCAACCAACATTGAGAAATCGCGATAGGAATGGAAACGTGCGGAAATACGCACCAACTGACTGCTCTATGTCAGTTTGGAGAGTCTGAGCTTTGGAGAGCTTTCGTTCCATGTGTGCGGCAAGCCATACTTTGGCGAGGGGTCCACGACGGGATAAGATAGCTTCAGAATAGAACTAGAGACAAAAATGTGAAGGCGATTCACAGTGGTCAAGCCAACGCGACGTACCATAATTAAAGAAAAAGAGAGAGGGAAAGGGAGACGCGTCAAGCGCTGTGAGGGGGAGACGGATGGAATGGCGGAAAGTGAACCGAACGTGCCCGAGTCATCAATTTTGTCCCACAGTCACGTGCACTCGGAATGGGTTGCGGCTTTGCCTGCCGCTCAAGTACTCATGCGCTCATGCTCCCAAGGTCGGCCTTTTCACTCTCTCGAAAGCGCGTGGCCGCACAAGCAATAGAAGTGCCGGTGGCATTGTACTCAAATGGTATTTTCTCCTTATGAACCCAGCTGATCTCGGTATAACTATGTGTCCTTCAGCTCCTCCCGCTCAACGCTTGCAAAGACACTCTCCTTCCCAGAATCGTTCGGAACGCGGTCGCACTTCTGCGAGGGCCGAAGTAAGACGGGTGCTCGGAGCCGGAAAAAGGCCATGGTCATTTGAACGACATCCCGGGCCGTCCTCAAGGACGGCGACTTTTAATCAGAGGCTCGGGCAGTTTGTTGATACTGGCCGTGGGCTGAAGCTTGTAAAGACCCTGAAGGAAATGAAGGAGCTTGGGCTCAAACCGGATATTCTAACATATAACTCCACGATGGAACTTTTTGGGAAGCATGGCATGGAAGACGAGGCTTGGGCTCTCGTGGACGACATGAAGGCATTAGGGATTTATCCCGACATCGAAACGTATAAATTTCTTTTGCAAGTGCGCACGACAAGTTCCTCTCTTGGACATGCCATTAGAAATTTATTCTGACACACAGGCTGTTCGTCGCGCGCCCCACGAAGCCACTTGGTCCGTGCTCAGAATGATGGAGGATGCTGGCATGGAGCATACCGAGGGCATATACGCTCTGCTTATTCAACGACATCTAGATGACTCAAACTTGGAAATGGCGTTCAAACTCCTGGTTGAAATGGAAGGCCGTGGATTAACGCCCACACTCCAAACCGCAGAGGGTGTGATCACCCTAGCTGCCCGGAGAAGAATGCCGCGTCTCGCACTAGAACTAGCCGAGAATTTTGAGGATTCTTCTGTGCGTAGACTGGGCATGCACATCTGGGTGTCTTGCCTGCTCTCTTCTTCAGAATGTCTTTATGTGGGTGCTATTTCCAAGTCGTCCATGGCATGTGTTAATTATTAAGTAATGTGCTACTCAGAAAGAAGGCGTCCTCCATTTATGGCCCAAGGTCATGAACGAACTCAAGGTTCTGCCAGATGAGGGTTGTGCTGTTGAGGTGCTCCATACTGCTGGCCGACATGGGCTCCCCGAACTGGCTATGGACGTCCTACGTGTTCTGCAAGCCATTGGGGTTGATTTACGGGAATATCACTTTGCTCCTATCATAGAATCCTTTTGCCGGACAAAACGCATCAAGGAAGCACTTTCAACTCTGACTCTGATGAGCCAACACAAGATTGAGCCAAACTCTGACACTGCGCACACTATTTTCGAGGCAATTCGTGCCAGTACGGATGCTGTAGATGCCGCTTGGGATGCGCTCGAGGTTCTTCACTCCGAGGGACAGACAGTCAATATCACGGCTGTCAATGTCGTCATCCAGGCGTCGGTTGCTCTGGGAGATTTGCAACGCGCATTTGGAACATACCAAATATGTGCAGAGTTAGGCGTCAAGCCGACACTTGACACCTATCACTTCCTGCTCTCGGGCTGTATTGTCGCGCGGCATCGAGAGCTGGGCAATCGGCTCATCGCGGAGATGAAGGAGGCGAAAATCAAGCCAGACGCAAGGACGTACGAAAGGCTGATTGTTCTGTGTCTCACTGGAGAGACTTATGAGGATGCCTTCTTCTACCTGGAAGAGATGAAGGCAGAAAACCTATACCCACCACTATCGGTGTATGAAGCAATCATTCAGCGGTGTGTGTTGGAGAAGGACGCGCGATATACTGTAGCCGTGCAAGAGCTGGAAGAGTTTGGATACAAAGTATCTCCAGAACTGAAGGAGGTCATTTCGGGCGATGGGGAGGCTAGACACAGCCAAAACGTGCGGAGGCGAGCGGGCGAGATCAAGGGTGTGGAGGCACGTGATGAGCGGACGCGACGCGTTTGATTGTTATTGTTTTCTCCTACTCTAGTTCGTAATTACCACCACATCCTCGTCACTCTCAGCAAGATGCAGGAGAGCGCACAAACCCACAGGGATAAGTATGCTGTACTTCAACAGAAACTCGAAAACTTGGAAAAGATTCATGCTGACGAAAAGAAACAAGTCCGAATTCCTTATTTCTTTCGAGTCTTCGTGGTCACCTGACCATTGTCCTATAGCACCAGGCCTACCTCGCCAACATCACAAAAGAGCTCTCAACCGTACGGAGAACTAACGCAGACCAGTTGACGCGAATAGACAAGTTGAAAAAACAAGTAGATTCACAGGATACGAAGATACAGGACTTGAGGAGGAGTGCTCTCACAGACCAAACTGAAATTAAGGATCTACGGGCGAAATTACGCATCGCAGAGGCCGAGCGCGCGGGCTTTCAAACGCAATATAACGAGGCAGTGCGCACTAAGCAAACTTTGGGTTCTACCAATGCCACTCACCGCGACGAGTTGAAAGAGCGTGATAAACGTATCGCGGAACTCGAAAGGGCCATCGGTCTGGAGAAGCAGCGAAGGGAAGACATCGAGTCACAATTGCGCGATGCGGCGAGCGCGAAAGCGGAAGAAGAAAGGAAGCGATCAGGCGAGAGCGTCCAGGCCCGAACACAGCTCGAACAGGCCGAAGCGGTGACTGCGCAAGTCAAGGCAGCGCGGGATGCGGATCGGAGACAAGGCGAGGTACAGAGGGAAGAACTCATAGCGCAGCTGGAAGCGCTGCGCGACATGCTTCTTCAAGCTGCGACGCACTACGGCAAATTGGTTTCGGAAACGGTGTCCAAGACGGTGCACGACCGGCTGCGGCAAGAGCACAATTCGCTGCAGTTTCACACCTTCCGGCTCGAGTGCAAACTGGTCAACACCGAGGCACAGGTGGCGGAGCTGGCGAGTCTTATACGCCAAACTCAGGTTACGAATCGTCTGCTGGAGGATGAGCTGCGCGCGGCCGAGGAGGACAAGAATTGGTACCAAACCGCATTGGAAGACATACGGGTAGATCTCCGGAGCGGCCGCGTTGACTCTATCCACACCCTCCTTGTTGATACTTTGGCCACGGAGCAGAAAGAGCACCTACTCTCCGAGCTCAAGATTCAACAAGCCCTTTCTTCTGGCGAGCGACGTTCTGCAAGATTCTACTCTGGTCTGTATAGCCAGCTGGTAGCCTCGTGTGCCACAATGCGCGCCGATCTGGATGTGGAGTTACTTGCATCACAGACGCAGGCGGTCGAGTTGCAAACCGCAAAGGCCGTCCAGGATGCCACGGCTGCGGATCTGAACGCGGCGCGGACGGAGTTGGAGTCAACACGGAAACAACTCGAGGAAACTTCTAGCTCACTGAGCGCTGTGAAAGCAAGGGAGACGGCTCTAGTGCAGGAGGTCAAGGATGCCAAGTCCCAGAACAAGGAGCAGACGACGGTTCACAAGCAAGCGCTCCAGAAGGAGAAGGAAACGGCCGGCAGGCTCGCAACGAGCCTACAGCAGAGTAAAGTTGCAGAGGAGGAACTCAGGGGGGAGATCAGCCGGTGAGATCAGATCATTCCTCAGCTTGTCAATCGCTGCTGAGATATGTGTAACTTTTAGGTTGACAGTTGACTTGACGGACGCTGAGCGGTATCGGGACGCGTATCATAAACTCCTTGATGAAGTGGGAGTTTTGGCGGCACGAAACCAGCTCGCCGAGAGCGAAGCTAACAGACTCAGTCAATTCAACGCCGAAATCCTAGGGCACAACAACCCCGCCCAGCGCATCGTCTACCTCGACCGCGTGCGTCGCGAATTGGCCGAAACGAAGCAGGTGCGTTTGCGTTCTGAAACACGACCCAGAACGTTGATTTTCTTTTTCTTTTTCTTTTAGATGTTAATTGTCGCAACGCGTGAACGAGACGCCGCGAGTGCGCAGATCGAAAGTCTTCGTCGCGAGCTGAGCTTGTATCTCTCTGTGCCCGCTGCCGAGGGCAAGAAGCTACCACGGGCGACCACAATGACACGCGTCGGGCGCACACCTCTCGTTCCCGTCACGCAGAACGAAAAAGTAAACAACGTCGTCGCGTTAGGCCCGCCGTCGGCACAGGGCCTCCGAGTTGGCAGTGGGGACTTTGAGAAGCATTTGCCGCCGCTGGGGGAGGACGAGATGACACTGGACGAGATTATGTAGAGCGTATCTATCGGGCGCCCTAGGTTGAGGAGGGCCCAGCCAACCTCTGGTATGACGGATTTTTAGAATTGATTTTTCATGTCGTGCTTTGATTTACATTGATCGTCTTTGCTTTGCTGTCATTTTTGCTTTCATCTATCGATGCAATTATCATCACTTCGCACTCGTCTTGCATTTTTCGAAGACTATTTTTGCGATAGCGGGAGGTGAGGGTACGTGGAGACATGATGACTTTTGCTTGATCCCTGCGCACATCCTCAACATTGATCATCAGCTACATCGGATCTAGGTTATGGGCGGATCAATCATCGTCTGGTATCTTATCATGGATCTACACCATGCTCACATTCAATGAGTAGGAGGGCATATTAGTAGGTCCTGGGGATTATGGTTTGCTTTGAGGTTGCCGAGCTGGAAGTCGCTTCCCTTCTGGTGAATTGGGGCTAAATCGTGGCTGCCGGCAGATTACGAGTCAAGCATTTTGATCTTCTCTCTGATAACGACATTTCTGATTTTCTGCTGATTATCTAACGAAGTGTGTGGGATAACAACTCGGTCCAGTACTGGGGATTACTCTCTTATTAGCATAGCTAGAAACGAAACTGTCCAGGTCCTGGTAAACGAGCTATTATCGAAGTCATGATACATGGAGTAACATATCCATACCCCCTACCAATACTGGGTCGAGTCAAGGAAAAGAGTAAACAGTCGGATCCCGCATTGTCCCAAAGATCGAAGGAAACATAACCAAGAAAAAAAATACAAACAGATAATAAATATACTATCCACAGAATGTCCTATCCAGTAAATAGACGTGCGACCAGGTAAAATGTACAGCCCAAGAAACGCTACATATAACGCCACTCAGTCATGGGCAAACGGTGCATCAAGGTAACTCAATCGGACTTACTATGATACTGGTGATGCCAACGAAGGCCAACACAAACGTCATATACGCTTTTGCGGCCGTGATACCACCTCCTGGTTTGAAAGTGTCGACGGACTGACCACCACCCAAGATCCCAGCAAGGAGCAAACCCTGTAATAAACCAGTCAAAAATTGTGTTTCGGTTCAGGACAGGGGAGGGTTGTCGCCCCCAATGACGCACGTTAGATATGACCCACGCGAGCAACACCTAAAAAGCAAAGTCGTGTCAAGTGAGGGATCGCGCACCGCAAAGGGGGTCGACAGTTACGTACATTTGTTCGTACGTTGGCGTAATAATCCTTCGCGGCTTGCTCCTTGTCCATCTGAAGGACGCGATTAGCGTCCGCTCGGATGACAGGCGCCCGGTACTTCAGATTGTTGGTTGCCTCGTCGTAGAGTGCGTTGGCATCGGCCTCCTCCGTGATCATCTCAACGTCCACGCGCGATTGCGAGTCTTGGATGACAGCGCCCAAATCCATCGTCTCAACCTTATCTTCCCCTTTTGTTCCCCATGAGATCTAATGAAATGAAATTGGTTAGCGTCTGAGAAACGGATCCGGTTTGGACGAACGTACATCATCTAGGTTGGCAAATGCATAGCTAACATACAGAAGGAGCTTTAGCGAATTTCCCGGGCAGGGACGATAGGTCACGTACATGTTGAGAATGTTGATATAAGTTGGAGATAACAGCAGGTAAGGTATAAAACTGGTGAACATGTGCCAAGGGTCAAAGGCCAGGAAACTAGCCACGGTGTAGACTGCGCAAGGTAAACTTCAGATCCGAGGAATTGCGCCCAGCGTAAGATTGCTTTGGGCTCACCTCCGTAGGTCACTAGTATACTAAACCACATTATTTGATACGCAACCCCTCCTTGCTTTGCTGCTTGAATTGCGCACTCCACCGCGGCAAAAAGGAGATAAACCATAAGGATCGCGAGGATAATCGCGACTGCTTTGTACTTCCATTTCGCGCTGACCGCAATGTGAGTGAGGAAGTCGCCGTTACTTTGAAAATAGCTCACGATCGTGGTTTGTTGCCCATGGCGAACAGAAAGCAGGCAATGACAATGGAAGCCAAGAGGTACTAAGACAAAGGTCCAGCATGAGATTGAATACTGCTTGTATGTAGGAGGACAATACCTGCACAACCGAGTTGAGGTATCGAATTGAGTTCATATGGAAGGATGGCGACTCGAGGGATGAGGATAATATCACGAAGAATAAATAGAAGTTTCCCTTGATCCGGTCAGACTGAATGGTCGGCATTTGTCCTAATTATGGTACTCACAATGGCAAACCAAGAGGCGATCAGGTTGATGACATTGTAGATTGCTTGAATCGAAAGCACGACCTTACGGCTGACAGTGTGTCCCGATGATAACATCTGTCCGACGTGCGCAATGGCATAGGTCGCGGCGAAAAACGATCCGTTCAGCCATCGTCTTCTTTGGTTGATAAACTCTGGGAGACCCTCCGGTACGTCCGTTTCAGCAACCGCGCTCTTGACATAGCGAAGAACCCTGGATGTGGTATGATCAAGACGCAACCAAAAACAGATTGGAAACGCCGCGCTTCCTTACCAGTTAGAGTTGGCCCTTGCAACTAATTCAAAGCACAATATTCGCTATACCAGAGTTTTAACATGCGCTGTAAATGATTTGACGGTGACATACATCCTCCGCGAGATCTGTGTCCGTCAGTCAGTTGCATCACTGGAGGTAACTGGGCCATCTGACGCACACATATTCGAAGTAAAGATGTCAGTGTCTCGGCCATGTAGAATTTCCCCTTTGAAGTACGATGCTAATGGTCCTTGGCCAGCTCTGTCATTCTGCAACGCGTGGTACCTGTACGCGGAGAAAGCACCTGGCTAAGGTGAATGCTTTTAGAGACAGAAATCTTGGGGAATTTAGCTGACCCACCAGAACACTGATATAGCCAAATAGACTCTCGGTGGGTTTGTCTAGGATGTTGCTGACTTTGTACTCGAAGTTTTGGGCTGCGACTAGGGAGGGTTATATGTCATCCAACGCATTCAACGCACAAATAATTACCTAACGGATTCAACAATGCAGACCAATTCTTGCCTTTATACGCTGCTATTTCACCGCATGCACCGCCCACGTTCGAATTCAAGTCAAAAGCCTTCCACAGGTAGTATATACTTTTGTTTCCTGGTCTGGTACCCACGTCAATAAGCACGCATATATTCGGCTGCTCGCATTTCTCAGCACTCGTTCCCAGTTAACTTCTTACAGGACTAGCCTTACCTGCAAGAGAGAACCAAAAGCGTTGAAGAACCACCGGTGGCTATTAATCTTCTTCTGATTTCGTTCCTTCATACAGAAAATGATCTGCGTGGGCACAATGCCCTTGTCGGGATACTTGAAGTGCAAATTGGAGTCAATTGCAAAAGATGTCGTATACTCGAATAAGTGAGCGGTAACTGGCTTGTGATTAATAACGTTTCGCATGTGCCCACCAGGTAGATACACGCCAAGAAGGGTCAGGCAATCGAGAACACGTGGATGTACTTTCCGACGACCATCGGCAACGATACATACAACCACCTGGGGCCAGGGTAAGCAGGGAAGCTAACGCGTGGGAAGAAACGCACCTTCTTCCATGCCTCAACTCCCCATGTATGCGAATTTTTACGAGTACATAGGTGCGCAATGTTGCGCATAACGCCGTACAATGTTCGGCAGAACAAAATCTCGTCTTCCTAGAAACCGGTTCAGCTTCGCAGTTTAGATCCACTGACCGAGTCGAAACGCTCACGTTGTACATGGTTATACAGATGAATAACTCAGTACGCCGGTTCATCTGGTTTTGGCGTAAAAAGTGACCATTCTTCTCAAAGTCATCAGGATCGCATGTGACTGCCGTGTATCTCGTCTTCATCACTTCAGGGTGGCCAGTACGCGGTAACACGAGCTTCGGCGGGACGGGCAGGTCCAAAACAAGGTTTCCGTTTGTGAGCGGTACGCGTTTCGTTGCATTGTTCCGGCGTGCCACACGTCCAACTGGCGCAGGCCCAAAGTGACGTGTCTCAACGGGTGTCCCCGGGACATCGGTAGACGGTGTATTGGGGAATACCACACGACGTGGATCTGCGAAGACGTTCTGGGGCGCGGTCTTCTCGTCTGGTGTTTGATTCAGGGATGCATCACCCAGCATGCGCGCTTTCTCAAGGTATTCCTGGAATTTGCTCTTCTTCGGTTTCTCCTTTTTCTCTTTCCCTGCCCCGTCGTGATCTTCATCTTCTTCTAGGCTTTCCTCATCATATTCCTCGTCATCTCTGCCTTCGGTCACACCGGTATATTGGGACACCACTGTGGGTTGAGTCTCGGCGTAGTGGGTTGTCCCAGTATGATGTTGGTTGATGGACCTGGCTGCTTCGTAGCTGTCATCGCCGATTGCTGGCGTAGGGGAACGAGAACGAGGGATAGCGTACGAGGGAAGGGAGCCCCTCCCAGATGCATATGCTTCAGTGTCGTGACGAAAGTGGTCGATGGGAGTGACTGGCTTCTGCGGGGAGCGACGCTGGACGATGCGATTCATGGGGGGTGTGAGAGTTTGAGACTGCTGAGCTGGGTTGGGCGGCGGTCTTGACACCAATCCAATCGTAGTTTCAATGTTGTCCTGTGAAGAGGCGGGAAATGGCAGGACATGCCATTGAGACGGTGTGTGACTCCTAACCGATGAGCTTCTGTCGCTAGAACCTGTGCCTCGGGAAGTCGCAGCGGAGAGTTGTGAGGGTGGACGTGGCGGATGATGAAGATGGTGATGATAAGTCTCATCTGTTGGTGCGGGACTTTTGGCGCTATCACGACTGGCAGATGAGTCCAGGGAACGGCGCCGAGATGCTTCACTTGCGTACGGGAGCATGGATTGTTGCTGAGACTGCGAGCCGTCCGAGAAGGGATCCTCATACTCTTCTGCAATGTCCATAGTATCCCATTGAAGAGGCTCTCCGGAGTCAATAGTAGGAAGAAAGGGTGGCTGCTGAGACAATGGCCGTGTACCAGATTGAAATCGATTAACCTGGCGCAGCTTGGCGGGCGCCGCGTAATCCGTCGCCACACTATAAGAGGTAGTACTGGATGCACTTGATGGGGGGCGTTCATACGGTGGAGTGTGCGCACCCGCACGTGGAGGAGGGGGTACGGTATACTGGGTAGAGGACGAGATGGAAGAGTAACGACTTTGAAGATTTGTGACAGCATCAGCGATGGAATCAAAAGTTGGAAAGTTGGGATTTTGAGAAGGTAAAGATGAAGAGCCTTCTAGAGCATACTGGAGTGTCCTCGATGGAGAATGTCCTTGAGGTCCTTGAGCCTGTATCTGTGGTTCGTCGAGGTCGTAGCCATCATAATCATCGTCCCCCTCGTCTCGATAGTCCTGATCGTCATCCTCGTCAAGGGAAGGTGCTGATGACGCCCCCTGGACGTATCTGTACGAGAGCACCTTTTTCGCGGCGCTCATGGATTGTCTGCTCGAGGAGAAAGAAAGTGTGGAGCTGAGCAGAGTACCCTCGAGGGCACTTCCCTGAAAATGGACTCGAACGCGGCCCGGACAGGCCTTGGAGGTCAGTGCAGTCAGCGCGCATACAACCTTCCATCACGTGATCGCGTTCCGTCATTACAACTCACCCCGTAAGTTCTTTACAGAATATCAGTACCCTAGACTTTGACTACGAAACCGCACGAGATGAGACATCTCGGGAGGGACGGTTGAAAGTCGCTCCGGTCTTTCTCAAACATGGCACAAATACGGAGATCAGAGCCCATCATTGTGTTAAGATAGGGACATGTAGAAGTTTTTTTGATCTTTCTGTGGCATTGCTCGAGATGAGCATAGAATATGGCATCCGACTCGGCTTATCAGGGTATTCTTATACTGCCAGTGTACCACTAGTGTATGTGTCGTGATTTATCGGATATCAAATCTTCAAGTTACTGTAGTGCCTTGTCCTGACCAAGCGTTTTCCAGCCATCTCCACTGCCAGCACTATTCAATGCGAACATGTTCCTCGATCTCCATTTACCGTCATCTCTCCACCATCCGCCGTCGACCAGTGCCATGTTCTCTCATCCACTCTTCTAGTACGATCGCTCCAACCGGGTCTCCGAGTCCCATACACTTCGACCTACATGCGACAGCGGCTCCCTCTCACAACTCGAAAACGTCATCGTCGACTCTCCCAACTTCCACATCGCCATTCGCTTCCTTAGCAGCGCAGCACCCGAACAGGCTCCAGCACGCACGCACACTGACTGTGTTACACACGGCGCGCGAGCTCATCACGCGAATCCTCCCTCCTCAGTCCCCCGAGTCATTCTTCTGGAATAAAGTTCTGTGTGAAGCATCCGACGAGATTTCTCGTTCGAATCTTACGTCGAAAGGAGACAGGATCACCATCGTCGGTGCGTTTCAAGAGAAGATGTCGGGCCAGCACTCACGTATCATTCGCAGTTTATGCCGTGGATGAATTCTCAGGAGGGGAGTCACTCGTCAGCGCTCTCCTTCAAGACCCTTTCTCTCCGGAGGTGGAAAGTATACGAATTTCGAATCGTTGGGAGGGCCACAAACAGGCCACCAGGCTTGACATTGAGTGCGGGGGTTGTGTGTTCACATATCATTGGTTCTGATCATTCCGTAGATATGCTACATCTCCCATCGAGGATACGAAAAGCAACCCCGAAGACCCATCGCCTTCGCCATCGCACGTTATACGTTTATCGTCCTCGTTTCTGGCTTCTATGCCCTTGCCCGTGCGTCTAATAGAACTGCGACCAACTCGTGAACTATCCCAAGAAGACCTGCGACTCTTATATACAGCCCATATCCCCATAATCCTCCTCAACCCACTCACCACACCACTCACGAACCTTTCCTCATATTCATCTTCAAATCCAAGAGCGGCAATATTGCCGTACCCACTTCCACCACACGCCCTCCTTTTAATCACCTCTCCCTCTCCCATCTCAACAATGTCCAGTATTCCACCAACCGGATTCGAGCTCGGAGTTAGTCCGAACCGTGTATTCTTCGTCGACCCAGACCGAGCTTTATTGTCGATTCGCGCATTGCGCGCCAATCCATCAGACGTATTGCACGTACAGCGGTACTCAGATGACGCGCTTGCTTCTGGCCTGAGCATGCTCAGGCGCGAACTACAGTCTGTTCCCACTTCGGTGCAGAAGGGGGATGCGCTGGTGAGCGCAGCCGTCGGTGTGCTGCGTGATAGCTTGGGTGGTGCCGAAGCAGAACTAGGCGAGGCGGCTGCTCTCATTCATACTTTAAGAAGTGAGACGTCGTACGAGAGTGCAGATGCTCATCACGCCGTATTTGGCTCGGCCCCAAAACGGGTATTACGCGATGACCAAACCTCTTCGCCTCCACCTGGCAGTACACCAATAAAAGCAGAAACGACGGGGACGGCAGGTCAAGGCAGCAGTAATAACAACAGCAACAAAGTACGCTCTGCCATGGCCCACGCAGACGATATTGTGCTGCCCGTATTGGACAATATGACATGGTGGCGCGTGCTCTGGGCACCAGACGAAGTAGGCTGGCACATGCGACAGGCGGTGCGAGATGCCTGGATAGGGACCATCGCAAGCGGACTACTGCCAGCACTCGCCACACTACCCAACACGCAATCCTCACAGTCCTCACGCGCACTCTCCCGCACCGCAGCGCTCCCACAAACACTACGCTCTCCCGTCCTCCTCAACGCGCTAAACCAACTCACGCACGCACCATCCTTCGCTCTCGAACCCCGCGCGCTCCTCCAGCCGCTCGAGCACCGTCTTCTCGATCGCTTAGACGCGGGCCCAACGACCTCGCTCGCGCACGCAGCGCAGCTGTTGATTTTGCGCGTGGCGGGGAGTGTCGGTGTCGGTGCTGTGTCTGGGGTGTTGATATTTATGCAGCAGGTCGGGGAAGTGCCTGGTGCTGGGATGTTGCTCGGAGCGGCTGCTGGGTTTCGGTGGGCGATTGGGAGATGGGATAAGATGCGGAAGATGTGGAAGGCTGATTGGGCTCGGGTGAAGGAGGCGGCGGAGCGGGATGTTGAGGTATCCACCCTGTCTCGTTGCATTCTTGGGGTGTCATTGATGTTTTTACCGCAGGCCGCAATCGACCAGGCGCTTGAGAAGCAAGTTCTACTAGTACCGACGCGAGGAGCGGAAGGCATCGAAGGCATTGTCGTGAAACGCAAAGACGAGATAGAGCAGTTGCGGCGGGAAGTGGATAAGCTCCACGCCGCTGCTTCCGAATCTCAAAATTCATAGCACATAGAATCCCCCACCGTTCCTGGGTGGATTGTTAGCTATCATCGCGCCTGTGAAATGTCTAGAATATAATCTATTTACACAGGAGATGATTATATACTGAGTGAGGAGTACGTATGCGACGGAGGGCCGCGTAATGCAATGCATTGTGTCGATGAGGGAGTACGTCAACGTCACAAACGTCCAAGTGCACCCCCATGGACGATACGAGAGGGATAACATTATGAATGATGGTGCAGAGGGAAGGAAACTAAATGGCAGATGATGACGGTTGCGGAGACATCGACTCGGGTACTGCGGGCACTTGTCTGAGTGGTGTCCTACAGGCATGGAAAATAGATAAAAACACTCACAAGGAGGTAGTTGTGGTCGTGTGCCTTCCGAGAATACCCGACCAAGGAGGACCCCAACGCCCTCGAATACACCAAGCAAAATTCCGCATGCAACGGCGGACCCAAAAGCGGCTTTTGGACCGCCTAAGAAGTGAAATGTCAGTGTGAAAGATCAAAGGTCGAAGGGGTATAAAAAATAAGAAAGGTTGTTTGAGAACCCATACAGTTGTGAAAGGTCCACCTAAGAGGTAAGAGAAACAAAGACTCACTGCGCGCTGCCAAACAACCTCCAGTCATGAAACCGGAAATAATGGCGTTCCATGCGTCCTCCTTTTGCCGGTATCCTTTTACGGCGCAGTCGAATGTGGAGAACATGCCGCCCCAAACACCAAAGTTGCCTCCGGTGACGGGTGCGCGGGCTTTGATAGTCGAAATAGAGCCAGCGAGGCGCTCACCCTATATGTCGTGGCATCATTATTCGTAGACAATACAAACAGAGGGGGGTTAACATACTCTTGGTGAGTTACGGGCTCCTTTTATGCCGTGCCAGATACCACCGCCAACGGCACCCATGGCAAAAGCGCCGCCAAAGTCATTGAGGATCACCCATGGGCTATGTGGACTGCAATCAGCATATATGCGGGAATATCCCACATACAAAAGACGTACCAGGGATCCCGGGTATGATCTGCATGTGCCATGGGAAAGAGAGGAAGGGGAGTGTGTGTATGCGGTTGTGTGGTGTGCTGGAAGTGAGAGTGGATCGGGGAAGAGAAATCTGTTGTTTAGGGGCGGCTGATGGCCACGTGGGGGATGGGCGTGATCGTTCGCGTTGAGCGACACGTGACGAGACGATCAATTAACTCAACGGAACGCGAGGACGGAAACACACTCGCGGGGTTTATCTCCAACCACTATCATCCCATGTCTCTCCCCACACCGTCCCTTCGTGCTCACCGTGCCCCACCTTCCTCGTCCAGGCTCCCCAAACGTCCGGAGGTATACGTTCTCGTTCCACACTCGCCATATTCTCCTTACGCTTCCGAAACTATCGGATCCCGCACCGCTGACGGCTCTCATCACAATCTACCTACTCCATTACGCGAGCATAACATGCCAATCGCCGAGTCTCCCTTAGCCGTCATCAAACGCAAACGCTCTGAGGGAAACTTGGGCGAAAGGGAACAACGCGCCCCTGAAACCAATTCGAAAAGACCCAAAGTCTCCACTATGACAAATAAGACCCAAGGTTCCACAAAGCCCACCCGTACAGTTGCTTCAACCGCGACGGAGGAATTTCCAAACGGTTCCTTTTATTGCCACCAATGCAACAAGAAACGCGATTCTTCAGGTGATCTAAGGCTGTCCTTGATCATGTCCTTGGGCACCAGTCTGAAACCCTTCCCCAGTCGGGTTATATTGCACTTACAGGATCAGGTCCTCTCACTCGGCTTCCCGTTGCAAGGCCAAGTACTGTAGGTCATGTCTCAAGAATCGCTACGGGCAGGACCTAGACGACATCAAAGATCGCGGCATCGACGTCCAATTCAAAGACACTGCTGCGCATGACAAGGCACAAGGTTACATCTTCAAGTACGCTGACCCGCTGTGCCTTTGTCATATTCTTACTGACTCGCCTCGCTAGATGTCCACGCTGTCTTGGTAACTGTAACTGCCGTGGGTGTCGCAAAGCTAAAGGTCTCGAACCCACTGGGTATGCCCCAATCCTCTACAATTCCTTGTTTCTTACTTCTTGTCCCTATTCCTAGCAACTTGACGTTGGCAGCGAAAAAAACCGGAGCTGACTCTGTTGCCGTCATGCTTGACAAGAACGTCAAGATGATTGGTATACTCCCGGGCAAAGGCAGGCAAATCCCTGATGAACCCAACAGACGCAAGGTGCCCAAGCCACCCAAGCCGCCCAAGGTACCCAAGTCGGACTCCCACGAGACAGCTCCAAAGCCGAGGCTACCTGTCAGTCGCAAGCCAAAACCTCTCCCGAAGGTGCTTTGGACTCCCGTACCCGTTCCGCCGTCATTCACCCTTGACCTGGCACTACGGCGCATTGCGATCCGGGAGTTCGCTCTACGATTCGGGAAGGTACTCGATATGTCCCGCACCCACCTAGAAGAGCTAGAGGAAATCGGCGGGCGACAGTCGCATGAAGTTGACGACGACGACGACGACGATGACTTGAAGCAAGATATTGATGTGGAGATGGGATGGGTGGGCGAGACATGTCTACGAGCGCTCTTCCTCGGGCTCCTTAGTCTACTCTTGAACGGCCAGCCAGAGTCCGGTGACAAACAGGAGAAGAAGGCTATCCAGGATGCAATACAAGAGATTAAGGCATCCCGCGCCAACCTAAGCCGCATATGGAATGCACTCGCTGCTATGCGCGCAGAGTTTAAGGTGGACAAGAAGTTCATATTCCCGGATCCACTTCCTCCTCTTCAACATACCAAAATACATACCACACGCAGCGGCGCATTAAATGGCGTAGGGGTCAATGTCACATCCACGGCGCAACTTGTACCCGTCATTCTACCACTGATCGAGATGATCCTGAGCGCTCAAGCTATACGCGACGAGTTTGAGGAAGGTGTCAAGGAGGCGAAGGAGCGTATAAAGGAGGAGAAAGAGCGAACGAAGGCCATTCGCGAGCAGTGGGATGGGACAAAGAAAACTAATCACCCAGTACGACTTTTCTTTGGTTCTGACACCCAGATTGAGATTTGAGCGTACACTTGGCAGAACAAGGCGGCACGAACGGAGTATAAACGAAGTTTGAGTGCCCTCGAGCAGGCGCAACGTGTTGCATCATATGCGTATGCCCTACGCCTTGCGCCACTGGGCACCGATCACGAGGGCCGCATATACTTTGCGCTCACACCGAGCGTGGCCGAGCGTGAGGCGGCAGCGGCGCTCCTGGCTGGTGATGTGACCAAAGGCGGCAAAGCACAGGGCCGTGCGGTCGTAAGCACAGACGAGCGTAGCGCACTGCGACGCTGGGGTTGGTTTATCTCCGTCTGGGGGAAGAAGCCTGTTGACGGAATCGTTCCCGCGGGTGAGGACGACGATGACGATGAAGACGACGTTGAACGATGGTGGGGAATCTGGCAACCGGATGAAATCCGTAGACTCGCAGACTGGATCACGATCAAGAATGGCATAGCGGAAGGGAAACGCCTCACCGCCGACATCACCAAGGGCGACAGCCATGACAAGGGAGCTACAGCAGTCCCAGACTGTCGAGGACCCTCGGCTGCAAGCACCAGGACCGGCAGTCATGAATCGTCGCGCTCTGGCGCGTCAAGCAAACTGACACCTTTGTCTGTCTCTTCTGATACTGAGGACGATCTCGGATCTGATTCATCCCTATCGTCCGTTTCCGAGTTGGGGGATGAATCAGACGGAGAGTCGAACGAAGATGATAACGATGTGCAGATGTGTGGAGGCGATGACGCTCGACCCCCTCCCTCGCCAAACGAGCTCAAGACACTTGTCAAGGCCCTGATAGAGTACGCGGAGGTGCTAGACTGGAGAGTGTGGCGAATGCAAGATGAACGTGGGCGCGACAGTAAAGAGAACGGTGCCACGAAGGATAAAGACAAGACCAAGGCAAGTGGGGGTCGCATTAGAGCGGTCTCTCCTGCAAATTTTTATGGATCAGCACGATGATATTATAATGGACGGGTCTGCTTCTAAGGGTCGTAGACAAAGGCACCCTGCTGGATTAATTTATTCTTGTTCATTTGCTTTCGTTGTTGAGCTAATTCTCCCCTAAATACCTATACACGATAAGTTACTTTGAAGTTTCACTATATATAATCTGCTGTACGGTGGTAGTAATCCCGGGTATTGATGTTACGTGTGCTCCTACGTTTCCGAGATCTGTCGTGTAAGGAGGGTTATGAACTCGTCATTGTTCATCTCGCGCACGACGCATTTCGACAAGCGTTGAGCGATTAGAATGGCTAGGACGTGTTTGCACTGCGGATTAAACCACCTGTTGCACAAAAGATGAAATATATCCGAGGACGTGACGCACACGTACCGTGATCTGAGAATGAGATATTAGTACCGCGTAGGAGAAAGCTGGGCAGGTGCAGAAGAAAGGGATGGAGCAGGATTGATGTAGGCTCGGGAAAACGGTGTACGAGCCTGTCATCCCGAGGACGGAGAAATGGCTTCGGCCCCAGGGTGAAATGTAGTTGATCACTGTTGGAAAATCATACACGGCTGGTAAGGCTTGCTTTTCTTTTCTTTTCACGGAGAAGAGGAGAGGAGAAAATGGTTTCTCATACCGCAGTCTCTGTCGATTAGGTCCAGGGCAGCCAGTAAAAGCTGTTCGGAGAACAGAGTGCCTAGTTTCTCCACAGCTTCATCTGAGACTGTTTTATTGATTGTGTATTTGTTTATGTAGTGAAATGACCAGCCCGGGTTGACCATGAGCATCGATCACATCGCAGCAGGGGGGAAAAGAGTAAAGGACGATCGCACAATTTCCAGGCTCGATGGTCTCCAATATGCCTTGGAGTACGTGGTAAACATTCACGGGTGGCATCTCGTGGAGAAATTGTTCATCGCAGGGAGTGGGATAAGGATCAGACTTGAGGATTGTGGCCGTCCCTGGCAAGCGCAACCGTGACCCGCGGGCGCGGGTGACCAACTCGGACTCATCCTATGCCATCACAACGATATCTCATCGTCTTTGCACAGGCTCACGAGGATTTTCGCGTCCCGGAACTGCTATCCGTCGCGGAGCTCTATGGCTTCCCACTTAACATAGAAACCGACTTTGACTCGTCGCGACCGTTTGGTGTTCTCGTTCTGGAAAAGGAAGAGCATGTACGGTTGCTTGCGCGAAGATGCATACTAATCAAGTATGGGGTCACTCGAAGTGTCTACGGAGCAGGAAATTGATGTTTTGATTGATTGTGTCCTACCATCATGTCTGGTTCCTACATTGGCAAGATCTGTTTACGAGTTGTACGCCAAGGGTCACACGTACGAAGAGCTGCATGAGCAAAATAGGACCGCCTCGCGGCGCCTGTGGGAGAAATACATCCCGGACACATCGTTCAAGTTCATCGTGAATGGTTATAACCATTCCATCTCCAAAACGCGACAACGTCAAGTGATCGAGGATTTTTCGTATATGGGATTCATGGGAAGAATCGATCTCCAAAACCCAGAGATCACATTGGGGTGCTTCGAAGAGTGTGAGTTGAAGTCCCTTCGGGAGGGTTTACAGCTTGAGAACCAATGGTTCTGATTATTATTTGCCGTACAGACTCTAATGGCCATGGCACAGCTCAATCGAAACACGAAGGTGCTGGTGATTTTCGCGAGGTGATTTTCGGCAGGTTGGTGCGCAGGGGCTGGACTGAATTACCCAGTTCTGTCCCTGAATCATCATCCCGGTCCAGTTAGAACAAGGCAGCGTGCGTCCTCTGATAAAAACGTTCGACGTCAAAAAGCGACAATACTTTGGTAACACAAGCATGGAAGCCGAAATATCTCTTCTCATGGCAAATCAAACCTTGGTAAGTACCACCCCATGGCTGCTCTGCCACATATTTGATGATGTGCTGCACAACACAGGCTTCGCCAGGAAAGTTGATTTATGACCCTTTTATTGGGACTGGCAGTATGGCCTATGTATGTTATCGGTAGCTTCTCACACTCGTCGTCAAGGCTTAACAAAATATCTTGACACACTAGACAACCGCTTATTTCGGTGCGCTCGTATTCGGCTCGGACATCGATGGCCGGCAGATGCGCGGGAAAGGTTGGCGATTTGTCCCCTTTCTCTCATGACACACCCATGGAGTTATTTACCCCAGAGGCGCAACCGGGGATCATGCGTGCTGCGGCACAATATGGTGTTCGGCAGCGCATCTTGGACCTCTGCACCTTCGACATTACGCAAAATCCTTGGAGATGTGGCGCGCTATTTGACGCCATCATAACCGATCCTCCCTGTAAGCTCTCATCTCATCTCCGGAAGCGAAACGAGCACCTCATCATGTCTGCGTCTGACTTGTTCCCTGTAGACGGCGTCCGAGCGGGTGCAAAACGTCTTGGTCGGAAAAAGGAGCGCGCTGTTGATCCATCTCTTCCCCTACAACCACGCGTGTGAGTATATGAGCATCCTGTGGCTCAACATGCCTTTTATTCCTCAGATTTACCCTATACTCTATTACAGGGATGTCCAGCAGTACGTACCACCGACCAAACCATACGAGTTATCCGCACTCGCAGCCGACCTCGTCATACTCGCGAGGTACCTCCTAAAACCCTGCGGCCGCCTAGTTTTCTTCCTACCAACGGTGATAGACGAGTACAAGGAACTCGATCTGGACAGCGTGCTCTGCGACGGCATGCAAGTCATCGCCAACTCGCTGCAGGATTTCGGCGCCTGGGGTCGGCGGGTACGTATCATCCCACTTTTCTACTGTCCGCCCTTGTCCCGTACTCACAAGGGTTCGGTTCTTTTCAAATTCGGTTTCACCGTAAGCTTAGTTGATCACGATCCGTAAAGTCACATCTCGATCGTACTCACCACCAACTTTTGATTCGGAAACAGCGCCGTTGCCACAATCGCGGCTCGATGGTGAAGCAGACAGGGACGGAAACTCCACGTCGCCGGTCCACGTCCCCGCTCATCGCGACTTCCGAGAGAAGTATTTTCAGGGCTTCAAGAAGCCATCGGACGCTGGACCATCATGAGCGCTGGATATATCTCTTGTGATCATTACACTAGGGTTACATTGACGATTCTCTTCTGCAGAGAAGAGGCCCTTGTCACTCCGAATCTAGGAAGGATACGAGAAAGAAGAATAGAGCTAATAAAAAGACATTCCAACGGTACATAGCTAGCCGGAGAGTGATAGCGTTGGCGACTGGCCTTTTTCCGCTGACTCAATCGAGTGGGCATCTCTATTCCCGATTCTAAGCTGTGGTTCACTTTGCACACATCTCGCTGCATCTATTGTGTCCCCCGTGCGGGCTGCCGAACCCATGTACGATAGCCTTCATCTTGACTGAGAGTTCGAGTCCGACCCTTCATGTTGTGTTTCCAATTCGTCTCATAGGGAAATTGAAGGTTCGGGCTCAAATGACCAAAGGAACAGGCGAAAGGTCGTGCTTCAGGTTCAGGCATCTCGGTGTGGTGGGTGCTGTCGCGGTTATAACCAGCGCTTTTGTCGGCATCGCTGTCACCGCCGGTTATTCTCGGTAGCAAGGGCAATTCAAGACATTCGTCAAACTTATGATGGTACTGCGAGCAATACGACCCAGATG
>Ga0137362_10000173_pt1 | contig 29793 bp, 25 predicted proteins | sample MadtaG_2_FD_104801 | JGI IMG/M metagenome (GOLD analysis project Ga0137362, IMG submission 104801) | Vadose zone soil microbial communities from Angelo Coast Range Reserve, California, USA - Mad1_100_16 metaG | ecosystem: Environmental > Terrestrial > Soil > Vadose zone | place: USA: California... | reverse complement strand
TCCGCCGAGACGGCGTCTTGATCGCGATGCTTCCGGGAAGGCGTCTCAGCCGCTAGCGCTGCGGACGGTACGGGGATTGCGTAAGGCGCTGAAAGCGAAGACACTTCGCCCGGGCGGAATGTTCTAGCATGCCATCGGTCGGGGCATGGCGCAGTCTGGTAGCGCATCTGCTTTGGGAGCAGAGGGTCGGGGGTTCAAATCCCTCTGCCCCGACCATTCTTCAGGTGTCTATTCCGGTCAGATAGGTAACACATTATTCCGGAATGAAACAGATTATTCCGGCGTGTGGTGCCTGACACCCCGCTGGTCGGCTCGGGCGAATGCGCTGATGAGGCGCTTCAATGCCCCTGCGGGGGTGGAATCTCCTTGGAGATCGCGTGCATGGCGCGCTGAGTGTCGCCATGGAGCTGATCCCACTCGTGCTCGGTGAGGCAGATGGTCGCGGTCCGGATGTGTGAGCCGGTCTCCAAATCCTTGGCGCAATACAGCCTCTTGCCGTCCTTATTCTTGATTATGTAGCCGGCCTTCTCCACCTCGACGATATTGCTGGCGTCCACTTTGACCCGCCGGGGGGCGTTGTCGGCCGGTTGCGATGCGCAGGCAGTCACGCAGACGACTACCATCCCGAGAATTGATCGCATCGGTGCCTCGCAGCGTTCGGCTGTGTGCGCTGGTAAAACACTAGCGTGACACGCAAACCCGAGGTTGTCGAACTGACCCGAGCACTCAAATCAACAGCCGGGCAACCTTCTGCCGCCGACCTGACCGGCGCACGCGGATGAGGCTTTCCTGCGCCGTGCTTGCCACCAGGTGACCATTGCGCGCGAAGATGCTTGCACGCGTAAAGCCGCGGCCGCTCGAGGCGCTGGGACTGTCCATCACGTACAGCAGCCACTCGTCGACGCGAGCAGGTCGGTGGAACCAGACGGCGTGATCGATACTGGCGGTGAACTGGATCCCTCTGCGACCGAACATCTCGGGCACATAGCTGTGGGCGACCCCAGCCGCTCTGCTCAGGCAATTAAAGCCTTGACAAAGACAGCCTAGGCAACTATTATCCGCGGCATCTCCCGAACGAGGGATTTTCACGGAGCACGACTTTGGCCGACATTTACGAAACCGAGACGTTCGAGCCGCGCAAGGGGCTCGGTCATCTGCTGGGTCGGGTACGCGGCGAGCTACTGGTCGCGTTGGACAGAGAGCTGGCGGCGGACGAGCGCCTGGCGGCCCTGGAGGTCACGGCGGCTCAAGTCATCATCCTCGGCTCGCTCGCCTCGGGCGATGGGGCGAAGTCGGCATCGGACCTGTGCAAGGGCATCTCATACGACGCCGGTGCGATGACGCGGATGATCGATCGGCTCGAGAGCAAGGGTTTGATCCGTCGCAGCCGCTCTCCGGAGGACAGGCGTCTGGTGTATCTGGAGCTCACTGACGAAGGCCGGGCGACCTATCCCCGGATGCGCGTGATCGGAATGACGGTGTTGAACCGGCTGCTGCGCGGCTTCAGCAAATCGGAGGCGCGCCAGCTCGAGGGCTTTTTGCATCGGATGCTGGAGAACGCCCACGCCTTTGAGGCGGCTTCCAAGAGCGCTCACGTAGCGTAAGCGACGAAGTTTTTTGCGTAAATATTTGCCTAGGCATTGTTAGCCGCGGCAATCAGGATGAATGCGAATCGAGGACGACCATGAACACACCGAGCAGCACGACCACGGTTACCACAGCGAGGAGCCTGCGCTGGCGCTGGCTGGCCATCACGCTGAGCGCTGTCCTGACGATCGGGATTGCCTACGGTCTCTACTGGGCGCAGGTGCTGCGCCATTACCAGTCGACTGACGACGCCTACGTCAACGGCAACGTCGTGCAGATCACCCCGCAGATATCCGGCACGGTCGTCTCGATCGGCGCCGACGACACGCAGTTCGTGAAGGCAGGGCAGCAGCTCGTACTGCTCGATCAGGCGGACGCGAAGGTCGCGCTCGATCAGGCCGAAGCGCAGTTGGCCCGGACGGTGCGCGAAGTGCGCAATCTGTTCGCGACCACGGCGCAGCTGCAGGCGGCTGTCGAGGTTCGCCGCACCGATCTCGCGGCGGCGCAGAGCGATCTCGCGCGTCGCGACCGGCTCGGCAGCTCAGGCGCCGTTTCGGCCGAGGAGCTGCAGCACGCGCGCGATGCGGTCAAGGCCGCGCAGGCTGCGCTGCTATCGGCGCAGCAGCAGCTCGCCGCCAATAGCGCGCGAGTCGATGGCACCACACTCCAGGACCATCCAGAGGTACGCAACGCGGCGGCCGCCGTGCGTAACGCGTACATAACCTATGCGCGCACACAGTTGCCCGCGCCGGTCTCAGGCTTTGTGGCCCGGCGCAATGTGCAGTTGGGACAGCGCGTGAGCCCCGGCACGCCATTGATGGCCGTGGTCCCGCTCGATCAGGTCTGGGTCGATGCGAACTTCAAGGAGCCGCAGCTCGCGGCGATGCGCGTCGGTCAGCCAGTGACGCTGACGGCGGACCTGTATGGCGGCAGCATTCGGTTTCACGGCAGGGTGGCGGGCTTTGGCGCGGGCACGGGCTCGGCCTTCTCTCTGCTGCCGGCTCAGAACGCCACGGGCAACTGGATCAAGATCGTACAGCGCGTACCGGTGCGTGTCGGGCTCGATCCGCGGGAACTGGCCGCGCATCCGCTGCAGATCGGGCTGTCCATGAAGGCCGAGGTGGATGTTCACAACACCGACGGCGCGCGCTTGCTGCAACTCGTCAACAACACCGCGAACTACTCGACGGACGTCTTCCATTCGACGGACAAGCTGGCGGATGGGCGCGTACAGGCGATCATCGCCGCCAACAACACGGGCGCGGTATATGGTGGAGCGGAGCGCCATGTCGCCGCGCGTAAGCTGGCTTCCGCCGCTGCCACGCACGCATCCGACCGGCATGCAACGGAGCTCGCGCCCGAGATGGCGTCGTCGGCGCCCGAGCTCGGCGCTACGCGTCATCTGAATTGATGCTGGTGACGTTGCGCATACGGACGGGATGAACATGGCTGCCACGACAGCGGAAGAAAACACTCCGCCGGTCGCGCGACCGGCGGAGTTGCCGCCCCTTCGCGGCACGACGCTCGCGATAGGCTCGGTAGCCCTGTCCCTCGCGACGTTCATGAACGTCCTGGACACCTCGATCGCCAACGTGTCCTTGCCGGCCATTGCGGGCGATCTCGGCGTTTCGCCCGATCAGGGCACGTGGGTCATCACCTCGTTCGGCGTTGCGAACGCGATCTCGCTGCCGTTGACCGGATGGCTCACCCGGCGATTCGGCCAGGTGAAGCTGTTCAGCGCTGCGGTGTTGCTGTTCGTCCTGGCGTCGTTCCTATGCGCGCTGGCGCCGACGCTCGGACTCCTTATTCTGTTTCGCGTGCTGCAGGGCGCGGTCGCCGGACCGATGATCCCCCTGTCGCAGGCCCTGCTGCTGTCGAGCTATCCGAAGGCGCGAGCGGGCACCGCGCTCGCCATGTGGTCCATGACGACGCTGGTGGCGCCGATCGTGGGTCCCGTCCTGGGCGGCTGGATCACTGACAACATCGCCTGGCCATGGATCTTCTACATCAATATCCCCGTCGGTATCGCTGCTCTGATCGCGACGTGGCTGATCTATCGCAAGCGCGAGACCCCCACCGCGAGGGTGCCGATCGACACGGTGGGCCTCGGTCTGCTGGTCATCTGGGTGGGAGCGATGCAGGTGCTGCTCGACAAGGGCAAGGATCTCGATTGGTTCAACTCGGGGCAGATCGTGGCACTCGCCATCGTCGCGTGCGTCGGGTTGGCGATCTTCCTGATCTGGGAGCTGACCGAGGAGCACCCGATCGTCGACCTGAGCCTGTTCCGCAGGCGCAACTTCTGGGTGAGCACCGTCGCGATGCTGTTCTCCTACGGCTTGTTCTTCGGCAATGTCGTGCTGCTGCCGCTGTGGCTGCAGCAGTACATGGGCTACACCGCAACGCTCGCGGGCCTGGTGCTGGCGCCGGTGGGCCTGCTGGCGATCCTGCTGACGCCGCTGGTGGGCAGAGTGTCGCATCGCGTCGATCCACGGATATTCGTCACGGTATCATTCCTGGTGTTCGCCCTCGTGCTGTTCATGCGGGCGCATTTCAACACTGACGCAACGATCGGCACGCTGCTTGTGCCGACGGTGATTCAGGGCGCCGCGATGGCGGTGTTCTTCATTCCGCTGATCACGATCTCACTCTCTGGCCTCGCCCCCGAGCGCATCCCCGCGGCCTCGGGGCTATTCAACTTTGCGCGCATCACCGCGGGCTCGTTCGGCACCTCCATCACGACGACCTTGTGGGATCGGCGCGCCACGCTGCATCACGCGCAGCTGGTCGAGCATCTGACGGCGAATGACCCCGTCTCGGCCCAGGCGCTCGCCAACCTGCGGGCCGGCGGTATGGGAGCGGACCAGAGCTACGCGCTGCTCAATCGGCTCGTGGACGCCCAAGCCTTCATGCTCTCGGCCGATGACATCTTCTACGTTTCGGGGCTGATGTTTCTCGGCCTGATCTTCCTCATCTGGCTGGCGCGTCCGACGCCGAGCGCGGGCAGTAGCGCCGCCGCGGCGGGAGCTCATTGACAAAGACTCAAGGCGCGCGCGCGGCGCGGAGCATTCGGGGCGGCACGATCCAGTGCAGTGTCGCGTTGCCGGCGCGAACCGTGCCGTTGAAAGAGAGGAATGCAACACCCATCTTCTTGAGCTCGAAGGCGTCGGCGCGCGCGCCGCCCGTCAGACACACCGCGATGAATCGGCCGAGACCGGGCTCGTGCCCGACGACCGCGATACATTTATCCCGGCTGCCGCGCAGGGCCTCGAGCAGTGCTTGCGGTGATTCTCCGGGAGACAACTGAGCGCATTCGACGGCCTTGGGCCACCCTGCGAACTCGGTCAGTATTGCGGCAGTCTGCTGCGCGCGCACCAGACTGCTCGTAAGCACACGGACCGGACGATTCGCAATCCGTTTGAGCCCGGCTGCCGCCTTGCGGGCGCGGAGCATGCCTTCGGGAGATAGCGGACGCTGCGCATCGCTGCGCCAACGCTTCGGGTTGCGCTCGAAGGCGATGGCGTGCCGAACGATCAGCAGGTCCATTGCTGGTCAAGCGTTGACCTGAGATGGCCGCTCCAGGCCCGCCGTCAGGTTCACGTCCGCGACCCGCAGCCGCGCGGCTGGCGGAGCCGGTGCTGCGGAGAGAAACTCCTCCAACTCCAGGCGCAGCGCCCTCCAACGTCGGCCGCGCACCTTGCGCCATGCTTTCTCGACTGGCTTGCGGGCCTGCGCTGCCGCCATTGAATGGCGTTCGGCCAGACGACCCATGAGGAACAGCGTCTGGGAAGGAAGCCCCCTGGGAGGGTCGGCCGCAATGGCGAGCAACCGGTTCTTGGCCACGTACGCGTCTTGTTGAGTGCCGAGACGGTCCTGCAATCTGCGCAGCACCCGCAGCATCTCGCCGGCAGGTTTGCCGTAGATGACGGCCGCCGGCTCGATCGTATAACGGAGCTTCTTCGCCCGGGCGCGGACCGCGTGATACTGCTCCATCGAAGAGAGCGTATTCAGCCGGCGGAATGCTTTACGGAGCTTGCGAAACCGGCCGCGGACAAGCTCCGGCATGACTGCCGCCGCGCCCGGCGAGCTTGCGGACGGGGCCCAAGACGGCCCTTCAACCGAGGCGCGCAGAGTATCGATCCAGCCGCGCGTCGATTCGGAGTCCAGCGCTTGCAACATCCGGCCACGGGCTCGGGCACGCTCCGACTCCAGGTGATGCATCAGGGGATCCAACGCCGGGCGTTCGCCTTCCGGGAGCTGCGGACTGATCCGCGTGAGCTCCCCCAACTGGATATCGAGGTCGCGCGGAGTGCCGAGAATCCGCAGCAGGGTCTTGAGTTTTCCTCGCGCGCGCACCAGCGACTCGGGCAGGTAGGGCGCGAACAGGCTCAAAGTCGCGTCCATGCGGCGCGCGGTGACGCGCAGATCATGGAGCGCTTCCGGATCTTGTCCCAGTCGTGCGCCCGGCTCGTGCCTGAGCCAGTCGGCCAGCAGTGCGTGCAGGTTGGTAAGCGCGACCTCGCCGGCGCTCATGGATGCATCGACCGGGATGGCCGTGGGCTCGGGAGCGAGCGGGGCCACCAGGCTCAAGGATTTCGGTTCCGGCCCTTTACCATCGGCCATCAGCGCGATAGCACCCTGGGCGAAGGGGACCTTCATGTGCGGCCATCTGAATCGGAGGATCGCGAGAGTGTAACAAACCGCGCGCCCTCGCAACGCCCCCTGCAGGCCCGTCGCGGGCTTGGGAGGCGGCGCGAACAGGTGCAGGAGCGCCGCATCATCATGGCGATGAGCGCCGGCGGCTGGCTGCGGTCGGCAGCCCCTTAGGGAAAATTGACGCTCCTGCGGGCGGTTACGTATGATTCGCGCCCCCGTGCGGCGGGGCTAGGCCGGCAAGAGTCACGCCTCTTGCGGGCCGATCGAAAGGGCCGCAGGCTGCTTTCGACAGACGAGGCCGCCTGGACGTCGTGCCCGTAGCTCAGGCGGATAGAGCATCGGCCTTCTAAGCCGAGGGTCGCAGGTTCGAGTCCTGCCGGGCACGCCAGCCGCGCGACAACGAAGGCCGGCAAGAGTCACGCCTCTTGCGGGCCGATCGAAAGGGCCGCAGGCCGCTTTCGACAGACGACGAGGATGACAGTGGTGGGCGTAGCTCAGTTGGTAGAGCCCCGGGTTGTGATCCCGGTTGTCGTGGGTTCGAGTCCCATCGTCCACCCCATTTGCGAGCGGGCAAAAGCCACGCCTTTTGCCCGCGAGCAGCAAGCGCCGCAGGCGACTTTCTGCAATCAGACGAGGGGCCGTTAGCTCAGCTGGTAGAGCAGGAGACTCTTAATCTCTTGGTCGTAGGTTCGATCCCTACACGGCCCACCAATTTTCAGAGACTTACGCACTGATCTTACAAAGTGATGAGCTAGCCTGGTCCCCGTTAGCCGCTGCAGACGAAGAAACGGCCGGATTCCGGGATAACCTCACGATCGCAAATCGTGAATCGCTCTGGTGAGGTTTCGGACCGCTCATCGCTCAGTCGGCGGCATCAGCAGACAAAGGCCCGTTGACCAAGCGATACGGGCGAATGATCCCAAACTAACTCAACATTTTCAGTCGATCGCCGCCACGACATGAATGGTTCTTGGGCAACGCTGACCGTGCCAGCGCGGATGAGGGTTCGAATGACGGCTGTCGACCCCTGATCCGCCATTCCCGGTAAACCGATGCGGTCAGTCGGGACGGAAGAAGCGGACGTTCGCCAGGGGATGCAACGGTGTTAAAGTCAGCGCCAAATAGCCGCTGCACGCGGCCCGGACTGGAAAAAGGACAAGACCATAATGAGCACCTTCGTTCTTGTAGCGTCTGCGCCATCATCGACGCTCAACGGGAAGCGGGTCTCTTAGCAGCTCCGGTGCGGCGCGACTATCGTGCGAATCAATTCGTCAAGTAGGAATAGAGCAACCCAGTGGGGTCGTACTTCTCCCTAAGGGTAACAAGCCGTGTCCACGCCTCAGGGGAGAAACACTCACGCACGCGATTAGCTGTGACTGCAAGGTCCGCTTCACCCACGTAGCGACCTTTACGAAATTTTTCCGACGCTCCCAGCACGGAGTTCACCCAGTTGAGATTCCGCGCATCCTCTGCAGGGTCGTCCCAAAATGCATAAGCGCCGATGGACGTGACCCCAGATTCCGATAGCAGGGCCGCCTCCTGCGGTGACGGCATTGAAGGGGCGGGCGCGCTGCCGCCGAGACTTCCGATTGCGATTGCCGACGGCGCCGATGGCATAACGGTGGCCAAGTGTTGCACCGCCTGCAGCAGTCGTTCGGGTGAGGCGTCGGAGTACAGTTGATCTCCGCCCATTCTCTTGCCGCTCGGGTTGGCCAGGTCGTTTTGCTGTTGAATCTCGCTGAAGTTAGCTGGCTGGTCAATGACGGGGCCAAGGGGCGTCGCGCCTGCAGGCAGCTTTCTGAGTGGCGCAAGTCGCGCGTGAGCCTCGGCGGCTGTTGCAGCGAATGACACCGCGGATACTACGACTAGCGGTGGTCCCTTAGGCTCGATCGGACCAAGTGTGCAGGCGACTTCAATCGTGCGATGGATCGAAGGCAGCACCTGTCTCAGCCATTCGCCGATGATCGAGGTCGCAGCGACCGGGAAGCTCACAGCAAATGTCTGGATTCCCGTGCGCACGGGCTTGAGTGCCAGATCGAAGCGGGTGACCACGGCGAAAAAGCCAGGCCCAGCTCCGCGTGCCGCCCAGAACAGCTCCGAGTTGCTCTTCTCGTTTGCATATACGAGTTCGCCGTCCGCAGTTAGCATTTCTACGCCCGTAACACTCATGCACGCGGGACCCCACTCCCCAGCGTTCCAACCCCAGCCGCCGTTCAAGAGGTAGCCTCCCAGCGCCACGTCCGAACAGTGACCAACCGGGAAGGCCAGGCCGTGGCCGGCGAGGGCAGATGCTAGCTCACCGCTCTTGACCCCCGGTCCGATGTTGGCGCGGCGCCGTCCCACGTCAACGCTAACGTACTTAAGACCGGATAGGTCAAGCAGTAAGCCACCGTTCCGCAAAACCGCACCTTGATAGTTGTGGCCGCCGCTCCGTACGGAAACCTTTAACCCGTGTGCGCGTGCGAATTTGATTGCTGCAGCCGCGTCTTGTGCCGATGTGACCTGGACAATGGCGTCTGGCACCCTGAGGTCGGCAACACGCGGATTCCACACCATGCTACGGCGTGTGCTGTCATACCCGGCTGCACCCCGTACTACGACCTTGCCCCGCACCGCGTTCTGCAGTGCCGAGAGACTACGTTGGGCGGCCGCGCGCTCCGCGCCGAAAGCGTGTGAAGGGTCGACCAGCAAGGCACCGGCGCTGGCCGCGATCAACTCCAAACCACGTCGGCGGTTGAGGCGTCCGATCATTGGCGTCCTCCTCGGAGGGATGTCGAGCGCGAGCATCCCCGAGCGACCGCTATCTCGTCAATTGCGGTCACGGCCACCAATGACCGGAATGGCCGAAAGGCGACCGTCTTGCCGGGTAGGTCTGAGCAAAGCCTCGATAGAATTACAGCAAATTGAGAGTCAATCGAATCATCAAGTCTTTATGCTTTGGATCACTCTCGGCGACGAGCAACGCCAATGCCACCCTGGCGTTGTCCACAAGCCTTGGCTGCCCGTCTGCTCGCAACAGCAGGTTGTTGCGGCGCAGATACTCGAGGAACAGCAGAGTGCCGATTCGCTTGTTGCCATCGGCAAAGGGGTGGTCTTTGATCACGAAGTAGAGAAGATGCGCGGCTCGCGCTTGTACGGTCGGATACAGCGGTTCGCCACCGAAGGTCTGCTCGTGGCGGCGTGACAGCTCCCGCTTTACATCACCCGTCGCTCGCTGGATTCCGACGAGCTTGGTGAGTTGCGCCCGGGCCTCCTCGAGCTTCATTCCGCCGTCACCGGGAGTCTGTTCGAACCGTCCGATCCGGAGGAGTCGATCCCGCTCGTTCAAGCGGTAACGGTAATAGAACTCCTTCAGGCCACCGGGATGGATTCGGACGATCAAGCGGCCTTCACCACGCGGGGCGGATTCGGTCACCTTGTACGGCTTGTCGCGCGGCTTGAGCTGACGGATCTCTCGCGCCGAGAATCGGCTTGAGCGAACTCTCCGCCACCGTCTTAATATCACCGGTCTGAGTCATCGGCCTATCGCTGAGCCCAGATTGCGATCAAAAAAATTCATCACGATCGAGTACATTTCTTTCGATTCGGGAAGATCTGGGTTATTGAAGAACGAGTGCCACAGCCCGTCCCAGATGTGCAATTCGGTCTTCACGCCCGCCTTGGTCAGCTCAATATCCGTTTGGCAGACAGAACTGACTGCGAAGTCTCGCGAGCCTGCAAGCAGCAACGTCGGGGGGAATCGAGCCAGAACCTGCTTCGAGTTCATCGGTAAAACTAGCGGATCCAACAGCGACACATCGCTGAAGTACGGCGTAAAGCTCAATTTGCCCTCCGTCGAACCTGGTAGCGGCGTCTGACCCGACAGCTCTGGTGCCAGCAGCGAGGAGTCCCCACCAAATTTGCCAGCCGATGCACAAAAAATGCCCACCGCACCCGGCATTGGTAAGTGCTCCTTCTGAAACCATGCAACCGCTTCGGCTGCGAGAATCCCGCCCGCAGAGCACCCATAGATGCCAATGTTCTCAGGCCTATGATCGTTTAGTAGCGCTCGATAGACCGTAGCTACATCTTCGCTCGCTGCGGGAAATTTGAACTCCGGGCCTTGCCGGTAGGCAACCGTGATCACGGCAATCCGTCCCACGCTCGCGATCGGGATTGATTCAATCTCGCCGCCGCTGCCTTCGCCCCAAAGAAACGCGCCCCCATGTAAGTTGATCAAGACGCGGTCGCGCTCTCGAGCAGCCACACCTTCCTTCGGAGTAATGACTTCCGCCTTGACACTCCCGAACACCTTGCTTTCGATCCGGACTGGATAGATTTCCGCGGCTCGGCGGGCTAGCGCGCTGTTAAATCGATCGTAGTACGCGCGCCTCACGGCAATGTTGGCGTCCGCTTCGGGGGCATGGTGATCTGCAGCGAACAGTCGAGCGTAGGCGGTTCGGGCCTCGTTGGTTGCAAAGCTTGAGAACGGGACCGTGATGGCTCTCATGTGCGCCGAGGCGTCCACGCTTACGAAGGGCGGCGTTCCGGAAGCTGCAACCGACGTGCCGGCCAGGCTGCTGAGCGGTGTTCCGCTTGCCAGAAGCAGCGACATCGTCCATTGAAATGCTCTCGACCGCTGAGGCGCAGGTCGCGTCGATGGCGATTCGTTGCTTGTGAACGCATTGGCTTGCATCGCTTTCTTCCTCGAGACCGTTTAGCGTGCTTGCCCAAAGCGGTAGCGGACCTGCAGGCCGTACATCCGCGGCTCGCCGTAAAACGACGTGATGTAGCCGTTCGATACCAGGTCATTGTATTGACCGACACGATAGGTCTTGTCCATCGCATTCGTCACGAAGAACGACACGTCCAAAGTCGTGTGCAACATGTTGTTCCAGTCGATCCGCCCATTCAGGAGTCCATATCCCGCGATGTAATCGAACGGCTGCAGCGCTGGGGCGTCGAAGAAGCGCGACTGATAGGAATAAAACATGCCGAGCGAAAATTCACCCACGGCTGGTGCCGGCGGTAATTTGTAGGTCGCCCCGAGGCTCGCTTTGTTTTCCGGCAAGTAGGCGAAAGGCACCCCAACCAAGGAGGGAGCCGCCGCCGGATCGATCTTCGTGTATTTTCCGTGGTTGTAAGAGTAGGTCGCGGTGAGGGTCAGTCCGCTGATGGGCGCGACGCTTCCCTGAAATTCGAATCCCTCGATCTGCGCTTCTGACGCGTTCGCGGTAAAGTTCGAGGCAACGCCTCCGGGTAGCGTCTCGGAGACGTAGCGTTGAATGTTCGTGTAGTCGGAGTGGAAAATATCCGCCGTTACCTGAGCGGGTGCGCCCGCGAGCTTAAACTCAGACTTGATCCCCAATTCGACGTCGATCACCGACTCCGGCGCAAAACGGAACTGCGGGGTATTTACACCACCGGGCGTGAAGCCGAATGAGGGATTGAAGCCGCCGGGAACGTAGCCCCGGCCGGATCTGAGGTAGACGAGCGCCGCAGGCAGTTGATAGTCCAGTCCCAGTGTCCAAGAGCTACCGCCGCTATGACCGGACGCGGAAAAGAGGCAATCGGTCTGAGGGTAGGTGCCCGCGGAAGTGAGGCATGCATTGCCGGCGTTCGGACTGTAGGCGCCAATACCGTACGCATAGTCGTCCCAGGTGTATCGATAGCCGGTCGTGAGTTTGAGTGCGTTCAGGCCTGCAGAGATTCCGGCAAAATCGTATGTGGTCTGCCCATAGAGGCCCCGGCTTCGCTCCGAGTTGGTTTGGTCGGCCTGGTGAATAGTGAAATTACCAAGCGCCACCTCCACTTGGTAAGGCTGTGGCGCGAGGTTGTGTCCGTCCTCGTAGTAAGCACCCGCGGTAATCTTCAAATGGTCTTCGAGCGCCGCCCCCTGTATTTGCGGCTCCTCGGTGTAGGTGCCGACTTGCGTATGCCAGCCCGCGCCGGAGGGCACGAGATCGTCCAGGACCAGCGTCGTGCCATCGACATCCTCGCTGTTACGCCATTTCTGCACCTGATAACTGAAAATATTCTTGAACTGCCACTGATCGTTGATCGACCAGCGCGTGGTGTTGATGACGCCGTAGTTATAGCGTCTATCGATTTCATCGGCGGAAAGCGCGATGGAGCGTATCCCAGAGGATTGTTGTCCGGCGAGAATCGGGAGCAGCAATGACGCGAACGCGCCACTCGGATTGGCGGCGGTAAGAACGAAACCATCACCGTGCCCCTCGCTATGAAGCGCGCTCACGATAGTGTAGTTCTCCAGGTTATCGAAGGGCCGCAGCAGCACGCTCAATCGAAGCGCCCAGTAATCCCGATTATCGTAGTCCTTGTCGGGGAACAGCGGCCCGCGATCGAGCGTAAATCCATCACGATCGAGGACTTGACCGGCGAAACGCACCAAGACCTTGTCGTCGACCAACGGTGCATTGAGCACCGTGGTCGCGGTCTTCATGCTGTAGTCACCCGTTCCCAATTCGACGGAGCCCTCGAAGTCGCTGACCGGCTTCTTGGGCACGAATATTACGACGCCGCCCGTCGTGTTCTTGCCAAAGAGAGTACCTTGGGGTCCCGCAGCGACCTGTACGCTCTCAAGATCGTAGAACAGACCGGGACCCGCACCGCTCGTTGGCACTTCGGCGAAGTACGTCACGACCCCGGTACCCCCACCGGCCAACACGGCGCCCGGTCCCGAGCCGCCCGTGGGACCCATGCCGCGGAGCGAGAACGTGTAATCATCTCGCGTGACGCTGCTCGAGACATTGAGCGACGGCACGTAGTTTTGCAGGTCTTCCGCCGTCTGGATGCTCTTCGAGCGCAATTCCTCGGTTGTCAACGCCGTCACCGCAACCGGCACCGAATTAAGACTCTCCTCGCGACGTCTGGCGGTGACCATGATCTCTTCCAGCCGGGGTGCCTCGCGCTCCCTAGCGTCAGAGGTTTGAGGGTCGCTTCGGCGCGCATCCCGTTCCGCTGGGGAATCGAGGCGTCCGGCCGTGCCCGGCGCGTTCAGGATCGCGGTATCGTGAGAAGTTGGAGGGTCGACAGCCTTTTCCGCGGGAACGATCACCACTGTCTTTTCATCTGTCTTTCGGTAGGTGAGGCCTGTTCCGGCGAGCAGTCGGCTCACCGCCTGATCGAGGCTGAGTTGCGCATCGAGCGCTTGCGCCGTCAGACCGCGAACCAAAGCTCGATCGAACAGGATATTGGTTTCCGTCTGACTTGCCACGGCGCGTAAGGACTCGGCCAACGATTGACTGGGCAGATTGAATTTCACGGTGGCTTGCCCATCGGCGTGTGCCGCCCACGACAAGAACACTAATCCCAACGCTGCCCGAGCGAGTGCCGAGCGGATGCAACTGTGCATTGTTATCTCCCCCTCATCAGGAGACGACGTTGCAGGCTCGCAAAAACCTCAGCCGAGCCCAGGTGCGCGATCTCGCCCAGGTGTATCAACGGGCAGGTCGGCAACCTGCAGGATGCTGTTGCCGTCCCCAACGCGCGCTTGCGCGCAACGGGGACGCGCGTTACGGCCTCGCCGGTGTGTGAGGGGCTGGAGCGCCTGAGAGAACAATCTCGTCATTTCGCTCTTCCACGGTCAGACCATAGCTCTCCGCCACCGCGTGCGCGAAGCTCAGGGAGTCTCCAGTTTGAAAGAGTCCCGTCACCAAAATCGCTTGCGCCTTCGGCTGCTCGACCACCAGCTTGTCCGTGCTGTAGCGATTCAATTCGGATACCGCGGCAGACAGGGGCGTATCGTCGAAAATGATCTCACCCCGGCGCCAGGCGATTGCCTTGTCCAGGGATGTGGTGTCGAGGCGCGCCTGCCCGGCCAGGAATGTCAATCTTTGCCCAGGCGTGAGTGTGAAAGCTTGTGGCGCGGCCTGTGTCTCACTTGGCCCAGCGGGTGCGGCTCGCACGCGCGGCGCTGACCCGTCCGCGGTAACCGTCACGGTTCCTTCCACCAGCGTGACCGCCGTCTGTGTCTCATCGCGTCTCACGACGAACGAGGTTCCGAGCGCTCTGATCTGACGATCGCCTGCTTTGACGATGAAGGGCCAAGTCGGTCTTTTCGCGACTTCGAATAGTGCCTCGCCCGTCTTGAGTTCGACCAACCTGGCGGTGCCGTCATATTTCACGGTCACCCGCGTTGCCGTATTGAGAAAAACGTGCGTGCCATCTTTCAGCGTGACCAGCCTTTGCTCTCCCACCTCTGTTGCTATGTCGGCTCTCGGAACGAGCCAAAGGAGGATGCCTGCAACGAGCGCCAGTGCCGCCGCCGCAGCGGCCATTGAACTAAGGCGATATCTTCGAGGGGCTGCAGGAATTTGGGTAGCGAACAGTGTGATGCGTCGCAGGTTGGCCGATTCTTCCCAGATCTCGGTACAAAGCTCGAGCGCTCTTACATTGATGGGATGCGCTCTGAGCCATTGCTTGACGCCGGCGATGGCGGCCTTGTCAGGCTCGCCGCTATGCAAGCGCGCGACCCACACGCCCGCTTCCGCGAGACGTTCCGGCGGAATCGGGTCGTCTTTCTGTTCGAGCCGCTCGCTCATTCGCGTTGTCGCTCGATGGCCAGTATCGTGAGTGCGCTCGCGATGTGCTTTTCCACGGCACTCTTGCTCACCCCAAGGTTCGCGGCAATCTCGGCATGACTGAGTCCTTGGAGGCGATGCATGAAGAAGACTTCCCGCGTGCGGCGACTGACCTGGTCCAACGCCTTCCTCATACCCGATAGACGCTGCTCCGCGGCCAAAACCTCATCGGGCGCCGGACCAATGTCCAACAGGTCTAGTACCTCAACGGGGTCAGGCTCGAAACGATCGCGACGCGAACTTCGGTGTAGATCCACGGCGAGATTCAATGCGGTGCGGGTAAGAAAAGCCTCGGGGTTGCGTACCTCGCCCGCCTTGCGCGTGTACGCAAATAGCCGAACCACGGCTTCCTGAACGAGATCCTCGGCATCCTGAGGACTCGCCCCCCTACGGCGAAGGAACTTTTGGAGTTGGCGTAGTTGATTCTTCAGCCCGCGCATCATCATTACAATGGCACGACGCGCCGCATACTTCCAGGGATCTTCAGCACCACAGCTTTTTAGTGTGATGACTGAGGTTTATTGCCGCCCGAAACGTCTTTACCTCCCGGTGGCGTCGAGGATGCCGAACGTTGCTGCCGACAGGCCGGCGTCCCACGTTTCAGAGTTGCCCAGAGCACGTTATTGATGAGCTTGGCAGGTTCGTCATCCCCAAGGGGACCAGGAGTTTAATCGCGAATATAGAAAGAAGTAGCAGGAAGAGGCAAAGACCCGCGTGATCGTTCACTGTCGGCAGACGGAGCAAGCGGACCGGTTCGGCTGGCCGGATCCGAATCCGACGGTGCCAGAAGAGGGGGCTGAAGCTACTCGATGAACTTGCGTTGGCGTACGTTGAGTGCCGCGGCCGACTCGTTGGAACCAGCGCACCGCGTCAGCTCAATGGGGCCCGCCGCGCGAGTCATCTCGCGGCGAGCTGGGGACGGTACCATCCCAACAAGCGCCGGCTGTCCATCCCAGGTCTCGACGTTGATCTGCCGCAGGAAGTCCTCGAACGACATCCAGTTCCATCTTGCGCGCGTCCCATCCACCACACGCGGCAAAAGCGTTTGCAGACCGTGCTCCATCGGCGAGATGGCCGGCGGAGCATTCACTCTCGGGAAACGCACCATCGATGAGACACCAATTGTTCTCCTGACATGCAGCCCATACCGTAGGTTCATGCAAGGGTTTTGGCACTGCAGCGCTGAGTGTGGATGGGCGTATGCGGCGTTGATGCAACGTTGCGAACGTTGTAGAATGCAACGCTATGAACGTTGTTGAACGTAACCAGCTGTATTCAAATGGAATACTGCAGGGCGAGGGGCTCTTCCCTTACCTTGAAGTTGCCCCCGCCAGCGGATTCTTCGGCTGGGACTTCGGCCTTGCCGAGCTACCGCGGGAAGCCGGCATTATCGTCATTCACGGGCCGCGGCAGTACGGTAAGAGCACCTGGCTCGAATACCAATTGCGGGAAACGCTCCGGCAGTTCGGGCCCGGGACCGCGCTCTTCTTAAATGGTGATTACATCGCGGGCCCCGACGAGCTCGAGAGCGACATTGAATCACTGATGAATTACTTTCCGGAAGGGGCGTCGGTTCGACGCCTCTTCATTGACGAAATTACCGCGGTCGCCGGCTGGCAGAAAGCGATCAAACGTCTTGCGGATAGGGGTGTCCTGCGAAAGGTGCTGCTCATTACGACCGGCTCCAAAGCCAGCGACATTCAGCGAGAGGCGGAGTTGCTGCCGGGCCGCAAGGGAAAGCTGGCGCGAACGATCTATTTATTCGTCCAGCTTCCGTACAAGATTTTCTACGACAAGGCTTTTGCGACGCTAAAGGCCCAGACTCTGGCCGCCTATCTCATCGCGGGTGGCTCACCTCCCGCGTGTGCGGCAGTGCTTGAAACGGGTTCGGTCCCGGAATACGTATTTCAAACGACCGCGGATTGGATCTACGGCGAATGCGCGCTGGCCGGCCGCTCGCGGCCCATGCTGCTGCGACTGCTAGAGCAGCTCATGCGCCGCGGTGGCTCGCCGGTTGCGCAGACAACTCTCGCCGAAGAGTCCGGCATGGCAAATAATACGGTCGCGCACGGCTACCTCGATTTGCTGAGCGATCTGTTGGTTCTCGGAGCCAGCGAGCCCTGGGATCCGGCTCGAAAGGTGCGGGTCTCACGCAAGGCCTCCAAGTATCCATTCGCCAATCTTCTCGCTGCGAATACCTGGTCGATAAACCGTCACACGACACCAACCTCGTTGGAAAGATCCACCGGCGAGGAAAAGGGGGTGTGGTGGGAATGGGCGGTGGCCTCGGAATTATTCCGACGAGCCGCGAAGGAGGGCCATCCGTCACCCTTGCAGTCGCTGTTCTGGCGTTCTGATAAACACGAGATCGATTTCGTCCGCCGGGGCAGACCTTGGATCGCAGTGAAGGCCGGTCGCGCTTCGCCTTTCGAGTTCGATTGGTTTATCAGAACCTTTTCCCGCGAGAAACTGCTGGTCGTCAGTTCGGATCGGTTCGATGGCAGCACGGTTCGCGGAGTCACTCTCGAGGACTTTCTGCTGGATGAGTCGTTGTAGAGCGGGTGACTCTCAGGCGCGTAGTCAACGTAGCTTAATGCGGACCGGGACAGCGACTGATGCAGAACGCAGCGGTGATGCTGATCGCGAGCAGCATGGTGATCGCGACGTACGTGACTTGCGGCAAGGTGCGAAAGTACGGGAACGACCAAAGCGGGCCTGCAGCGGTCACGTCATACCGCATGAAGAGGATCTGATCGTGCGCTATCGAGACCGCAGCCACCATCCCCAGAGATGTGACGCCGACGGCGATCTGAATTGAGCGCTTGGAGCCGAGCGTATCGTCGAGCCAACCGCCGATGAAGCCGCCCGAGATCGAAAACGGCGTCAGGATCACGGCGAACACGAGCAGGGTGGGAAGATCCCATCGGAAGATGCCGGCGGCGTAAATGCCGGTGTAGGCGAGGATCGCCACCTTGCCATCGGTGTAGAGCATGCGCGCCAGCAGGTACAGCCCGACGTTGGCGATCTGGCGCGCCCGTTTGACGGTGAACCAGACCTGGCTCAAGCCCTCGCGAATCGCGCGTGCCGGTGAGATCCCGGTCGACGGTCAATCCGATCGCGATCTTCTGAGCTTGGTGTTCACACGGTGATGGCATTGGGCTCTGGTCAAAGGGTCCCCGACAGCGGCGATCAATTGGACTTGACCCGCCTGTGCACAGATCAGCATAGCCGGGGTTGTACTATGCCGCCTTAGGCCGAAGTTGTTCCCCGTCTGTTGAGATCCCGGGTAGCTGAACCGCTGCAAATTCAGAGATTTGGAGGCGAGCGAGCGGATATTCGGGTGCATAATGTAGCCATGTAATGTGGTATGTCGGGCTTGACCTCAAAGGCAAGGGCAAGATCGGCGTGCGCGTGGGACGCGTGGTGAACAAGTACAAAGTGGCCAAGCACTTCACCCTCACGATCGAGGCGGACCGGTTTGACTATCGGCGCAACCCAGAGCAGGTCGCCGCGGAAGCTGCCCTGGATGGGGTGTACGTGCTGCGCACCAACGTGTCGAAGACGCAGATGGCGGCCGCGCAGACGGTTCGAAACTACAAGGCGCTCTGTGGCGTCGTATGATCCGCGCGCCGGGACCCTCCGACTCGCCTCCGCTCGACCTCAAAGCCGAGACGCTGTGCGAGCTGTTTCAGGCACGCGTTCGTCTGACCCCGGCGCGCGAAGCGTATCGACAGTTTGACGCCGAAAGTCAGCAGTGGCGCAGCTATTCCTGGGCAGACATGGGCTCGCGCGTTCAGCGCTGGCGTGCAGCGCTACAGAGGGAGGCGCTGACAAGCGGAGCACGGATCGGCCTGCTGGTCCCCAACAGCGTCGAGCACGTATGCCTGGACCAGGCCGCGCTGGCGCTGGGACACGTACCGGTGCCGCTGCACGTCATCGACAACCCTGAAAGCCTGGCGTATGTGCTTGCGGACAGTGGCGCCTCCTTGTTGCTGGTGAATTCGCCCGAGCGGTGGGCGGAGCTAGCGCCATACCAGGCGCGATTTCCGAACCTCAAGCGCGTCCTGCATCTAACAGGTGCCGGCGACACTGCCGCCGCGGGAGTCTCGCTGCCGCTCGATGCGTGGTTGGCCGACGCACAGCTCGCTCCGCCCCCGGCGGATCGTTCGACGTCGGTTACGGCCGATGCGCTTGCCGCTATCGTCTACACGTCCGGAACGACCGGGCGGCCCAAAGGGGTGATGCTCTCCCATCGCAATGTGATCTCGAATGTCAACGCGATCATGGCTGCCGTGCGCGTGCGCGACGATGATCTGTTTCTATCGTTCCTGCCACTCTCGCACACGTTCGAGCGAACTGTTGGCTACTATCTTGCGATCGCGGCGGGCGCCAGCGTCGCATTCGCGCGCTCGGTCCAATTGTTAATGGCGGATCTGGCGGCGATCAGGCCGACGATTCTCGTCTCCGTACCACGTATCTACGAACGAGCGTATGCGGCGCTCAGGGAATCCGTTGACCGCCATCGAGTCGGCAGACGGCTGTTCGCGCTGACAGTCAGCATCGGCTGGCGGCAGTTCGAGCACATCCAGGGCCGCGCACCTCGCCTGCCGCTCCTCGGGCGCTTGATTGCGCCGTTACTGGATCGATTGGTTGCGGCGCCCGTGCGTGCGCGTTTTGGTGGCCGCCTGCGGGCGGCGGTCACGGGAGGCGCGGCCATGGCACCCGATACCGCTCGACCTTTCCTCGCCTTGGGTGTGCCGCTTCTGCAAGGTTACGGTATGACCGAGAGCTCTCCAGTCATCGCCTGCAATACTCTGGAGGACAACGATCCTGTCTCAGTCGGGCGCGCGCTGCCGGGAGTTGCCGTGCGGATTGGCGACAGCGAAGAATTGTTGGCGCGCGGTGAGAATGTGATGGTCGGCTATTGGCAGCGTCCGGAAGAAACGGCGCGCGCACGGGATCCCGACGGCTGGCTGCACACGGGGGATCAGGGCCGGGTGGACGGCGGGCGCATCTACATCAAGGGCAGGCTCAAGGACATCATCGTCACTTCCACGGGTGAGAAGATTGCGCCGGCTGACGTGGAGGCGGCTATCGCCAGCGACCCGTTGTTTGATCAGGCGATGGTGATCGGGGAGCAGCGCCCTTATCTGGCCGCATTGGTCGTTCTGAACCACGCTAGGTGGGCGCGGCAGGCGCAGGATCTGGGCTTGAACCCGGACGATGAGGCGGACCTGGATTCGGACCCCGCCCGGCGCTCGGTCCTCGAGCGTATCCGAGCAGCGCTGCAAGCGTTTCCGAGCTACGCTACGCCGCGCGCCGTTTTCGTATCCAGGGAGGCATGGACGGTTGCCAACGGCCTCATCACGCCGACCCTGAAGCCGAAGCGGGCGGCGATCGAAGCGCGCTACGCCGCGGAGATTGCCGAGCTATATCGCGGCCACTAGCGACAGCTCGCCAGGCTGTTTGAATTGGGGAATCGCCACCGACCTCGCCGACCACCTGCGTGGCCGTCCCGGTGTCAGCCGGAGCGGGGGGGACGCTCCGAATAGCCGATCGATCCGGGCAGTCGAAGTCAGTGGCGGGAAACTGTTGGCGCATCTACTTCGGATGCGTAGTCTCGCCTACGGCAGTGCCGGGCGACATCGATCGCTTGGCTGAGTTTCGGGGGCGCCTTCGAGCAAGGGACATCTCTCCCCTTGGAGGGAGTGCGCGAGGGAGCGCGTTTCACGAATCAGTGGGACGCGGTCCCACTGCGAGCCTCTACAGCATGTAGCCGACGTCGGACGCGGCGGTCGGATAGCCGAATATGCTTGCCTTGATCTGGGCGGCCGAGAGCTGGTGGCGGATCGCGAGGGCGAAGATGTTGATCACTTCCTCGGCATTCGGACCGAGGAGATGCGCCCCCAGAATGCCTCCGGTTTGTTCTTCGACGAGCACCTTGAACCCCGCGCAATCCTCACCGACCCGGCGCGCGCTGTACCAGTCAGAGGTCTGCTCATAGTTGGTGTGGAAGCGGAGATTGCGCTCGCGCGCCTCCTCCTCGAGCAGGCCGACGCGCGCGAGCGGTGGGATGGTAAATACGACACTGGGTGTTCCCAGGTAGTTCGGCCTCTCACGGTTGCCGCTGAGCATGTTCGCGGCGACCACCTCTCCATCGTGACCTGCTACCGGCGTCAGGGGCGGACCGCTCGAGGCGGCATCGCCGGCTGCGTACACCGCTGGATTCGAGACGCTCTGCAGGAACTCGTTGAGCCTCAAGCTGTGCTTCTCGTGCTGCACCTCGCCGGCCGGCAAATCGAGCGCATCGAGGTCGGGCGCACGCCCGGCGGCATGGACCACGAGGTCGGCTTCCACACTGGAAGCTGTGCCATCGGAGGCGAAGTGCACGCGGAATCCGTCTGCAGCCTTCTCGACCGCAGTAACGCGTGCGCGTAATCGGACATCGATGCCGAGCGCGCCTGACTTGCGCGTCAACAATTCGACCAGATCCGGGTCGAATTGCGCCAGCAGCCGCTCGCGCTGTTGGAGAACTGTTACCTGCGTGCCCGCGCGCACGGCGATGTGCGAGAACTCCGAGGCGATGTAGCCACCGCCCACCAGCACGAGGCGTCGCGGCAGCTCTTTGAGGTCGAGAAAGTCGGTGCTCGTGGCAAGCTGGTCTTCGCCAGGAATGCCGAGGCGTACCGGTACGGCCCCGGTTGCGATCAGGATGAAACGCGCCTCCAGTGTTTCTCCGCCCGCCTCGATTGTGCGTGGGCCACGAAAGCGCGCGCGGCTATGAAACGCATCGATGCCGCGCTTCGCGAAGTCCTCCTCCAGCTGCGGTGACCGCGGGTCGGTGAAGGTGCGCTTGAATGCGATGAGCTCGCGCCAGTCGAGTCTCGACTCGCCACCCGAAACGCCCTTGCCGCGCATGCGCCGATCCTGGTCCACGGTTTCGGCCGCGCCGACCAGCACTTTCTTCGGGTCGCAGCCGCGCAAGGCGCAAGTTCCGCCGAATGGCAGGTGGTCGATCACCGCCACGCGCCAGCCGGAGGCACGGCAGCGAAACGCGGCGACTGCTGCCGCCGTTCCGGTTCCGATGACGACGAGATCGTATTGCCTTGGCATGATTGGCCCGCCGCGGCTCGGGTTCGCGCTTCGCGGGCGACGTGCCCGGCCGCACGGCGTTCATAGTATGAAAAACCGCGCGCCGTGCAGTCGGCGCGCGGTAGTGTAACGCGGCTCGGCGTTCAGCGGAGCCTAGAAGGTAAACCGGCCTCCGATAGTCGGGTCGATCGTGGACTTGTTCAGGTAGCCGTTGGCAAGGCCGTCTGACACGCTGGACCACATGGCGCCAGCATAAATATCAAAGCGCTTACTGAAGCGATAGTCGGCTACCACCGAGACCGCGTTGAGATTGCCGCTGCACTGCGCGGCCACGGTGGTGGAGCAGCCGGCGTTTGCGCCGGTCGCGAAACTCTCCTGGTGGTAGCCGTAAAACGCGCCAGTCACATCGAGCTTCGAGCTGACCGAGTACTTCACGCCGGCCCAGCCGATGTGCAGCACCTTGTGGTTGTTGTAGGCGGCATTGTTGACGGCGGCGAGGACGTAGCCGCCGATATCGAGGGTGCCGCGCCCAAGCGGCGTCGACGGGTTGGAAAATTCGATGTGCTCATAGCCGAAAAGGATCTTGGGTGCACCGAAGCTATACTGGCCCATGAGGCTGTAGGTCGTATTGTCCGAGATCGTCGACGCCAGAGAGTTGCTCGGTGAGAAACCCAGGGCCGGCAGCCCTGCCACCTGGGCTGCGCTGAGCGCCGAGACCGAGATGGCATCTTTCTTGTTCATGTAAAAGGCGTCGATCGACCCACCCGCGTAATCGAAGCCCACATCGAGCTCCCAGGCGCTGCCCGCGGACCCGCTGGCAGACCCCGGCACCGCGGCGTCGAACTGGTTCGTGATCTCCTTGAACTGGTATTGGCCCCCCCCGCGCACCGGGCCGTACTTCCCGACATACTTCAACGACTGATCGAGGCGGCGATTCTGGGTGTCGCCGCCGCCGGCGGCGGCTCCCGAGAAGCCGATCACCGAGAAGGCCTGCGACGCGGCCAGGGGGTCATACTTGGCAACGCCATCCGCCAGCAATCCAGTGTGACGGCCAAACGTGAGCGTGCCGAACTTCGGCGAGCTAACACCCGCGTAGGCGGCTCCCCCAAACGCCTGACCGGCGATACTCGAGTCGACGTTGGTGCCTTGCCGGTCCAGGGGCACGCCATTGTTGAGCGCTATGGATTTCAAGGCGTCGCTGATGGTGCCGGAGGTCGGGTTGAAGAACGTCTCCAGCTTGAACACACCCGACCAGCCCTCGAGGAGTTCGGTACTGCCCTGCAGGCCGATCTTCGACTGGCCCAGATTGCTCGGTGTGGCGGTGAAGACCGACCGGTTGCTGTTCTTCTGGATCAATTCCCCAGTACCCGCAGGAAAGTAATCGCTCTCCGGAGTGCCATGGGACTGGTACTGCAGACCAACATCGACGGCCCCGTAAATGGTGATGCCGTGGATGGTCAGGCTGCTGTCGACAGGCGCAGCGGCTGGAGCGGCCGGTGCCGCGGCGCTCTGCGCCTGCGCGAGATCCGTTACCGCCAACAAAGTCGCAAATAGAAGGCCGCTCGTGAGCAGGGCCATGCCGAGATTACCGCGGGCTCCAGCTGCCCTTGCTTCGACGGGCTCGTTCGCGTTATTCACTGCTAGTACTCCATGAGATTGATTGTTGTACCGGCGCCAATCCAGGGTGCGATTCTACGGAAGGCGCGACCTTCGCGCGACGGGTAGGTGTCCGCAATAGGTAGCAATAGGTATAGGCGCGCGCCGTGTCATCTTGATGACATGGCTTTGTTGTAGCGGACCAACAACTGCGGATGGCAGCGGGCGGGTGCGCCGCGCCGGGAACGGGCGCTTGAGGTTTACGTCGCTGACCCGGAGCCTTCAGTCCCAACGGCAGGCGCTGGTTTGGCAGCGTCGTCGCCGGACTGATCGGCGGTGCTGCCGGGGCGATTTGCGTCAACCAGGTCTGCGATGATCCGCGTCTGAGCCCGGGCATTGCGCTCGATGACCTCGAGACCGCGGACTATGTGCGCAGGGGGAGTCTGGGCGAGCAGCACCTGCGTCCACCCCATGATGGCGCTCAGCGGAGTGCGCAACTCGTGGGAAAGCTTCGCCAGGGCTTCATCGCTCATGGTGGCCCGAGCGGCGTCTGCCTGCGCCCGCCGCTCGAGCACCAGCAGCGCGGCCTTCTTCTCGAAGGCGGCGCGCCGCGCGCGGGCGCAAAGCGCAATGCCCAGCGCCGTCGAGATCGCGAACCCGCCAAGGGCCCAGAGATCCGCGCTCCGCAGAACGGGATGCGTGATCGAGCCGCCGCAGGCCAGAGTCGCTCCCAGCAGGGCAAACAGCCAACACCCGACCGCCGGCCCCACGCCGGCGTAGAGCGTCACTGCCACAATCACGGGGAAAAATGGCATGATCTCGGCCGCGCCGTCTGCGCCGAGCTCGCGAATTGCGGCGCTCGCAAGCACCCCCAGCACCGTTATGAGGACGGCCAAGAGGTAGCGTCTCGCAGTTGACGAGCGGCGCACAGGGTCACCCGGCGAGTTTCACCAAGCGTGCCACCGCCTCCCGGTCGACTTGGTTACGCTCGTGGGACAGGTCGTACAAGGTCACTATGAGCATGGACCGTTTTGTGGACGGGAGCGCGAGGCTCGAGCGACGCAGCTCCTCGTCAACCGCAGCAATGACCCCCTCGAGCAAAGCGTAGTCCAGGGGCTTATGCGTTGCATTCTCGTATGCCGAGGGAGCTTCCCGCACACCGAGCGCAAGCGCCTCACGCTCGCCCCGGCCCGTGACGAGCCACTCGACGCTGGTGCGCGTCTCCTCGCAGACAGAGCGGAGGTCCGTTACGTTAGGTTCCGACTCACCGCGCAGCCACTTCCGCACGGCACCCTCAGAGCGCTCGATCGCCTTGGCCAGGGCGCTCGCGCTTCCGTAGATCCCGATGACCTCTCGCAGGCGCGAGGCGAAGCCGCCGCTGTCCCGTCTTTCGCGCCTTCCGGCCATGACACCGTCCGATGATCCGCACGCTTCGTGAAATGTCCCAGCACAAATGTAGCGCCATGACCCCATCCAAGCCAACATCTCATCACATAAGTATTGACTAGTCGTACTAAAGTAACGTACCGTTGCCACGTGGCGCAAGCGAAGCGACACGGGGAGCGGTCTTTGAGGGAGAGGGAGGCGGAGGAGCGACATGGCAGCCGGCAAATCGATCTCCAAGACGCGATCGGTCCGTAGTCAGCTGGGCGACGTGGTGCTGCACCTGCGCCAGGTGCAGTCCGCGGCTGTCGTCGCGGTGGCGGCGCTGAAGCAGCAGAACTGCGAGCTGGACGAGGACATCGCCATTGTCCTGCAGCGCGGCGTGGTCGACAGAATCCAGGACCAGATAGAGAAGCTCGAAGGCACACTGCGGCTCGTCTCGAATCTCGAACGCAAGCCGTAGACCTGGGACGTATCGGGACGCCCGCCCGCGTATGCCGCCTGCCGGGGGCGCCCCGCGTGCCTGCGGAGCCTTCGGCTATAATGTTGCTCCCCGACGCACGGCCAGTATGTGTTGATCTGCGCATGCCGTTCGTTCGGTGCGCACTCGGCACGGGCGAAAGTGGCGGAACTGGTAGACGCGCTGGACTTAGAATCCAGTGGGGAAACCCGTGAGAGTTCGAGTCTCTCCTTTCGCACCAGTTCTTGTCACGCGCTTGCCTTGAAGTTGAGGCCGCCGGCGCGGATCAGTCGCAGCTCGAGGATTCAAGAATGCAGGTATCTGTCTCCGCCACGAGTGGCCTGGGGCGGCGTCTCGAAGTGGCCGTGCCGGCGACCGAAGTCGCCAACGAGGTCGAGCAGCGGCTCAAGCGAATCTCCCGCACGGCGCGCCTGAAGGGCTTCCGGCCCGGCAAGGCGCCATTTGCCGTGGTCCGCAAACAGTTCGGCGAGCGGGTGCACGCCGAGGTCATTGGCGATCTGCTGCGCAGCTCCCTCGCTCAGGCTTTGAGCCAGGAAAAACTCAGGCCGGCGGGCGGGCCCCGCATCGAGCCCATCGCGCTGGGCCCCGGCACGGATCTGAAGTACGCCGCCGTGTTCGAGGTGCTGCCGGAAATCAAGGTCAAGCCCCCGGACACCATCAGGGTCGAGCGGCCGACAGCAGCGGTCAGCGAGCCGGATGTCGACGCAATGGTTGAAAGCATGCGCCGCCAGCGGCCGGTGTTCACCGTGGTCGAGCGGGAGGCGCGCGACTCGGATCGCGTGACGCTCGATTACGACGGCAGCATCGACGGAAAGCCGTTCGAAGGCGGCGAGGGCCGCGACATCAGCGTCATCATTGGCGCGCGTCAGTCGATGCCGGAGCTCGAGGAAGGAGTGCAAGGAGCCCGGGCCGGCGAGAATCGCACCATCAGCGTGACATTTGCGGCCGAGCATCCCAACAAGGCCGTGGCCGGTCGCAGCGCCGAGCTGCGTCTCACCATAAAGAGGGTGGAGGAGCAGTCCCTTCCGGCAGTGGACGAGGAATTCTGCCGCGCGTACGGTGTCGAAGCCGGCGGCGTGGAGGCATTGCGGCTCGAGGTTCGCAAGAGCATGGAGCGGGAGCTCGCGGATGTGATCCGCGGCAGAGTACGCACCCAGGTGCTGGATGCACTCTATCGGGACAATCCCATGGAGGTGCCGCGAGCTCTCGTGGAAGAACAGCTGCAGCAGCTGCAGATCGAGACGGCCCGGCGCATGGGCGCGCGAGAGGCTAGCCAGCTTCCGCCGCGCGAGCCATTCGAGGAACCTGCGCGGCGGCGCGTGGGGCTCGGCCTGCTGATGGGTCAGATCGTGCAGGCGGAAGGTCTGAAGGTCGACCGGGAGCGCGTACAGTCGAGGTTGAGCGAGCTCGCTGCGAGCTATCCGAATCCCGAGGAGGTACGCCGCGCCTACCTGCAGAGCCAGGATGCGATGCGGCAGATCGAATCGGCGGTCCTCGAGGACCAGGTGGTGGACTGGATTGTGGAGCGCGCGCACGTCACGGAACGCCCGATGAGCTTCAAGGAGCTCACCGGCTTCGGCCAGGAGGCCAGCGGCCAGCAGAAGTGAGGCGGAACATGAATGAACATGCTTTGAATCTCGTCCCCATCGTCGTCGAGCAGACCGCTCGGGGAGAGCGCGCTTACGACATCTACTCGCGCCTTCTCAAGGAGCGGGTGGTGTTCATCGTGGGTCCGATCGACGACTACATCGCGAATATCGTGGTCGCCCAGATGCTGTTCCTGGAGTCCGAGAACCCGGAGAAGGACATCGCGCTCTACATCAACTCCCCGGGGGGGATCGTGACCGCGGGCCTGGCCATCTACGACACGATGCAATTTGTCAAACCCAACGTGAGCACCATCTGCATCGGCCAGGCGGCCAGCATGGGCGCCGTGCTGCTCGCGGGCGGCACGAACGGCAAGCGGTATTGCCTGCCGCACGCCCGCGTGATGATTCACCAGCCTCTCGGGGGCTTCCAGGGCCAGGCGGCGGACATGGAAATCCACGCCAAGGAGATGCTCGAGACTCGTGACCGCCTCAACAAGATTCTGGCCAAGCACACCGGCCAGAGTGTGGAGCGCATCAAGCAGGATACGGACCGGGACCGGTTCATGGACTGGAACGAGGCGGTCCGCTACGGCCTGATCGACAAGGTTTTGGAAAAACGTGCAGAAATCGTTAGTACGCCGGGCGGGAAATAGGCTTACATAAGCTGGCCGTCACGGTGAGCGACGCCACAGATTGCAGATTAGTGAAATCCGTCCTACATCTCTTGTGCACACAAGGAGTTAGCCGTAAGCCAGTGCTTTGCCTAGCGGCCGGACCCCGTGCTATAAGACCTCACGTGCGGCGTATACTGAGTTCATGAGGGCCTTCGATGAGTGAAGATTCCCGCGGCCGCCACGACGACGGTAAGCTTCTCTACTGCTCCTTCTGCGGGAAGAGCCAGCACGAAGTTCGCAAGCTGATTGCCGGCCCCTCGGTCTTCGTCTGCGACGAGTGCGTCGAGCTCTGTAACGACATCATCCGCGAGGAGCTCGAGGACCGTGCCGAGCGCGCGCGCGACAAGCTCCCGAAGCCCCACGAGATCAAGAAGGTTCTGGACGAGTACGTGATCGGCCAGGAGCGCGCCAAGAAGGTGCTCTCGGTCGCGGTGTACAACCATTACAAGCGCCTCCAGACGCGCACCAGCGGCGCCCGCTCCAAGGACGACGTGGAGATCGCCAAGAGCAATATCCTGCTGATCGGCCCGACCGGTTGCGGCAAGACGCTGCTCGCCGAGACCCTGGCGCGGCTGCTGAACGTCCCGTTCACGATCGCCGATGCGACGACGCTCACCGAGGCGGGCTACGTCGGCGAGGACGTCGAGAACATCATCCAGAAGCTGCTGCAGAAGTGCGACTACGACGTCGAGAAGGCGCAGACCGGCATCGTCTATATCGATGAGATCGACAAGATCTCACGAAAATCAGACAACCCGTCGATCACCCGTGACGTCTCCGGCGAAGGTGTGCAGCAGGCGCTCCTCAAGCTCATCGAAGGCACGATCGCCTCGGTTCCCCCGCAGGGCGGCCGCAAGCACCCGCAGCAGGAATTCCTGCAGGTGGACACGACCAATATCCTGTTCATCTGCGGCGGGGCCTTCGCGGGGCTCGAGAAGATCATTCTCAACCGCACCCAGAAGAGCGGCATCGGCTTCACCTCCGAAGTGCGCGACGTCAATGTGCGCCCCCATGGGAGCGACCTGTTCCACGACGTCGAGCCGGAGGATCTGATCAAGTACGGCCTGATCCCGGAATTCGTCGGCCGGCTGCCGGTCGTGGCGACGCTCGATGAGCTCGATGAAGGGGCGCTCATCTCGATCCTGACCGAGCCGAAGAACGCCCTCACCAAGCAGTATCGGCGGCTGTTCGAGATGGAAGGCGCCGAGCTTGAATTCCGCGAGGAGGCGCTGCGTGCGGTCGCACACCGCGCAATGCACCGTAAGACCGGGGCACGGGGCTTGCGTACCATCCTCGAAACGGTGCTGCTCGACACCATGTACGAGCTGCCGTCGATGCGCAACGTGGCCAAGGTCGTGATTGACGAGACGGTAATCGATGGGCAGACAAAACCCTACGTCGTGTACCGCTCGGATGACGGCCGGCTTGCCAGCGTCGATGAGCCGCGGCGCGCCTCCGGAACGAACCATCACTGATCGCTGCCCTGCGTGTGCCGGGCTGCTGCCGTTGAAACACGGTGCCGCGGCCTCATTTCCCGTTAAACTAGCGGCAAACGCTGCCGGCTTCCGCTCGCACCGGGGGCTGCCTGGCATACTACCGAGGGCTTGAGCGTGTCCGAGACAACCACTCCGAATCCAACAACGACCGCCGTCGAGAATGTGCCGGTGCTGCCGCTCCGGGATGTCGTCGTCTATCCGCACATGGTGATTCCGCTGTTCGTCGGCCGCGAGAAGTCGATTCAGGCGCTCGACGTCGCCATGCGCTCCGACAAGCGCATCATGCTGGTCGCGCAGAAGCAGGCCGATGTCGACGATCCGAAGGGCGACGATCTGTACCGCATCGGCACGATCGCGACCATTCTGCAGCTGCTGAAGCTTCCCGATGGGACCGTGAAAGTGCTGGTCGAAGGTGTCGACCGCGCGCGCATCGACAAGCTCCAGGCCGGTGAGTACTACGCCTCGGATGCGACGCTGCTGCCGGACGCGGAAGCCTACGACGAGCGCGAGATGGACGTGCTCGCGCGTTCCGTCATTTCCCAGTTCGAGCAGTACGTCAAGCTCAACAAGAAGGTTCCGCCCGAGGTGCTGACGGCGCTCGCGGGCATCGAGCAGGCGGGCCGTCTCGCCGACACGGTCGCGGCCCACATGTCACTCAAG
>Ga0137362_10000171_pt1 | contig 29900 bp, 45 predicted proteins | sample MadtaG_2_FD_104801 | JGI IMG/M metagenome (GOLD analysis project Ga0137362, IMG submission 104801) | Vadose zone soil microbial communities from Angelo Coast Range Reserve, California, USA - Mad1_100_16 metaG | ecosystem: Environmental > Terrestrial > Soil > Vadose zone | place: USA: California... | reverse complement strand
CTCCGCATCCAGAAAAAAGGATGGAAAGACAAAACTCCCTGCTCCAAAGAAGAGCAGCTACCACACAAAGCTAAGGCATCTCGTGCTACGACTTTCAGACACGACACGCTTCTTAAGAAAGAAATACCCTTCCCCACTCCCCGAAGAACTCGTGGCATGCCCCTGTGGGGAGCCCCAAACCTTCGAATGCCCAATCCACGAAGTGGCAAGACGCAAACACCTCATCGCGCGCCGCAAAGTGCGGTCGCTCAACCAACTCTTCAATATGCCACTGCACTGCGAGGGGACCTTACGGTTCGTAGAGGAAACTCAAGTTTACGCAAAACCTCGCAAAGTAGTTTGAGACCCGGGATGACGACACCAGTAGCTACAGTGTAAACCTCGCGCGCGGCTCGGTTAGTATCGGCCTCCGAGTCGCTGGGTCAAATGCCCTCTTCCCCATGGACAGGACCCTACACCACCTCAGCGGGTTAGCGTTGCAACAACCAGTCGTTCATGACCGCCTCTTTGTCAGTAGTTACATACGCGCAGAATATAAAATCAACTTGAAGCCCAGCTAAGAGTCTCCACTGGGCGCCTCGTGTTCGGGCGGCACGCGTCTGTGGCTTGACTTTCCTCTTTTGCACGGTCGACGCGTCTGGGACCTGTACAGGACCCGTTTATCCTCCTCGGCCAATATTCTCTCGAGTCATCTCTCTTCTCTCCTCCCACATCTTACCTCTCCCACCTCACACAACCTCACACGCTCACAAAATCCCTCAACTCCCTTTACCCCGGCCTTTCACCACATTGTGACCCTGTCCCCCGCGCGTCACTTATGACCAACATGTCAACCACGTCTTATACGCCGCGACATTCACGAACTACCAGCCCCCCACTCTCAGTGGCAACTCCGAGCACTGTTGGTCCCCAAACTCAACGGCTCAACATCGTCACTCGCCTGGCAGTTGAAGGAAATGCCAAGAGAGCTGAAAGTGTTCCTATTAAGATGTATATGAAGGTCTGTCGTCCTCTGAGCATCGTGCCCACGCGTCTGATGGATCTTTTGCCATGAAGCTTGCGCTTCCTGTAGACAACGTTGTACCTGGGAGTGCGATTCCACTCTTTAAAGGTTAGTACCATCTTTGTCATTCGTGGGCTGACGCTAACACATTTTGTAGAGGAAAACGTAAAGATCCTCGATTCTGAAGTACACCCTCTGGACCAATCTTCTGTTCCTTATAATTTCTCATCGGCAGCCTCGCCACTTCTCCACAACGCAGCCCGTGCTCTGAATCTCCCTGCTCGTTCACCTCATTCCTATCTCACACTGTTCGAACATCGGTCTAACGCATCGTCTCGCTTTGTTTCCTCGCCTTCAACATCTAGCGACACAGACATCCCACCCTTGGAAGAAAAGTACACGGGCCATATTCTTGTTAGCGGATACCAAGTTTCGTTTGTGTTGCCTAGTGAATTACCGCATCTATCCAAACCTGGCAGTAGCTTTGACAATGGCGGTGACTATACACCTATGCCAACGAAACTAAGGGCGAGGAGGGTATCAATCAGCGAAAAGAATGTCATTCTTTTCATGGCTGGTATCAGTATGATGGTCCCCTACCTGACACACCCTCAGCGCGCTCCTTGGCTGGTACGTCTTGTTCCAATGTTCCAGTATCGGTGCTAAGTCGCTTTTCATGTTCAAAAGCTCTCCATACCTACGCCTCGTTGCCTCTCCAACACTCTCAAATTACGCATTTTCCCCCCAGAATCGTCCACCACCTCGTCCTTCCAATCACTATCTTCAGGTGAAGGTGAATCTGACTCTCCTTTGTGGGACATGACCGCAGACCCACATGTAACACGAATGGCAAATTCCCGGCGTTCGACATATCAGTATCAACACTTCGCGGACGACGAAAGTAGCGATTCTGCAAGTGCACCCGGCTTCTCCGATGGGTTTGGCATTCAAGGCACATTTCCCAGCACCGAGCGTATCCGTTTGCGCTGGGCGGCTCCAGTACGGAGCATCGAAAATGGTGCTCGCGCAGGCCGCCGGCGTGTCGGGGTTACAGATGTGCGCGGGGAGATGTTGTGCACCATCTCGGGACGCGGCCGTGACAGTACAACTGGCAAGGAAGGTGTGCTCGTACATTTGGACTACAAAGGGACCTGCCAAGGAATATGGTATCCCGGCGTCGCTACCCTCCTCGGTATGGACGTCGGACTTGAGGCGACAGGGTGTGAAGTGAGCTGGGTGAAAGGCAGCGACTCTGGCTGGGATGTTCTCGGCGGGCATGGATATACAGGGCATGAGATAGATGGCGCAGAACAACCACATACCGAAAAACAGACGTCCTTCGACATGCCGACCATGCCGATCTCACACCTACCCACCCCTGCTACGCCCAATGGACATAACTCATCTAGGCATAGCTCCATCTCTTCGACCTCCTCGCTGCTGCGCGCTCCACTGCCACCCCAAAACGTTCCCGAATACTCCTTCGAAAGCTCACCAACGACGCCAGGCTCAGAGGCTGGTTTATCGTCCGTATTCTATACGACAACGGAGAATGATACCAGAGAGGCTACTAGGGCCTCTTCTGTCGTGCAGTCAGAATCAGATGCGCCTCTCCCGTCCTTACCCATCACGCTGCACCTGAATATCAACGACATGCTCCCTCCGAACAAGAATATCTTCACATTTTCGATCAAGGGCATTGTCCTTGTTACACAAAGATCCTCGGAGGGCGACGAATCTCCCCACACATCCGATGCCGATGATAAATCGAGGGGACTACTGATTTCGCTCCCGCGCTTTCGCATCCTTGCGGCAGACACCGAACAGATCGAGACGACCGTTCGCAACAATATTGATTCTCCAACGGATGTTGTCGAAGTGTCTTCATCATCAGATCCGAAGGCGCGGAAGGTTGAATTAGTACGTGGCGCACGCACTCGAGTCAGCTCACGCGGTGGCTTTGTCTCTCTCCGCCCACTCCGGGTTCAACTTCCGCGTACCCCAGTCTCAACGCAATCCACCACGCGTCGCGACAGCATTAGTCGCCCGACCGAATACCAGCGCACACCGGGTATACATCGCGCCGCATCATCCTCCGCCTTGCGGGAGTCGGCCTTGAAGCCGATTCGGGATGGACCGCTCATGATCCCATACGCCCACGCGACAGTCACACTTCTATGCACCGAAGGTGCTTCTATACCATATGCCGTCTGTATAAGGTTACCTGCCCTCTCAGATGCGGACAATGAATGGCTGAACTTTGGGTTGGGACACGTTTCACCACCCCAAAGCACCGAGAAAGGTCCTGCCGGTCCCGTCCACGTTCAGATCGTAGCCGCCAGCCTGGATGGCGTGCCTGTCAAATTCGAGACGACCACGATCGCAAAGAGGGAGCTGTCCGCAGGTTCTGCTCTCGTATTTGAACAGATGAGCGGGAAAGAGTGGGAAACTTGGGTACGCGTGCGCACGGGATCCTCAAGCTGCGGAAATGTAGAGATCACGTATATTGTTAATGAGCATAAGAATGACCCGGGAAAGAAGGGCAAGGGCAAAGAGCGGGCGACAGCTGGTTCTGGTCTAGATATCATCCTCCCTTCCTTCAGCATTCCCGTCGGTCGACTCCAAGTCGATATCGCGGCTCCCTCTGGTACGTCGTAGGCCAGGAACGAAGCCAAGGAAAAGGCTCACCCGTCCTCTTCATTCTAGGCTTTGAAATAGTATCCGTACAATCGAACTTGGAACATCAACAGTCATGTAGCGATCATCACGAATTACGACAATTCGGACTACGCGAATTTTTCTACTCTCAAATCTGTGCGCATATCGTTCCTCAAACTCGTCCGCGCGGCAGTAGAGGGAAAGAAGCGACACCTTGGTCCGAGTCATTGTCTCCATCTACCTTCCTCCGAGCAACAGCATCCGTAGCACCGACCCTCCTCTCACTCATCCTCCTCGTCCTCCTGCTCGGAATACACCAAGATTTAGGACGGCTTCGTACCTCGTTAGATCGGTGCGGTCCTCCCGGCGGCGGACCGAACTGGGCAAACCAAAATGTGCCCTCAGTTACTACCGTTACGGCGACCGTAGTGACCACCCGCCCCACCACAGGCCCCAGTGCGGATCCCGAGTCCCAAGACTCCGATGTGCCGTTGGCGCGCTCTGCGCCAACGTCCGTCACCATGATTGATGTCACTTCTCCACACTCACCCAAACCTGACCGTGCTCAGCCCCCATCAGGCGGCGACACGTCAGTACATGGCGAGCACGATGCACTCCTTCCTTATGAGCGTCCTTTACTCTTATGGCCGATCCCTTTCACGAGGGAGCAGGCGTTAGAAGCCGTTGAACATGGCCTTAGTGTCGCTTGGCAGATCTTGAGGCGTCTATACCATTTCCCCCTGGACCCACCATGATGTACTTATTGTGTTATCCACTGTGCCCTTAATGTTGTACGATACCAATTGCTTCACACACCAGACTTTTTATATAATAGCATGTTCCTATATCGGTCATCTCGTTGACTAACAAAACGGGGATATCTAACAATTGGGGATATCGATCGATATTACGCCATCGTTTTCTCACTGTGCCCGGTGTGAACGAAACTGCGAAATGAAAGCAAGGCGAGCATTGGACTCGGCAAGGAAATCAAGAGGTTGCATCTTCTGAATGCCGTATCGTACGCGGTTTTGGTCCTGTAAATGGTGGTAAATAAAATATTTTCTCGGTAATGGTTGGGGCTGTGGATTCTCGTACGTTGAATGTTTGTTGAGAGGCCCTACAAGTAAAGTTATACATGTTGCATATCGCCTTTTGTACGACGTTATTGGCCTTGGCTTCATTCGATTCCTATGAAAATTTCATATATCTCTCCCATGTGCTGCAAAGCGATGGACACACCTGAAGGCTATGAAGCTCATTGCCGCTTATCCCAAACAGGGCGTTCCCTACATCATTGAAACCACTCAACCATATCTGATCAGTAGCATCAGCGACGGCCATCGCAACGATGTACCTGCCAAACGAGCTCTTCGTATCACGAGATAGATTAATAAACGTGGAGCTAGTCGCACTGACCGATACTCTGGCATTTCATAACTGCGGTCACACTTCTCACACCTCCAACCATCATGGGTCTCTGTAACCTTCTTGTTACATTGTGGCGTGGGACAGGCAGGATAAACGATGTTATCCGTCTTGATGTGCATGACGGTAGCACGCATCGAGAAGTAATCGGTCTTGTCGGACATGCCAAGTTGAGCATCCTTGATCTCGGTAATCGTTCGCATCTCGTTGCGGTTGACTGTCCCGCCTGACGCAGACGACAACCCAGCCTGAGTATGCGACTTGAAAGATGTTTGAGAGCCTCCATCCATATACCACCCTCTCAAAGCGTGCGCTTCTGGAATATCAGGACTAATAACCAATGATCCAGAACTGAGAAAGGATAAAGATACTCCTGGCAAAGAGCAGAATTAGGAAGGCTTGCGAACTCGGGAATGCAACTTGCCATTGAAATCGCTAACCCGAACACCTTTGCACGCAATGACAGAGTCGAGCGGGGCGCTGAATTGCTCTGCTTGCTTTCCCCATAAAGCAAGTCGGACCGAGAACTCTGTGTTGTCCACCACGACGAGGTCGCGCTTTTGCGTCTGTAAACCCAGCATCTGTAACGATGTGACCGTTGAAATATTTGAGGAAGGACGAACCGTTTTATTGTTCCTTGTGGTGATCTCGGCCAAATCCCCTACTTCTTTCACGACGACAATGACGTCTGACATCCACAGGTAGGCCACGAGACAATTCGAGAAAAGATAAGAAGCATACCACAGATAGCTTCTTTCTGGAGGTCTGGCAAGCCGGAGAGATTTACGAAGTTATATCGGATGACGGGGACATCGACATCGTGACACTACATTCCTCTTAGGGTCTAATCGACGGGACTGTAGCGAGGATCTTACCTCTTCTATTTCCGTGCCGCGGTCGAGACTCAGTTCATAATCGTTTGACAATGTAGAGAACTTCTTTTTTGCAAGGTTGACGCGGGCTTTAGAGAAGAAGTAAACTCGGTTTTCTTGGAGCCTTTCGAATAGGTCATCCACCACTGCGTTCCAAGCAGTACCCTTGATCTCCCCCGAATTATCCATCAGGGTCACGCTAAAGAATCGTCCTTCCCCTCTCTGGTTAGAGTAGTGTCTGATGTCGCTCTTTTGCACAACCCGAGCCTTGATACGCCAGTTGTTTTGGTAAGGCGTGAGAGCGGCTATGGGGTAAATGGGGTTCGCACGATTCCCAGCTTGTCGGCTTTGCGGCTGGGGTGTAGCCGAGGAGACCGCAGGTGCAACCGCGCTGGGGATTGACACATCATCCATTCTTGATTGTTGTTGCGGCGGGTTTAAAGGGCCAGGGTCGCCGACTTTTTGTGCATCTCTCTGTAAAACCCTGAGGGCGAGAATAATCACAAGCCTGTTGTCGTCATGAGATCAGATCTCTGAGGTAAATACGACAATCGAGAAACAGACCGCTTTTCTATTATTGTCTGACAGGACATGCCTTCAACAAGAGCGATGGTGTGCTTTACGATGCGATCCTCTTCAACCAGGTAATTCAGCTGCGTAGCCAGCATGGCTTGCAGGAAGTGTAAGCCGTCAGAAATGATGATCCTGTATCTGTCAGTAGCATTTGGGTTACCGGGTCCGGGGTTGGCGGTGACTCTTTTGATGGAAAGAAACTGCAGAGTCGACTTTGAGTTCCAAATAGACTCGTCATTGCTATCGCCTGTGTTGAGTCTTTCACAGATGCCTCCTGAGAGAGTGAGATCGCTGCTCATGATATGAGAGAGAGAGAGGCAAGCAGTGGATTGTATTAACGCGCGACCTGCGACGCGACTGTGACATATCGTAACGCGTGTATTATTAAGCTGTCCTTTTATAGTTCATAGTTATATTCCCACGATCACGATCACCTCCTCCCCACCATAGTGCGGTCCGTAGCATCTCGGCCTCCTTTGAGGAGCGACGCTACGTTACTACCCCCTGTGCCTTTCGCACGGCCCTCCCCCTGCGTTCCTTGTCGTTCTAGTGCCTCCTCAGGCGTACCGGGTGGCGTCGTGCCGGCCATTGATATGATATAAAGGCAGACGATCCGCATGTGTGCATCCCTGAATTTTTTTAGGGCGAGAACGGCGAGGTCGTACGTTTCCCGTAGCAGTGGTGAAGTTTTGGCTAGTGATCGAACAGGAACGGGAAGTGCCGCGAGGTCCTTGAGATAGGCATGATGCCTCCCAGGCATGTAGCGTCTCATGCGTTCCATGAACCCTCGGTCTGCCTTCTTGTTCTCCTCCGAAGGGGCTGGACTTCTCTTTTGGTGCAGCTCGTGGTCGACGTCCAGGAAAACATCTATTGCGTGCATGACGGTGCTCTGGCCAGCTGAGGGTCCGGCAAGGTCCAAGGAGTCCGAATCTGGAACGCCGTCGTATATCCATTTCGGAGTGCCGCACTCGCTTCCACGGAACCATGGCCTGACTTCCCAGAAGAAGCTATACGGATCGACGGAATCTTTCACGTTCTGAAGGATTTCAGTCAGGTCTTGAATTACGGTCGCCAGTCGCCTGAGATCCTTTGCTGTCTTGGAAACAGCGTGTATGTCCGCATAGTCGGGTAATTGCGCATAATCTTCAATGATGCGCAAAATTTCCACTCCACGAAGCTCTGCCTTTGCCGACACTATGTGGAAATTGCTCTCCGCACTCGTAGTGGAAAACGTGTGTGCCAAAAGAATGTTGTTGGCGGACATAGGTAGTCGCGGATCTGCTGGTTTTGCGTTCCATAGGACCGTGTCCGCAAAAGTCAGCACCGGGGCAATACCCAGTACTCGGGAGACGTTGACTATGGGAACGGCTAGACATTCAGGGACGTGGACAGGGGTGGGAGAGCCACTCGGAGGTTGAGAGTGGATATAGAAGTTGACCAGGAAGGCCAGAACCATGTGGGCACGTTGCCAGAGACGGGGTTCGTCAGCCAGGTCGCCGGTATCCAACAAGGGGAACTAAGAAGCAGTGAGTCCAACGATCCCAAACGGGGTATCAGTAACCATCCTCACATTTCTAACCCGCTCTCTCCAAGTTTCCCCATATGGCCTCTTGGCTTTGGCACATGCTCTGGTGTCTTCTCCGAGGCTGAGCTTTCCTTTTGCGTCATCGAGCGCGTCTTCCCACAACTTGAACTGGCCATTCAGCCTTGGTGGCGGTTCCTGAGGAAAGAAACCAGTGGCATAATCGACTTGATAGTTCTCCAATTTGAACCCTGCTGGGGATTCGGGCAGGTCGAGGTCAAATAGCGCTGCGTTGAGCATGTGGAAGACGTGGCCAACAGAGAAATAAGGGAAAGGCCCGTGAGGTAGGCCATTGATGAATCGCATCATTGGGATGTGGCCTGGTACTGGTATGGGGGTGTGTGTTGGATGGTGCGTACCCCCCTTCGTAGAACGCTCGCTTTTATATGCGTTTAAGCATATCGTTTCACGTTTCGGTGTAAGTCCATGTTCTCCAGTCTCGCCCAGGACCCACGGTTCATCCAAATCGCCGTGATTTCATCAACCAAAGATGACAATTCATCGTGACCTATTCACGAAGAGTATTGATCGCGTCGTCGGATGGCGATTGGTGTGGTGAGTCACTGCCGGAGCATAGGCTGGATATGATGGTGTACATAGTCGCATACACGTAGAGTTGTTTGTTTCTCTGGCACAGCCATAGGGACCGAGAAGTCGGACTAAGCTGTTACAGTTAATTGTACGCGAGGCGGGCTATCACGAATCTAGCTCACCAGTGGGGATACGTACCCCCTGTTCCAAACGCGCACCAAACGTTACTGCTGTAATGGCAACGGACCCTGAGAGACTATTTGAGCGCCCGTATGGTCTCCGGCGCATCACTAGAGCATCACTAGTCTCAAACCTCCCGGGGCACGTGGCGGTCACCACCCACGGAAACCGATGCCGTGGATCGGACGAAGTAAACATACGGTCAGGTGGGTCCGCTCAGGCGCTCGACGGCCAACGTTGAGCGAGAGAGAGATGGATGGACGAACTGCGGCCATCCAGTGGCTCCAATGGATGATGCCCTTACGTTTAGGGGCCAAGAATCAGCTGCAATTGGTTTTCTCGATTTCATTCTCACAAGGAACGATACCACCAAGGCCTGGACTCATTGAACTTGTGGTACGTTGGGATACGGTAGCGAGATCTATCGGAAACGCGCACTCTCAGGAAAGCGAAGCTGGTCTTCATGGCAAATTACCCCATAGAGCGACGTGAGGATTTGTAAGACGCTCGTCCATATGGCCCGCATAGCCACCAGCACCGACGCCGATTGTTCCCGGCGAGAGAGAAATGTCTCACTTGGTGGACTCCCGAACGGGATGCTCCTTATTGCCCCCATCGGACGAAACCGAAACTATAACGTCTCGATGCGACGGAGGGTTGCACCGCCGCTGATGTAGCTCGGCGCCATCGGGTCAGCCGCCACTCGAACAGTACACGCGGTACGCGGCACACGCCTAGATGCAATTCATCGCCCTGTTCCTTCCCAGAATGCTATGTCCCCGCCAAATCATTAAAGTTTGTGTTGGAATGCTACAATGCGGCGTATGCAAACCGCGCTGCGTTCTACGGGCGCACAGCATGCACGAAAGTCGGTCGTTTCAGCCGCAGTTGGGGTGTAAGATTTGACCAAAGGGGAACTGGTTGTCGCCAAGATTTCGGTTGTGTTTCCAACAATGTGAAGAACAGTTATGAACGCTAAAATGAACGCTTAAAGAACGTTTGTTTGTGGTTTGTGACTCAATACTGTAGTTTGTGACTCAAATGCTTCCGCCGCAGTCTTCCGCAGGGGGCTCCGCTCCGCTCCGGCGCGGCGTCTTGGGGTGGTGCACGGAATCCGTCTGTAAGCACAGGTTTGTGGTGGTGGATGTAAATTTTTGTCTAACACTCTCGGACTCTGTACCGAGTCCAGGGGTGATGACAAGGATGGCAACATCCACACAGTTTGCTCGGGAGTGCTAAACGGACTTGGACGAGCAGCTAAACTTTGGATCAATTTTGGCAAGGCGCCTCTCACTTCCCACACGTTTCGACACGTCAGGCTGTAACTGTCAAGCTGATGTCGGTGTCATATAGAAGCCGGGCCTGCCGTGCACTGACATTTCGACAAGTTGAAGTTCCATCGCTACAGCCTAAAGGTGCGACCGATGGCGCCAGCAAAACGTTCGCTGTCTGATTGCACATCCGTCTCACAAATTTCCTTATACGGATGAATGGGTACATGGCGACTTGTTCGGGGTATGCGGCTACTACAGGAGTACGAAAACACAGGTACAGTGGTAGTATCATCACGAGCCAAAGCGCCACAGTTTCTCCCAGGTGGCACGATACAGTGGGTGATGCAGTTGCGATCTACGGTTTCCACTGGAGATATCCGTCTCGATCGACGGTACATCGTCGGCTTACCACCTCTTGCACTTTCACAGCTACACCGCGTTTCCCCCCTCGGGGGTCTTCGGCCTTCGAAATGAGTTCCTGCAGGGTAAGCGCCCCTGAACCACTAGATGCGTGACTTCCTTCAACAAGTGTTCGGAGCTCATCTTCAGATGGTAACCCGTATCGTAAGAAGGATGGCGGAGCGGGATGACTTTTACGCAGGGCCTCCGGAAGAACAAGTTGCGGAGAGTTTGCATCTGTTTTGAAAAACGCCTCAAGGCTGGCCCCGTCTACTTGGTCGAGAGAAGCCGGTGACCAAGCCGGGCGACCGGGGTTTTTTTCTACTAGCACAGAGGTGACTCCGGTATGAATATCCGATGAAGCGCCATGCTAGAAAGTAGGAGTCATTTGGCCGTACAGAAATGAATCCATAAAACTTACGCAAAATGCAGCTGAAATGCCGAGTTCCATCATGAGGCATTCATGAAGGTCAAGCACCTTACCCTTCCTAATGGATGTGAGAGTAAGTTTGAGGCTGGTTGGGCTGCGCTCTTCCAATATCGAGAGGGTATTCTTCGCCCATTGCATAACATCGGCTCCGGCGTCGTCCGTTGTGAAGGTCCGCAGCGTGGAAATGATGCCTTCGACAGTCTCCTGGGAGAATGCCGTGTCTAATGCTTGGCGGATCGCACCACTGAGTAGAACAACTGGATCTGTAGGCTGCCTGTCATAGTGAAGATCTTCAATAACTTCGTTGACTTGCGCATATGTCGGTTTTTCTAGAGCTGCCAGGTTCTCTAGTAACATAGGCACACGTGCAGATGGGATGTAGTGAGTCGCAAGACCATGCTCACTGGGTATAGTTGTGAGTAACTTTGGGCATTGGCAAAGGGTTAGCTTACAACGTAGCACGGCCCGACAAAGAAGTTCCCGTGAGAGCGAGATATGTCCCAATCTGGCCATCTAGACGAGAGAGGTAGTATGAGGCACCAACGTCTGGGAAAAATCCTATTTTTGTCTCGGGCATTGAGATAGAACACTTCTCCGTTGCTACCCTGAAAGGCGCTGGTGCTACCAAACCGAAGCCACCACCAACTACGTACCGGAAGCGTCAATTGAGAACAAGAGAAGGTTGTGAAGACATCACACTGACAAGTTATCCCATCCAAAATAGCTACGTACGGTTTCGAGAGGGTAGCAAGGAAGTAATCAAGTCCATATCTGATCAACAGTTAGCGAAGATTCGTATCATAGGTATTTGATTCGTACTCGCGCTGAAAGAACTCGACAGCCTCTGGACGGGTGGTATCGCTCAACACGTTCTCAATAACGCCTGGAGATCATATCAGTGGATGGGGATATAACCAGAGAGAACAGCCAGCGAACGAGCGATATCACCACCGGCGCAGAAGGCCTTGCCAACGCCAGTGCCTACAATAACACCGCAAAGCTCTGCTTTGTCCCATTGCTGTGAGAATAACGCTGGTCGAGTTCAAATCAGATGAGCCAATGTGGTGCGGTGCATACCTCGATTCGGGATGCCAGAAGGTTAAGCATCGGCTCATCGAGAGCGTTGAGTTTCTTTGGCCTGTTGAGGATGAATCTCCGCATTGCAAAGCTTTCCTCGAACTTGACAAACGGCTACAAAACCCCTCCGTTCAGAAAGACGCGCGGTAATAAACAGGAGATCATGGCGACTTCTTGGATCTCGGAAAGCATTGGTTTGGAAGTGAGGTGTCGGGATACAACGTCCGCCCTACGGGCTGCTGTGAGAACGCGGCTGGACATAATTCGAGAGAGAAAAAGCATGTCGCTACGTAATTGGGCCTGGGACTTGTCCCCGTAATTGAAAATTGGTACAAAGAAAGAGGTTCAACCAACCCGCCGCAACTCGCAACTCGCCGCTCGCCGAACGGCCAACTTTGACAGCGTGAGTCGACCGGGCCTGCCGGGCCGCCAACCGAATATGTCCCCCTTTAGCACCACGGCTGACCACACTGTGGCCACGATGAGCGGCCTCCCGGCTGTGGGTACTCGCTTCGCGCTCTCTGGCTACATTGGGACTATCCGATATGTAGGGGAGGTAGATGGGACCAGCGGAACATGGCTTGGAGTGGAATGGGACGACCGAAACCGAGGAAAACATGATGGAATCAAGGATGCGAAGCGTTACTTCTCGTGTCTGTGAGCACATGCAGCGTCCCTCTTACAGCCACTCTTGGATAATCGCATCTTTAGGGAACCCGGGGCAGGATCTTTTATTCGCCCCCTCTCTTCCTTGCAAATCCGCGGGCAGACCTTTCTATGCGCGCTGATCAACAAATATGTTGAACAGCTTCATGGTCCTGACACGCGTGAAACCGTTGTACTCGGTTCTTCGAATGGTGCCATTCAAGTTGAAGCTGTGAACTTGGATAAGATCCGCGGGAAGTTCTCCGATTTAGAGCGGCTTCAGGAGGTTAGTTTAGATAAAGAAGCTGTCTCGCAAGCGGACCCGCCTGGCGAAATTCGCAAGAAATGTCCCAGTCAGTCCCATACAAGTTCACTGTTCTCTTCTGAATTCTGATCTTGGCCAAAGATGTCCGGGGCGTCGACCTTTCATATAGCCTTATTTCAAGTTGGGACGTCGTTGCCCTCATTGTGATTGAATTGCCCTTTCTAGAACGTCTCTCCCTGAAGTATGTACTCACGTATGTGTGCTACGCACACCATTCATTGCCTGGGTGTCAGCAACAACCGTCTTCAGCCACCGTCCATCTCGAAGTTGGGAAGGGATGCTTTCTCTCATCTCACAGAGTTGCAACTGAATGGCACGCTCATGAGTTGGCAAGCGATCATGGGTGTTGTCACCCTGATGCCTCGCTTGCAGCGGCTGGAATCAGGCTACAACCGCCTCCTAAACTTGTCGTCTTCGCCGCAAAATCACCCAGAACCCGTTATCACCACATTGAACCTCGACAGCAACCATCTCTTCAACTGGGCCGAAACTTGTCGGGAATTGGTGTCTTTTCACAAGTGATCATATCATCTTACAATGTGTCACTTCATTGATCCGTGCCGTGTGCCAGGCTTGTCCGCCTTGTTCTTTCCTCCAACTCATACGAGTCTATACACGTTCCAAGTGGGCCTTACGTACCCTTAAAATTGACGCACATGTCCCTTTCTTTGACTCGTATCACCGAATGGTCGTCTGTTGATTCGTTGAACCTTTGGTGCCCTGAGCTCGAGTCACTCAGCTTGAACGGAACACCCCTGATAGAAGGTGCGTTTCTACCAGGTGGAGTGATCCACCTAGTTCCTGCAAGCTGTATGAGCGTTAACATTTCTTGACCGGTCCTTGGCCACACCCGTAGATCCTCAAGTGGATCGAGTCTGGCAGCAGTTAGTCATTGCCCGTCTACCCAGACTCAGGTTCCTAGATGGCACTTCGGTCCGTACATCCATAACTATTACGTAGCTCCACCGGCCCTGACCCTTGTATTTTCATAAAATCACCTAATGACACTTGTTACATGCACTCCATTCAGATCAGTCAACGTCAACGCGTTGATGCAGAGCTTCTCTACGTCTCACGTACGGCGCGCGAACATTTCCCGTCAGATGCCGCGCGCGCCGCAGCTCATCCGCGTTGGGCTGAGCTGTGCAAAGGTTAGTCAACGCTTCCAAGAATGACGTACGTTGTAAGTTGTCAGACTCACAATGTTTGTTTTCCCACGGACGGTGTGTTCGCGCTTCGCCATCACTTTGCCTTGCGATGTTTCCGGCGACATCTGGCCACTATTGCGGTGATGGTCACCACGCCTACTAGTGCATGGCACACCGGATATGACATCGGAGAAAAAAGGCAAGGGCGATACGCTCAAGAATCATCTCATCGGTTTAGTTGTCCTCTCCTCGTGTTATCCTACCATTGATGCTCGATCACCTTATCTTAGAGATCAAGGCCAGTTTCTCGGCAGTTAGCCCCCCACCATCGACGACAAAAATGCTAGCTCTGACTAGAGTTGTGAAGGTGTTGCCGTCAACGCCATTACGCATCCTGCGACTCAAGCTATTGAAGCTATTCAAGGCCCCACGGGGCAGTGAGGGTGAGCTTTGGATGCGCATGACAGATGGAAGACTTGTTCCACTTGGGGATATTAGAGGGGCGGATGAGGACAAAGATATCGATTGGTGGTTGGAGAGCGGTTCGGAGGTGGTACTTTGCACCAAGAATTGAAAGATAAACTACGGTTTAATATACATCTCATGCCCAGACCAGATGGGACCAGTGAATAATTGTATTGATTAGTTGACTATATACAACATTTACTTGCCAGAAAGGGGAGAAATACGTACTGTTCGATACAAGCCGTCAGCTTGAATCATCACAACCACGGTCAACAACCCGGCAAGAGGTTCCTCGGGCGCAAGTGTTCCCACGCATCACCAACTTCCAATTGTTTTGTTGATTGACCAAGCTCCAAGCTACAGCATCAGTTCGGCCCGGGAAAAGCGTAGCCATGGCCAACCACGTCAAGCAGGGGTTCCCATACGCACACACTGGACTTGACGTGCTCGACACGGAGTATTGTGTGGCCTTACACAATTAATCGTACATCCTCGCGCGACATGATCCAAACCGGAACGTACACCACTGAAACGCCTGGCCCCCGGCCCCACGTAAATGTAATATTTCTTCAAGCCGTGCACGGATGGATGGCCTCGCCTGTATACTTCTCTGCGAATCGCCACTGCGTCTTGAGCCAGATGCAGGATTTGACGAAGGAACCTCAAGTCTTGAATTGAGCCAACCCGGACAAGCCACGACCACGATCAGAATTCTACGGGACCTCGTGCACAATGCCAACGCCAACGGGCTAACATGGGAGCAGTTCGACTGGAGATACGCGCGAAAAAAGAGGCAAAGAAAGCAAGAAGTCCTCATCCGTCGGAGGGATCAGTCGCCCGTTCCGTCTCTTTCATTTTGCTTGGCACGACCACTCGACACCCGCCTTCAACGCCACCCGCCGTCCCCATTGTGTCTGGAAGCCCTGTCCTCGAAGCGTTCTTCCTTTTCGTCGCGACGGCGATCATCCCGGCGGTCGTCCCTGCGACGATCATAATAAGGGTCAGGACCTCTCCGGTCATCATAGCCCCCCCGTCGATCATCGTACCCTGCAGGCCTTTTATCTTCAAAATCCCTCCGAGCGGGAGGTGACCTGGGGCGACGATCATCTTCGCCACGACGGGGAGGAGAACGCGACCTATCCCGTCGGTAAGAAGCCCTTTCTTCACGGTAACGGTCGTGGCGATCGTCGCCGCGGTAGCGCTCATCTCTATAACGATCGTCTCTGACACGATCGTCCTTGTAACGTTCATCCCGGTAGCGATCCTCTCGAAATTCGCGGCGGTCATCGCGGCGGTAATTGTCAGGGTTGCGCTGGGTAACGCGTTAAACGCACATCCACTGGGTGAGGGGAAGAGTACTCACGTCATCATGTAAATCAACATGGACGGCCTGACCACGCAGGTCTCTGCCATCCAACTCCTTGACAGCACGTTCGGCATCCTCACGGCTTAAGTATTCAAGGATTCTATGCAGTCGCATTAGCACGGAACATAGCGCTGGGTGAATGTGATGTACCCTTGACCAGGAACATCACGGTTAATATCAGCGAAGGAAACATTACCAGCTTCGCGGCCAAAGTCCTTGAGATCCTGTACAACTAATAAGAACGGAACATCCCTAGAATTCGCATACAACCCAATGAAACTATTGCACGAGAAAACAAAACCCCACAATACCCGGTCGATCATTGTTGGACCGTTTTCATTATGGTTGACAAGATCGGTTAAGGACAAGTGGTGAGATCAGCATACCTGCCAACTAGTGTCCTTGGAGATGCCAAGAACGATGATTCTAATCCCGGGGGGCCTGCGAGCACGCACGGGGGCGCTGGGAAATTATGAGCACATCCTTAGTATTTCCCTCTTAATGATTTGAGAATACCCATGTCTGTCTTCGTAAGGTTCACGACGAGGACGCGACTCCTTAGCGAATTCGACAACAATGCTGTAAAAAAAGCCAAGCCATTCAATCAGCCAGAAGCGAGTAAAAGAGTATGTTTATACTTCTGGCCCATAAAATTTTTGCCATTGAAGTGATGCAGTGCATCCTCAGCATCCTATATTGTTAGGTCAACGTCGAAAACGGGCATTTTTTTTTCTTAAAAAAAAGCCATACTCTGGCACTTTCAAACTCAACAAATCCAAAGCCTGATCCATTTTCAGGGTAAACCTCGTGGGTAGGAAAACGGTGAAGGGAGACTACGACTGACCAGTCATGACACGACAATCGATAATTTTGCCGTAACCATCGAAGAATTTGGACACATCATCGGACCTTGTATCCGGAGGGAGCTCTGCAAGTCATCATGATGACGAAAACACGGGAATTTGTGAAAGTGGAGTACACGTACTTCCAAGATAAAGACGGCGAGACATGGCGACAAGGAGGAAACGAGGGAAAGTAAAATGACCGACTTCGAACCCAATAATTCACGCGGAGTTCGAAAGCAGAGCCAAACATGGCACGCAATCACAGCCCCCAGAAGGTTATTAGATAATAACATACTATTTATTCATCGACGCGAGAAAAAATATGATTAGCGAAAGAAAGCACGTTTTCATGAAAAATAAAAAGGAACTGCAAAGCAACTTATAGCGGAGATGTCGATGTTCAATGCTGGGCCCAGTCGATAGTATTAATATCAATACCCTCTTGCACCATTTCCCAGAGAGGGCTCATATCACGCAGCCTCTGCACTGTCGCGACAATTTTTCCAATGACGAAATCTATCTCCGCCTCGGTTGTGAAACGACCAATGCCAAAACGAAGTGACGAATGTGCCATATCCTCAGCAGCGCCTACAAAAAGATGTGAGTATACCATGCATTGTGTAAAACGAATTGGCTGACCTAGCGCGCGAAGTACATATGAGGGTTCTAACGATGCCGAAGTGCATGCGCTTCCTGAAGACAAGGCGATGTCCTACGAGCGCCTTACTTCAACCAAATCTAACTCAGCATAACAAATAACGCCCACCTTCAGTGCCATTAATAGACTTTCGCCCTCTACATACGCAAAGCTGAGGTTAACGCATCCAGGATACCCATTGGGATCACCGTTCCGGACGACATGCTCCACGTCCTCGTTGATACCCTTAATGAGCCGTTGTGATAGTTGTGTGATCCAGGCATGATCTCTCTGCGCCGTCCTGTCAGTAAACAAGAAGGAGTAACAAAAAAACTCTAAGTAACGCTCAGTACCCCTGCACAAAAATCATTGCGAAGCCGGCTAGAAGATCTAGGTAGGTCCCAGAGACCTTTCATAGCCGCCCTCTCACCAGCAAAGCTGGCGTGCAGTTTCACATCATCGCGCGCTTAAATACTGCACTCACCGCCATCTCCTGCTTAGCTATTCTCGCCGCTTCGCCCATGCCCACGGCAAGTGCAGCAGGTAAGGTCCCGCTACGCAGGCCTCTTTCCTGACCACCGCCACTCAAGATGGGCTCCAACCGTACCCGAGGTCGTCGTCGGACGTAAGCCGCCCCAATGCCTTTGGGGCCATAAAGTTTGTGTCCCGAGATACTCATGAGATCCACGTTCATGGCATTGACATCAAGGGGGATTTTTCCAACAGCTTGCGCAGCATCGGTGTGGAAGAATATGCCACGGTGCTTGCGTGCAATAGCACCTATCTCCTTGACTGGTTGGATGACCCCCGTCTCGTTGTTGACGGTCATGATGGAAATCAGTGAAGTGTCGGGTCTGATCGCGTTTTCAAGTTCTTCAAGAGAAATAACGCCATTCCTCTGCACGGGAAGGTAGGTAATGTCAAACCCCTCCTCTTGCAGTTTTCGACATGAATCGAGAACGCATTTGTGCTCCTGTACAAAAATACGGCGATGAGATGAATTGAGAACGGCAAGCGTGAAAGACAGACAGTCTGGGTGGTGATGATATGCCTCTTCTTGTCTTTATGAAAGTGTGCTACCCCTTTGATAGCCATGTTATTCGTTTCTGTGGCCCCAGAGGTAAAAATGATGTCCTTTGGATCAGCACCAATCAGGTCGGCAATGTACTAGAACAATCCATGAGAACAGAAGGTGCAGGGAGCAAGTGAACATAAGCGAACCTTCCTCGCGTCCTCTACTCCCTTCTCCGCTTCCCAGCCATATGCGTGTGTTCGACTATGTGGATTCCCATACTGATCCGTCAAGTAGGGGAGCATGGCATCCAAAACACGTGGGTCTACTGGGGTAGTGGCCTTGAGGTAATCAGAGAAATGTAGTTACCCGAAGACGATATAGTTGTAATATTACCTGCATGTCGAGGTAAATAGGCCGGGTCTTTTTGGTAATTCCATCCTCCCGCTGTGGTAATTCGAGCTTGAAGCCAAGCATGTCTGTGGTGGAATTAACCAGCTTCATGCACTGTAATTGGTTTAAGAGGCGGAACAATTACCAGCTCTAGGTGCGAAATGGCTCTCATCGTGGTACGCTGGAGGGATATCGACAACACTCGCTCTGTCAGCACCGGAAGGCTGAACATAGGTTCTCCTGGCACTGGCAAAAGCGGATGTGAGATGGGACTTGCGAAGAGTAGCACGATGAGTAATGAGGCCTCGAGATACTCTTGACGTCAACAACATAGTGGGGTGTCAGCGAGTGGAGTTAGAGTTGGTACAAAGGCAAGGTGGGATTATATTATTCACGCGGTGGCTGATAAATACTTATCAGATAATTTGGCACCACACTGTCGTATTACATCGGCATCGGCGAAACAACACACAGCACACGGCAGTTTAATCCCCTTCCGTTTTCCGTGGAACTACCCCTAAACTTACACTATAACGTTTCCACCTCTCGTCGGGCGTTCCTTCATTTTTCACTCAACTCAGATACTCCGGGTAGCACCTTTCTCAAGGATCAGCGTAATCCATTCCAGGACATGCCCGAATGACTTGCCTTCCCCTCAAGTAGTTCGAGGCTGGCTCCGCCCCCAGTACTCACGTGGCTGAGGCGACCCTCGGCATTATACTGCGCTGCCAGCGTAGCAGTATCACCTCCCCCGACGATGACAACTGCACCTTTCTCGGCAGCTTCAATATTGGCATCCAGTAGCGCTTTCGAACCTGCAGCAAAGGCCGGGAATTCGAAGACACCTGGAGGACTGTGATCGCATATGAAGAAGAGCACGAGTATTAATGCAAACAATCACGGACCCATTCCATAGAATGGTCTTCGCAGAAAGGACGGCTGAGCGGAATAACTCTCGGCTCTTTGGCCCAGCATCAAGGCCCATCCAACCCTCTGGGATGCCATCATCATCTATTGCCGAACCAACCTGGTTTGAACAGCTTTATCAACAGAGGCCTGTAGATGCGTAAACGCCAAGCGTACAAGAGCATTCTTGTCAAACTTGTCCGCGGTGACATAATCAACAGGGAAAACGAGCTGCACGTTATTCTTCCGAGCCTTTTCAACGAGTGCTGCGACGTTGTTTGATCCAGCTACGTCAAACAGGGAATTTCCGATCTACGTTCTACTGCTTAGAGGTTAGTCAATGCGATTCAGACATGCTACTCACTGAAACATTCTCAAGGGTCTTTTTGAACGTAAACGCCATGCCACCGCATATGATGAGCGAATTAACCTACAAGTCATCATCTCAGTGGTGGTCATCTTGACTGGCAACAAACTGTACAACCTTGTCGAGCATGTTGTCAATCAGCTGGATTTTGTCAGACACCTTGGCACCACCAAGAATAGCCAGAAAAGGTCTGTCTGGGTTCTCCAGGGCCTTTGCGAAAAACTCTAGCTCCTTTTTGACAAGGAAACCGGCCGCACGCTGCGGTAATTTGATACCGACCATGCTAGAATGAGCACGGTGGGCGGTGCCGAACGCGTCGTTCACATATATATCCCCGAGTCTTGTGAGTTGTTCGCGGAAATCAGTCACCCTAGCAGGGTCAGCTTTGGTTTTCTTCCCGTCTTTGTCCTTCACAGATCCCTCCTCTTCTATATGAAAGCGGAGATTCTCCAAGAGAATGATGGAGCCTTTCTCAGCTGAGGAGACTACCCTCTCGACGTCTGGGCCCACGCAATCTCTCAAGAAAGTAACCGGCTTATTGTCCAACAGCCGGGACAGTTCGTGAAAGACGGGTTCAAGGGAATACTTTGGGTTGGGCTTTCCATCCGGACGCCCAAGATGTGACATGAGGATGACAGCAGATGCACCTTGATGAATGAGACTCGGGTCAGAGCAGGTGATGAATCTGAGGCAAACTTACCATTATTGAGCGCATATTTGATGGTGGGCAGAGCGGCAACGATACGCTTGGAGAAAATAAGTCCCGACAGGCTTACAGCGCCAGTAGGTGCACACATACGGCAGGATTAGTTATCTTGTCATCCTGCATGGGGACGTTAAAGTCAACGCGGATAAGAACGCGCTTATCTTTGAGATTAACATCGGTGATGGCGAGTTTGTTGGAGAGGGACATGGTTGATAAGACTGTGAACGAAGCGGATTATCAGCCCCCTATTTATCCACTCGTCAAGGCGCGCGCCGGAGTTTTGCCCACTGACCCGCGTTACTCCGTAGTCGGACCGGGCCTCCAGTTCCTAACCTCGCCCGCCCGACATCAGGCATGGCCGATCCAGACCCTCCCCTCAACTCTCTCGGTTTGAACATTGTCCAGCCTGAACCCGCCTCGGATGCCCAGTCTTCATTGGCATCCCCGCCCTCGCCTTCTCAGCTGACGACACAATCATCCACTGATGTCACCAACTCTGTCGCTACCGACACTACCGCTGCTCCAACGACACCAACAATGGGAGCGGACAAAGTCGACGATGCCGCAAAGCTGAATGTCTCAAAGAAGACACCATACGTTAATCCTGAACGTGTCAAGACAGGTGGTTTGCCAAGGGTGAACCTTGTCTCGCTTTACCATCGGAACCACCCATTTTACCATTTCTTGGTGTTGTTCAGGACAAATTGACAGACGAGGAGCTCGCCGAAAGAATGGCTCGAATGAGAGAGCAAAATGAGAAAATCAAACAAAGGAGACTTGTATGTCGGTCGTGCGTCCGCCCTGCATCTGCATATGCCTCATGTCAAATGTCAGGATGTCGCGGCAGATGAGGACGCGTTCAAACAGACTCAGGCGGCCGAACGACAACGACAGGCACAGATGCGAAAGGTACAGGAATCGATCAATCGCACACGCGAGCAAAATGCTCGGAGGAAAATGGGCGGGATCCAGAGCAGGGAGTGGGATTCGGATAAAAAAACAGAGGGGTGGTCAACGACTGAAAAGGCTGAGGCGTCCTCATCGGTCTCAACTGCACAGACCAATGCCAGAGATCGGAGTGAGGAACCCGAAGCCTCACCGACTGTGAAACCGCGTGGGGACACGAGACGCGGCAGACGGGGCTTTGGGAGGCCTCGAAGAGACCGCGGAGGGAGAGGCGACAGAGCCCCGACGAATAATACTGGCGAACCTCCCGCTCCCGTCGAGAAGGAAGAAAAGTGATTGATTATATAATATACCACTCTCTCACATGTCTACCTCTCTACAATTCTGGAAGCCTGGTACTCTAGGGCCAGGTAGCTCTCTCGATAGAACCTCTGGTGAGGAGGGTGGCCTCCTACTGTCGGCTGTTCCCCCCCAAGCGCTGTCCGTCCAAGCGCAGAGGGATCGTTTGCCGATCGCGAAACACAGTTAGCAATTCTTTCGTTTCCTGAGGTGCCAAGTTTCCGACAGGTGTTCCTATTTACAGAGGACAACATTTTGTATTGTGTAGAGAATCACCAAGTTGTTATCGTTGTTGGACAGACTGGATGTGGCAAGACTACTCGTATGTCGCGCTTTTGCTGCCGTAGTCTTTCGTACTAATTTCTAGAAATCCCCCAATACCTGCACGAGAGCGGGTGGTCTGCCGGTGGCAGGGTTATAGCCTGTACACAACCCCGTCGCGTCGCAGTTACCTCTGTAGCAACCTGCACGGCTTACGAGATGGGTTCAGTCGTGGGTGAGGAGGTTGGTTGGCTACTGGTCGCAAGTCAGTGAAACGTTTCTGAATCCTTGCTAGGTGGGGTACACTATTCGCTTCGAAGATGTCAGCAGCAAAGAGCTCACACGCATATGTTACATGACGGATGGTGTTCTCTTTCGGGAGGCTCTATTAGATCCTCTTTTGAGCCGCTTTAGTGTAATCATGGTATGCATGCCCTTGTTGAGTCTTTGCTCTTCTCTTCCCTGATACATTCGTCCAAGGTTGATGAGGCTCACGAACGTAGCGTGTACACAGACATGCTTCTCGCCATTCTGAAGAAGTAAGTTCTGCATCCCTGCCTAACCTACCTTCTAATACTGACCCAGTTCGTAGAGTGTGTCGGAAACGTCCTTCATTGCGGATTATCGTGTCGTCTGCAACATTGGATGCTACCGCCTTTCTAGAATTCTTCTCATCTCCGCCAGACCCGATTGACTCTATAATCGTGAGCCTGGAAGGGAGGGCATATCCTGTTCACATTGCTTATCTGGAAGAACCAACTGAAGACTATGTGCGCAAGGCTGCGGAGACTGTGTTGTCCATACATAGGCAGGTTCGTTTCACCCCTTTACTCATTTGTGAGATCGTTGTAACTCTCTGCAGCATGGCAAAGGGGATATTTTGGTCTTCTTGACTGGTCGAGAAGAAATAGACAGGTGTCTGGAAGACCTGGTAGATGGGATATCTTCGTCGGTGGCATTGACTTGGGCATGCCGAAAGGAAACTAACTTTATGAACGTTATCCAGACTCCCGGAAAAAAGGCTACGCCTGAGACCCATGCCCCTGCATTCCGGTCTCACTATGGCCGAGCAGATGGAGGTTTTTGAACCTGCTCCCTCAGACGCCAGGAAGGTTGTGGTGGCCACTAACATTGCTGAGGTCAGTCCCCATCCATTCGCGACTATCCGATTTTGATTTTCCCACTTCATCAGGCTAGCATAACTATTGATGGCATCAAGTTTGTCGTTGATTGCGGCTTTGTGAAGGTATTCAATGTATTTTCAAGATGGGACTACATTAATATTCTTGGTCAAAGGTTCGCATGTACGACGGTTCTGTCGGGCTTTCGTCATTAAAAGTTGTTCCGATATCTCAAGCGTCGGCGATTCAAAGGGCGGGAAGAGCTGGTCGGACCTCTGAAGGGTTGTGTTATCGCCTTTACACTTTTTCCGACTACAATCAGTTGCCCGCTGTCACTATGCCGGAAATCACTCGCACGGAGCTTTCCTCTGCCATTCTTCAACTGAAGGCTTTAGGCATTGACAACTTTATGAAACTACAATGGCTGACTATTCCGCCGTCCGAATCAATCGCTCAGAGCCTCAGCTCTCTAACCATTCATTCAGTCATAGACAACGACGGTCGTTTAACATCTCTTGGCACGAAAGTAGCGGAGATTCCGCTAGATGTCAAGGCGGCTTGCGTGGTAAGCCCATTTGGCGATGATCAATTAACCACTGAGGCACCGTGCATCTTAGTTACTCGACTCTCAAAGGTTCAGATGTGGGGAAGAAATTCTGACGATTATCGCAATGACCGCTATTCAGGTATCAGTCCCACTTTGTGCAGTCGACATCGATCCGAAACAACTTTCTGTCTTACAGGACGTCTTTATTATTCCCGCAGGCGCTGCAGGTGCCTCTGCTGAACTCGAACGTAGAAAATTCACTGCTGAAGAAGGGGTATGTCTTGTCGTTTTGATTCTACAAGAAGACGATTATGATTTCGTAGGATCATCTCACTCTATTAAATGGTAATTTCCTTGTTGGGGCGCCGACATGCGCTGACGTTCCACATAAGCATACAATGCCTTTGTCAGTCATGGAAAATCGTCGTCATGGTGCAAATCGCATGCACTGTCCTTCAGGGCGCTTTCGCGCGCCGTTTCAATTCGGTCTCAATTGAAGAAATATACGCAGCGTTTCAATGTCCAGATAGAAAGTTGTCAAGGCGATGCAAAACGCCTGCGGCAATGTCTGGTCAACGGATACAAGCAGAATGGTGCACGGTGGATTGCCGACGGAACATACAGGTCTATTCGAGGCAATACTGTAAGTGCTCTTTGAAAATTTCATGAGAATCCCTGCTCAAGGTACTGTAGGTATTACATGTTCACCCCAATTCTACTCTCTTCACAAGAAAACCGTCTTCAGGTTGGGTTATCTTCCACGACATCGAGGAGACCAAGAAAATACAGTGGGCCTCTAGGCTGCTTCCAACGCCACTTCATCGATAACACTGATAATTAGGATGTCCGTGATAACTGAAGTTGAACCAGAGTGGTAAATATCATGACACGTCACCTCAGTGTGGAGTACCTCACATTGCATGACAGGCTATTGACCCAAGACAAGTGACCCTCGTATACTTTCCGAAAAGACTCGGGGACTGTTATACGCAAAAAAAGCAACGCAAAACCATGTTCTCTTTCAAGTGACAAATCACGGCTCCCAAGCGGGCGAAGGACGTGATGTGTCAAAATGGGGGATTGTGCGATCTTCAGCGGCCAGGTCTAGGAACATCACTCATCTCGAAGCCTCTAGAAGGTTACTATATTTTGGATGAGCAGACGGCGTGTTGCTGGAACGATGTTCGGTGTACGGGTTTTCAAAACTCGTGCCATTTTTCGGGGTCTATGTGCTTGGCCCCGATACATTACTAGGTCATCCCCGCGATAGTGGGTATTTTTGATAGGACAAAATAGAATGTGATAGTGTATTATGAAGTTGCAATGGAACGCTTGAGACGAAAAGGAAGGCCAGTGCGTCGGAGCCTACTAGTCCTGTACAGGAAACTTGTCCGTCCTACCCTGTCACGACCACTACGTGTAACCTTTTTGTTATATCGTAGCGGTTCCCCTTCAAATCTCGTAGGTAGGTCTCGCTGTTCTGTGGATTGTCGATGCTCACAAAACCTCCTTTGATTGGTGTAGAATGACATCGGTTGCGAGCATCCCTGTTTACATGCTCCCAGGTGCCCCAGCTCTGCAGCCACCCCGCACTGCGCTGGATACTGGGGATCCAAATCTTGCGACCGAAGTTCTTCCTGCCCCTCCGACCCTGTCTTCTGTCCTTCAGGCCTCGGGCAAGCGAGATCCTAAGAAGCCCATTCCAACCATGTCCTACCTACCACAACATGATCCGGGGACTACATACGCGGGAGTTTTGACTGGACCCATAATTGGCAGTCTGGAAAGTGTACCAGAGGTGGACGGACCGAGGCGTAAACGGGTACGGCTGGACAAAGGGTGCGTGTTGAAATGCTCGCCTTTGTGTACCCCAGCACAGTTTCTTTCACAACTTATCTCTGTAACCTCACTCGCTCCGAGTTAAATGATGGCTGACAACTCTTGTGCTAGGTCCCTCTCACAACTAGCACAGCGGGGCGTATCCCGTCGTTTGAATACCCCACCGCAGGGACCGACAAATGCCGATGCCCTTGAGCACATGGCCGCAGGGCAATTGGAAACTGACTCTCAGACTAACAGCTGGGATCCCGAGCTCGTTTCTCGGTCCAGTTCAGTCGGAATTCCTGAGGACGTACCTCCAGGCGCAAAGGCCACCCGTGCGAAGGAGAAAGGCAAGGGAAAGAGTAAGGAAAAAGACGGGGATAAGATGGTTAGCAGGGTTAAGGAGGAGCCATTGCCCGCTGCACTTCCACTTTTCAACAGTCACTCTTCCGCGGTAACTGCTTTCCACCTCTCATTTATGGTGTGCTCATTTCTGCTAGCGAAATGAGGATCACTGTTCCGCGTGTCGTTCTATAGGGTCTCTGGTCTACTGCGATGGTTGCACTCGGGCGTATCACCTTTGGTGTCTTGATCCTCCAATGGAGGCAGCAGACATTCCCGAAGGAGAAAGCAGGTGGTTTTGTCCCAGCTGCGAAGTAAACCAGGTAAGGATTGAATGTATTCCAAGCGTAGCCGAACCGTCTATAAATCGTCTCATTTGGATGCCGCTAGAATCCGCCGTCAATGCCACCATCATCTTTGTTATCCCCGCTCCTCCATCACGTTCAGAGTAGTCCACCGGTGGAGTTTCAGCTTCCTGAAGACATTCGTACTTATTTTAAGTTTGGTGAGCTTTTGAGAAGAACCATCCCACGGTTGTCTTACCGTGTAATCCTTCAGTGGGGAGCAACCCTCGAGGGCAATACGTGGATCTTTCGTTGATCAAAGCACCACGCCTCAAGTAAGTGTTTCCTTTGAGGCTTGCCCGAGGATTACATCCGATGTTCTTCCGCTAGCCGGTATGGTCAGATGGAGTATCGCGACCCTTACCGCACGAAAGACAAGAACGGCGCCCCAGTGCTTTGTTTCCGATGCAGCACGTCTGCGCTCCCCCGAACAATGTCCCAAGATACACTCACGTCAGAGAAGAGGTCACGGCTGCAGAATGCACATGACCCTGACTTAGAGCTGTGGAGGAGCATAGTCTCTTGCGATTACTGCCCTCTTCACTGGCACCTCGACTGCCTCAATCCGCCTTTGCTAGCTATGCCCCCGTTGGACAGGAAGTGGATGTGCCCTAACCACGTGGATCACACGCTTGTAAGCACTGTCTCCTCATTTATGACCATCGTTGTTCTGAGATAGGGATATAGCGTATCAAGCATCGGGTCCCAAGGCAAAATCCCGCAGTAATAGATGTCTCTCGGCCTGGGCAAGTGAATAACGGGAATATAGAGATTCTCGATGTTGAGACGTCATCACCGCACGATAAGGTCGCCGTCGATGAAGTCTTCATCAACGGAAAGAGATATCGTATTCCCGAGCGCATCATCAAACTTGACTTTTGGGACAAGGTTCATGGCATACATTGCCCTAATCAGAGGTCTGCATATTAGGCGTTACCCGTTCCCTTGACAATTTACAAAAAATAATCTAGCAGATCCAAAACTGGCGCTGATGCACCCCTGTCACCGCTTACATCTTTAAGCTCTTTGGACGGTGATGAAAATGAGACGATCAAAAATTCTCTACGGGGGATGGGCATCGAGGACATTCGGCTCGCTTTGGTAGGCTATTTCAATGGTGTGGTATCGAGCCTTGCTGTTGACGTCATGGCAAGCTGCTTCTAGACATGGCACAAACCGGAATCGCGACGGAAGAATCAAGTAAACCCACATCTTCGCTAAAACCCATCGAAGGTCTCGCCAAGGACGGAACGGACTCTCAGGGATGTCAAGATCCTGCATTCCCCGTACCATCGCACTCAGAATCGGGTCCTTCCGAGACAAAGCTTGCCGAAAGAAGTTCAGAACGAAAGCAGCCGGCACGGGCGTCAAAACGAGACATCGTATTTGTAAGGGAAAAATGGCGTATGTGCGTATCAATTGATTACTGAGCCTGGATCCGCTTGTAGTCCACAGCCTTTTTTGAGAGCAACGGCTCTGGCGATGAAGAGCACGGTGCACCAGGTCCAAGACGTTCCACAGTTGGCGCCGCAACTCGGGAGCGCAAACGGAAGGCCGGGAGAGGGCGTCCTTCGCGAGGTCAAGGTCAGCAAAGGTCCACCAATCGTGCCCTGAAGGCGGAGCCAATAACTGCACCCGTAATCACACCGCCTATAAACTCGGCTCCATCTGCACCCGTATCACAGTCAAGCCCACCGACCGCTGTGGATAATAAGGCGATGTCCAACCCAGTTACTCCTTCACAGCCTTCACAGTTTGGTCCAGACGCTACAACGACGCTAAAAATCAGGTTACCGCGCTTCAGTCTGGCACCTGGCTTGTCGACGAAATCGGCATCGGCATCGGCATCGCCTGTTCAGAAAAGAACTGGTGAGCGATCTCGGCGTTCGCTACGTCGGCAGACATCCACCACCGGATCTTCCTCGACGTCGATTTCGAAGGCAGACGGGAGAGGATCGAGGGCAGAGAGTCCGAGAGAGTGATTTCTAATGATTATGACGTGTACCTTATTAGAGCCCGAATACGAATGATTACATAAGGAATCCCCTTTGCCGAGCTGACCCGAAGTTGAGCGCGCTGCTCAATCCACCTCTCCTCCACCCATCACCAACCACCATGGCTCTCTTCCGTCGAGCAAAGAGCTCGCAGCAAGCCTCAAATTCTCAAGGAGAAACGCCTAAAAAGGAGAAGGGTAGTTGGAAGCGGCCTGCCAGTGCGTCTTTCCGGGCCCCACCTCATGCTCTTGCTGACGCTCGCATAGATACCGCATTCAAACAACAGCGGCTGAAGGCCTGGCAGCCTATTCTGACACCAAGGACGGTCCTTCCGACACTTCTCATTATTGGCATCCTCTTCGCGCCCATTGGTGCTCTCCTCATCATCGGCAGTAATAAGGTCCGTTTTACCTACTACGAGTGATGCTCCCTTTGTCTCATGGTGGCTCCACAACATAGGTCACCGAAATTACAATTGACTACAGTGCCTGTGATGAGCTAACTCCATCGGCAAATCAACAAGCCGCTCAGAGCAGCCTCGTCGCGGTTCCGCATTATAACTACCGTCTTCGCTCATCGGAGTCTGGTGCCCAATTCTCGCCGCCTCAATATGCGTTCATCAATTCGACCAGCAATACCACCTCTCCCCAGTGCATCGTCCAGTTCGACGTTCCGTTTAACGTCTCGTCCTCTATTCTGCTGTACTACAAGCTTACCAACTTTTTCCAAAACCACCGTCGTTACGTTCAAAGTTTTGACCCAAAGCAGCTGAGGGGTGACTTCCGCTCTTTCAACGATTTAAAGAACGGAAATTGCAAGCCTGCTGCGATTATCGGCAGCCAGATCGTATACCCTTGTGGGTTGATCGCCAACTCCATATTTAATGGTATGATTATTATTTTCGTCCCATTGATGGCTTTCTTACTCTCCTAATAGACACGTTCAGCAATCTCACGTTACTGAATCCGCCATCCGGTGCTCCTTCGACCTACAACTTTTCGCAGAGGGGCATCGCTTGGCCAAATGAGGCGAAAAAATACGCCACGCGGCCTAACTATAATATCTCCGAGATCGTTCCCCCTCCCAATTGGGCCGTGAGGTTCCCCAATGGTTACACGACGGACCAGCCACCACCCGATCTACGCGCTGATGAACACTTCCACAACTGGATGCGCACCGCTGGTCTCCCGACGTTTACAAAGCTGTTCGGTCGCAATGATCAGGATCAACTTATCCAGGGACGCTACCAAATTACCATCAACATGAGTATGTCCCCACCAGATATCTTGTATATTCGCTGGCTCATCTATAGTAGATTACCCCGTCAGATCATACTCGGGTACCAAATCGATCGTGATATCCACCGTGTCGTGGATTGGGGGTAAAAATCCCTTCCTCGGTTG
>Ga0137362_10000170_pt1 | contig 29972 bp, 38 predicted proteins | sample MadtaG_2_FD_104801 | JGI IMG/M metagenome (GOLD analysis project Ga0137362, IMG submission 104801) | Vadose zone soil microbial communities from Angelo Coast Range Reserve, California, USA - Mad1_100_16 metaG | ecosystem: Environmental > Terrestrial > Soil > Vadose zone | place: USA: California... | reverse complement strand
GATGAATTGGTCGTTCTGGCTTCTTGCCGTGGGCCTGACGCTGATGGTCACCGATCTCACGATTGCGGGACTGGTAGAGGCTCAAGTCTGGCAGTCGAGCGCGCCATGGATCGATTCTGTCCGGGCGGTCGGAAGTTATTGGCTGGTGCGCACACTCTCGGGGCTTCCCATTCTCGCGGGCTTTGTTCTTTTTTGGGTTTCCCTCGTTACCGGGCCAAGGTTGTCAGAGGCCATCGCGTCCGCGACAAGCCGACCGGCTGAAAAAAATAACGCAACATACGAAAACGTTCCGGAGGTTTCGCACGAGATTCAGCCGACGGGTTGGCTCAGCTATGCTCATGTGGTCGCCTTCGGCGCAGGTGTGGGTTTCTTCGCGCTTTCGTTTCTTGTGCTGGCGATCCTTCCTGGAAAAGAGCTGGCGGACGAAATCAAGCGGGTGGCTCCGGTCACTATGGCAACGCTCACCGCGTCCGAACAAAGAGGCAGAGTCATTTATGGACGCGAAGGATGCGCTTACTGTCACACGGAGCAAATCCGGTCCCTCGCGGCGGATGTGCGGCGTTTCGGCGCGCCGACCGAGGCATGGGAGACCAAGTATGATTACCCGCAACTGTGGGGGACGCGCCGGATCGGGCCGGATTTGTCGCGCGAGTTCAACCTTCGTCCGCGCGACTGGCAACTCACCCATCTCTACAATCCCCGGTTCGTCGTGCGCGATTCGATGATGCCTCCGTATCCCTGGCTTTTCAGTGGCAGCGCTAATCAGCCGACACAGGAAGCATTGGATCTGCTCGCCTATCTTCAATCTCTTGGGCGTGCCCGCCAACTTTCCGGCTTTGAGCAACAGGCGTTGGTGCCGAGCGTCCAGCCCGCGGCATCGGATATGGCGATGCCGCGGGAGGCTTCAGCCAGGGCCACTCCTCCGAGCATTCCGATTGCCATGACGGGAGGATACAGCGACAGCGCGCCCGTTCTGCATCTTGCGTCGAATCCGGGCGACTTACAGGAAGAAGTAAGCCGCGGCGAAGCCCTCTTCGCGGCCAATTGTGCTTCGTGCCATGGAGCGGCCGGAAGAGGCGACGGCAAAGCTGCCTCGAGCCTATTGCCGAAGCCTGCAAACCTGACCGCCGCCCGCTTCTCCGACCAACGACTGAGCAGTGTGCTGTGGAATGGAATTGTTGGATCTTCGATGCCGCCGTGGCGCCAGCTTCCCACGGAAGATTTGCGCGCGCTTGTTGCCTACGTGGACAGCTTGCACGTTCCGGCTGCCGCGCCTGCAACGCGAGAAGCGGCGAGTCTGGCCGTGGGCAAAGCATTATTTGCGGCAGCCTGCGCCAGTTGCCACGGAGGAACGGGAGATGGCAACGGGCCTGCCGCCGGCGCCCTTGCTCCACCTCCAACAAATTTTCACCTGAAGAAGCCGACAGAGGAAAGAGCCTGGGAAGTCTTGGAAAATGGCGTGCCAGGCACAGCGATGCCGCCATGGAAGAGCCAACTCGGCGAAGGGGAGCGGCACTCCCTGGTTGCATACGTGCGCTCTTTGTATGACACGCCGCAGGAGGGCCCAAGACAGTGATCAATCTGATTGTGATCGTAATTTCAGCCATTATGTTCGGTCTGCTTTTGGTTTGGTGGCGCTGGCCAGCTTTCCGCATCTGGATTGAGGCGCCGAAATATTTCATGCTTCGCCAGGAACGCCGCTTCGATGATCAATTGAAGGGATGAATCTCGGATGCTTATGGAGACTTGGAGCTCGCTAGGAATATAGGTATGACTCGCAAAAGAATCGCCATTGTTCTCGGGATGATGTCGCTCATTGGGTTTTTGATACTGCGCTGGATTCAGCGCACCCCGACCGAGGCCGATGATCGGGACCATCCGCTCATCACCTCTGCCGGCACGCCAGCGGCGGTTGCGCACGTCACACGTGGACGAATCGAGGACACTTTAACGATTGCTGGAGCGTTCAAGGCGTTCCAGGACGTTGATATACACGCGAAAGTCGCCGGATACGTCAAGACGATTTACGTTGATGTCGGCGACCACGTAAAAGAAGGCCAAACGCTGGCCATTCTAGAGGTTCCCGAACTGCAAGCCGAATTGGCTGGGACCGATGCCGCTGTGCGCCGGGCCAGGGAAGAAATTCTGCAGGCGCAAGGCGATGTGGAGCTCGCCAAGTCCAGCCATGTCGCCGCGCACGACATGTACGTCAGACTGAGCCAGGCCGCGGCGCAAAAGGAAGGCCTGGTGGCACAACAGGAAATTGACGACCAGGAAGCCAAAGATCTTGGGTCTGAAGCACAGCTCTCGAGCGCGAAGGCGGCCCATTCCGCCGCGAGGCAGGCGTTGGAAGTGGCGGAGGCGAGTCAAAAGAAGTACGAAGCGCTGTCGAATTACGCACGCATCGCGGCGCCCTTCGCGGGGGTGATTACGAACCGTTACGCGGACACCGGCACGCTCGTTGCCGCGGGGACATCGTCGAGCACTCAAGCCATTCCCGTGGTGCGGCTCGCGCAAGTTTCAAAATTGCGGCTGGTGTTGCCTATCCCCGAATCGATCGCCGCGCAGATTCATTTGGGCGATCCCGTTAACGTACGGGTTCAGGCCCTCAACAAGGACTTCGTCGGGAAAATCTCGCGTTTTGCGGATTCCCTGGACATGCAAACCCGGACGATGGAAACCGAAATAGACTTCGAGAACAGCGGTGGGTTACTCATACCTGGAATGTATACAGAAACAGCGCTGCAAGTCAGGGGGAACCAAAATGCCCTGCTCGTGCCGGTCGTAGCGGTCATGCGAAACAAGGACGATGCAACTGTGCTGGCGCTCGGTCCCAATAATGTCGTCGAGGAACGGCACATCAAGCTAGGCATCCAAGGCAAGCAGCATGTTGAAGTGACTGCGGGCCTTGCCGATGGGGACCGCGTAATTATTGGAGACCGCAGCCAGTTTCATAGCGGCCAGCACGTTCAACCGAAGGAAATCGGCGCAGACGACTTGACAATGGGGAAAGGTAACTAATGGCTGGCTTCTCAATTAGACATGCGTCTTTCATCATTGTAGCGTGCCTTGTCGTTGCCATTGTTGGCACGGTGACGCTCGTACGAATGCCGGTTGACCTTTTTCCGTCCATTAACATTCCCGTCGTAGTAGTCGCCACGTTTTATTCCGGTATGCCACCCAAGCAGATCGAAACGAATATTACGAATCCCTTCGAGCGCTTTTTCACCTTGGCCAGCGGAGTAGATCATATCGAATCGCGCTCGCTCCCTGGCGTCAGCCTTATCAAGATTTATTTCCAGCCTGGCACCAACGCCGACGCAGATCTAAGTACGGTCTCCAACCTTGCTATGGCAGACCTGCGGCGACTGCCTCCCGGCACGCTTCCACCAGTGGTGCTGAAATTCGATGCCTCGAGCCTTCCCGTTTGTCTGGTTACGCTGAAGGGCCAGGGATTGAACGAAACACAGCTGCATGATCTGGGGCAATACGAGGTGCGCGACCAGATCGCCAACGTTCCCGGCGCATCCGTGCCTCAGCCTTTTGGCGGTAAGTATCGGCAGATCATGGTGTACGTCGATCCGCTCAAGCTGCAGGCTCACCAACTGAGCCCGATGGACGTCGTGCGCCAGGTGAACGATAGCAACCTCATTCTCCCTGCGGGAGACGTCAAGATCGGGCCATTCGATTACAACCTATATTCTAATGCGCAAGTGCCTTCGGACAGCGCCATCAACGCCATGACGCTAAAGACCATTGGACAATCCTCCGTGTTGGTCGCCGATGTCGGTAAGGCGGTCGACGCCCAGGCCATTCAGACCAACATCGTCCGCGTGGACGGCCAGCCATCGGTCTATCTGCCAATTCTGAAGCAGGGCGGCGACACCAACACGATAGCCGTGGTCGACGGCGTTCGTGGCGCACTGAAGCATCTTGTGGACATTCCCAAACAGCTGATGACGCGCGTCGTATTCGACCAGTCGGTCCTCGTCAAGACAGCCATCAGCAACCTACTCCACGAAAGCGCCATCGGCCTGATTCTTACCGGATTGATGATTCTCCTTTTCCTCGCGAGCATACGTGCCACTGCGGCGGTGTTCCTTTCGATCCCGCTATCTGCACTCGGAGCGTTTGTCGCCATCAGCGTCGGTGGGGGAACGGTTAACACCATGGTGCTCGGCGGACTGGCACTAGCCTTCTCTCGTTTGATCGACAACTCGGTCATCGTGCTGGAGAACATCTACCGCCACATCGAACTTGGCGAGGCGCCAGAGGTCGCTGCCGAAAAAGGCGGCGACGAAGTCGCTCTCGCCGTATTGGCAGCCACCCTGACGACTGGCGTTGTATTCTTTCCCGTCGTATTCCTCTATGGCGTCAGCCGCTTCCTGTTTGTTGCACTGGCGTCTGCCGTGATTCTTTCACTCCTGGCATCGTACGTTGTTGCAATGACGGTTGTTCCTCTGTTTTGCGCAAAGCTCATCAAAGGGCGGCAAGCGGACGAAAAACCTGGCGAAGGTTCCATGAGCGCGTGGTTCGGGAGGATCACTAGGAAATTTGACTTCTACTTCGAGACACTGCTCCACAAATATGACCGGACGTTGAGTACCGCGCTCTTGAAACCAGTCGCAACGCTCGCCGGCCTCACGGGGATGTCTCTGCTCACATTCTCTCTATATCCGCTCCTTGGAGTCTCGTTCTTCCCCCGAACCGATCCGGGCCAATTCTTGATCAATGTGAAGGCTCCTACCGGAACACGCGTGGAATTGACCGAAAGGTACGTCAAACAGGTCGAGGAAATCATTCGACAAGTGGTCCCCAAGGGCGAGCTGGGGGTTGTCGTGTCAAACATCGGAATCACCACCGATTTTTCTGCGATCTACACCCCGAACTCCGCACCGCATACGGCCTTCGTGCAGGCCGGTCTGCGCGAGGGACATAAGGTGGGAAGCTATGAGTACATGAGGCGAGTGAAGGAGCGCATTCAGCAAGAACTTCCTCAGCTTTCCACGTACTTTCAGTCGGGTGGCCTCGTCGATGCCGTACTCAACCTGGGCTTGCCCGCGCCGATCGATATTCAAGTCAGCGGAAACGACATGGATGCCAGTTATGCGGTTGCCTCGAAAATCGCCGCGCAGGCGCGTCTTCTCCCAGGCGTGAGCGACGTGCTTATCCCGCAGGACGTGGACTATCCGGCACTCGAGCTCGACGTCGACCGCGAGAAAGCCAGTCAGCTGGGACTGTCGCAAAGGGAGGTGGTCGATAATGTAATCACGGCGCTGACCTCCAACGGCGTGATCGCCCCCAACTACTGGATCGACCCGAAAAGCGGCAACCCCTATCTTCTGACCGTGCAATATCCCGAAGATGAGGTAGGTACCATCACCGACCTGAAGCAGATCCCACTTCGTGGCCCCAGGATTCTGCAGCCAACCTACCTGGACTCGGTAGTGAACGTGCAGACCATCGCTTCGCCAACCGAGGTTGATCATTATCAATTATTCCGGGTGATTGACCTGTACGTCGCGCCCAAACACGAGGACCTTGGCAAAATCAGTTCGCAGATCGATGAGATAGTCAAAAACACCAAGCTACCGGAAGGCGTGCGCGTGACGCTGCGCGGCTCGGTGCAGGGCATGCGCACGTCGTTCAAGAGCTTTGGCGTCGGCCTGATTCTTTCGGTCGTGCTCGTCTTCCTGATCCTGGTCGCGCAATTCGACTCGTGGAAGGACCCGTTCATCGTTCTCTTGGCTGTCCCACCAGGACTCGCCGGCGTGTTGCTGTTCCTTCTGGCGACAAATACCACGCTCAACGTTATGTCGTTGATGGGTGTCGTGATGATGGTAGGAATCGTGGTCTCCAACGGCATTCTGATCGTTGAGTTCGTACGCCATTTGCGGCAGGAAGGGAAATCTATCAGAGAGGCAGTGTCGACCGCTTCACGACTCCGGCTCCGCCCCATCCTGATGACGTCGCTCGCTACGCTGCTTGGCATGATCCCAATGGGACTTGGCGTCGAAGCAGGGAGTGAAGCCTATGCGCCGCTGGCCCGCGCGATTATCGGAGGGCTGCTTGTTTCCGTGGCCGTTACGGTCTATCTCGTTCCAGCGGCATATCTGATCATCCACCGCAAGGAAGAAGAAGCGCAACCGACGGAGCTGCCAGCGTGAGGCGTATCAGCCTTGTTGCGATGCTGTCAATATTACTGGCCGGGGAGCGGGCCGTTGCGCAGATGCCTACACCTGCGGCAAACGTGCCGGCGGCGCAACCGGTTCCGTCTGGCACCACCTCGTCCTTGACGTTGCAGCAGGCGGAGGCCATTGCGCTGAGGAACAACCCCCAGATCACCATCGGCAAGCTGCGCGCGTTGGTCGCGCAGCAATTTGTGAGGGAACAGCGGTCTGCCCTTCTGCCCAACGCATTTCTCAGCCTGACCGCCGTCGACTCCAATCCGGGCAGCCGTATCGCTGCTGGTTTTCTCAACAATCCCATTGTGTTTCCTCGTGCAGCCGGGGGAGTGACCGTCGAGCAGTTGATCACCGACTTCGGCCGAACGACCAACTTGCTGTCCAGCTCGCACTACGCTGCAAAGGCGGAAGACGAGAACGCGGCAGCCACGCGTCTCCAGATCATCCTCGCGGTCGATAAGGCTTTTTACAATTCGCTTGAGACGGAAGCCCTCGTGAAAGTGGCGCAAGAGACAGTAAGCGCGCGCCAGCTCGTTGTCGACAAGATACAGGCGCTCACTAGCGCCAAGCTGAAGTCCGAGATCGACTTGAGCTTCGCCAAGGTGGATAAGGCGCGGGCAGACCTCCTCTTTCTTGAGGCCAGGAATAACTACGGAGCGTCGCTGGCTTCTCTGTCGGCGATTCTTGGTTATCCGGACCAGCAAAATTTTCAGCTTGTCGAAGAAAATAGGGAGATTGCTCCTCCTCCCATGGATGTGAATCCATTAATCGCGGAAGCAATTAAGCAGAGGCCGGAGATCGCAGCGCTGAAAAATGAAGTCGAGTCGGCGCAGAAGTCCGCTAGAGCGGAGCACGACTTGTGGCGCCCGACTGTAAGCGGTATCGGTGTGGTTGGCCAGGCGCCAGTACGCGACAACTCCATCCCCAGCTGGTACGGCGCAGTTGGGGTCAACGTCAACATTCCCGTCTTCAACGGCTTCTTGTACAACGCGCGCGCAAAGACGGCGGACTTACAAACCGACATTAACCGCCAAAGACTTCTGGATTTTCAGAACAATCTGGCTCGTGACGTTCGGGACGCCTGGCAGGATTCCAATCGTTCATTTGAGCGCCTCTCGGTGACCCAGCAGCTTCGCGAACAGGCGGATCTTGCTCTGGACCTTGCTCAGTCACGTTACAACCTGGGCCTCAGCTCAATCATCGAGTTCAGCCAGGCGGAACTCCAGAAAACAGAAGCCAGTATCGCTGACACCGACGCCAAATACCAATATCGCTTGAGCGAAATTGTTTTGGCATATACGACGGGAGAGCCGAGGTAGAGGGGGCTGTCCACTGGAGAAATCCTGGGAATCCTCTGCCTCCAACTCAAACTGAGAGAGAGTTGCGTCGCTGTCCTGGCCGCCAACACCCCTGAAGCCTGGGCGGGAGCCTTCGAGTCACGCGAGTTGAAAAGATGCTTTCCGTGCAGGACGGAAACCGGAGGAGTTCGATGAATTTCCCCGCGGCCGCCGCCAAGACCGAAAAGACGGCTTGGACTATTCTGCAGGACGGCGCCCGCAGTTCGAACATCACGCATCAATTCGTTCGACTTATGACTCATTGGGATTACTGATTGGACCCGGAATTTCTGCTGCGCGATAGTGCAGATGAGAGGAGAAATACCATGGACACAAAACAAATTATCAGAATCGCGCAATTAACCTTCGCGGCTGCGGCGACCCTTACCCTGACCGCCTATGCGGAAGCGAAGAACCATCCTTCAAACAAAATCATTGTCGTGCGGCCGGCGGATCTGCCCGAGCTGGCACGTGTACCCGGCCAAGCAATGCTGCTCCACGAGACAGGTGATGGCAGAACGCTCCTCTATGTTGAACAGAACCATGGCGCCCGGCTGGCCATCTTTGATGTAACCGACCCAGCCAGCGTTAAGCAGGAAAAGACCGCGCAGCTTGAGACTTCAGGTTCCTTTGATTTTGTCTCCTCCTTTGGAGACCGTGCTGAACTTGTTCGGTTCCGGAATGGCCAAGGTGAGGCAGTGCTAGATTTGCACAAGGCAAAAGTTCCGACACTCAAGATGGTCCAAGGGCTGAATTCCAAGGGCTCGATGGAGCGGCTAGGCGACGATGGATTTATTCTCGCCAGTCAGCCAAATGTGCAAACTGAGCCAAGCGATCCAAACTATCAAGTTGTCGAGATTTCCAATTCACTCCAGCCCGCCCGCGTTGCCGACGTACGGCAGGTTCGGGAAAAGATTACGAATGACGAGACGGGCACAACTTTCCTACTCACGGTGGACGGCTTATATCTAATCCGACGGCCGGCCGTGGAAGAAGAATACAAGATGCACGAGTACCAAATGAGCCACCCGGGCTAATACTAGATGCAAAGATCGGGTCAACAATGCCCTTGAAGACTCTTTCTCCAGCCAATAGATACGGTGCGAACACAGGCCCTGCGCTATGCCAGGGCCTGTGTTTTTTGTGGGCAGATGGCCCTTTGGCCGCTCATGTCCAATTGAAAGTGGTGTCAGGTACGAATTGCGGTGGGCACTTAGTGGCAGAGATTTACAGGAAGAACCAAAATGGAAAACTTCAGACTGAAGGGCTTCCGCACAGTTGCCGAGAAGTTGAACTTCCGACAGGCTGCCGAAGCTCTCTACCTCACACAGCCGGCGGTCACACTTCAGATCAAAGCGCTGGAAGAGGAACCCAGAGTGCCACTCTTGATCGTACGGCAAACAGAGTTGCTCTGACCGAAGCTAGGCGACACCAGAATGCAGTAGCAGGGGTCGGGAGTGTAGCAAACTGGCCGTTAACTCACAGAGTACGTTAGAATTAGAAACGGAGGAGTGGGTGAGCGGTTGAAACCGGCGGTCTTGAAAACCGTTAGGCTCGAAAGGGCCTCGGGGGTTCGAATCCCTCCTCCTCCGCCAGTTATTGTTTTTCCTTTAAAAACGAGCAATTTGACGACTTGCCTCTACTTTGCTACTATGATCTGGTGATTTGAACTGGAGGCACCGTGGCCCAGAGCATCTACACCAGAGGCAAGAACGAGCAAGGCAAATGGCGCTACTTGCGGGTTGAGACCGGCAGAGGCAAGAAGACCAGCCATGTGCAGCCGCCCTTCTTTGTTCGCCCATTCCGTAACGGTAAACAAGTTTGGCACGCCCTTGGAGCACAGACTTTCGAAGCAGCTATAACCGAAGCCACGACTGTTGGCGTTGGATTAGAGGCGCAGGCGCAGGGCCTAACGGTCGCTGAACTAGCGAACAATCCAAACCGCGTCACTCTCGCGAAGGCCGTCGAGAAATTCGTTAAAAACGCCGAGGCGACCAAGAAGCGCAAGACTGTGCACGGCTACAAGCTGAACCTCGGGCAGTTCGTTGATTCCGCAAACGGTATCAAGTTCCTCGATCAAGTCAAGGGCGACACCATCCGCGAATTCCGCGACTTCCTTCACGATGACGGCTACGATGTCCGCACCCAGCATAATCGCATCATCACCATCCTGTCCTTGCTCAAGAAGAATGGCATCAAGACCGACTTCTCCATGAAAGATGACTTAGCACCATTTCAGGAAGAGATAGCCACGCCGTACACCGAAGAACAGTTGAAGCGCCTGTTCGCTAAAATGGACGAAGAAGAGAAGATTCGCTACAAGTTTTTCCTCGGTACTGGATGCCGTGACAAAGAAGTCACATTTGCCGCATGGGATGACATAGACTCCGAGAAAAAGACCTACCACGTTCGCGCCAAGATCGACGCAGGCTTCTCTCCGAAGAATCACGAAGATCGTGTCATTCCAATTCCCACCAGTTTGGTGGACGACCTGAAGGCGAGAAAGAAAAAGGCTCCGCATGCCCGATGGATTTTCGTAAACGAAGATGGCAGGCCGGATAATCATTTCCTGCGCAAGTTGAAGCGCATCGCGTTTCATGCTGGCCTGAATTGTGGGGAGTGTAAGACCGTGGTAACGAAGGGGAGATACGAACGAAAGTACAAGGCGCACGTCACCTGTAAAGATGACCCCGTCTGCGAGAAATTCTACCTGCACCGCTTTCGGAAGACCTGCGCGACCCGCTGGCACGAGGCCGGGGTGCCGCTTCGAAACATTCAGATTTATCTTGGACACAAGTCGCTGGAGACTACCCAAATTTACCTTGGGGCCACGGATTCAAAGCAACTACGCGGCGACATCGATAGAGCCTTCGGTGATTAAGCCGCGACTTTGCCGAAATTCTCTGCACGGCTGACAAGTTTCACCGATGGTTCCGCATTTCGACGGTCCACATACTTGTCCAATTCCCGAACATCTACGACGCGAGATTTGCCCTGAATAAACGACGGAACTTCGCCACTGCGGAGAAGTTCTTCAACGAACCAAGTTGTCGCACTCAGGTAACGGGCGGCATTTGGAATTGTCAGTACTCTCGGAATGATAATGACGGGAGTTATTTGAGATATAGCAGGTACAACGGACTTCTTTCGTAGAGCCATAGGCAAAATCCAATTTAAGGACACGTGGTCCGTATCGGATTCTCCCTATGTCGGGATTGTGCGTCTTATTACATCGCGGCGACGACGCTGTTCCATGCCGCTTCTCCCCGCAAACAGGCGTCCGTTTATGGCTCAAAAGAGCCATAGCGCAATGCGCCTACCTGTTTGGGATTCACCCGTCAATGACCCCGGATGGAGGGCCGCTGCTGATAACACGCTCTATTGGAGAGCAGAACATCCAGCTACTTGCATCATGAACTCGGGATGCCTGCCGATCAAAACAATCGGCCCCGGAGAAGCCCGAGACCGACCAAACATATATTACCACGAAGTACTAAGACCGTCAAGCTAAGAGAATGCTTCTTGCTTCAACATACGCATCTCCGTTGCCAGTTCCAAAAATGCGTTCAAGTTGACCGAGAAGAATTTTTACAATATCAGGTGCGAGTGCATACTGCTTAGGCTCTAAATGCGGATAAAACGTGTGATGTATTGAGTCGAGTCTCAGGAGACTGTCCTTTGGAACGCAGACATCGCGGGGCAGAAACATGAAATGAGGGAATTCGAGATTACTCACCCGTTCCAGAAATGACTTGTCAGTTTTGCATTCATCGTGCTCGTTCACGACGCCATAGCAGGGAGCGACGGAGACGAACTTCTTATTCACTCTCATCATTCCTCCGTGCTCTTTCAAATTAATCTCATCTTGTTTGGGGACCAAAACGATCACAGGCCTTCGCTTTGCTCGAACAACCGGAAATTCTTCATAAGCCTCCAGGCGGGGCGTATGAAGCAAGGTGCCCGACTTATACGCATCGCCGGGTTCCGCCTCAATCTTGAAAAAGGTTGCGGACGTTCCGCTGTTGTCCAACCCTACTGGCCGCCAGACCTGGCGATTTTCATAGGTGTACAAAACTGAAATGATGCAAATCTGCCCAACCACAAGTTTTGTACGATAGTCGTCGCCAAGCTTCACATAAAAAGGCTTGATGAGTTCGTGAAGAGGCACTAGTCCACATCGCTTTCAAGTTTGTCGAGCGCGGACCAATAGCTCTCGTCGTATCTTGGTGGAGGGTCTAACGGCGCGATTGGGGCTTTGGTCGAAGAACTCAATTTTTTCAACAATTCTTGTCGCTTTCGCTGTATCTCCTTCTCGTCTGCCTTCGATTTGATTCCGGTATAGTGGGGGAGCTTCTCTTCTCGCGTCAGAGTGGAAAAGTCGAGTGCCTCGTTCCTAACTGCATCTCTCATGGGCGCTGTGTGGAAATATACGTAGTCGAGCAACTCAACGGTTGGCCTAGCGGCCCACGTCTCAATAATCTTCTTCGCGGTTAACTCCTGAATGATGTCCGGGAAGACTTGGGAGAGCGGCAGTCGTTCGGTTGGATTGATGAAGGTCGCTCCTTCATCGAAATCCGGCGCATCGATAACAATCTTGTTAGATTGTGTGGCAGCCTGCAAAGCCTCATCGTAGGACGCTGCCCACGGGCCATACCTATAGAACTTCCAGTCAAACCCGGTTACAGTCGCCCCCGTTTTTCGGTACGATTCGATGTCAAGCAAGTACAAAAGCTTGAGTATTTTTGTTTTGGTCGGTGCTCCGCCGCAGTCCCTAACAGACGTAGCAACGGCGGCGATCAAATCGGTCAAACTCATATCGGGTAATTGCGAATCCTTCACAGGTTATGCAGATTTGCTGAGACTATTCAATAGGAAGGGGAAACGGTGAACGCCTGACATACAATCTAAGCATAGGCGAACAAAACGCGAATGTCAAATCTATGCTTCTCCTGGCAACTCGGCCATCGCGCCTTTTCGTGCCGGATGACAATTCGCTCATTCCCTCACTTCAGTGCTAGTCCAAATGTCGCCGCTTGAACCAACGGTGGACATGCAAGCAATACTGGAAGATTGGTCGTTCCAGGTGGATTAGGTACCGGTATTGTGCTTGTTGGTGAAGCCCATGACGCGACTACTGCGCTCCTTCCGCCACCAACAATAATTTCTGCCGTACCTGTCCCTCCGGCATCAAGCTGGTATGTGTAAGAGACAATCCAATTTCTACTATCGTTCGTTCCAACTTGTTCCCACCATTGCGAGGCAACCGAGGTAATAGTTCCTATCTGACTCATAAAATTTCTCCTGACGGCTGCGCCGCCCACAAAAATAGTAGGACGCCTGATGTGGGCAAGCGTCCCCCGTGTGTGTCCGCCGCGTTGGAGTCGATCTCCCGGTCTGGAAGATGCGTTCGGGGTTGCGACGGACGTGGTCCCCGAAACTTGTTAACTGTTGGATTGATGTGATTCCGCGAAGTGGGCGCGAAGTGCTGTTTGCACGTCGTGTTTCCACAAATTGCGGTATTTTGCTTCCATGTGAGCGATGTCGGCTGGTGTGATTACACCGTCTTGTCCGTCAACACCATCGCGGCCATCTTTTCCATCTACCCCATCAACCCCGTCTTTTCCGGGTGCTCCATCGTTTCCGGGAGCACCATCCTTCCCGTCCACTCCGTTGCGTCCGTCTTTTCCTGCCGGTCCGGGAACCACGCTATCTTTCCCATCGACTCCGTCCTTCCCGTCTCGGCCATCCTTTCCGGGTTTACCGTCTTTCCCATCGAGGCCGACTTTGCAGACACAATCGTTGCCATCACGTCCATTTCTCCCATCGACCCCGTCTCGGCCATCCTTCCCTGCCGGACCTGGAATATTCGATACGCCGGGTTCGCCTTGCAACCCCCGTGGACCTTCGACTCCACGGCGACTGGAATGGAACGCCTGGTGCTCTTTCTCAAAACTTCCGAGCTTCTTTTCCAGTTCGTCTACGCGTGCTTCTAAATTTACTGCTGCTGTTTCGCTCATTACTTTCCTCCTAGGCCCGGCTTTCCGCCGTCCGTTTTCGGATGCTTCTTCGGCACGGCATTGTTATTGCCCTCCGCGTCGATCTGAGCACTAATCGGACCAGCCTTACGTGCTCGTTGTACCCTGCCGGGACCTACTGGATTCACATCCTGTTGCTTGCGATTCTTGAAACGATTTCTGGTTTGTAGTTCATTCATAACTGCTCCTATGCATCGGGGCGATAGGAGTCGCCGTCGATGCTTTTTGCCGAGTTGATCTCGGGCAAACTCTATAAATGGAAAGCGTGATGAGGTTGCAGCCCCACCACGCTCTTTGGCTGTCTGACGAATCACGGCTCGTTCGAATCGATCAGCCTCGTGATTTATCCTTTTGAACCTAGTGCATCGACTCCGCCCTTGAAGAAGTCTCCCAACTTTCCACCAATTCCTTCTCCACCTGTGCCGACCAGTCCAGTCATCCCGCCTGCGCCGAACGTTGCTGCATCCATTCCTAATGAAACGATTCCTCCGGCGATTGCTGCCTGTTCCTGATTCTTTTCCTGCTGAATCTTGTCGGCCATTTCAAAGGCGCTGCTATACCCTTTCTGCGCTCCGCCTGAATAAGCTGTCGGGTCAAACTGATTTGCTAACGCACTCAAACCAGCCGTTGCTTCTTTCCAGTTTTGTCTGCCTGTAGAGTAGTTGGCTTCAGTAATTCCTAGCTGTTCTTTAGACATCTGATCTGCCGCTGAACTAGCTAATGTTTCTTGTAGAGCACTGCGTGCCCCTGTAGGCAAAACCTCGCTACCGCCGCCACGTGCTGCCAACGTGTTCTGCAACGCTTGAGTAGCCTTTGAATAGTTAGCTCCAACGCCTTCGGCGGCTTGGGTTCCTAACGCAGCCAACTCTGAAGCGCCAAAGCCAGCCTGGTCCGGTCCGGCCTGCGCAATCGGAGTAAGCATGTTGTTTAGGTTTTGAAGTACCGCAGATTGCTGTCCGAATCTCTGAGAGAAATCAGAAGACAATAGCGTTGATAAATCTTGTTGCTGTCCTGCGATTGCTGTTTCCTGTGAACTGGGTCCACACATAATGTTTGTCCTTCCGCGCTTACGCGGTGTTTTGAATTTTCTTGGGCATTATTGTGAAACTCAGGCTGCGACCGTCTTCGAATCACGTTCACAGAATTGGGAAAACCAAAAAACAAAAGGCGGCACCCTGGGAAGGTCATGCCGCCGCGTTGATAAAATCTTCAGGACGGGAGCGACCCGGCCCAAAGTTTGAGCCTTCTCCATGAGTCGAACAGCACGGACGATTTGGGTCCGATGCAATACGAGAAACGGATGTAAAAGACGGGTTGATGTTGCAACATCAGGCTCGCCGTCAGTTTCGGTCTGAAGCCAAGTATTTTCCGTACCACGCTCTGATTTGAGGATGGGTGATCTACGGGTGGACTTGGACTTCAAATCGCGAAAACGCTTTTATGAAATTTGTTTGTACTTGTAATCGTTCCAGTGGCCCGTCCACCATGCACCTGGATTCTTTTCCTGGAGACGGCGGAACACGGACGGAGGTACAGAAAAATACCGGAACACACTCGAATCCTCATAGCGAACTTCGAGGGTGCGCGTCGTTTGGTTATAGCCGACTGACTTTATTAGTTCGGATGTGACTGCTTGTCGTCTCATCGCTTCACCAATTGAAACGTCTTATCGTCAATCGCTTTGCGAATCCAACGCATCAGAGTGATTGCCTTAAATTCTGCGAAAAGAGTCGTGCCTTTCGCATCCTCAATAGGAATCGGAAAGCTGTACATCTGGCCTTGGACCAGAACCAAGTAGAAGAAATTTCCGTCTCTGTAGTGAGAGAAGATGGCTTTGTTGTTGCTGCCGACAATTACTTTCAGATCGTGGCTCATGTGCGGTTCCCTGTGTCGGGATAAGTTAACATTCTCTGTTGACTGTTAACCCCGTTTTGTTGCGCAGCAAGCAAGGGTCGAGTGTGCGGCTGAGACAATCCCTTAGTCGCTTCCTGAATCACTTCCCGCTTTATCACGAATGGGCAAGCGCAATAGCTGGAGTCCTGTAAGGCAAGGGCGGTTGGGCGGCAAACATCACGGTGGTGGTAAGGATTTATGACACGCTGGTTTACGACAGTGAGAAAATCTCTGTTCCTTCGAGGATTGCGTGAATCTAAGAATGCAGATCGAGGGTCAACAGAAAAATAGCGCACAACGGACCCATCTACAAATTCCACTGTCAGTTCCTTGCTTTGCTCGTCATACGTAAACTTCTCTGGAAATACTTCACTCATGTTTCCTCCGCTATGCCTGCACCGCGTGATCGACCGTCGCCAGGATGTCCTCGTCCTTGACTCTCTTATCTCCCAAACATTCCTGAATGGCTGCGCGTAGACGCTCTTCCCCGAATACTTCTGATTTGCAAATGTCCAGGACTTCGCCTTGCGGCATGCCGGAATCCAAACAATGTTTGACGGCAGACTTGAGAGCGGTTATTCCTAGTGGTTCATCTACTGGCGACTTCAATTCCTCCAAAGTTTCCGGAAGATACTGATCGTTGTCTGTCACCAGTTCCACAACTTGAACTTGTTGCGCCGTGTTCTTCAATTGTGCCGCAAGCTGTGCCGCGCACTCCTTCGTCATCGGACGCGCCAATCGCACGGTGTTGGGGTACTGCCCGTTGATACGATCAGCGTCCTTCGAGTAGTAGCGGGTGTCTTGAATCCAGATTTGATAGTTAACTATGTCGCGGCTGTCTTCAGTTTTGCGAACCGAATTCGTTAGCGCGACTCCGAATGCTCTCTTCATCAGCGTATAAACCTCCGAACTGCTTGCGCCTTGTTAAAACTCTGCTGAAGATTCAGACGCGCCACTTCAGTGCTTGACCAGTCGATCTCGGACGTGCCGGGAATTGTGACGAAGAGTTTCTTCAATTGCTCTGTCTCGCTGTGGGTGTTTCCCCTAAGTTCTTCTGCTCTTCTTTGAGCCTCACGAACTGTCACCGATTGTGCCGATGACGCAGCGCCGGATTTAGCTTCAGCAGCTTCGCGTTCTTCACGCTCACGCTGAACACGCTTCCAGTGTGGCTCGTTAAGATTCTTCCCGAGGAAGCGAGTTCCATCGTCTCGATGTTGACGCGGGTCCGGTGCGTGGCGGGGCGTGGCTGACTCATCCCATTCAAGGAATGGGGCAATTCGCTGCTGTCCAACAGCTAAATCAAGGTTCTGCTTCGTTACCGGAAATTTATGGGCAGTAATCCATGACAACAAGGCTGCTACGGCACGGTGAGTGGGCTTCAGTCCTCTCGGACCTTTCCACTCGGCCAATACCTTCTGTTCTTCCGGCGACAACTTATAAATCAGATCGTTGGCTTCCTGCTGGTTCGGCGCATAGAACTTCAAGTGCGGACGAACCTTATCCCACGCGGTATTAAGATTCTGTTCCGTGATGTCCTCCTTCCAGGCGTTCACGAAATAGTTCAGAATGAAATTCGCGTTTTGCGTATCATCCTCACTACCATCGTGGATGACTCCACGTTGGGCGCAGAATGTTGCATAAGCTTTGATTTCATTCTGCGTGATCTGTTCTGATGTTCTCATTTCTATTCTCCCTTTAGCTCCATTCCCGAATGCGAGCAGTAATAGCGTCTGCTCCGTAAATCCGAATTAATTTCTTCAACGAATCGCCGTCCAGTTGTCGAACAAGCTCCAAATCAATTATTTCGCCCTTGAATCGACTGTCAGACAGCAATGGTTGAAGCTGGTTGTTCTGAGATTTTTCCGCTGCTCGAACCATCTGTACCTGGTCCATCGCCGCTGGCGGCGGCTCTGCTGCTATGCGTGCTCCGGCCTCGCGAGCGAGCTTGCGGAGGGTCGGGATATCCGCACCCAACAAACGAAGGTTGTGGGCTTCAATTGCTTCGCGGTCCCACTCGTTCAATCCCTCCTGTGTCGGAGGGGAAAGAGTTCCCCCGTTCGCCGTGACCATTTGCTGAATCTGATAGATCGAGAAGCCTGCTCCCAAGGTCCTGCGACAAACATCGAAATTTGCTTCGGTCACACCAAAGATTCGGAGTGTCTTTGCAGCGTTAATGAAAGTCTTACGGTCAACTTCCAATTGCGCTTTTTCTTTCGCTTTGCGCTGTGGCTCACGTTCCTTTTGCCTGTAATACAGATGCATCGCAGCATCGGCGGCGGATTCGGCCTGGATTCTGAGTAGCTCTTCTTCCTTTGCCTCCAATTCCTGATGCGAGATCAGCGCCTGGTGCGCCTGCTCCAATTGTTCAAAGGACATCTTCTCCAACGTTCGACGTAATTCTGGCCGATCTGCGGGGGCGGCTCGGACAATGAACACGGCAATGATTTCACTTCTGGTCATGCTGTTTCCTTTTCCCTGGGACTCATGGGCGGATGCGAGGGAAAGCATCAGCCTGTGCCGCTGGTTCGCGGAGTTACGGCGACAAACTTTTAAGATTTGAAATTACGGAACGCCGCTGCCATCGTGGTCATGGGTTCGATCTCAGGCTCGGTAGCTTGCCGCTTAATTGGTTCCGACTGCGATTGGGGCAATTCAGTCAAAACCTCAACAACCGATTGAAGTAGCTCCGTCGCTTCTTTCGGAGGTTCCGGTAGCTTTTCCGGTTCAACCTGGACGGCTGACTTCCCGACAATACGACGTAACGCGTGGACGGTGCCGTCCGGGAAGCGATAGACGTAACTATGGCGATTACGGGTTAATTCAACTGCTCCGTCTGGAATTGTTCCCCACGTGTCGTTGCAAATCCTGCAAATCCATATCATGTGTCTTCGCCGCGCTTACGCGCCTCCAATTCTTTTTCGAGAGCAGAACGATGTTCAAAGTTCGCCGGGTTCTCGGTGCCCCACTGCAACACAGCTTCAAGGACTTTGATTTCGAATCTGACGAGTGCCGGGGTGAGATGCACCTGGTGACAGTGCCATACTAGTTCGTCGGCGGATGAATCTGGAAACATGCTCATATGCGTCCAAGATTCAATCGGAGTGTTGAATTGCGATTCCCACATTTCGTTTATGTCTTGTTCGTCCATCATCTGAATCGATTTCAGATCGTAGCCAATGCTGCGAAGTAATTCGTAGCCTTGATCGATGAATGATTCCACGTGATACCGCTCTGAATCGTAGCCACCGTACTTTGAGTACATGCTAAGTTCGGGGCGTAGAGATTCGATTTCAGCTTTGAGATGTTCGTCAATTACACGACCATGCTCAATACGCGCCAGCCTGTTAGCTTCAGTTTGCCGATTAGCAAGGGTCTTAGCGGAGAGTTCGGTGTCCGGTTTTCGTGGACGACCACGGCCCCGCTTGACTGGCGCTTCTGGCATAAACTGTGCTGGACTTAATTCTTGTTCCATTTATTAACTCCATTCCGGCGATGCGCCGGGTAAAAACATGTATGGTCATCGTTGTTACGAATTGAGTAGCTATGGGGCTGGTGCGGCTGCGGCAAGCCTGGCCTGGTCGATCTCTAGCGCCCTAACCTTTTTAAGTTTGTCCTGATGGCGACAAATCTTCGCTGCGTGGCCGATGAACTGATGCTCCGGTAGATCACTCTTGAGACGATTACAAATTCCGCAACAGGATTGCACGTTCCCCATTTCGTATCCTCGACTACTGTCGCGGCGGTCAATGCCCCTAGGAGAGCCGTAATCTCCGCACAGAGCACAACTTTGAAACACAATCTGCTTGAACTGTTCCAGGCTCAACTCGAACTTCAGTCCTCTTTTCGCGGCTTGATAGGCATATCTTTTCCAAACGGATTCTGTTGAACAAATCGAACAGGTACTCCGCACAATTTGATGGGGACAAAAAGAACCGCCTCCGCATTCTCTACATCGAGTCCTTTCTCGATCATGCTGACACTTCATTTCCTTCACCCGGTACCTTTTGAAACTTCCAATTTGGCGACCACCCGTCCGGCATACCTGGGTAGCCGAAAAGCAAATCATCGTTATCGTTGACGGGAAAGAGACCGTCTGGGGCGGGACGCGGTCCGGCATCCCTGGGTATGCCCTTTTCTAAATCGATTCGAATGAGTAGGAGTCCATCCCGCTCGCATTCACGAGATCGATGGAATCTTTCTACGGTTCGAAGTTTTCGGCTTACGTTTCGGTGAATTCAATCAAGGCGTAATCGTTGCGCGGAGGGTTGCAAAAGCATGCTTACTTGCGTTTTGTTGATGAATCCCGCTCGATATACTCACGCACGGCCTTGCGGACCAGCCAGGACCATTCGCGATCAACTTCCGGTCGCTTGCCGATCTCGCGAAGCCTCTCGACATCAGTCTCATTCAGCCAGATGCTCTTTTGGACGAGTCCGGTCTCTTCGTTGCGCCGTGCTTTGCTTTGTTCTTCGCCATGCTTTGCTTTGTTCTTCGCCATAGTCGTAAGGTATTACCCGCACACCACGATGTCAACCGAAAACAATACCTCTGCAAACCGACTGCCAAACAGCCCCTCCACGTACTAGGACATACGATTCATTTAGGTACTACCTGCGCAATGCTAAGCCCTGTGTGCACATCACATTGTACCTTTTTCTAATTCCGTTACAATTTCTCTTGACAGGCTTTCCGACAGGTGTTACCGTAGCATCATTGAGGTAATATAATGGAATACTTACAAAAGCCCGAAATAAACACCTTACTCAAAACGAGTTACGGGTACGGCAACCGTGACGCCCACCTTTGCTTGCTCGTGATGTACGCGACCGGAACCCGCGTCAGCCAGGCTCTAGCACTCAAAGGCATTGACGTGATACCGAACCCGGAGACTGGCGGACACAAGATTCGAATCCTGCAAGCGAAGCGTGGCAAGACCCGCATGTTCAACGTTCTGGTCTCCCCGAACCCGGCACTCGATATGCGCAATCTGGTAGAGCTTGCCAAGCAACGCGGCACCAATGCTCTGTTCGGCGGATTGACCCGGCACTATCTCCACACCCTCATCAAAAAGTTCGCCAGGACCGCTGGTCTCCACGAAGGCATGGTCCACTGCCACACAGTGCGCCATTCCGCCGCGATGCGAGTCTACGAGAAGACTCAGCGTATCGGCGCTGTCTCCGGCTTCCTGTGCCATTCGGACCCATCTGCGGCCTATACCTACGTTCAAGAGAACGACGGCAAGCTGGCCGATGAAGCGATAGCCCAGGTCTTCGCGACCGTGTAATACGACACATCACCTACAATCACCCTGGCAAGCCCTCGGCTCACCCCGAGGGTTTCGTGTTTAGACCGCCCTGTCACCCACTGTAATACCCTCCTGGACGTGATAGGAAGCCCACACAGCCACGCTTGTCCGATCTGGTGCTGTCGGACATTTCCCCTTAATTCGTCCATTTTGAGAGGCATAAAAGCTTGCTACGATCTCACTTCGTCATAAATGGTTGAAAATGAGGAGCTTCCAACGGTTTTATGTGCCTTTCGATCAAAAATTCGAGAATTCTGGACCGTTTGGTGACTAAAAATCGAGTTCGGCGGCATTTGTGGAGCCACTATCATAAGGAAATGCTGGGCACGACCCTCCAATTATCCCGACTCATCCTGTCCAAAATCTGTTTCTTCTATTACTCCCAAAGTGGACCTTGACCGTTGGTGAGTGGAAGCCTTACAGGCATTCCCACTCTCACCATCGGTCTCGATAGAGTCACCATCGGTTCACCAACGCTCACCATCGGTTCACCATCGGTCTAAGACTGAACCTTAATCCAGTCGGTTGCTCCCTTCTTACCGCCTTTTTCACGACGATAGCCGAGACGTTTCAGAGCGTTTCGAATGTCCCACTCCGATAGCTTAGTTCTCTCGGCAAGCATCTTCTTGGATATCGACGGATTCTCGATTACCATTTGCTCGACTATCTGATCGGCGGATTCCGCCTCCTGGCCGAACACGATGCGCTTATCCACCCACTCCAGGTCCCCGGCTGAGTCAATCACGCTGACGATTCCAGGAGCAAATAGCCTGTCGGCAGGCGTCTCTTTAGGTGCCTTTTTGGTCAGAGCAAGTGTCATCGGAACGGGGTTAAAATCGCGCCCCCAACCAACCACGTTTATCTGATTCGGACCCTTACCCCGCTGGTGCAGCTTTTCGTCTTGCATTACCAGCCAAACTGCGTCCACCATCGCCAGGCCGTCGCCTGAACCGCGCACTGCGGCTTCTTTGGTCGGGTTCGACTTGTTGAGGTCTTTGCGGCTGTGATGTATCCCGATAACTGCTCTTGCCCCCCACGCAATTAATCGAAAGAGAGCTTCAGCCAGCTTTCTGTTCTCCGTGGCGTCGTCTTCATCGTTGCCGTCGTTGAAGCGGATTAGGGTCTCCAAAATGATTACCGGGCGCATGGACCTTACGACACTCTGGATATCAGGGTCATCCAAACCCAGCATCGGCCCTTGGGTCAACGTTCGGGAAATAAATCGGGTCTTGTCCTTAGTGATGCCAAATCTGTCGCATCGAAGCTTTAACGCCCCATCGCCACTTTCGGCTGCTAGGTACAGCACTGGAACGATCTCGGGAACTTCAAAGCCACGTCGCCTAAATAACGGTTGTCCACTCGTCAAGGCTTTCGCAACCGATAACGCGAGAAAACTTTTGCCTTCCTTGGGCAATCCACAAATCAGTGTCGTGCCTTCAGGAAGAAAGTTTTCGATATAAAACTTAAGACTCGCGCTGCCTTCAAGTTCAGCTACACCACGGAATGAATTCCACCACGGCTGTTTGGTCCATGTCTGTGCGATTTGCTCAAGAGTCTTCGGAGGAGTTGGCGGCTTAATCGGGTCGAGTCCTACCGCTTGTCTCCCCAATGGGGTCAATATCTTTTCGTCGTGCAGTACCGCCGATGCCTCCTCAATGGGACCACAGCATTCCGTTTTGAAATTTCCGCATCCTCGGCACCGTTTCACGAACCAGTGGTCCTCTTTGTGAAAGGCAGCTCCAGATTCAATTAATGGAGTTAGTTCAGGTGGATAAGGCGGCGTTCTTAGTTCCGAGTGCGGCGTATTTTGGATGCCCTTCGGGGCATTCGGTGCATAAGTGTTGACGATTACTTTCAATCGAGAAATCGAAAGATCGGCCCCCCGATATTCGCCTGCATCTCGAAGTGCTTCAACCATCTCATCAAACGATCTCCGTTCCGGCAATTCAACTTCCACATCTTCTGCTGCCCACTTTTGAACGATCTGTATTGCTTCTTCTTCGGTAAGCGGACCCGGCTCTACTGGTGGTTTTCCTGGTGGCTCTAATTTAGCAACCGCAGTTTCCTCGTCCGGCCCATGACCTGCAATTGCAGTTTGTGTAGCTCCGTTCTGTTTTATTTGAGCGATTGCGGCAGCAATGCTGTCTGGATTGTTGATGTCCACGCTCATTGGCGCACCTCGCCAGCAAGCGCATTCACTCCTGCTTCAACAAACGGCGTCCTCGAAATGACGACGCCAACCGCGAGCGGTAATAGGTCTGGTCTCTTCTGACTCAAAAACCCCGTAAATTGAACGTAGTCTCCCGGTCGAATATCGTCCGGTGCGCTCAACACGCGTGAGAGCAAGATAAAGTAACGTTTGTTGATTCCATTCTCTGTGATCGATGCTACGCCTTGTGCGTTCTTAGTCGACCACCAAGCAATTTTTCCCTGGTACATTTCCAATTAATTCCTTCCGAGAATTCTCGGGTGATCGAGTCCTCTGGACCCGATTTGTGTCTCATTAAGGGCGTATGAGCCTTTCGGCGTGATGCCCACTGCTCGCGGACTTATGCCACCACTAAGATCGATACGGTTGACATAAACTTTCATGCCCCAATTTACATTTCACCGAGATCGGAAGATTTTCTTTCAGTGTTCCCGGACCCGTCTTCAAAACATTGTTGCGTCTCCCACAAGCCGGGCATTTCCACGTCACTCGGGCATGCCATCCCTCGGAAGTTTCGCCCCACGAGAATGCCGCTTCAATTGGTTCCATTGGTTTCTTCCTGCTTCGGTTCGGCTTCAAACCCAACTTCTTGAAGAGAGCGAGTAATCGTTGAAAGTCGTCTATCAGCGGTCAGCAATTCCATTTTTGATGTGACGCCAACTGCGCGAAGTCTTTGAACCGCTTCTTCTGCAAGTTTCGTATCCTCGAATGTAACCCCCTTTGTAGTGGGGTTGTAGGTCGGCACAGGTTCACTGCCGCGCATCCTGACTAGCCAGGTCAGTGAATTCAATCGGACAAACCAGGAACGCGGAACGATAGGGTCTTCAACGTCGCGACGGTCTCGGAACGTTTGGACCAGCACGTCTTGTACGCCAAGTACATCCGACCAGTTCACAGGAATTTTTGGAACAACGATGTCCTGAAGATGGAACATGGTGTCCATGACCTGAAGGAATTCTTTCGCATCTTCGTCAGAATCAAACTCACGGGTCCCCGCGATCAGTTGGCTCATGTATTGCTGCGAGATTTTTCGAGACACGAGTGGCGGCGCAGCTAGTGCTGCAAATGCAGTCGCGCTACAGTTCAAAGTCTGTAGGCCACTCCTCAATCGAATGTTGTGCTGATTCGCCATAACGGCTCCCGTAAAAACAAAAGTGCTACCAAAATGTGCGGACAAAATAATAAATTGCAGAACTGAGTTCTGCGTTTCACAAATTATTGTTTGGGAAAATCCGCCAGGATTATTCCGCCGCCAAAAAGAAGTGAGGCGCTAACTTGGGGTCAGCGCCCACTCGGAATCACCTATGAAGGTGCCTGGACGTTGGCGGTTCGTCCAAAGTTCAAAATTGTTTGGCGCGGGGTCAACTCATCTCCCACGCCTGGAAGCTAAAATCTTCTAGGACAGCGACTTTTGGAAGTCGGTGTATGCTTCCGTCGCCGTTAACGCCCCAACTGCACGTTCGGCCTAAACTCGCGGGACTCTGGTCCCTCAATAGATGCGCGTAATGTGTCAGTATTTATCGCGATCTCGGAACCTGGTCCCTCAAAAGAGGTTCCTATACGGGCACGACTTTCGGCCCTGCTCCCTCAATAGATGCTTATAATGTGGCACTATTTATCCCTATAAGTGGCGTGTAATACCACACCATTTACCGGGAATTGCGGCTCCAGCGATCTGCGGCGAACTAGTCCGGTCACAAACTGTTTCCATGGGTACGTCCTTATGTCTGTGGCGCTCTAGTGCTCGCATAAGCTGCGCCAATAGCCTTCACCTTTATGTAACCGCCAGATAATACATAGCTTAACTGGCAAATCGAGTTAAAGTTGAGTTGTTACGATATTCCATGTCCTTTCGGGCGTCGTGTTGCCCTTCTCCACCGCTTTAGCTGCCGGATGGATAGGCGCATCAACGCTTCCCCTTCAATTCGTGACCGCCGTCCTCCCAAAATTTCCTTAATGAGGAGGATGCGTTGCGGGTCCTGGTTCCGCTTACGGTACGCTGCTTGTTTCGCAGCATTGTTAGAATGTTTGCGCGGACGGCCACGCTTCTTTGGGCTGGATTCAATCATGGTTTCCCCGGCACACTCTGGTTTCCGTTGCGCCCATCAAATCATTCACGATCTGTCTGTCGCCGCATTGCGAGCATTTGTACACATGTCGGCCATCGTCCATCATGCCGCCGTCTTTCTCGCCAGAGTGGCATGACGCGGCTCATTAAGCTTTCCAGTTTTCTTTTCGAGAGAATCAAGGTAAGTATCCAAGTCTTCGCGCAGGGCTACGCGCACCCCGCCCACCAGGCGATACGGAATTGTTCCGTCGCGCCACAATTGCTCAATTAGGCCAGCGGTCCCGCCGATGTACGCAGCAGCGGTGGGTGGACGAAGTCCACGGGGACTAAGCGAGAGCATTATGTTCGGAACGTTTGAAGCTGATTCGCATTTTCGGTTTGCCATCTATACTTTCCTCTTTTTCTGCGTCGAATCATGGGGCGCTGCGATCATTACGTTACTCATCTCTGTGTTCCAGATAACGACGAAACTTCTTGGCTTCCGAACTTCGATAGATTGCTTGCACAAGCGAAGGCCAGCCGTCATGCGGATCTTGTTGGCTCCAGATGTGACGAATGGCCTTGCCTTCTAACGAAACAGCTTTTAATAGAAGTTGACCGTCCTTGTCACCATTCACTGCTATTTGATAGATGAGATAGTTCTGCTCATTGACGAGTGCATCTAGAACAGCATCGCCACATTCTTCACGGGCAGGAGGAGCGATAACATTCTCTGTGATAAGCGGAGTCCGACCCTTGGAGCCATCAAATATTTTCGTAGCGGGGTTCCTGCCAGCGATCAGGCGACGAATGTGCTGTTCGCTGTAGCCAAGGACGTTGCGACAATACTCTCCCCACGTGCTACAGCCCATGATCTTTTCGGTCGTTGGCTTATCGAGGAAGTCTTGGCGTACCCGGACGATCAGGTCAACATGGTCGCTGAGAAATTTGACGAACAGCGTAACGAGAGTCTGTGCCCGTGCTTCGCGGTCGGCGTGGGAACCGCTTAAAATGAGCGGTTGCATTTTGCCTGTTGCGAGCGAAGTTCGATTAGGTCTGGTTTGATTTGTTTTCATAAGGCGTCGAGGAATTGCAGGACGCCATGTAAGGAAGGTAGGCGATCTGCTTTGCGCTATCCGTCGTCATTACCGGATTTCATGGCGCTGTAGCCCTAATGGGCTTGGAATTCGCTCTTTATGGTCTCCTGTCTGGATTTACAAACTGAACGGGTACTAGTATCTAACAATTGAGAAGCTTTGTCAAGAGTTACCTGCTGTCCAACCAGCCCGTGTCCATGTTCAGTCGCCACAGGGATTGATCTTAATCTCCCTGAGCCATCGCAGATCGGCCTGGGTCAGTTGTAGTAACTCACGGTCGTAGTGAGCCAACCACGCCTGCCGCAACTCCCGCTTTTCTTCCGGCGAAAGCTTGCAGATCGCCACGGTCGCCTGTTCGATAAATTCTTGAATGGAGCAAATCTTTGGCATCAGTTCATGCGCTCCACTTCCTCACCACCAGGGCTTTCGGTTATACAAAATCTTGCCATAGTCTGGTTTCGACGTGGGCGTCCCGCTGTCTGAAGGCGGAGTCGAAGTTTCTTCACTTTTTGCAAGTGCACCAACAATGCTGTAGATGACGAATCCCAAGAACACCCCGATCATGTACCACCAAACGAGATCGGAATTGCGAGCCAACAGTTTTATCGCCGCGCCTCCGGCAATAATGCTGACTATCGATGACAAAACTTTAGGCGTGAACGACTTCATCCGATAAAGAAAGAAGCGAACCAGCCACCCGATTACTAGGCCAAGACATGTGGAGCCGACAGCGGGAACAGCGGACATAGACTTTCACCTCCGCGATTCACCTGAGTTGAGTCTGTGCGGCATTATATACCCGACTGGTCAACAAATAGCTCTGAATCAGAATCGCCCCCGAGAAAGGTCGAACTCTAATACTTTCTGAATAAGAAAGCGTGACATTTACACCCATCGTGATACACTGACTTTCATGAGGATGCAGCAGACATCAATCCGAGTTCCGGTAGCAGACTTGAAGCGGTTGACGACACTGGCAAAGAAGGAAGGGCTTCAGGCGTCGGATTTGATTCGTCGGGCGATTCGACAGTATCTAAGTAAGGCGGTGAAATAATGGCAAAGAAGATCACAGCATCGGACCTTCGCAAACAGGCAGATGAATTGATCGCGGCTGGGAAAATGCCGTCGTTAGGCACTGTGCTTCAGGCAGTGGCGGAGACACGAAAGAAATTTGTGCCGATGATTTTGAAGGTTAGGAAGGAATCGAAGTAAAAAATCGCCCCGAGTGAGTGTTCCACCACTCACCCGAGGCTGACCAAATCACGCTGATAGGAGCGTAAAATGGCTTCACGTAGTATATTAGTCCGCAGTTCATCTCACCACGGTTCCGCAAGGAAACACGGGTCCAGAACAGGACCCGTGAACACCCGCAACGTAGTTTCCATCCAAAGATCAAAGAATCCGATTGCAGGCGTCCTCGCATACCACACTTTTCGCGGTGTGCTCTGCCGCCACATCCGTGCAGCACGCGCAACGGAAGGCGGCGTAATGGAACGTTCGTACTATTCGGTCCAGGGCCAAATTGCCGTATTCTACTCGCGCATCAAGAGCGCCGTCATTCAGACGGCCCACAACCGTGGTCTCAGTTTCATCGAGAAGAACGGTGTGAAGCCTGCCAAGGCAGATGCGTTCCGAAGGGAAAAAGCATGAACACTCCCGACCTGGTTTTTGAAAACCACTTTTCCCTCTTCCTCATTCGCCCCATCTCCGAAACTGGTAAGCAGTGGCTTGATGAAAATGTCGGTGATGAAAACACACTGACATTTGGCGGTGCAGTTGTCTGTGAACCGCGTTATGTCGAGGGGATTGTGCATGGCGCAATCGAAGCGGGATTGGCGGTTCAATCGTGAGGCTGAATAAATGCTGCTAAGCGCGACGGTCTGCCCATTTGTTGCAAGTGGGCAGCACGATTCGCCTAGCGAATCAGAGGAGACTATATGATCGTTCTCGGGACAGTTGGAGCAATAGCTGTGACGTATGTTGGAGTAAGGGTTGTCGCAACAGTTGTAGATATCGTTGATCGGTGGCGCACTGGAAACTGGGACGTTTAGGTCCTAGACGCTGCGTGCAGGGGATTCCAGATTGTGAATCCTTTGCGCGATTCGCCTATAAGCAGTTCGCACGTCCAACCCATGAATTCGGTTATCAAGCGACAGCCTGAGCACTCCAATTTCGATGCGTTCGTGTGGGCAATGTTTGTTCTTTGGGCGTCTCGACCGAGCAAGCAGAGCAGCGAGCCGGACGGTTCCTACTTCATCGGGACGATAGACAAACCACGATTGAACGACCAGCGGCTACAAAGAGAAACGCCGTATTCAATCTGTAAGGGGCGTCGTGAATAGACGCGAATTCGTCAAGCTGGTGATCGGGACCACCGCATGCATCGCGGCTCCTGTCACGTTGCTGGCAGCAGAGGAGTCTGTCGCAGGTTGGCGCTTCGGAGTGTGGGAACTCATTGACCACTACGGAATCCGGCACGGGCAAAAATACTATTGGTGTCGCTGTGATTGTGGCGCTGAAAGAGTAGTCGGCCTCAATCAGTTGCTAAGTATGGACGCTCTGTCGTGCGCCCATGTCCGACAGCGCGGGTTCTTCCGCATCAGCCCGGATGCGATGGTCTGCCAACATTGTGGTAAGAGACGAAGGTTTTTCTTTAACGGGGACGGCCTAAGAATTTGGAGATGTAGTTCTTGGTGTGAGGCCGGAGATGTGTACGCATTCTTGAGACGCGATTATGGCCCAGCTTCGTCGGTTCAGTTCGCCGGAAACATGAAAAGGCCTCCGCGATCTTCTCCTGTGCAACTCCCGCCTGATTTCTTCCCTCATCTCGCCCCGCCATCGACTACCGCTCGACGTGCTTAAATCCGGGAGGAACCTCGAACAGTGCCGGATCGAGTGGCATTGCTTCAAACTGCGTCACCTCGGATTCGTTGATCGAAGAATCTCTCCTGACACCAGTCGCCGGAACCGTTTCGCCCGTGGTAGTTCGTACTTCTTTTACGGCGAATCCTGTCTCTCGTGCGCCAATGTCCACAAATTCAGGCCGCTCCATTATCATTTCTTTGCCACCAACAACCGCGCCAATCGCCATGAAGCCGCTGCCGCTTCCCGCAGGTGGCTTCGGATCGCACGAAATCCGCCGATCAACATCAATGTACCATCCGTCCCGGACGGTCTCTTGCGCCTGCGTGTGCGATCCTTCTAGGGGTATTTGCTTTGTCGTGGTTGTGACGTGTCTTGCCACACGGCCAAACATTTTTTCGCGCTCACCCGTGTCCACGGTCGTAATCTCAATTCGCAGCGTGGGCTGCGGGGCTACGGGCGTTCCGCGTGCTGCCATCTCTTCCGGTGTCAACCGCTTCGGCGGATACTCCGCCACGCTGTATTCCTCCGCCTTCATCTTCAAGGTAAAACTCTGTCCAAGGTCACACCGCACAATGAAGACGCTTGCGACCTCGTCCACCCACTCCACCGACCCATCTTCTTTTGTTCGCTGAACAGCATGCCGGAATTCCGTGCGCCTCCGGTCTGCCGTCCAGTAAGTTGTATTGTCGCTGGATTGCCCGCCAAACGTATTCCGGATGACCACCTTGGTCCCGGCATTTTCCGCAGTCTGTGTGCCTAAAACACTCAGGAGAAGAATCCAGCAGAGTGAAAAGAGCATGGCGACTCCCCAGTCTCACGAACGCAGGATAGGAGCAACAACTGAACAGTAGACTTACTTCAGCTTAATTTCAAAGTGGCAGTGCGGCGTCATCAATTCGATCCGCTTTTCTTGTTCCTCAGGCTGCAAGGTGACTTCAGGCTGCGGCGCGGTCAGCTTGTAGAACTTATTGCGGAGGATGCTCCCTGAAGTCAGTGCAG